>OIWS01000007.1_pt1 | contig 332905 bp, 310 predicted proteins | sample 1587611 | NCBI WGS metagenome assembly OIWS01 (sample SAMEA3888919, study PRJEB22519) | human gut metagenome | biome: human gut; feature: human-associated habitat; material: faeces | place: Denmark | collected 2010 | reverse complement strand
GCATGGAACCAGGACGAAGTGCCGCAAAACTCGCGCTATGCTGAGAGAGTTTTCTGCAGTAGCTTGCTTAGCGCTCAAACAGTTGCGACACTTCTATGGTACAGGATGCTCATTTGCTAAAATTGCTATTCCTTACACGATATATCCCTCGCTCAATTTACTTGAATCCTAGGAACGAAGTGACTTTATATGTAGTACTTGCACCCAATTGTCACTTGTTCTATAATATATCTATCTTATTTTCAGGAGCATGAGTATGAAATCGTTACTTATCACTGGCTTTGACCCCTTCGCCCATTATATCGTTAATCCTTCATGGAAGGCCGTAAAGGCTTTGCCGGATATCGTTGGCGATTATCAGTTGTATAAGCTGATGCTGCCGAATATTTTCGATTTAGAAGCAAAAATTTTATTGGAGGAAGCCGGCAGGGTAAAGCCTGACGTTATTTTATTATGCGGTATGAACAGCGGCAGTACCAGATTACAATTAAATCTGGCAGCTTTAAATATCCGTGACGCTTTTTTAGAGGATAACCTTGGTCATAGGCCGTGGGGAGTACCTATCAGAGAGGGCGCTCCTGATGCTTATTTTGCTACCATTCCTGTGCATAATATGGTGCGCACGTTGCGAGCCAAGCATTCTCCCGTTGATTTGGCGCTTAGTTCCGGTGGCTTTGTCTGCAATGATATTTTTTATCTTACTTTGCATGCTTTCCACGATACTGATACTAAAGTAGGCTTTGTGCATGTACCGTTGCTGCCGGAAATGGTGATGGATGAAAATATGGCCTTACCACTAGAAAAGACTGTGGAAGCTCTGCAGGCAATCATCAAAGAATTATAATTTACCGGATAGCTGTCATGGCTATCCGGATTTTGCATATCTGAGTACAATTTTGCATGGTTAAATGCTATTATTTTTTTCTGCAAGGCGCTATAATATTAAAAGCAAAGCATATGGGCAGGTGATATGATGTACTTTCAATACGGCGAAACAGAAATAAATTATCTCAAGCGCAAGGATAAGAAGCTGGCGTGGGCAATAGAGCAAATCGGTCATATTGAGCGTAAGCTGGACACTGATTTATTTGCCGCTGTTGTACGTCATATTGTCGGTCAGCAGATATCATCCAAGGCGCAGGCAACTGTTTGGGCGCGTTTGGAGGCAAGGCTGAAAGATGTTACACCTTTGGCAGTGCATGATATGTCGGCAGAGGAGCTGCAGTCGTTTGGCATTAGCTTGCGTAAGGCAGAATATATCAAGGATTTGGCGGATAAAATCGTCAGCGGTGAGTTTGATTTGCAGGCCGTGGAGCAGATGAGTGACGCAGAGGCGATTACAGCTCTGAGCAGCCTGAAGGGTATCGGTAAATGGACGGCAGAAATGATTTTGCTGTTCTGCCTGCAGCGACCGGATATTTTAAGCTATGACGACTTGGCAATTCAGCGCGGTTTACGGATGCTGTACCATCACTGCAAAATTACGCGTGAGCTGTTTGCCAAATACCAAAAGCGCTATAGTCCCTACGGCAGTACGGCAGCCATCTACCTTTGGGAGATTGCCGGCGGTGCGATAGAGGGTATGAAGGATTATGCGCCTGCGAAAAAACGTTAAATTATAAGGGTTCTATTCCCCTTAGTGCTGCTACGCAAAATAAATGAGGTTGAAGATGTTGTACTATAAAAAGATTTCCTCGCCTTTAGGCGAAATAACTTTACGCAGCGATGGTGAAAGTTTAACCGGTCTATGGTTTGCAGAAGATAAGCATTATGGCGATAAAGATATTCAAGATGCGCAAAATGCGGAGCTGCCTGTTTTTGCACTTGCCGAAAAGTGGCTGGCGGAATATTTCGCAGGCTGCGAGCCTAAAGTAAAAGTACCGTTGCAGTTTACCGGCACTGATTTTCAGAAATGTGTTTGGAAGATATTGCAAAATATCCCTTATGGTTGTTTAGTCACTTACGGCGATATTGCATGCGAAATTGCAGCGCAGCGTGGGCTTGCACGTATGTCGGCGCAGGCTGTAGGCGGTGCAGTGGGGCGTAATCCGTTGTGCATTATTATTCCCTGCCATCGCGTAATAGGCGCTGATGGCAGCCTTACCGGCTATGGCGGCGGTATGTGGCGTAAGGTACGTCTGCTGGAGCTGGAAAAGATTGATATGAGTAAATTAACTGTACCGACAAAGGGTACAGCGTTATAAAGGAGTTTTTTATGAATAAAATGTATTATCCTGTTGTCGCTTTGGCATTAGGACATCTTGTTACCGATATGCAGGCGGGTGCGCTGCCTATCGTTTTACCGCAGCTGAAGGAGCTGTTTTCCTTGAGCTATTCACAATTGGCAGCGATTGTACTGCTGCAAAATATTATGTCATCCGTTATTCAGCCTGCCTTCGGCTATCTTACCGACAGGCGCTCGCTGCCGCGCTTTCTGCCGCTTTGCGCAGCGCTGGCAGGTGCAGGCTTTGCCTTTGTAGGCTGGGTTTCCAGCTATACGCTGCTTTTATGCACAGTCATCTTCATCAGCCTGGCGAGTGCAACATACCATCCGCAGGCTTCTAAAACAGTAAATTTTTTGAGTGATGATACAAATCGCACGAAGAATATGGGCTTATTTTCTATCGGCGGTAACGCCGGTATGGCGGTGGGCTCTATCTTCATGACCTTCCTTTTAGGCTTGGCCGGCGGCATTCATAACACCATGTATTTTGCTGTCCCCGGCCTGCTGGTTTTCTTGCTGATGGCTAAGGCGATGCCGGATTATATCCGTGTCAACAAAGAGCATGAGGTGCAGCAGGCCAAGAAGACTGCTGACGGTACAAATGAAAAAATGTCGTATTTTGCGCTTTTCCTGATTTTGTTCTATATCTTTATGCGTTCTTCTATTCACAGTGGTATTTCAACATATTTGCCTTTATATTTTATGAAGTTCCGCGGCTTTGAGGCAGTGTTCTCCAGCAGTCTGGTGTCCGGTTTCCTTTTAGGCGGTGTGGCAGGTACCTATGTCGGTTCTATTTTGAGCGACAGGCTGGGAGCACGCAAAATTCTTTTAGGCTCTATTACGCTGAGCATTCCGGCGATTTACTGTATTACGATAGCTACGACTAAGCTTTTTGCTATGGCTTCTGTTGTTATTGCCGGCTTTTGCATCATCGGTTCCTTTGCAACTACGATTATCATTGCACAGTGCATGATGCCTAATAATGTTGGTATGGCGTCCGGTCTGACAATCGGCTTCAGTGTTGGCTTAGGCGGTTTTGGCGTAACAATTCTCGGCGTGCTGGCCGATAAGTTCGGCCTGCCGATGGTTATGCAGCTTTTGGTATGGCTGCCGATTGTAGCGGCGATTACGGCTATTTGGATTCCGATACCGAAAAAATTACAAAAATAAAATAACATATGCTGAAAAAATGGTCCTCGAAACTTTACGCTTGCCGTTAGTAAATCATATAATAAATTTTTACAGAAGGGTATTTTCTTATGGATAATTATAGACTTGGCATTTTTTATGGTCTTGGAGCCTATCTTTTATGGGGCGTGCTGCCGATATACTGGAAGCTGCTGCAGCATGTTGAGGCGATGGAAATTTTGGCGAGCCGTTTTTTATGGTCGGCCGTTTTCGTCTTTCTTTTATTACTGGCAACAGGCAAGCTGAACATCTTCATGCAGGAAACCAAGGCTATTTTCAGCACAAAAAAGACTGCCTGCTGCATGGTGTTGGCAGCAATTATGATCAGCTTCAACTGGGGTATTTTTATTTGGGCGGTAGAAGCTGGACGCATTGTAGAAACAAGCATGGGCTATTATATCAGCCCGCTGATGAATGTGCTCTTTGGTGTAGTATTTCTGCGTGAGCGCCTTGCTAAGCTGCAGATTGCAGCAGTTAGCTGCGCTGCTGTCGGCATTGGTGTGATTATTGTCCATAACGGCGGCCTGCCTTGGGTAGCACTGACGCTGCCATTAACCTTTGCTTTCTATGGTTTACTGAAAAAAATTATTGTTGCCCAACCGATGACGAGTATTCTGTTGGAAACACTATTGATTTCGCCCTTGGCTGCAGGCTACTTATATTACCTTAGTATCAACGAAGGTACCGTTTATCAAAGCTGTGATATGAATACGCTGCTGCTTTTGGCAGGTGCTGGCGCTGTTACGGCGACCCCGATGCTGCTGTTTACGGCCTGCGCGCGCAAGCTGCCGTTGAATATTGTAGGTTTTTTACAATATATTTCGCCTTCTATATCACTGATGATTGGCGTGTTGATTTACGGTGAACCGTTTACCGGTACTACTGCTGCAGCCTTTGGCTGCATTTGGGCAGGACTTGCGCTGTTCATCTGGTCGCAGATAAGAAGATAAAAAATAAACTCCTGCAGGCAGGCTAGAAGCCCGTCAGCAGGAGTTTTTGCGTTTAGTAATAATGCCCATTTTTGAAAAATACAGGCTGCTTATGCTATAATTATATTTGTTTTTTATGGAGGTGTTATAGTGAGCTTTTTCTCAGATAAGTGGCGCGGTATTGTATTATGTGCTGTTTTGGCAGTGCCGTGCTGGTTTTTAGGCAAGCTGGTGCCTGTAGTCGGCGCGCCGGTCTTTGCAATTCTTTTAGGCATGCTGGTGGCACTTGTGTGGCCCGTACAGGCTGCATATAAAAGCGGTGTAGGCTTTGTATCCAAAAAGGTGTTGCAGTACGCAGTAATCCTGCTTGGCTTTGGCCTGAATATTTCCGTTGTACTGGCAACCGGCAAGCAGTCACTGCCGATTATTGTCTGCACGATTGCAACCTCGCTTATCGTAGCCTATGTATTGCATAAGGTGATGAACATTCCCGGCAAGATTTCCATACTTATCGGCGTAGGCTCGTCTATCTGCGGCGGCAGTGCGGTGGCTGCGACAGCGCCTGTCATCAAGGCAGACGATGAAGAGGTAGCGCAGGCTATCAGTGTTATCTTTTTCTTTAATGTGCTGGCAGCGCTGCTTTTCCCTTGGTTGGGTACGGTGCTGGGATTTTCTACGACAAGCGGTGAAGCCTTCGGTATTTTTGCCGGTACTGCTGTTAACGATACTTCTTCTGTTACGGCAACGGCGGCGACCTGGGATGCAATGTTCGGTCTGGGAACGGCAACTTTGGATAAGGCGGTGACGGTAAAGCTGACGCGTACACTGGCAATTATTCCGATTACGCTGGTATTAGGTTATCTTGTGGGTAAACGTGAACAGGATGCAAATCATGAAGTGAATATCAGGAGCATTGTGCCGAGCTTTATACTGTACTTCGTACTGGCTTCGCTTATCACTACGTTGGCGACAAGCATGGGCGTAGCAGCAGAGGTTTTTGCACCGCTCAAATGGCTCAGCAAGTTCTTTATCGTTATGGCGATGGCTGCGGTAGGTCTGAATACGAATATCGTCAAGCTTGTGACAACAAGCAGCAAGCCTTTGGGACTCGGTCTTGGCTGTTGGGCAGGTATTACGTTTGTGAGCCTGCTTTTGCAGCATCTGCTTAATCTCTGGTAAGCAGAATAAAATTTAATTTTGCATCGGAAACAGCGACAAATAATAGTTTGTTCGCTGTTTTTGACGTTTTAAAAGGCTGTTTTGCTTGTGAGCGGGACGAAGCGGGACCCCTAGATATAGTGTTGTGGAAATCTCCCCCTAGTTGTTATTAAAGTTATCCACAGATTGTGCATAACATGTTGATAATTGTGTAAAATCCTTGTAAACAAGCCACTTTTTTCTCAGAGGCTAGTGGATAACACTCTGCATAACTAAAAGTTATGCACAAAAACTGTGGATAAGTCTGTTGATACTGTTGATAACCTTATACTAAATATCGGAAAAGGGGGATATATTTTCCAGGAAAACAAGATAAATTCCTATTGTTGAGGTGGTATTTTGTATACAAACGCAAGTTTTTTTGCTATCTGCAAAGTTTTTGCTTGCGTAATAGACGATTTTTGTTCATAATATTATTATGAATAATTGTAAGTAAATGGAGGAAGATTAGGTTATGGCATTAAAGCAAATGGATGCATTGGCAGCTTTGCGTGAGGCTGCAGGTGAAGTTATAGAAACTTCTTTGTGTGATGTACAGGGTAACTGGCTGGCACTGGTAAATACTGAAGAAGGCAAACGCCTGGCTTTTGCTGCGAAGGGTGAAGCTGCTCTGAGCGCACTGTGGAAGGATGTTGAAAAGGAAGCAGACGTTAAGGACGTACATGTTTCTGTTATGGCGTTAAATGCGAATAATGCTGCGCTGGTGCGCCGTTATGTTAAATGGACCGCACCGACTGCCTGCGGCACTAAAGGTGCCAGCATCGGCTTCAGCGATTGGCTGGGCGAGGCAGATGCTGTTGTGGCGGAGCTGTTTGGTAAACGTCAGCTGAAACCGGTATTGGTTGATTTTACTACCGAGGACAGCGAGGCTCTGCAGCGTTACTTTGTACAGGCTGTGGATACCGCAACCTGGGGCGTGCTCGAAGAGGGCTACAAGGAAGGCTACGGCGCTAATGCTGCTGGCCTGAAAACCGAAGAGGAAATCGTTAAGGCTCTGCTTTATGGTTACAGCATGATTGGCTTTGACTGCAGTGATAAAATTGACCTGGGCATTGAAAAGCTGTCCGACGAGGCTGTTGACAAACGCTTTGAGCAGTTCAACGAAACCTTCCGTGCTGCTGTGCATGCTTCCTATCTGAACGCTGAGTTCAAGGTTGGCAGCAGCAAGATTACCTTTACCGAAAATCAGCTGCACCGCATTGTTTTGGAATACGGCGAAGCAATTATGCATATCCAGTTCATCTACAACTCCTATTTGAAAAATACTCCGTGGGATATTGACTTTGAGCTGGATCTTTCCAAGCCCGGTAAGGTGCTGACTCCGCAGGAGCATTACCTGATCGGTAATGAGCTGCAGCGTAACGGTATTAAGCTGAGCTCTATCTGCCTTGACCCGTTGAAGGACGCAGAGGCTGTAAACGATAACCTGCAGCTGCACTGCGAGATTGCTGACACCTTCGGCTATCGCCTGAGCTTTAAAAATGCGGATATCTCTATGAACGATACTGCTGCTGCTATGAAATATCTGAAGGGCAAGGTTCATTTCAAAATGAACAATATCCTCTGGATGAGCGCAATAGAGCTTGCTAAAGCTCTGGATGCAGACCTGTTCGGCAAGCTGTGTGCTGCCTGCGGCTGTGAGGCTACAGCAGACGCTGCCGACCGTGCACTGGTGCTTGGCTACAGAAAGGCGCTGAATCCGAAGGAAGAAGGCAATGTTGCTGCTGATATGAAGGCTTTCCTGGAGGCACATCATGCTGAATATGCTGCTGCAATCAAAGAGAATGTAGCTGCAAAATTGAAGAATATCTGAAATTAAAATTCAAGGGCTTCCCAAAAATTTTTGGGAAGTCTTTTGTTTTAAACGATACAAAACAGCGTCTTTAACGTGTTTTTGCATAATGGATATTAGTGTACTTTGTCTACTGAAAAGTAACGCGAAATTTTTAATCATTTGATTAGTTTACGTGCAATAGACAAAAGGCTGAAAATGTTCATATACAGTGACTAAAAGAAGAAAAATGTAAAATTTTGCAAAAAGGTGTTGACAAACGATTTAGATGGGTGTATAGTATCAGTAATTTCAAATTGACAACCAAAGGTTATGATTGGGACTAAAGATAAGCGTAGAGTTTTAGAGAGCCGGTGTCTGGTGCAAACCGGTACGAAGCCTTATTGATTAAATCACCCATGAACTCGTCAGCGAAAGCTTTGCAAGTAGACTGATGCGCAACGGATGCGTTATTTCCGAGCCGGTTGATGGACTGGTGCTGAAAGTAATAAATTAGGGTGGTACCGCGTATTATACGCCCCTGCATATATGCAGGGGCGTTTTTTTAATACTACTCCTGAAAAGTCCATCAAAAGATAATTGATTTAGTAGTAAATTCAGGTGTTCTTGATAGGAGGAATTAACATGTTTGAAAAGGTATTGGTAACTGGTCAGAATGATGAAACTTTATTGCCGCGTGTATTGCGTGTGCTTTCCAAGCAAGGTGCTCAGGTACGCTCCCTGCGCATGGATGCAGAAGAAAATCGTCTGAAGCTGGAAATCCAGCTGGCAGAGGTAGCTGCTGCTCAGGTTGCCAAGCTGCTTGCTAAGCAGGTTGCAGTTGAGTCTGTAGCTACTATGGCGTAAGGGGGACGGACTGATGAAGCTGAAGGGCGCAGAAGCCATTGTAAAGGTCCTTTTGGAGCAGGGCGTAGATACAGTCTTCGGTTATCCCGGAGGTGCTGTGATTCCTTTGTATGATGCATTGTACGATGCACCGCTGAAAAATGTGCTGACCGCACATGAGCAGGGCGCTATTCACGCAGCTGACGGCTATGCCCGTGCGAGCGGCAGAACCGGCGTATGTATCGCAACATCCGGTCCCGGTGCCACAAACATTGTTACCGGCCTGGCAACTGCTTATCTTGATTCCATTCCGCTGGTAGCGATTACCGGTCAGGTTGGCGTAAGCATGCTGGGACGTGATTCCTTCCAGGAGATTGATATTGTCGGCGTTACAATGCCGATTACCAAATATAACATGCTGGTACGCAGCAAGGAAGAGCTTCTGCCGGCACTGCGCAAAGCATTTGCCTTGGCGCAGGAGGGCAGACCGGGACCTGTGCTGGTGGATATTCCAAGCAGTGTGCAGGTTGAGGAGCTGGAATGGAGCGAGCCGCAGGCAGCTTCTGAAGCGGAAGAGTTGCCGCAGGCAACACCGGAGCAGCTGCAGCAGGCAGCAGAGGTGTTGAACAAGGCACAGCGTCCGGTACTGCTGGTTGGCGGCGGCGCTGTCAACAGCGGTGCGCAGGAAGAACTGCTGGAGCTGGCCAAGAAGGCTGATTTGCCGGTAGTAAATACGCTGATGGGCATTGGCGTTTATCCAGAGTCTGATGAACGCTCCTTGGGCATGACCGGCATGCATGGTCATATCGCTTCCAACATGGCTGTAGCGCAGGCTGATGTGCTGGTAGTAGCCGGCAGCCGCTTCAGCGACCGCGTAACCGGTGACCGCAACCGTTACGTAGGACAAAAGACGATTATCCAGCTTGATATCGACCCGACGGAAATAGATAAAAATATAGCAACAAGCCTTTCCGTAATGGGTGATGTAAAACAGACACTGCAAAGCCTGCTGCCGTTAGTGCAGAAGGCAGCGCATGCCGACTGGTGGCAACAGATTAAGGCTTGGGATGCAACAGAGGATCGCAGCCTGTTGGCAGGTGACCGACTGACAGCGCCCTGGCTGATGAAGGAGCTGAGCCGCAGCTTTGAAGGAGAAAATCCGATTTATGTAACTGACGTTGGTCAGAACCAGATGTGGGCAGCACAGCATTTAGTTGTTGATAAACCGCGTCACCATCTGACGAGCGGTGGCTGCGGTACGATGGGCTTCGGTCTCCCCGGCGCGTTGGGTGCAGCCTTTGCCGAGCCTGATAAGCAGGTAGTACATATCTGCGGTGACGGCGGCTTCAAGATGACAGGCATGGAGCTGTATACGGCAGCTCGTGAAGGCAAAAAGCTTATCAGTATTGTTATTAATAACAGCTGCTTAGGCATGGTCCGTCAATGGCAGCAGCTCTTCTACAACGAGCATTACTCCAATACGCTGCTGACAGAGTTTGACTTCATCGGTTTTGCTCATTCCTGCGGTGCAGGCGGTCGCAGAGCAGCGACCTGCAAGGAATTCCAGGAGGCGCTGAAGGCAGCGCGCGAGGCTGACAAGCCTTTCCTGATTGAAGTAATCGTAGAGCAGGGTGATCTGGTAGAGCCTATGGTGGCAGCCGGTGCTGCGGTAGATGACTTCGTCAAGATTAACAGATGCAGATAAACAGCTATAAATAAGGGAAAATTTTTATAAAATTTATATATTAAAATAAGGGAAAAGAAAGAGGTAATAACAATGGTTAAAATGTATTATGACAGCGATGCAAATCTGGAATTATTGAATGGCAAAACAGTTGCTATTATCGGCTATGGTTCTCAAGGCCATGCGCATGCACTGAACCTGCAGGAGAGCGGTGTAAACGTAGTTGTAGGCCTGTATGAAGGCTCCAAATCCAAAGCTAAGGCAGAAGCTGCCGGCCTGAAGGTTATGACTACCGCAGAAGCTGCTAAGGCTGCTGATATCATCATGATGCTGATTCCGGATGAAAAGCAAGCTGCTACATATAAAAAAGATATTGCTCCGAATCTGGAGGCAGGCAATGCTTTGGCTTTTGCACATGGCTTCAACATTCACTTCGGTCAAATTGTTCCTCCTGCTGATGTAGACGTATTCATGGTTGCTCCTAAAGGCCCCGGCCATCTGGTTCGTCGTACCTATACAGAAGGCAGCGGTGTTCCCGTTCTGGTAACTGCTTACCAAAACCCGACCGGCAAGGCTCACGACCTGGCTCTGGCTTATGCTAAGGGCATTGGCGGTACCCGTGCAGGCGCTCTGGAAACCACCTTCCGTGAAGAAACCGAAACCGATCTCTTCGGCGAGCAGGCAGTTCTCTGCGGCGGCGTTTGCGCTCTGATGAACGCAGGCTTTGAAACCTTGGTAGAAGCAGGCTATGAGCCTGAAAGCGCATACTTCGAATGCATGCATGAGATGAAGCTGATTGTTGACCTGATGTATGAAGGCGGCATGGCTAAAATGCGTCATTCCATCTCCGATACCGCTGAATATGGCGATTATGTAACCGGTCCTCGCATCATCACTGCTGAAACCAAAGCTGCTATGAAACAGGTTCTGGCTGAAATTCAGGATGGTACCTTTGCTAAGAAATGGCTGTTAGAAAACCAATGCGGCCGTCCGCAATTCAACGCTATGCGTCGTCGTGCTGCAGCAACCCAGGCTGAACAGGTTGGCGCACAGTTGCGTGGCATGATGAGCTTCCTGAAGAAAAAATAATCAACAGCTTACAAGCACTTTTAGTGCAGAAAATAAAAATAAGGGAAAGAGCGTAATCCGCTAAAGGCAGCGTACAGAAAAAAATAGCTGCCGGGATTACGATAAACAAAAATAAGGGAAAGAGCGTAATCCGCTAAGGACAGCATACAGAAAAAATCAGCTGTTCGGATTGCGAAAAATAAGGGAAAGAATGTGAGCCGTAAACGCAGCATAGAAAAATAAAAGCTGCGTGGCTTGCAGTAATTAAAAATAAGGAAAATATTAAAAGGTCGCTTACCTGTGCGTCAGATGCAGGAAGCGGCCTTTTGAAATGCAAGCATAATGTTTTTGATATAAAGAGCCTCCCGGCGCATCTGCGCGAGGGAGGCTTTGTTGTATCTGTAATAGAACGCAATATATTAAGCGTGAGCAAGCTGTTTATTTTTAATAAGAGCGAACACCTTTAAGGAGCAGCAAAGGATGAGCACTGCACTGACAGCAAGCACAAAGAAACCATGTCTGCTGCCAAGCATAGTAGCATGCGCGATATTTGACGGATCCGCAGCCTGTGCGGTCGCAACAATCGTACTGATAACTGCCGTACCTACTGCGCCTGCCAGCTGTAGCAGCGTATTCATGGCTGCGTTGCCGTCGGCGTTCAGCTCTTCCGGCAGCTGACTCAGACCATTGGTCATAATCGTTCCCATGGAAAAACCTTGGCCGAAGGCAAAGAACAGATAGAACACAATGAAGAGCAACGAGCTCAGCTCGCCCGGATAAAGGCTGTAGCAGATGACGGATACGAGAATGGATGCATTGCCTAGTAAAATCGGGCGTTTGGCACCGAACTTGTCCAACAGCCTGCCGCTGATAGGCGCAAGCATAGCGCCGATGATACAGCCGGGCAGCAGCAAACAGCCTGCGGTGAAGGCATCAGTATGCGAAACAAGCTGTGCATAGTTGGGAATTAAAAAACCTAGTCCCAAACAGATAAAGCCGACGAGCAAAAGACTGGCAGTGCTGAGCGTATACGGCAGATAACGAAAAATTTCTACACGTAAAAGCGGCGCGTTGCTGTTTAATGATTGCTTATAGAAGGCAGTCAAAGCAATAAGGCAGATTGCGAAAAGAGCCAGCACCTCGATGCTGAACCAACCGAAGTCAGAGGCAATACTGGTGGCAAAAATCAGGCTGCTGAAGCCGATGATAAGCAGAAGATATAAGCTGAAGTTAAAGCTGCTCTGCTCCAGCTTGCCGGCCTGACGGATATTTTTGATACCCAAGATGGCAGAAAGCAGTAAAAATGGCAGCAGGCTGACAAAAATCATGCGCCAGCCAAAGTAACTGACGATCATACCGCCGAGAGAAGGGCCGACAGCCGGTGCCATGGCAGTAATAAGAGAAGCTATGCCTATCATAAAGCCCAGGCGTTCACCGGGAACCTGCTCCAGAATAATGTTAAACATCATCGGCAAGGCGATACCTGTACCAATGCCCTGCAGCAATCTGCCGATAAGCAGGATATTGAAATAAGGCGACCAGGCAGCGAGCAGCGTGCCCGCAAGAAAGCTGCTGATAGCAGCAGTAAACAAGCTGCGCGTAGAGAAACGTCGTTTAAGATAGGCGGATGTTGGAATAATTAGTGCCAGCACCAGCAGATAACCAGTGGTTATCCATTGTACGAGTGAGGTGCCGATATTAAATTCGTGCATGAGCGTGGGGAAGGTGACGTTCATAGCAGTTTCGACAACAACGCCGCTAAAGGACATAATGCCGGCGGCGATGATGGAAAATAGTAAACGTGCATCCAACACACGCGTAGAGCTGTTAGTCATTATTTTTCTCCTTCCTTTGCCTGATAGCGGGAGGGTGGCCCTGCAGCGCAGGCTTATGGGTGGACATTGTTTGGTAAAGCTTGGCGATGGTGGCAGCAGTGGTGTTGATATCTGCTTCGCTGATATCGGTAAGCTGTGTTGCCAGCCAGCCGTGATATTGTTCAATGTAATAGGCGTGAATTTTACGTCCCGCGTCTGTCATACGCAGTCTGACTATGCGTTTATCCTGTTCATCGCTGATTTTTTCGATAACATTGATTGCCTGCAGCTCGCTTACCAGACGAGTGATGCCGGGGCGCGTTACCTGCAGCAGATCCGCAATGTCGCTGACCTTGGGAGGCTGTGCGGTGCGTTCCAGGTATTCAATGTAGTCCAGCACCTTGAGATTACCGGGAGTTAAGCCTTCCGGCAGAGGCGGCTGCAGCTCTACTACACGCTTTGCTTCGTGGCAGGCGATGAGCAGAGTTTTGATTGCTTCGATAGACAGTTTATGTGTCATGATGATTCTCCTTTGCAATATAATTACTTAAAGTAATTATTAAAGATAATTATATTGCGCTGGTGGGGGGATTGTCAAGGTGGGGGTGGAATGGAAAATAATGTAATGATTTGCTGAACACTGTCTAAGCGAAATGTTGTAGTGTAAATATGAAAATAAGCTGTTTTTCTATTATCCTCATGAAATCTGCACTGATTGCATATTTCATGAGGATAGCTTAAAATAGAGTTAAAAAGAATGTTTAAGACACTTAAAAACTGATTGTGCAAGTGTTGTAATTCGATTATTGAAGTGGAGAAGCATAAATGTTATCAAATTTTACCCCGCAGGATATTTCCTGTGCATCCCATCTCACTAAGCTGACATGGGGTGATGAGATGGCGCTGACTAATGATGGCTTGAAGGATGTGCTGTACGAGGCGATGGTACGTTATTATTATCGCAGTGAGGCCTTTTCTTTAAAAATGACGGATGATGACGGCATGCAGGGCTTTTTGTTGGCGACGCCCTTGAGTGAGCGTGATAATTCCCAGTCCTGGTTAAAGCAAAATCTGCAGCATTTTGAGTGCGAGGAGCAGGATCTTGTTTACGATTACTTGCGTTATCTGTCTTATAACGGGCAAAAGGTACGTGCGCTGGCACGACCTGAGGATTTACTGCTGTGCCTGTTTTTGAGCATGAAAAGCGGTGTGGGCAGCAAGCTGCTGCATAAGGTGGAAGCGATTGCGCAGAAAAAAGGCGTTAAAAAGCTCTATTTGTGGGCGGATGCTACCTGTGATTATGAATATTACCGCAAGCGTGGTTATAGTGAAGCGGCACATTTTACGAATAATATTCTGTCGCAGTTGGGGGCGCAGGAAACGTGGATATACAGCAAGGAGCTGAAGGAGTGACTGTAAATGTTGCATGAAATGAGTGATGCTTTACCGGCTTGTCCGGTAGAAACTACACTGACCTTAATCAGTGATAAATGGAAGGTGCTGATTTTGCGCGACCTTTTGACTGGAACAAAGCGCTTTGGCGAATTGAAAAAATCTTTAAACGGAGTCAGTCAAAAGGTGCTGACGTCGCAGTTACGCCAAATGGAAGCCAGCGGTCTGCTGACGCGCAAGGTTTATGCTGAGGTGCCGCCACGTGTTGAATATACGCTTACTGAGCTTGGTTACAGTCTGCGGTCTGTTTTGGAGGCCATGCGTGACTGGGGTGAGGTGTATAAGAAAAGATTTTGATTTGAGGAATAAGCAAAAACACCACCTGCAAACGCAAGTGGTGTTTTACAATATATGGGGAACAAGAAGAAAACTTTTTACAGACGGCTTACATGGCCGATGAAATAATGGCCCCAGGAAACGCGCGCCAGTGCTTCCATGGTCAGCAGGCTGAGGCTGAGCATAATGATGAAGAGCAGCGGATAAAAGCAGAGCTGCTGCGGTGACATATGCAGCAGTGTAAGCAGCTCGCTGCCGACATACATATAAATGATGTGAATCAAGAATAAACCGAAGGAATAGTTGCCAAGATACATCATAAAGCGCTTGCTGAGGCTGTCCTGTGATTCCAGGGTGCAGGCATAACGGAAGAGCATAGCGATGATGATGCTGTACAAAAACAGGTTGAGCGGGAAGCAGACAAATTCCAACAGCGGCAGGATATGCAGGTAGTATTTAGCAAACCAGCAGCCGCCGATTAAAATCAGATTCAGGATGAAGCCTGTCATCAAAAGAACGTGATGGGTGTCAATCCAGCGCAGCATTTTTTTATGGTAGATATAAGCCAGCATACCGAAGGAGAAGTAGGCGATATAACGCAGAAAGGTGGTAATCTCCAGCGTAAGGATGACTGCCTGATTGCTGCAGCTGATATTGTTGCAGATTTTCCAGAACAGCTGCAGCAGGATTACCTGAATAATAAAGCGGTGCAGCCTGTGATGCAAGCGGCAACGGTTAAAATAACGCAATAGCAACGGATAGATAGCATAAAAACCAAATAACGCCCGGAAAAAGGCCATGTGAACAGCGCTGCTGCCGGTGATAATAAGATAAGCTGCCTGCTTAAGCGTGAAGCTGGCATTGCTGAAAAACCAGGCACCGCCCAAATACAATAGCGAAAACAGCAAATACGGCGAAAGCACCGACAGGAACATTCTGCGGAAGAAGGACCACTTATAATAATCGGCATGGCGATTGTGGCTGATGAACATATATCCCGAAACAAACATTACCAGGGGTACGGCAAAGAGGGAAATAATATCCAGCAGCATTTCGGAAATAGTGACCCATGATTCCGCGTGAGCGTGGCTGAAGTACCAGGTGGTGTGCATCAGCATGACGCCCAGAACTACGAAGCCACGTAATAATAGGGGAAAACTCATAGCTTTATACATCTTCTTTCTCTCTAGTAGAGTTATTTTACTACTTTAAATTTTATAGTCAAATAGCGATTAAGCATTTACATTATAACCAAATGGAATATAAAAGGTTGATAAGCTATGACAGATAACATATAAGCATTAATATTATTACTCCTGTACAGGTTGACGCTTGACAAAGACAGCGGCAACGCAGATAATTTGAATAGAATATATAACAGATTGAGGAGGATACTGAAATGGAAAAACAGGAATGGCAAGGTTATGTACAGAAGGTAGCAAGCTGTGATTACCCGATACCGTTGAATCTGATAAACGATTATGATGATTGGAAATGTCGCAGCAACGTAGGACGTATGCTGATGCTTTTAAAGGATATCGAGGGAGCTATGGCGGTGCTGGCAACTGTGAAGGATGTGCAGCCGGATATGGAGGATGCGCCGGAGTTCGGACTCAGTGAGGCGGAGCATAAGGTGCTGTGCCTGCGTGATATTGCAGAAATCGTTTGGCGCTTGACCGGTACCGGTGATGCACCGATTATTTATTTGAATGAAGCCTACAGATTGTGCCGTGAGTATAAGAAGGTTTTTCGCAGTGCAGATCGTGGCGCTATCTGGGCGCGCAGACTGGAGCTGCAGCGTTCCTGTGGCGCCGAGGATGCTGCATTGAGCGAGGCGAGAGCAATGCTGGAGGCGGAAAAGGCTGTGGAAGGTGTTAATCCGTACCGTTTCCACGCACTGAAGTTTATTGCGGAAAGCATGGCGGAGCAGGGCGATTATGCTAAGGCTGCGCTGCTTTTGGCAGATGCCTACAAATCCTTCCCTGTGAACGAGGCTGCCAAGAAGGCTCTTGCTGAGGCAGAGGCGGCAGCAGATGCTAAGGAAAGATATGCTATGTATCATCACTGCACTACGATTCAGTACCAGCCGTGGGAGAAGGATAATGTGCCGACGCTGGAGGATGTACGCCACCTGCAGGAGCGTAACTTTGCACGTCGCGAGGCAGCGAAGGCTGCCGGCGAGGAGCCGGATGAAAAGGGTTCTTTTCAAAGTTTAATTAAGTAATTAAAACGAGCGATTAAAAGATTTTGTACGCACTTTTCACGAATCTGTTACAATTAGTAGCAGGTAATAAAAATGTGAGAAGGGATGTACTTATATGAATAAAAACTTTTTAGCTTTAGGCTTAGCTGCAGCACTGCTGGCACCCCAGGTAGCAGGCGCTGAAGGCTTTGCTATTAACGAATGGTCTGCTGAAGGCGTTGCTATGGGCGGTGCGCGTATGTTTGCTGAGGACGATGCTGCAAACGTGGCTTACAACCCTGCTTCTATCACCAAAGTAAAGGGTGAGGTAATGAAGAGCAGCTACACCTATCTGAGCCCGCACGGCAGCTACAAAGCTGATATTAAAGATTCTGTGAAGCCGGGTACTGGTGAAACTATTCCTGCTGATCCTGAATATGGTCATAACAAAGTTCATGCCGGTTGGGCAGTAGGCAGCTACTATGTAAGACAGATTAATGATAAAGAATGGTTCGGTATCGGCGCTTTCCCGCGCTTTGCCATGGTATCCGAGTTTGAGCGTGGTACTTCTGGTAAGCCGACGATGGTTTCCACTAACGCATTTTTCTCTAAGTTGAACGGCGTAAGCGTTACTCCAACCTATGCGCATAAATTTGATAAAAAATGGAGCGCAGCAGTTGGCGCGGAAATCAACTATGTTGGTCTGGAACTGCAAAAAAATTTAGTTATTCCTACCGCGGGTGTTAATGGTACTACGCAAATTGAGGGCGAAAGCTATGCTTTAGGCTGGAACGCTGCTGCCAACTATGCGTTTGATGATAAAAATGAAATTGGTGTAGTTTATCGCAGCCGTATTAAGCATTCCTTAGAAGCAGATTTAAAAGGCTATGGAACAAAAAGTCCTGCAAGTCCCTTAGGTGGTAGCAATGATGTTTTTGGCAATGCTTATGGCGTGGTAACTCTGCCGGACAGCTGGGATATCGGTTATAACCATAAATTTGACAAGAAAACCCGTCTGGAATTGAAAGCTACTCGTACCAACTGGAGTACCTATGATGCTTTGAATGTTTATTTTGATAAATCTATTGTAGGTATTCCCGGTATAGCGGAAAGCTCTCCTTCTGCTAAAAACTGGTCTGACGGCTGGCGTTATGCTATCGGCTTAGAGCACAACCTGAGCGATAAGTATGCTGTTATGGCAGGCTTTGCTTTTGATGAATCCTCCATTCCTTATAATGGCGGTGACTTCATTGTACCGACCGGTCTGCGCCGTACCTATTCCATCGGTGCCCGCTACAACGATAAGAAACAGACCATTGCTGTTGCTTTGGGCTGGATGGATGTCGGCAACCTGGATTTTGCCGGTCATGCTACCGATGCTTATAAGAGCGCTCATGCTTATGACAGCTTTACCAAGATTGCTTCTATTTCCTACCAACGTAAATTCTAATTTTATATTTTAGCTTTACCGGAGCTGCTGCACGAAAAAGTGCGGCAGCTCTTTTAATATGTTTGCCGTTTGTGCTACAATAGGCTTAACAAGGTTATTTGCGAAAGGAGAAATGTAAAATGAAATGTGATTGCGCTAATTGTCCTACACATGCCTGCTACACCAAGGGTGTTAACTGCACAGGCGTGCCCCTGGAAACTGTCAAGGAAGCCTATACCGAGGAAGAATTGAAGCTCATGCAGGCTGCTGCCTACGTTGAAGGTACGTTCTACAGCAATATCTGCCGTCTGCAGGAAACTGCGGAGTTTGCCAAAGCTATGGGCTATAAAAAGCTGGGCATGTCCTTCTGCATCGGTCTGAATGCGGAAGCACGCTATATTGCCAAATATTTTAAGCAGCAGGGCTTTGAGTTTTACAGCGTATGCTGCAAAAACTGCAGCTTCCCCAAAAAAGAGCTGGGACTGAAGCAGGTTAAGCCGGAGCTGGAGCATGAAGCAATGTGCAATCCTAAATACCAGGCTAAGTTTTTGGCAGAAAAGGGCGTTGAGCTGTACATTTCTTGCGGCCTGTGCGTTGGCCACGATGCTATTTTCAATATGAATGCCGAAGGACCGGTAACGAATCTGGTAGTTAAGGACCGCTTGCTGGCCCACAATCCTTTGGGCGCTATTTATTCCCGCTACTGGAAACGTAAGCTGGGAATTATGGACGACGGCGAGGTTTAAAATAGATTGATTTTTACAGGGAGAATCTCGGAGAACAATTAAATTTTTCTCTTGGATTACTCCCTGCTAACTTCTTTGTAATTTTCTCGTTAATTGGTGAAAAAATACTCCCTTCCCCGTTGCTTTTTTGTTGCAATTTGATACAATATAATTTACGGAAGGAAGGTACACTAAATGATATTTGATACACATATGCACTGTGATTATTCCTGCGACAGCGAAATGAAATTTGCTGATGCCATCGGCGCAGCCGCTGAGCAGGGGATTGGTATAACGGTTACAGAGCATTGGGATTATGATTATCCGACTAATCCGGAAGCATTTATCTTTGATATAGACGAATATTTTGCGCGTCTGCAGCTGCTGAGCAGCGACAAGGTGCTGATAGGCATTGAAATCGGCATGCAGACACATACTGCGGCTGAGGATAAAAAGGTGGCACAGGCTCATCCGTTTGACTATGTGCTGGCCTCTATCCATTGCATCGGCGGACGTGATTTATACGAGCAGACCTGCTACAAGGGACGCACACGTCAGCAGATTGTAGAAGAATTTTTGCATGATGCGATTACCTGCCTGGAACAGGAGCGAGATTTTGATGCGTTTGCGCATATTGACTATATCTGCCGTTATTGGCCGTATAAGGGAGCGGAGCGTGAGCTGCGCCTGGAGGATGCACCGGAATTATTCGATAAGCTGTTTTTACTTTTGATTGAGCAGAACAAGCCTATCGAAATCAATACCCGCCGCCTGGATGATGCTGCTGCGGTAGCAGGCTTGCTGCCGCTGTACAAGCGTTACCGTGAGCTTGGCGGCAAATACTGCACTCTTGGCAGTGACGCCCATTATAAGGAGCATGTGGGGCGCAGATTGCAGGAGGCGCTGGCGTTGGCAGCGCAGGCAGAACTGACACCTGTTTATTTTAAAGCGAGAAGGATGCAGATTATGGAGGGGTTAAAATGAAATGCGTGCGTTTTGAGGATTTGCGGACAGGCAACAAGCGTATAGGCTTTATTGACGGCGATGTTATCCGTTGCGTATATGGTTCTCTGGAAACATATTGGCAGATAACGGATGAAACCTTTGCTATGCGTGATGTACGCTTGCTGGCACCCTGCGTACCGAAGCAGATTATCTGCGTCAGCTTTAATTACCAGAAGCATGCGGCAGAATTCGGTGTAGAAATTCCGCGCGAGCCGAGTATTTTTTCTAAGGCTGCGCATACCGTTGTCGGTACAGGTGCGGATATCATCTGGCCGAAGCAGGTGCAGGAGCTGGCCTTTGGCGCGGAGCTGGGCATTGTTGTCAAAAAGAAAATGAAGAATGTCAAGGCAGAGGATGTGCCTAAATATATTTTGGGCTATACCTGTGCTAATGATGTTACGGCCCGCGACCTGCAGCGCAAGGAGCGCCAGTGGCTGCGCTGTAAATCTTTTGACACCTTCTGTCCCTTGGGACCGTGGCTGGAAACGGAGCTGGATCCCAGTGATTTATCCATCCGCTCTTATGTCAACGGTGTGCTTAAGCAGGATGCGCGCACGAGCAATATGATTTATAATCCCTATGAAATCTTGAGTTACATCTCTCAGAGCTTTACATTGGATGCCGGGGATCTGATTTTGACAGGTACTCCGGTGGGTGCCGGGCTCTTAAATGAGGGTGATGAAATCACCGTTGAAATCGAGGGTATTGGCAAGATTTCCAATAGAGTAGTTATGGAATAAGATTTTACAAGACGTGTGTTGCTGCACGTCTTGTATTTTTTTCCTGATTGTGTTATATTTTGACTGATAAGTCAGTGATATATATTGTAATACCGGACTGATACTGCTGCTTGGGAGAGAGCAGCTAAAGGAGGTTCTTTTTTTATGCTTCAGAATATGACGGAAGGCGCACCATTAAAGCTGATTATTCCCTTTATGGTACCGCTTCTGATAGGCAATGTTTTTCAGCAGCTATATAATATTGCCGATATTATTATTGTCGGGCGGACGATTGGCGTTAATGCTTTGGCTGCCGTGGGCGCGGTGTCGCCGCTGTTCATGCTCACGATGGTGCTGACGATTGGTCTCAGCAACGGCTTTACCGTTGTCACGGGACAGCGTTACGGTGCGCAGGATATGCAGGGAATGCGTCGCAGCATTGCTACCTGCGTTGTTTTGAGCTTGTTTTTTGTTTTGCTCATTATGGGGATTATGCATTTGGTTATCGACCCGATGCTGGTGATGATGAATATTCCGCCGGAGCTGATGGAGGATGCTTATGCCTATGTAATGATTATTGTCGACGGATTGCTGGCAATGATGGCGTATAATCTTTTATCAGGTATTATGCGTTCCCTTGGTGACAGTAAAACGCCGCTGTACTTTCTCATTATTTCTTCGATAGTGAATATTATTCTGGCACTCGTTTTCATCATCAGCTTTGGCTGGGGTGTACCGGGAAGTGCGTTTGCCTTGGTTATTGCCCAGGCTTTTTCCGCAGTGCTGTGCGTAATCTATATATACAAGCGCTTTCCGCAGTTGCATATTCATCGCAGTGATTTCAATTTAGATTGGCCGGAGCTGTGGGCGCATCTGCGTATGGGCCTGCCGATGGCAGTGCAGTTTTCGGTTTTGGGCTTGGGCATTATTATTTTGCAGTCAGTCTGCAATAAATTCGGCAGTGACCAGATTGCCGGATTTACTACGGCGATGCGCGTGGAGCAGCTGGCGCTGCAGCCGATGATTTCCTTCGGCATTGCTATGGCTGTGTTTACGGCGCAGAATTTCGGTGCTCGCCGTTTTGAGCGCATCCGCGATGCGGTGCACCGCTGCTCACTGCTGACACTGGCCTTCAGCTTGTTTGCCGCAGTTGTGGTCTTTGCTTTCGGCGAAGAGGTTATCGGAATCTTCCTGGATAATCCGTCACCGACGGTTATGCAGGCAGCACATCTTTACATTATGTATACTGTGCCTGTTTACTTCTTCCTCAGTCAGATTTTTATTTACCGTAACGCCTGTCAGGGCATGGGCGTAAGCATGATTCCTATGCTTTCGGGTGTGGTTGAACTGATAATGCGTTCTATCGCGGCAATATATCTCAGTGTGCCCTTTGGCTATGAGGGCATCTGTATGGCGGAGCCGATTGCATGGATCAGTTGTGCTGTTTTCGTTTTTGCAGCCTACCATTATTTTGTGCGTCTGCTGGAAAAGAAATATACACCTGTTGACTGAAAATAGTGAGCAGAAAGAGTCAATTTTTAGAAAATTAAGCTCGACAAAAAATCTTTGGCAAGTTACAATTAAAGTACAGAGAATACATTTAAGGATGGTGAATGCTATGAAAAAAATCTTGCTGCTTCTGTCGATGCTGATGTTTATTTTTACTGCTACCGTATCGGCGGCGAGTGCTGTTTTTTTGAAAAACCAATGGTATGAACCCAGCGAAGGAACAGCAGAGTACGTCAGAGTATTTACAACGGATAATCCTGATTATTATCGCTATATCAATGACAGATTTGCCTTTGCGATTAATATCCCGACAAACTTCAATCAGGCCTTCGAGAGCACTAATGGCGACGGCTGCATTTTTAAGGATGAATATGGCTCCAGCTTTACCGTCAGCGGCGGTCATAATATGGGTATGACGCTTGCCGATGAATATGATATGGATATCCAAAATCATCCGTCTGCTGCCTATAAGGCTAAGGGTGATGACTGGTATGTTATTTCCTATCTGGACAATGACAGGATTTATTACAAAAAGTGCTTTATCAACGGTGATTATTGGAATACCTGGTATTTTGATTATCCGTCCTGGCTGGCAGACAGCTATAATAATAAATGCGCTGCTATTGAGCCTACATTTACACCCGGTTGGCAATCCGGCAGAGCTGTTTACTGATAAGCTGAACGCGTAACGAAAGTTACGCGTTTTTTCTTTATTTATCACGCCTTGTGTGATAAAATTAATATATTATGGGTTAGTATGTACTGCACCTGCTGACCACCGTTAAATGATAGGAGGCGGAGCTGTGACAGCAGAGCAAAATAATATATATGGAACACTTTATTTATGCGCTACACCTATCGGTAATCTTGAGGATATGACACCGCGCGCTTTGCGGATGCTGCAGGAAGCGGATTTGATTGCGGCGGAGGACACACGTCATACGCTACAGCTTTTGAATCACTTCAACATCAAAGGACGCCTGGTGCGTTATGATGAGCATAGCAAGGATAAGCAGGGCGAATATCTTTTAGGCCAGCTGCTGGAGGGCAAAAATGTTGCGCTTGTAAGCGACGCAGGCTTTCCCGGAATTGCTGACCCCGGTGAAGCTTTGGCGCATGATGCGATTGCTCATGGTATCAGAGTGGTGCCTGTTCCCGGTGCCAATGCTGCTTTATGTGCTTTGATTGCCAGTGGTCTGCCGACGTATCCGTTTTTCTTCGGCGGTTTTCTGCCAAAGAGCAAGCGCAACAGACGCGAGCAGCTGGAGCAATGGCAGCATATTCCTGCGACGATTATTCTTTACGAAGCACCGCACAGGATTGTGGAGGTGCTGAAGGATATTCTGAATGCTTGGGGTGACCGTCCTTTGGCGGCGGCACGTGAGCTGACGAAGCTGCATGAGGAATTCTACCGTGGCACGGTCAGCGGCTGTCTGGAATGGCTGGAGGCCAATTCGCCGCGCGGAGAGTTCTGCCTGGTGCTTGGTGCCGGCGACGGTGCTGTTGCTGCAGCCGAAGAAGAGCTGGAGCCTCTTGACGAGGTGCGCAAGCTGATGACTGATGGCGTAGATAAAAAAACTGCCTTGGCGCAGGTAGCAAAAAAACGTAAAATCCCCAAACGGGAGCTATATAATCAACTAATTTCTGAAGGAGATGGGTCTGACAATGACTAAACCGAGTTATTATATTACAACACCAATTTATTATCCGAGTGACAATCTGCATATAGGCCATGCCTATTGCACAACTATCGCTGACAGCCTGGCACGCTTCCATCGTCTGAAGGGTGAGGATGTATTCTTCCTGACCGGCAGTGACGAGCACGGTCTGAAAATCCAGCGTAAGGCTAAGGAAAAGGGCGTAACCCCGATTCAGTATGTAGATGCGATTATTGCTAACTTCAAGCTGCTGTGGAAAGAGCTGAATATCTCCAACAATGACTTTATCCGCACCAGTCAGGAGCGCCATCACAAGGTAGTTCAGGATGCACTGCAAAAAATTTATGAGCAGGGCGATATCTATAAGAAAAACTACAAGGGCCTGTACTGCGTACCCTGCGAATCCTACTGGCTGGAGCGTCAGCTGGATGAAAACCACTGCTGCCCCGACTGCCATCGTCCAGTAGAGGAGATGGAAGAGGAAAGCTATTTCTTTAAAATGAGCAAATACCAGGATTGGTGGCTGCAATTTATCGAAGAGCATCCGGATTTCATTCAGCCTGCAAGCCGCCGCAACGAAATGATTAATTTCGTTAAGCAAGGTCTGGAGGATTTGTGCATTACCCGTACCACCTTTGACTGGGGCATTCCTGTTCCGTTTGACAAAAAACATGTTGTTTATGTATGGTTCGATGCTCTGCTGAACTATCTGACCGGCATTAAATACGGCACCGATGATGCCTTCTTCCACAAATACTGGCCGGCAAGCCTGCATCTGGTAGGCAAGGAAATCGTGCGCTTCCACACCATTATCTGGCCGATTATGTTGCACGCTATGGGACTGGAAATGCCGCAAGAGGTTTACGGTCATGGCTGGCTCGTAGTTGACGGCGACAAAATGTCCAAATCCAAGGGCAATGTTATCGACCCGCTGGGCTTGATTGATGAGTTTGGCGCTGATGCTATCCGTTACTTCCTGCTGCGCGAAATCAACCTGGGCAGCGACGGCAACTTCTCCCGTGATGCACTGATTACCCGTGTAAATGCCGATTTGGCCAACGACCTGGGCAACCTGCTGCACAGAACCGTAAGCATGATTGAAAAATATCATGGCGGCATTGTTGCCGATACCGGTGCTAGCGAACCGATTGATGATGAGCTGAAGGCTCTCGTTAAAGAAACCGTAGCTAATTATGTTAAAGCTATGGATAACATGGAAATCAACACCGCAATTAAAGGCGTATGGGCTTTAATCAGCCGCGCCAACAAATACATCGACGAAACCGCTCCGTGGATTTTGGCTAAGGACGAGGCTAAGGTTGACCGTCTGAAAACCGTTATGTATAACCTGGCTGAAACCCTGCGTATCGTAGCTATTTTAATCAGCCCGTACATCCCGACTACCAGCCCGAAAATTTACACCCAGCTTGGCTTGGCTGTGCCTGAGCAGTTCCTGCTGGCTGATGCTGAGTGGGGCGGTCTGGCAAATGGTACTAAGGTTTGCAAGGGCGAGCCTCTGTATCCGCGTATCGAGGTTACCGAAGACGGTGCAACCATCATCGGCGGCAAACGCTATGAGCATAAGGCTGCAGCTCCCGCACCTGCTCCGGCAGAAGAAGCAAAGCCTGCTATGGAGCCGATTAAACCGGAAATCGCTTTCCCTGACTTCGAGAAGATTGACCTGCGCGTAGGCAAGGTTCTGGAAGCAGAAAAGGTTAAGAAATCCAAAAAGCTGCTCAAGCTGCAGGTAGAAATCGGTGATGAAGTACGCACTATCGTCAGCGGTATTTCCCAATACTATGAGCCTGAACAGATGGTAGGCAAAAACGTTGTTGTTGTAGCAAACCTGGCACCGGCTAAGCTGATGGGTATCGAATCCTTCGGCATGCTGTTGTGTGCTTCCGACGGACAGGGCAATCTGGCTCTTGTTGATCCGCAAAATCTTGCTTCCGGCAGTCGTGTAAAATAAAAAAGTGCTTGATGCACTCTAAGATTTAGAGCAGTCACTCTGATACGTTTTGGCGGATGAGGAGTGCCTGCTCTTCGTCTATTAACATATTGTCTTTTGTTTTGAAAGGGGGCTTATCAGTGTCTGAAAAGCTGTTTTCGCGCTTGTTTTGGCGACCGTATATTTTTATAGGCATCAGTATGATTTTAGTGCTGCTGAGCAGCATGGTGCCGTATATCCTGCCGCATGCATGGCTGGGAGAGCATTATCCCGGTTATGATTTCTACATGTTTAAGGGTATGGCCTGGACGCTGAAGCTGGCGCTGCTGATTTATTTATATGGCATTGTCTGCATCTTTACGAAAAATTATTTCCCTAAACTGAGCAGTCTGTGTACCGAGGAGGTGCGGGCGGTGATTACCGGCTACAAGAGCAGCTGGAGCCGTGGCAAGCAGCTGTGCCCTGTTTTTACCTATACAGTAGGCGATAAGGAATACAGCGAGGCTTTGAATGAAGCCAAGGGAACGAAGGAAAAAAGCGGTGATGTGCTGGAGCGTGGCTTTACGCTGAAGCTGCCGCGTAAAATTATTTATAATCCGCAAAATCCTAAGGAATTTTATCTGCCGGGCTGCGAATACTATTCGCGTAAGGCGGCGGTTTTCCGTTATATTTTGTTCAGTATGCTGCTTTTCCTGCAGCTGTATCTGAACTTTTTTGTGAATGTGAGGTAGATTATGAGCAGAACAGGCTTATGGGATTCGCATGCCCATTTAGATGACGAAGCGTTTAATGAGGACAGAGAGCAGCTGATTGCACAGCTGGAGCAGGATATGGACGGTATCGTCAATCCCGGCTGTGATGCTGCCAGCAGTGCTGTTGCGGTGGAGCTGGCAGGAAAATATCCGTTTATATATGCGGCAGTAGGCTGGCATCCGGAAAATTTAAAGGGTATTCCTGCTGATTATCTGCAGCAGCTGGCAGAGTGGGCGCAGCACCCGAAGGTAGTGGCAATCGGTGAAATCGGTCTTGATTATTACTGGAAGGAAAACGAGCCCAAGGATGTACAGAAGCGTATTTTCTTAGAGCAGATTGACCTGGCTAAGCAGTTTGATTTGCCGGTGATTATTCATGACAGGGATGCGCATGGCGATATGCTGGAGTTGTTCCAGAAGGAAGTGCATGGCGTACAGGCAGTGTTCCACTGCTTCAGCGGCTCGCTGGAGATGGCGAAGGAGCTGGCTAAGCGTGGCTATTACTTTGGCTTCGGCGGTACGTCTACCTATAAGAATGCGCAGAAAGTGCGTGAGGTTATGCAGTATATTCCTAAGGAGCTGCTGCTGTTTGAAACCGACAGTCCTTATCTGACGCCGGTGCCTTTCCGCGGCAAGCGCAATAATCCCGGCTATACGGAATATACAGCGCGCAATGCGGCGCAGGTTCTGGGAATGGAGTTTGAGGAGCTGGCGGCAATTGCTACGGCAAATACAAAAAGATTATTCAAAAAGATAAAATAAGTATAAAGCTGCTTACGGCAAAAAATCAGAGAGGTCCTGTGATGTACAGGCCTCTCTTTTTTGTGCAGACGTGCGCAGCGTAAAGAATAAATTTGTGTGGATGGCTGCTTTAAAGCTATATCTGCAGTGCTAAATATGTTAAAATATAATGATGTACTAAATTAGTTTAGCTTTGCCGGAGGGAGCAAATAATGAAAGATAAAATTAGCATGCCTTTGATAGAGGCGATGCTGCAATATAAAAGTGAGGACGTCTATCCTCTGCATACTCCCGGACATAAGGGAGGACGCGGCATGCAGCGCTTGCTGCGCCAGGAACTTGGTGCCAGCGTGCAGATGGATGTGTCGCTGATGAGCGAGCTGGACGATATCCATGAGCCGGAAACCTATATTAAAGAAGCGCAAGAGCTGGCAGCGCAAACCTACGGCAGTGATGCCTGCTTTTGGGCAGTCAACGGTACAAGTCAGGCGATTCATGCTATGCTGCTGACAGCGCTGAACCCGGGAGAAAAGCTGCTGCTGCCGCGTAATGCGCACCGCAGTGTTGCCGGCGGACTTGTTTTGGGCGGTATCGAAGCAGTCTATCTGCAGCCGGAGTATCAGCCTGAATTCGGTATTCAGATGCAGGTTACTGTGCAGCAGATAGAGGCGGCGCTGGCGCAGGACAGCAAAATTAAGGCGGTGCTGCTGACAAGCCCCAATTATTACGGTGTGGCGGCAGATGTGCGGGCGATTGCTGATTGCTGCCATGCGCATAATGCAGTGCTGCTGGTGGATGAGGCGCATGGACCGCATTTGGGCTTTAGTGAGCTGTTGCCGCCATCCGCTCTGCAGTGCGGTGCTGATGCCTGTGCTCAGAGTACGCATAAAATTTTGGGCGCGATGACGCAGTGCAGTATGCTGCATGTGCAGGGAGCACGTCTTGATTTGCAGCGTGCGGCGGATGTGATGAGCCTTTTGACGACGACAAGTCCCAACTATCTGCTGATGGCATCACTGGATGCTGCCAGAGCGCAGGTGCAGGTCTACGGCAAGGAGATGGCAGCGGCGGCTGTACAGGCTGCTGCCAAGCTGCGCAGCCTGTGTGCCGCCTATAGCGGCCTGCGTGTAATGGAGACGGCAGATTGCGGCGGACTGCAGCTTGATACTACCAAGGTTACGGTGAATTTTGCAGCCTGGGGCTATACCGGCGTAGAGGTTGGTGAGCTTTTCCGTGAGGCAAGAGTTGCTGTTGAGCTTGTAGATGCCTATAATGTACTCTTTTTGGTGACCTATGCAGATGTTACTACGGATTATGACGAGGCGTTGGCAAGAATTGCCGCTGTACTGAATAAAATGCAGGCGCAGAAGCGTGCGCCGCTGCAGTTGGCAGCGGCAGCGAAGGTGCCGCAGACGCAGGCAGTTCTGCCCTTGCGCGACGTATTCTATCGTGCGAAAAAAGCGGTACCGTTGGCGCAGGCTGCAGGCAAAATCTGCGGCGAGCAGGTGAGCTTTTATCCGCCGGGAATACCGGTACTGCTGCCGGGTGAGCTGGTAACGGAAGAGATTATTGCCTACTGCCGCGCGCAGAAGGAGCTTGGCTTGCCGGTAAGCGGACCTGCGGACAGCAGCTTACAAACGATACGTATTATTGCGGATTGAGGTAAATAAAATGCGAGGATTTTTCATTACATTTGAAGGAATAGACGGAGCGGGGAAAACTACCCAGCAGCATTTGGCAGCGCAGGCCTTGCGCGAGCAGGGCTATGATGTACTGGAAAGCCGCGAGCCCGGTGGTACTCAGCTGGCTGAAAAGGTGCGCGCTTTGGTGTTGGACCCGGAGCTGCCGCTGACAACAGCAACGCAGACGTTGCTGTATCTGGCAGCACGCAGCGAGCATGTCGACAAGCTGCTGCGTCCTGCGCTGGAAGCAGGCAAGATTATTATCTGTGACCGCTTCAATGATTCAACACTGGTTTATCAGGGACTGGCGCAGGGCAAAACTCCGGAGGAAATTGCGCAGCTGCGCCGGTTGGGCTCTTTTGCTACTGGAGGCTTGGAGCCTGATTTGACGCTTGTTTTTGATGCCGACCCGACAAAATTGCTGGTGCGTCGCCAGCAGCGTGGTGTGCAGGACCGTTATGAACAGCAGGGGCTGGAATTTCAGCAGCGTCTGCGTGCAGGCTTTCTGCAGCTTGCCGAGGCAGAGCCGCAACGCTTGCAGGTGATTGATGCCTTAGGCAGTCAGCAGGAGGTTACTGCGAAGGTGCTGCAGACCATCAGCAGAGTAATCAGCGGAGAGAAATAAAATGTGGGAGCATATTATCGGCCACACAGAACAGAAAAAATTTCTGCAGAACTATCTGCAGGCCAAGGAGCGTCCGCATGCGCTGCTTTTCAGCGGTGCTGCCGGCTTGGGCAAGCGCACGCTGGCTCTGGAATTTGCTAAGGCACTGCTGTGCTTTCAGCATAACGGCACAGACGGCTGCGAGGCCTGCAGGCTGATGAATCTGCAGGACGGCAATCTGAGCCATCCGGATTTCGTACTGGTGCAGCACGAATGGGATGATAAAAAAGACCGTTTAAGAGATACGATTATTATCGACCAGATAAGGGAGCTGACGGCTAAAACGGCGCTGGCACCGGTGATGTCACCGACGCGTGTGTGCATTGTTGAGGATGCGGATACCATGGTTCCCGCCGCAGCCAATGCTTTTTTGAAGCTGTTGGAGGAGCCGCCGGCCGGCTGGGTGATTATTTTGTTGGCAGCCAATGTCAACAGGCTGCTGCCGACTATTATGTCGCGTGTGGTGCAGCTGCGTTTTCAGGCGCTGGAGCCACAATTGGTGGAGCAGGCGCTGCAGGCAAGGCAGATAGAGCCTGCCAAGACTGCAGTGTTGGCACGTATCAGCGAAGGTTCTATCGGTTTGGCGCTGAATTTGGCTGCAGCCAAGGGGCAGCTGGATGTATTTGAATGCCGTAAGCAGGCGGCAGCCTTTTTGGAGGCTTTGCCCTTGGCGATGCCGATGAATTATTTGGCCGGCCGCAGCTGGCTGGACAAAAAGCTGCAGCGTGAGCAGGCACTGCTGCTTGTGCAGCTGTGGCAGCTGCTGTTGCGCGATTTAATGATGTGCAAATTGCAGCTTTATGATAGAATATATAATATAGATTTACTGGATGAGCTTAAAAGCCAAAGCAGCGGCTGGCAGCTGTCGGCGCTGAAGCAGGCTTTAGTGATTGTACAGGAAGCATATGACGCATTGGTGAGCAGTGTCGGTATGAAAACGGCATTGGAAACCATGGCGCTTAAAATAGATAAAATTTATAAGGAGTGATATTTTATGCCGACAGTAGTAGGCATTCGCTTTAAAAAAGCGTGCAAGATATATTATTTTGACCCGGCGGAAACAGGTGTAGCAAAGGGTGATTTCGCTATCGTAGAAACAGCGCGCGGTGTGGAATACGGCGAGGTTGTTATCGGACCGCGTGAGGTAGAAGACAAGCAGATTGTTTCCCCGCTCAAACCGGTTATGCGTAAAGCAACGGCCGATGATGACATGAAGCTGGCAGAAAACAAAATCCGTGAAAAAGAAGCGTTCAATATCTGCCTGCGCAAAATCAAAAATCATGGTCTGCCCATGCGTCTGATTGACGTAGAGTTTACCTTTGATGTGAATAAGATTATTTTCTACTTCACTGCTGACGGACGCATTGACTTCCGTGAGCTGGTTAAGGATCTGGCAGCTGTTTTCCGTACCCGTATTGAGCTGCGCCAGATCGGTGTGCGCGATGAGGCCAAGATGCTGGGCGGTATCGGCAGCTGTGGCCGTCCGCTGTGCTGTGCAACATTCTTAGGCGATTTTGAGCCTGTTTCTATCCGCATGGCCAAGGACCAGAGCCTGTCTTTGAACCCGACGAAGATTTCCGGCATCTGCGGTCGTCTGATGTGCTGCCTGAAGTATGAAAACCATATGTACTGCAAGCATGGCTGCAACGGCTGCGGTCGTCGTGAGCGCATTGAAATTCCCAAGATGGGCAGCAAGGTAGTGACTACTATGGGCGAAGGCAAGGTAGTAGGCATTAACCGAAAGGAGCGTACCGCTGCTGTACAGCTTTCTCCGGATAATACTATTCAGGTGGAGTGGGAAGAGCTTGTAGATGCTTCCCAGGCTGACAATGTCTGAGCAGGAAAACAGCCTGCGCTGTGATTATGTGCCGGGCTGCGGCTATAAAATCTGGCAGGATGCCAAAGAGTTCTGCTATACTACGGATGCTGTGTTTTTAGGCAACTTTCCGCATGTCGTGCGTAAGGCTAAGGTGCTGGAGCTGGGCTGTGGTACCGGTGCTATAAGTATGCTGCTGGAAAGCAGAGGTGCCGCAGAGGTGACAGCACTGGACTGCAATCCGCAGGTAACAAAGCTGGTACGCCAAAGCGTTGCGGATAATTCCTTGCAGGATAAGTTTACTGTCATAGACGGTGATTTGCGCAATTACAAGCAGCTGCTGCAGCCGGAGAGCATGGATTTGGTGGCTGCCAATCCGCCCTACCGCAACAGCGGCAACGTGCGCCAGGTAGGCACTGCTGCCTGCCACGAGGTTACCTCGACGCTGGAGGATTTTTTTCGGGCAGCGGCCTTTGCTGTGCGCTATCGCGGACGCTTTGCTTTGGTGCAGCTGCCGGAGCGCTTTGCCGAAAGCATGCAGTTGGCGCTGAAGTATGGCCTGCAGCCGAAGCGTTTGCAATGGGTGCATTCCAAAATTGATAAGCCTGCCTGGATTTTCCTGATGGAAATGCAGAAGGGCGGCAGCTACGGCTTGGATGTTTTGCCGCCGCTGATTATGTATAATCAGGATGGCAGTTATACGGAGCAGGTGAAAAAATTCTATGAGCCTGCTGTTAAATAATCTCAATGGACGGGAAAATGTTAGAATATAAGTAGTCTATATGCTAACAAATTATATATTTTAGATACGCTAAAATGCTGTAAATGTCACGGATTTGACGCTTCCTGCTGTTTTATGTTAAAATAATTATCGGATTAAGGAGGTTTTTATGATTAAGCATATATGCAGATTACATTTAAATTGTTTATTATCTGCCGTTATCCTTATGCTGATGGTACCCTTCCTGACCGGTTTTGATATTTCACAGCAGGTGACGATTCTTTATGATGGTCAGACCAAGGAAGTGCGTACTAATGCAGTAAAGCCTGGCAAAATTTTGCAGGAGGCAGGCATTGTCCTGGAGAAGGGCGATGGCTGGAAGCTGCAGAATACCAAAAGGGTACAGAACGGCAGTGTGATTGAGGTACTGCGCGGCAAGCCCTTTACTGTTATCCGTGGCAATGAAACGGTAGAATACAAAAGCTGCAAGCCGACTGTAGGCGAGGCGCTGAAGGATTTGGGCATCTCCTACAAAAAGGAGCGTGTTTATCCGGATGTGCATGAGCCGTTCAAGGAAGGTATGCAGGTTTATATTTTGAATGCCGATGAGGAGCTGCAGTTCAGTGAAGCTAGTGTAGATATTCCGGTGAAGTATGAGGACGATTACAGTCTGAACTTCGGTACGGAAAAGATACATGTTGAAGGTAAAGCCGGTACAGCGAAGGTTGTTTCCAAAAAGGTGAAAAACGGTGATGGCAGTCATTCCGTACAGGAGCTGACACGTCATGTGCTGATTGAGCCGGAAACAAAGGTTATCCGCAAGGGTATGGCGATGAGCGTCTATACTCCTGAGGGCTATAAGCGCTATACGAAAAAAATCAGTGCCCATGCCTCTGCTTATGTAGCAACAGGCAGCCGTACTTCTATCGGCCTCGTTCCGTATGAAGGCATTGTGGCTGTTGACCCGCGCTTCATTCCGTATTATACAAAAATGTATATCCCCGGTTATGGTATCGCTATGGCCGGTGATACCGGTGGCGATATGGTTCACCACAGAGTAGATTTGTTCTTTAATGATTATCATCGTGCTATCCAGTGGGGCAGACGCGATGTAGATATTTATATTTTAGCTGATTAAGGTGGAATTTATCTGATGCTTAAGGAAGTGCTCGTAGTAGAAGGAAAAATGGATACGGTAGCGATTGGGAAGGCGCTGGAGGCCGATACAATCGAAACCGGCGGCTTTACGCTGGCACCATATACTCTGCGCCAAATTGAGGCTGCGTATAAAAAACGCGGGATAATTATCCTGACTGATCCTGACGGTGCCGGTGAACGCATTCGCCGCTTTTTGACGGAGCGCTTTCCGGAAGCAGGTCAGGCGTTTATTCCTAAGCGTCAGGCAACTGCCAATAATGACGTAGGCGTGGAGCAGGCGCAGCCGGAGGCGATTTTGGAAGCTCTGGCTAAGGTGCGTCACCATGAATATCGTCCGCAGCAGGAATTTACCATGCGTGATTTATTCCAAAATGATTTGAATGGCAGCGAAAGTGCCTCTGCGCGCCGTGATGCGCTGGGTGCCGAGCTTGGTATAGGCTATGGCAATGCCAAACGCTTTTTGGAACGCCTGAATCATTATGGCGTGAGCCGTGAAGAATTTACGGCTGCTTTAGAAAAATTGGAGAGTGAAGAGTGAATAAACCGGTTATTGCTTCTCCCCAGGTAACGAATCATATTCTGCACCGCTTTAAGCTGCGTGCCGATAAAAAGCTGGGGCAGAATTTCCTGATTGATGAAAATATTGTGCGCCGTATTGTAGAAGCGGCAGAGCTGTCCCCGGCAGATAAGGTGCTGGAGGTAGGCCCGGGCATCGGTACGCTGACGCAGGGGCTGGCAGAAAGCGGTGCCGACGTTGTGGCAGTAGAGCTGGATAAACGCCTGCTGCCGGTACTGGATGTTACGTTGGAGGGCTATGACAATGTTCGCATCGTCAATGGCGATATCCTGCAGGTAAATATTATGGAAACGGTGGCAGCACCGGAATTTAAGGTATGCGCTAACCTGCCGTATTATATTACCACGCCGATTATTTTTGCCCTGTTGGAAAAGCGCCTGCCTATGGAACGCTTAGTTGCTATGGTGCAGAAGGAGGTTGCCGAACGCATGGCTGCCAAACCCGGCAGCAGGGATTATGGTGCGCTTTCGGTAGCTATTCAGTATTATACCGAGCCGGAGATAGCGTTTATCGTACCTCCAACCTCATTTATTCCCGCACCGGCTGTTGATTCAGCTGTTATTGTGTGCAAGCGCCGCTCTGAGCCGCCAGTAAAGGTGTGCGACGAAGCATTGTTCTTCCGCGTGGTTAAGGCAGCCTTCTCCCTCAGACGAAAGATGCTCAGCAATTCGCTGAAGAATATGGGCATCAACTCCGAGCAGTGTGCGCAGTGGCTGCAGCGTGCCGGCGTAGACGGAAAGCGCAGAGCGGAAACTCTCAGCCTGGAGGATTTTGCGGCATTAACTAATACCTTTAGTGTAGAAAAGTAAAAAATAAAAAAAGAAGCTAGGTTACAAAACAGCAGAGAAAGTGTAATGATGTTTACAGTTTCTCTGCTGTTTTTGGCTTTTTCAGGACATAGTTATTCCCTCAATGCATTATTGATATTCCAATAAAGCATAACTGATATAAAACTAATTGCCGCATGCCCAAACGATATAACTTGACCTCTTGAAAATTCTGACAGAATAGTTTATATTATAACTACAGGGAATAATAAATATTCCCTAAGGTTTGCGCGGCGCTTCACCTCCCAAGATGAAAGCGAGGTAAGTATTATGGAAAAGTTATTAGCAAAAATGTATGAGCAGTCAGAAAGCAAAGCAGAAAAGAAGCAGTACCGGGTGCTGAACGCACTCAAGGCTGCAGCCTTCTTAAATCTGGCAGTTTTCTACTTCCTGTATAATATCAATGTTGCTCAGGGTGCTAATCCTGCTTGGGATTACGCCTGGTGGCAGCGTTTGACGCTGTGGAGCATTGTGGTTCTGTGCGGTATGACCTTTAGCCAGGGCAGCAATTACCTCAAATGGGGATTGGGCCTTTTGGGTGTAGGTACTGCGATTTCGCTTTGCACCTATCTTTTCACACCGCAGCATCCGATTTATTTTGGCATCTTTACCTTCCTTGGTCTTGCATATCTGGTAGTACAGCCCATTCATTGGTGGCTGCAGAAGTCTCCCGGTTCCTGCGGTTGGCTGTTATCTGCAATAGCCTATGATTTGACAAGGCATCTTACCGATGGCGTGATCATCTGGCAGGGTAAGATAATTGGACATCTGCCGTCCTTCCTGTACGGTGACTGGAACGTATGGCTGGGGCTGCCCGGTGCAGATTTTGTCTCGCTGGAGTATGTGCCTTTCCTGCCTAACATCTTCTTATTCTTGTGCGGCCTCTACCTGTTCCAGTTTATGTCCGAGCATGAAAAAGGACAAGCTTATCTGAAAAAGCTGAGCTAACTAAAAAAGCCTTTCTTTAAAAGTCAATTTGCATAGAAAATCTCGTGGTTATCAAGTTTGTTTGCATATGGTGTTATCCCTCTACTTATTTCTTCTTAACCTTTAACACCCCATGCTTTTAGCCAATGTCCCAACAAAGCTAATGTCCCCGGACTCATAATTAACGAGAGAGAAAGAAGAAAATCCTCCGCAGCTGGCGAGCTGTCGGAGGATTTTTCTTTATGGCTGATTCAGTTTAAAGCTGTCTAAGGAATAAATTGCCTGGGGCAGATAGTTATCTGCCTGCAGCGCAGGCATTACGTAAAGCAGCTGGTAGGTTTTGCCGTTCAGCTGAGCTTCTGCAGTCAAAAGCAGCTTGTCGCCGTGATAATCATTGTGGGCACTCAGGCGGCAGGTCCAAATTAACTGATTGCCATGCTGCCATTGCCAGTATACTTTGGCATTTTCATAGACAGGCAGAGCTTCTGTTGCCTTAAAGCTTGCAGTGTCCGCAGGGTCAAGCATGGTTGCTGCCAGCATCAGAGTGTTGCCGGCTGTGCGCACCAGCATAGCTCCTTCGGCTTGCGGCAGGTCTGCCAGCGGATTTTTACCGAAGGCCTTGGGCACGGCCATACTATAGCCGCCGGCTTCACTGCTGACGCTGATGAAATCGCTTGCCTGTGGCGTACGCATGAACTGCCTGGGCAGCGGCGGCTTGCCTACCAGATTCAGCTTTGGTTTAGGCTTGGGCTTATCTGCAGGCGGCACAGGCTCATTGCTGATAACAGGCGGTTTAGCTGCAGTATTTGCAGCAGCTGGTGTTGTTGGCACTTCTGCCATAGGTGCTTTTGCTTCATTCACTGTCGTGGGCGCTTCGGCTGCTGTTTCTTCCTGCTTTGGCGTTGCCGGTACAGTAGGAGCAGTGCTTACGATGTTATTGTCTGCAGCGGTTTCCTCTGCTTGGGAAGGGTCAATGCTGCTTTCGGCTTCCGTAGGCTCAGCCGGTTGAGCCGGAGAGGTGGAAACTACAGCAGGCTGCGTAGCATAATTTGGCAGCTCCTCGGCTGCAGCTGCAAAGCTGCTGCCTGCAAGGCTGAGCAGCAGCGAGCAGATTAAGGCTGTGCGCCTCATAATTTATCGCAGACTTCGTTGATGGCTGCTTCGTCTACACGCATAGCGGCGATGGTTTTTTCCATCAGCTCGTCCAAAGGCCAGCCCAGGATATCGGCACCTTGTTTGATTACATCGCGGCTGCAACCGGCTGCAAAGTGTTTATCCTTAAATTTTTTCTTCAGGGATTTCAGCTCCATGTCCTGTACGCTTTTGGAAGGGCGCATCAGGGCAGCGGCACCGATTAAGCCGGAAAGCTCATCGATAGCGAAAAGCACCTTTTCCATCTGATGCTTAGGTTCGATGTTAGCGGCAGTCAGGCCCCAGCCGTGGCTGGCAGTGGAGCGGATAATGTTTTCATCTACACCATGCTCGCGCATCAGCTCCTGAGATTTTACGCAGTGTTCCTCGGGATACAGCTCAAAATCCAAGTCATGCAGTAGGCCTACGATGCCCCAGTATTCCTCCTGGTCTGCATAGCCAAGCTCCTTGGCAAAGTAACGCATAATGCCTTCTACAGTCAGTGCATGACGTAAATGAAAGGACTCCTTGTTATATTGACGTAATAAATTCCAGGCTTCTTCTCTGTTCATATTATTTTCCTCCTAATGCTTTGTTATTTTTCTATAAAATGCGGGTGCTTAGCTCGCTTTTAAATATTTTCAGCCTTCGGATGCTTGGCACGGTAATCGCTTATCATATCGTGCAGCGTAGTGTGGTCAACTACGCCGTCAATGGCCTGCTGAATTTTTTTGTAAAGACCGATGGTGATACAGGAGTCAAACTGATCGCAGGGTGTTTTGCAGTCCAGACAGGATACGGGAGCAAGACTGCCCTCGACTGTGCGCAGAATTTCACCGACAGTGTATTCATCAGGCGTGCGCGCTAGACGATAGCCTCCCTGAGCGCCGCGGGCACTTTGGACAAAGCCTGCTTTACTCAGCTGGTGAATAATTTGCTCTAAGTATTTATCGGAAATATTTTGCCGTTGGGCAACTGTTTTTAATGGTATATAGCTACCGGTGTGGTTGATGGCTAAATCGAGCATCAATCGCAGGGCATAACGTCCCTTGGTAGAAATTTTCATTACGGTCACAACCTTTCTAATGACTATATTCTACTATGAATTTAGTAGGAATTCAATAATGATTATCATATCTGTGTTATGCGGGCATAAATTAATGATTCTGCACACGGAATATGAAAATGCTAGTGCCATTTTATTGCTTTTGTGTTAAAATACCCTTATACAACTATTTTTGGAGGAAGTAAGATGGAAAAAAATAAATTAGATAAAACCTTTAAGCATTATCTGGGAATTTTTACCGAGGATAAGGAATTGGGCAAGATTTTGAATAAGGTATCCTTCCAGGAATTATTCAATCCTAAGTTTTTGCAGGAAAACAGCAAATTTACTTCTATGGATGATATGATCTGGCGCAGCGGTTTTGGTATTATGAACCTGATGGAAGTAGAAAATGTTAATCAGGATAAGTGGAATGAGTATATTGCCAAAAATACCGAATGTGAAACCTGGCACGATTTTGGCAAGGTAGCAATGATTGACTGGATGAAAAACAAACTGGAAGAAGTAAAAAAATCCAAAAACTAAAATCTTCGTTGCCGGAGCTGAATGCTTCGGCAATTTTTGCCTTATGAGGGGAATGAATAATGGAAATAGTTTTACATGCATTAAACGGTGTGCTGACCATTATACTGATGATTGCTGTCGGCTTTTATTTAGAGCGCAGGGGCTGGTTCAGCGAGGATAGTGTGGCGCTCATTTCGCGTCTGGTGAATTATGTCTGCCTGCCTACATATATGCTGACCAATATTTTGGGGCAGTTTAAGCATGACCAGCTTATCACGCTTTCACATGGCTTGATTGTACCGGTTATTTCTATGCTGGCAGGCTATTTTATCAGCAGGCTGCTCGGACGTCTGATAGGTGTTCCGCGGGAGCACCGAGGAATTTTTTCTATCTGTGTCAGCTTTTCCAATACAATTTTTATCGGCCTGCCGTTAGGTATAGCCTTGTTCGGTGATGCCGGCGCTCCTTATATTATGATTTACTACATGGTGAACACAACGCTTTTCTGGACTATAGGATTTCATGACTTGGCAAGCAGCAATGGCGTAACCATGCCGCTTTTCAGCCGTAAGACACTGAAAAGCATTATGTCGCCGCCGCTTATGGGCTTTATGTTGGGTGTAGTGATGGTACTGCTGGAATGGAATCTGCCTGAGCCGGTATTCAAATCCTTTCATTATCTGGGAAGCATGACTACGCCGCTGGCGATGCTGTTTATCGGTATTGCTATGAGCAAAACCCGTTGGGAAGAAATTGCCGTAGGCAAGGAGCTGGTAGCTGCTATGCTGGGACGCTATTTAATCTGTCCTTGGATAGTTTTCCTTATCCTGCCGTTTTTCCATCTGGAGCCGATGATGGAAAAGGTCTTTGTAATTATGGCGGCCATGCCGGCGATGACCAATACGGCGATTGTGGCCAAAGGCTACGGCGGCGATTATAAATATGCTGCCATGCTGACGGCGGTAAGTACGGTGCTGGCGGTCTTTGCAATACCGTTTTATATGTGGCTGGTACACTGAAAAATATTTGCTGTTATAAATGTCACTGTTTGTGATAAAATAAGCATAGAGTAGTTTAAAATATAAATGTTGCAAATGAGGAGGACTGAATTATGGAGTATAACAAGCTGTCTGACGAAATAATTGCCAAGCTGCAGGCCTTGGTCGGCGTGCAGAATGTAGTGACGGATGCAGGGCAGATGGAAATATATGCCCATGATGAAGTAACTGACCCGGCCTATCATCATATGCCTGAGGCTGTCGTATTTGCGGAAAATGCACAGCAGGTGGCGGCTGTGGTCAAGCTGGCGAATGAATATCATTTCCCGGTTGTGCCCCGTGGCGCAGGCACAGGTCTTGCCTGCGGTGCAGTGCCCATTTACGGCGGTGTAGTGCTTTCGCTCGAAAAGATGAATAAAATTATCGAGGTTAATGCCGATGCTATGTATGCGGTTGTAGAGCCGGGTGTGCGCACTTCCGATTTGCAGGCTGCGGCTGCGGCCAAGGGAGCCTTTTATGCAGGCGACCCCTGCAGCGGTGATTCCTGCTTTATCGGCGGTAATGTGGCAACCAATGCCGGTGGCAATCGCGCGGTTAAATACGGTACTACGCGTCATCAGGTATATGCCGTTGAGGTGGTAAATCCTACCGGCAAGATTGTGCAGTTGGGAGCACGCCTGCAAAAGCAGACTACAGGCTATTGCCTGGAGCAGCTGATAATCGGCAGTGAGGGTACCCTTGGTATCATCACACAGATTACTGTGAAGCTGCTGCCGTTGCCTAAGTACAGCATGGATCTGCTGGCGGTTTTTGAATCCCCTGAGGATGCTATCGGCACGGTAAATAAGCTGATTATGGCCGGTATTATGCCTACTTGCGTAGAATACATGGATAATATCACTATCAAATCCGTAGAGCGTTATCTCGGTACAACGCTGCAGGGCAGTGACAAGGGCAATTATCTTATCGTAGAAGTGGAAGGCACCAGCGAGGATGACTTGGATGAAAAGGCTTGTACGATGGATGAAATCTGCTCGGAAAACGGTGCCGGCGATGTGCTGGTAGCGGAGCACGATAAAATTTGGCAGGCACGCAAGGCCTTCGCCGAAGCAGTGCGTGCGGAAAGCCTGATTGTCTGCAAGGAGGACGTTGTCTGCCCGGTAGATCATGAGCCTGCGCTGCTGGCGGAAATTTTGCGTCTGGCCGATAAATATCAGCTGGTAACACGCATTGCCAGTCATGCCGGTGACGGTAATATCCATCTGAATATCCTGAAGCAGGAGGCAGAGGATTATGCGGACTGGGATGCCAGAGTAAAGGCCAATCAGCAGGAGCTGTACCGCTTTATTTACGCACACGGCGGTCGCTTGAGCGGTGAGCATGGTATTGGTTATAAACGCAAACAGCTGATGGAGGAATTCACTAATCCGGATGAGCTGGAAATGATGCGGGTGATAAAAAAAGCCCTGGATCCCAATAATATTTTGAATCCGGGCAAAATTTTCGATATAGAGTAGCATACATTAAGCAAAAGGGCATTGCCGAGAGGTGATGCCTTTTTTGCTGCAGTAATTTTTTGAATATAACGCATAAACTATATTGGAATTTGGAAATACGTTCGCAAAGAGTCAGCAAACAACAAACAAAAATTCATAAAAGTGTTGACAAAGTTCGTGTGGTGCACTATAATATAAGCAAACAGAGATTTATTGGGCGGTGATAGATATGAAAAAGTTTTTAAGTATTATCTGCTGTGCTTGCTTCCTCTATGCCGGATATAGTGCTGTGTTTGCTGATGAACCTGTTTATAAGGAATATACGGTGACTGTCGCTGAGGGCGAAACGCTGTGGGAAATTGCCGGTCGTCATACAGAAGCGCGTGAGGATGTGCGTGAGGTTATTTTCCGCATTGAACAGGCGAACAAACTTAACTCTAAGCATATTTATCCCGGTCAGGTTTTGAAGGTGCCTCTGCGCGTTCATGATGACGGACTGATGGTAGCTGAAAGATAGATGAGAATATAATAAAAGATAGAAATAAGAAGGCTGTTGTACCTGCAGGGTGGTGCAACAGCCTTTGGTGCTTTCAATAAAGTATACCTCAGTAAAAATATAGCATTATGGCCTTTAAGGATGCGGTTCGGCAATGGGAAATGCAAGTTCCGGGCATTAACAATCTCGTCAATTTAATTTCACAGAATGCTTGCAAGGCTTTTGATGCTGCTTGTCGAATATAATAAGTATTCGAGGAGGTATGCGTTATGAGAAATAAAAAATGGATTGCGGCAGCACTTGTGTGCGGCTTTGTTTTAGGTAACAGTATGCCTGCAGCGCAGGCCGGTATTTTGGATAAGGTTCTCAAGGGCGGCGTTATCGGTTATGCTGTAGATGCTACCGCTCCGGCGTTGAATAACGCAATTAACTCTGTAACGGCCAAGTACGGTGTAAGCTCGACGGATGCTACGAAGGTAGTACCTGTTATTTCTGTCGGTGACGGCAGCCGTGCCGGTGCGGCGCAGGTTTCCGGTCCGCAGTCTAAGGTTGATCAGGTGAAGGCAGCGCTGATGATTGAGCAGACACTGTTGGGAGTACGCTGCAAGGTGCTGATTCCGGTAGACAATGTGTCCTATCAAAATGTTAACCGTGTACAGGGCGTGGGCGTGAGCGCTTCTCTGGACGTAAAGCTTTAAAAGAAGAGTGAAAATGGCATAAAAAGTTGCTGGGATATAACTTAGCCTTAAATAGAAAAACCGGTGGAATTTTACTTGACGGTAAACCTCCACCGGTTTTTTAGTACATAAAGAACATAACAAGCTTTTCTGTTAGGCTTAAATAATCGGCGATACGTTCAATGCCATCGGGCCGTGTTTACCGCGTGACAGATGATAGGAAACACGCTGGCCTTCCTGCAGACAGCGATAGCCGTCGGAACGGATGGCTGAAAAATGCACGAAAACCTCTTGTCCGTTGCGTGCCTCTATAAATCCATAGCCTTTGTTATTGTTAAACCATTTTACTGTACCAATACTGAGCATAATTAAGCACCTTCTTTGACAAATATTATACTAACAGCTGTTGTAATGGATTATAACATACAATCTTGCAGAAAACAAGAAAAATTCAGAAAATTAAAACGAAATAATTAGAGTAAGAAAAAATCTTACTCTAAGATGCTCCATTTGTCGAAAATATGCAGCTTGTTGCTGTAAAGCTGTATCCAGCGGCCGACGAGGATGGCGGCGGCAATCGTGCCTACTCCTACGCCGCGCATAGCACCGAAGTGCATAAAGGAAATTGCCAGACTGATAGCAACGAGTGTGCAGTCAAAGCAGTTTTTGATGATGCTGAATTTAATTTTGCTGACGAAGGCGATAACCAGGACGAGGCCCTCACCGGCAGCAACAAAAATTTTAGCGCGGATGCAGAGAAAAACGCCGAAGGCAAGGATGATGGTGCTAAGGATGCAGTCAAACCATTGCCAGAACAGTGTGTCCGGTTTTACCCAGCTCAACAGGTTCATCGAAAAATCTATGCAGTAGCCGAAGGCGAGCAGTGTTACCAGCTGGCCCAACAGCTCACGCCAGTAAATTTGCCGCAGCAGAATGGGCTGGGCAATAATAAAAAGCAGATTCAGGACTATAGTTATTTTACCGATGCTCCAGGGCGTAAACATACTCAGAACCCATGGTACACTGGAAATGGGCGAGGTGCCTAAATCAGCTTTACAGGAAAGAGCGATGCCGAGTGTCATGGTAAAGATACCGACGAGAAACATGCAGCAGCGCTGCGGAAAATATTGCTTGTGCAAGCTAAAACCCATCTTTGAAAAAATAAAATACGCTTATGTACAGCAGTTAATGCTATACAAGAGCGCTATTAATATTATACCATTTTTGTATGAAATGCGCAATACTGCGCTTTGTAAGGCGTAAAGCCTTTGCTTTTCAGCGGTTGATGTAGTACAATAATATATTGAAGAAATATATCCATAAAGGAGGATAACCTGTGATTCGTAAAACATCTGCCATGGTTGAGGCCGGTATTTTAGCTGCCATTGCTATCGTTATGGCTTTAATAAGTATGTATGTGCCTGTGCTGGGTGCTTTTGTTAATTTCGTCTGGCCCCTGCCTATAGTCATCTGCGGCTGCCGTCATGGCTTGAAATGGAGCATTATGACGCTGCTGGTTGCTACCGTGATTATTGCGATGATTATAAGCCCGATTAATGCCTTTTTCCTAGCGGCGATTTTCGGCCTTTTGGGCTTGATTTTAGGCGAGTGCATGCGACGTCATCTGCCGCCGATGAAAATGATGCTTTACGGCAGCGTCGGCGCGGTAATTGCGCTGGTTCTGAATATTGTGCTGAGCTTCTGGGTACTGGGTATTGACCCGATTGAGATGATGTTCAGCTCCTTCCACCAAAGCTTGGAGCAGCTGACGGTTTATTACCGCGAGCATGGCATGAGCGAGGCCGATATCAAAAAGACTGTCGACGGTTATGCCGAAATGCTGCGCATGATGCGCATTATCATGCCTGGTGCTTTTCTGATGTGTGCGCCGCTGATGGCCTTTGTGAACTACATGGCTGCCAAAAAGATTCTTACGAAGCTGGGCGAAAGCTTTGAAGCCTTTCCTCCGTTTACGATGCTGCAGGTTCCCGGCTGGATTTTGTGGCCTTATGCTGCGTCTTTGTTTGCGGTAACATATTACTATCAGCATGATCAGGCAAGCTGGATGTATACACTGTCTGTCAATGTGCAGACGGTCTGCAGCTTTGTGCTGGTTTTGCAGGGCATCGTGCTGCTGTACTGGTTTGTAGACACGAAGCATAAGCCGCGCTGGTGGGCCAATATCGGTATAGCGTTGCTTTTTATAGTGCCTATCTTTACTCAGATTATGGTTTATGTAGGTGCCTTTGATATTGTTATGGACTTCAGGAAAATCCGTCCTGCAAGCAGATTCAGAAAGCAAGGGTAAAGTTCGGCAGCTGTGCCGGATTTGAGGTGAAAATAATGTTCAGTAGGTTTAACCGGAATATGAATTCCAAAGCGGATACTAATATTTATTTGCTGATAATTGTGCTGCTGGCAGTATTGGTCTGCTATCTGCAGCCAAAGCTGATTATCCCGGCGCTGATTATTTTTGGTATTATCTACTATTTCAGCCGCCAGAACCTTATCAACAGGGAAATCTTTTTCAGCAGCTATCTGGATAATATTATCCGCAATATTGAACGTACCAACCATTTTGCGGTGCGCAAGCTTGATGTAGGTATTGCTGTTTTTTCTAAGGACGGCAAGCTGCAATGGAAAAATGAATTGTTCGCCTCTTGGACAGGCAAAAGTAATCTGGAGGGCAAAAAGCCTGAGGAAATTCTGCCGTTGGCGCAGAATGCTTTTGAGCTGATGAGCGTGCGTGACGGAGAGCAGGTTATTCAGATTGAGGACCACTATTATCGTATGCGCTATTACAGTGTAGAAACGCAGGAGCGTCACAGCAAAAAGGAAAATACCTCCAGCGGTCTGATGCTGTATCTGACGGATATCACGGATTATGAGCTTTTGCGCCAGAAATACAGCAATGATAAGCTGTGCCTGGCCTATGTGCGCTTTGATAACTACGAAGAGGTTATGCGCGGGCTGAGCGAAACCAATATGGCCAATTTGAATGGCGAAATCAATGAGCTGCTGACAAAGTGGGCTGCCTCTAAGCAGGGCTTTATCTGCCGCATGAACAAGGAAAGCAGCCTGATGGGTTTTTCCCTGTCTGCCGTAATGGATATGATGGAAGATAAGTTCATGATTCTCGATAAGGTTCGCGAAATCCGCAGCGGCAATAAAATACCGCCGACTGTAAGTATAGGCGTAGCATGTGACGGCGTTACGCTGGAGGAGCTTATCGGCAATGCCAATAAGAGCCTGTATCTGGCATTAGGACGCGGCGGCGACCAGGCTGTTGTTATGAAGGATAAAAATACGCAGTTCTTTGGCGGCACGAGCAGTGTCGGTGCCAAAAGTACGCGTGTACGTGCCCGTATCGTGGCGCAGACGATCCATGAGCAGATGCTGCAGGCTGACCGTATCTTTGTTATGGGACACGTTAATGAGGATTATGATGCTATCGGCGCTACCATTGGTATGGCTAAGCTGGGACTGTCGCTTGGCAAGGAAACATTTATTGTCAGCAGCGAGCATAACTCTTATTATAAGCGCATTACCGAGGTGCTGGATAATGAGAACATCATTCTTTCGGCTAACGAAACTAAGTATATAGATATTATGCTGAGCGGTGCGGATGCTTTGCCGCTGGTTACCAATAAGAGCCTTTTGGTTATTGTCGATCATCACCGTGAGGTGCTTTCGGCCAGTAAGGCTGTGCTGCAGGCAGCCAAGAACCGCATTATTATTGACCATCATCGTCGTGCCGAGGATATTATCGGTGATACAACACTGCTGTATCTGGAGCCTTCCAGCTCGTCTACCAGTGAGCTGGTAACGGAGCTGATTGGTTATTTTGATGACAGACTGGATATTACTCCGGCGGAGGCAACTGCCTTGTATGCAGGCATTGTCCTGGATACGAAAAACTTTAATGTGCAGACAGGCGAACGTACCTTTGAGGCTGCCGCTCTGCTGCGCCGTTGCGGTGCCAACCCGAATCTGATACGCCAGCTGTTTAAGGATGATTTGAGCTTTGTACAGCAGAAGGCTAAGCTGATAGCCGGAGCTAAAATGCCGATACCCGGTTTATCCATTGCAATTATGCGTAATGCAGATAATGATACTATGTCTTCCGTGCTTGCCGCGCAGACAGCTGATACTCTGATTACCATTGAGAGTGTAGCTGTAGGCATGGCAATTGTTGAATATAAAGATGGTTCCCTGAGCATAAGTGCCCGCAGTGACGGCAGCGTCAATGTGCAGGTAATTATGGAAGAGCTTGGTGGCGGCGGTCATCAGACGGTGGCCGGTGTGCAGCTGGCAAATAAACGTGCCAGGGATGTAGAAGCGCAGATTATCGCGCTGACTAAAAAACAGTTAGAGGAGTGTCGAACAGATGAAAGTAATTCTTTTACAAGATGTTAAAAGCTTAGGCAAGAAAGGTGAAATCGTAGAAACCGCCGAAGGTTATGGCCGCAACTACCTGCTGCCGCGTAAATTGGCTAAGGAAGCTACCGCAGCTAACCTCAACCAGGCTAAACAGGACCAGGCAACCGCTAAGCATCGTGCAGCTCAGGCTAAGGATGAGGCTGTTGTTTTGGGCGCACAGGTAGAAAAGGTTGTAGTAACCATGAAGGTACGCGTGGGTGAAAACGGTAAAATGTTTGGCTCCGTAACCTCCAAGGATGTTGCCGAAGCTTTGATTAAGCAAACCGGTCTGAACATTGACCGTCGTAAAATCGAACTGAAATCCGCAGTTAAAGGCTTAGGCGAATACACCGCCGTTGCTAAGCTGCATACCGATGTAACTGCTACCTTCAAGGTTATGGTAGTTGCCGAATAATTTCAGAACGAAGCTGATGCATGTGGCAGTCGCCGGTGGCGGCTGCCGCTTTTACTTGTGAGCTCTGTTACCTTCCACTCTTGACGGCTGCAAGGGCATGATGCTGCCCTGACTGGCGGTAGCTGGGAAAAATTAGCTTTTCCTAAGTCATTTATATTACAGGTACTTCCTTTTTTGACTGTTTAGGTGTAAAATATTTGCTGTTCCGCAATTGTTTTTGAATACTTGCGGAATATATGAGAATACAGGTCAAAAGATGATTTTGACCGACGAGAGATTTAAAAAAACTAAGCTAATCTGCAATGAGAATTATGAGAGAATGAGAGGGATGCAGATGGAAGTAGCAGGCTTTTTGGCCTTAGGTATTTTAGTTGGCTTATTGGGGGCGCTTTTAGGCATTGGCGGCGGTATGGTGATTGTACCGCTTCTGGTGTTTGCTTGGGATTATGAGCCGCAGCTGGCTATCGGTACTTCGGTGCTGGTGGTACTGATGAATGCTGTTTCGGGGACCTGGGGGTATATCAGGCAGAAGAAGGTTTGCGTAGATGCGGCCTTGAAATTTGCCGTGGCTACCGTTCCCGGTGCATTTTTAGGCAGCTACGCCGCAGAATATCTGCAGGGCAGGCTTTTTTATCTGGTGTTTGGCGCTTTCTTTGTGCTGGCAGCGATAAATATGTATCGTAAGGCCAATAAGGAGGCGGCGGGTAAGACGGCCGGCGTGGTGCCGGAAGTCTATAACTGGAAGCTGGGCGTTCTTTGCAGCGTCGGTGTGGGCTTTTTAGCCAGCATTTTGGGCATAGGCGGCGGTATCGTCCACGTTCCCTTTATGGTATATGTACTGAATTTCCCGGTGCACGTGGCCATTGCTACTTCTACCTGCATTTTGGCAGTTTCCTCGCTTGCAGGCTTAGTTTCGCATGCTATGTTGGGGCATATTGTGTGGACCAGCGGCTTGGCGATTGGTGCGGGTGCCTTTGTCGGTGCTCAGGGCGGTGTAGCCTTGGCGCAAAGGCTGCAGTCCGGCATTTTGATGAAGCTGGCGAGCGTCTTGGTGCTGATTACCGGTATTAAATTTTTGATGAATGCTCTATAAAGTGCAGTATGTTTATAATTAAATATGGTGCAGTAATAAGAGTTCAGTTTTGCATAAAAATGTGAGGTCAGATGCAAAAGTAATAACATCCGGCAGTTGAAAAATGCTAATATCGTTGTTATGAAGACTACAGTGATACAAATACATTATGGAGCTTGCTGAAGATACGCAAAAGCAGTCGCCATCATCGTTGATGATAAAGCGACTGCTTTTTTTGCTGCCTGCAGCAATGCTTCAGGCGTTGCTTAGCATTATGTTTGTGTAAGCTGTGAAAAAACCTATATTAAAACTGAACATAGTAAATTGACGAGAAATGAATATACTAATAAGCTCAGATATAGGTATAATACTACACATAACCTATTATTTGCATATATATTGGAGGTATTCACAATGAACGAACGTTATAAATTAAATGCCCAGCTGGCACAGATGTTAAAGGGCGGCGTAATTATGGATGTTACGACACCGGAGCAGGCGCGTATTGCGGAGGCAGCAGGTGCCTGCGCTGTTATGGCGCTGGAGAAGATTCCTGCTGATATCCGTGCGGCAGGCGGCGTAGCACGCATGAGCGACCCGAAGCTGACTAAGGAAATTCAAAACGCTGTTTCCATTCCTGTTATGGCAAAGGTGCGCATCGGTCATTTTGTAGAAGCGCAGATTCTGGAGGCTCTGGAGATTGACTATATCGACGAGAGCGAAGTGCTTTCTCCGGCTGATGATGTTTACCATATCGATAAAACTAAGTTTAACGTACCCTTTGTCTGCGGTGCCAAGGATTTGGGCGAAGCGTTGCGCCGCATCAACGAGGGTGCATCCATGATCCGTACCAAGGGTGAGCCCGGTACCGGTGACGTTGTACAGGCAGTACGTCATATGCGCAAAATGAATCAGCAAATTGCGCAAATCGCTGCGATGGAAGAAAACGAACTGTTCAACGCTGCCAAAGAGCTGCAGGTACCGTATGATCTGGTAGTTTATGTACACGAGCATAAGCGTTTGCCGGTAGTAAATTTTGCAGCAGGCGGCGTAGCAACTCCGGCGGATGCAGCACTGATGATGCAGCTGGGTGCCGAGGGCGTATTCGTAGGCTCCGGTATTTTCAAATCCGGTGAACCGGCAAAGCGTGCGCAGGCTATTGTTAAAGCAGTAACCAACTTCAACGATGCTAAGATGCTGGCAGAGCTGTCCGAGGATTTGGGAGAAGCTATGGTAGGCATTAACGAGCAGGAAATTCAGCTGCTGATGGCGGAGCGTGGTAAATAATGAGAATCGGCGTTTTAGCACTGCAGGGTGCGTTTATTGAGCACGTGCAGGTCTTGTGTCAGCTGGGTGCGGAAGCTGTAGAGCTGCGTCAGCTGCCGGATTTGGAGCAGCCCGTGGACGGCGTTGTCCTGCCGGGCGGTGAAAGCACGGTACAGGGCAAGCTGCTGCATGAGCTTGGTATGTTTGTACCGCTGCAGAAAAAAATAGCGCAGGGCTTGCCGGTACTGGCAACCTGCGCAGGTATGATTCTGTTGGCGAAAAAGCTGACAAACGACAGCAAGGTGCACTTGGCAACCATGCCGATTACTGTTAAGCGTAATGCCTACGGCAGGCAGCTGGGCAGCTTTTTTACCGAGGCAGAATTCGGTAAGCTGGGCAAGGTACCGATGACCTTCATCCGTGCGCCGTATATTGACAGCGTGGGTGACGATGTAGAGGTGCTTGCTGCAGTGGATGAGCATATTGTGGCGGCACAGTACGGCAAGCAGCTGGCGCTGGCCTTTCACCCGGAGCTGGACGTTGCCAAAAGCACGGCAATCCACGAATATTTTGTCAGCCTGTGCGCTGCAAAATAATTATAGCTTCAGATAAGGCTTCAGCACGGTAAACAGTGTGTCCAAGGCCGGATACAGTTTATCATCCGCCAGACCGGTGTAATTCATCAGCAGGGTGTGCGAGCTGTCGCCGACCTTTTCATGATAATAGTCCGAAAGAAATTTAATCTGAATGCCCTTGGAGGCTGCAGCCTGTACGAGCTGAGAATCCTTGGCGTCGGTAGCAAGATGCAGCAGAAAATGCAGACCGCTGTCCTCACCTTCTACCGTAAGTGCGGGAGCAACGTCGGACTGTGTAAGATACTGCAGCAGACGGTCGCGCTTGCTGCGGTAGTAGGTGCGCATTCTGTTGATGTGGCGTTCAAAGTAACCGTCCTCGATAAATTTAGCGAGTGTAAACTGCTCAAAATTAGATACAGTACAGGAATAAAAGCCCAACTTGTCATAAAACAGCGATGCCAGGTGCGGTGGCAGCAGCATGTAGCTGATACGGAAGGTTGGTGCCAGCGTTTTGGAGAAGGTATTGATATAGATAACCTTTTCCTCGGTATCAATGCTTTGCAATGGCGGAATAGGCTTGCCGAACAGGCGGAATTCGCAGTCGTAATCATCTTCGATGATATAACGGCTGCTTTTTTTTGCTGCCCAGTGCAGTAATTCGTAGCGACGGCTGACTGGCATGACGATACCTGTCGGGAATTGGTGCGAAGGGCTGATATGCAGAATATCGGCACCGCTGTTTTCCAGAACGTCGGCGCGGATGCCCTGGGCATCCATCGGCAGATAACGGCAGAAAACATCGTTGGCCTGATAAGCTGCTGCCAGCTGTGGATAGCCGGGATTTTCCAACGCATAAACGTGGCTACGTCCCAAAAGCTGCACGATGAGGTTATACAGCGTCTGTGTGCCTGCGCCGATGATAATCTGCTCGGGCGCAACGTTCAGACCGCGGAATTGGTAAAGATGACGGGCGAGCGCCTGACGCAGCGGTAAAACGCCGCCGGCGCTAGTGTCGCTGATGAGGGCGTGCTCGTCTGCTGTGGTGAGCGTGTGGCGCAAAAGGCGTGCCCAGATGTTATAGGGAAAAGTGTCCGGAGGTACGCTGCTTTTGGCGAAGCTGACGCTTTGCGCCGTTGCTTGTGTTTTGAGTGACGGCGCTGCTTTGCGTTCTGCTTTTACCGGCAGAGGCTGCTGCTCAATGCGCGCTACATAGTAACCGCGCTTGGGCTGCGAATAGATATAGCCTTCGACAACGAGCTGGGCGTAGGCATTTTCCACGGTGATGAGGCTGATGCCTAAATTTTTGGCCAGCATGCGCTTGGAGGGCAGCTTTTCCTCGGCATGCAGGACGCCGTTGGTGATATCATTTTTGATGCATTTGTAAAGGTGGGCGTACATGCTCTCACCCTGTAAATTGGCAAAGCTGTAGGTTAGCATAGCTTGTAATCCTTTCTTAAGTAGCAAGCTCAGGTATAAGTTTTGACTATATCGAAAATCTGCATAATAGAATAATTGATAAGTTCAGATGCAAATATGATACTATGTATTGGCTTAAAAGTAAAGCAGGCAGAAAAATAGTGCCAAATAAGGCAAAAAAACAACCTATCCTACCCGAAAAACGCCTTTGGGGTAGGGGCAAATTACCGGGATTACCTTATAATAGAATTACACAAAATACAATAGCTGCAGGAAGCGAGGTGTAACCATGAAAAATTTAAAGAAACTGACACTCTTACATTCCAATGACCTGCATGGCGATTTCCTGGCTGAAAGAATTGATAATAAGCTCGTCGGCGGCGTATCCATGCTTTCCGGCTATATCAATAAAGTAAGAGCAGAAGAAGAGAATGTTATTTACTGCATTGCCGGAGATATGTTCCGTGGCTCTGTAATTGATGCGGAATATAAGGGCGTATCGACTATAGAGATTATGAATCTGCTTGGTCCGGACGTTGTGACCATTGGTAATCACGAGGTTGATTACGGGCTGTCGCATCTGCTGTTTATCGAAAAATGCGCTAATTTTCCGATTATCAATGCTAATTTCCATATCCGCACGAATAATAAGCGTCTTTTTCAGCCGTTTTATATCGCGCATATCGATGGCATGAAGATTCTCTTCATCGGTATTATCACCGAGGACGTACTGGCGCAGACGAAGATGGATAAGGTAATCGGTTCCTTTGTAGATATCTGCGAGGCGGCAGAGGAAATCGGCCGTATTTGTAATACCTACAATCCAATCGATATCGATTTTACGATTATTCTTACGCATATCGGCTTCGAAGAGGATAAAAAGCTGGCAGCAATGCTTGATCCCGCTTGGGGTGTTGACGTTATTATCGGCGGTCATTCGCATACCTTTTTGGAGCATCCTGTAAAGGTTAATGATATTCTTATTGTACAGGCCGGAACAGGCACGGACCAGATCGGTCGTTTTGATATCATGGTAGATACCGACCTGAATGCGGTGGATACCTATACCTGGTCGACTGTGCCTATCGATGAAACCCATTGCCCGCGTGATGAGAGCCTGGAAAACTTCATTATGCACTACAAGGATTTGACAGATAAAAAGTACGGCAGACTGGTTACCCGCTTTGCACGCAAGCTGGAGCATCCTTCCCGAATTCAGGAAACTCCTCTTGGAAGCCTGGTAGCGGATGCGCTGCAGGAGAGCCTAGGCATCGATGTTATGCTGATGGGCTCCGGTGCTATCCGCAGCTATAATTTGGGACCGGTAGTGCTGTACAGCGATTTTACCGAATGCTTCCCCTATGATGAAGCTGTATATATGCTGCCGGTTACCGGCGAGCAGCTGACGCGCATGATTAAGCGCTTCCTGCGCGAGGAGGCCTTTACCGGCGAGCATACGGAATTTTATCAGCTGTCACAGGGAATGCATGTAGTATGGAGCCGCAGTGGCCAGTGCTTCAAGGAGCTGACGTTGGATGGCAAGCCCTTGGGAGCACAGCAGATTTACAAGATTGGTCTGTGCAAATATCACTACAGCAGCCTGAAGCCGTTTTTGGATATTACGCTGGAGGAGGCCGAAGCCAACGGCAGAGTACGCGTGCTGGCAACCTCGTACCGCGATGTGATTGAGGAATACTTTATGACGCATCAGCACCTCAAACGTGAGCTTGAGGGACGTCTGATTATTGAGGATTAAAGAGAAAATTGTAAAACAGATATAAAAAAGTACCGTCCCAGCAAAAAAAATGCCGGGACGATACTTTTTAGGGGTATGTAGGAAGAATATGATATGTAAGATGCTAATAAGGCATCTGCAAGCTTAATTATTTACCTCAGATATTAAGCATGATAGTGGCAAACAGTTTACATCTGCTGAAGAGAGTATCTACAACAGCAAATTCTTCTGCCGTATGGTTGCGTGCGCCCTGTACGCCGAGAGCGCAGATTGTAGGAACGCCTGCAGCCGTAGCATAGGCACTGTCACTGCCGCCGCCGACTGCTTTGGCTGTAGGTTTCGGTAAATTGCATTCTGCTGCTGCTTCCTGTACTAATTTGAGTAAAGCTGCTGTGCCGGGAACCTCATCCATGGATTGGAATTCCGTAACAGTCTTGAGAACAGTTTTGGTATCGGGAACGTATTGCTTATCCGCAATAGCCTGCAATTTGGGTAAAACTTCTTCCAGTAAAGCATAGTCGGTATAGCGTGTATCGCAGGTTAATTTTGCGTAGTCCGGAACGGCGTTGCTGACTGTACCGCCTTCGAATAAACCTACGTTAAAGTTAATACCCTTGTCGAAATCGGTTAAGGCTTCGATATCAAGGCCCTTATGCATTAATTCAATGATGGCGCTGCGGCCGTTTTGCGGGTCATTGCCTACGTGCGCACCGCGGCCATAAGCTTCCATGGTAAATTCGTATCTGCCCTTGCGTCTGGTGACAACGCCCTGATCCAAGAAACCGGTTTCAAAGTTAAATGCAGCCAACGCACCCTTGCTTTCCGCCAAAATCGTTTCGGAAGCATTGCTTAAATAATGAGCTACCTCTTCATCGCCTGCGAGGATTACTTTAATACCATGCTTGGTATAATTATTTGCCAAAAGCACTTTTAAAGCTGTCAGCATAATAACAATACCGCCCTTCATATCAAGGCAGCCGGGGCCGTAGGCTTTTCCGTCAACAATTTTAAACGGACGCTCTGCTACGGTGCCGTCCTTGAATACGGTGTCCATGTGACCTAATAAAACGATAAAATCTTTACTGGTATCGCCAATTTTGCCGACAAGTGTGTTGCCTGCTTTTTCAAATTCTACCTGAGTTGTAGTAAAGCCAAGTGTTTTTAAAATGGCTTCGATTTTTTGTGCGATGAAGTCAACGCCTGCTTTGTTGCCGGAACCGCAATCAACGTTAACTAATTCCTGCCAAAGCTGCAGCATGTTTTCCTTTTCATCGTCTATCTGCTGCCAAATTTTGTTTTTGTCTAATAATGTATCTGACATTGTTTTTGCCCCCTCAAAATAATAAAAGACTAATAAAGGCTAAGACCTTTATTAAAGAATACCTCTTTTCTCCTAGTGTGTCAATAGGAGATATATGTGTATATAATTTAAAAATAAAAAGACTGAGATTACAGTTTGGTGCTGAACCTCAGTCTTTGGAGGGGGAGTTATAATTTTATTTTGTATATTTTGCGTGGGCGTCCTTTGGTTTCAGACATTTCCGAACGGATTTCTTCGGCATAACCATGCTCCGTAAGGCAGGTGAGAATGCGACGGGCGCTGCGGGGCAGAATCTGCAGTATTGTGGCAAGCTCCTGCGCATTAAGCTCATCGCGTCCGTAAATTTTCAACGCATGGCAAATTTTGCTTAAGGTGGCTTGGCTGAGAGATGTCTTTTTGCTTACTGCTTCCAGCTGTACGGAGGCATACTGATAATCTATCTGTTGTGCGCTTCCTAAAGGACCGCTGATTGTTTTGTCGTCAAGTACGACATACCAGCTGCCTTTCTGGTCGGCGCAAGCATGCTTTAAAGCAATAACGGCATTATATTCTGCTTCGCGGGCACTGTTGCCTATACCGATACCGCAGGCACGCAGGCTTTTGTTTAAATCGCGCAGAATCGGCAGTTCGGGCAGGCTGGTGAAGCTGTTGGTGAGCTGCTCTAAGCTGCCGCGCGTGGTGAAAATATAAAAATTACCTTCGTTGGCGGGCTTCAATGAGCCGCTGATGTTTTTGGTGTAGCTGATGAGCTTTTGCGAGATAGCGATTTCCCGGCTGTATAAGTCATCTACGGAATAAAAATTATCTTTATCTCCCAGCAGATTAAAGCTGAATACCTGCACGGCAATTTGGCCTTCCCGGAGTTTTTTTATACGGAATTGCGTTAAAATTACGTTTAAAATATTACGTACAGTGACACGCACCGGCATAATACAGAAGGCCGGAATGCCTTCTGACTCCAATAGGCTCTTCACATAGCAGCTTTTGGTGACAGCAGCTTTAGTGATGCCTTTTTTAAAGAGCTCACGATGAAAAGCAGCATATCCGTTGAGCGATAAGGCACCATGTTCATCGGATAAATGATTAATAACGTTATAGTTTATCTGCATATCATCCAGAGCGCGGGTAATGTCATAATAGGGGATTGTATCTATACTTAATTCATCTATTTTAAAGCCTTGGTAAATAGCAGTGCAGAGTGTCTTATAAAAGCTGGCACCGCGGTAAGGAATGTAGTAGACGGGCTTTTGTGCTTTGCCCCAATTTTTTATATGCAGATAATTTATCTGGTCAAAGACGAGCCAGGAGTCAAACTCCTGTTGGTGGTTATCGATAATATTCAGTGTATGTGTTCCGTCGGGATCAATGAATGCAGTAATTTCGTAGTCATTATATTCTTCTATGACTTCCTGCAGGATATTTATGTTATGTTCTTCGCTGATAACGCCTAACCTTATTTTCATGTGAACCTCCAAGGAATAAAGAGTGGGCTGTTTATTATTTCTTGTTATGGAATATATTATACACTCAATATAGCTTTGGTAAAAGAATTTATTGCTGTTCTAATTCTTTTATTCTATCGATTGCAGCAAGTCCGCAGCCGATGCCGTGGTCATGCAGTGCCAGCAGCTTGTGCGGCTTGATATCGAATTTATCAATCGTAAGCGGAATCTGCGGGCGGATGATGACAGCCTTGCCCTCACGTTCCATTTTCTCGACAGCCTCCAGCTGCTCGTTGTAGAGCTTGGGGCGCTGTTCCATGATTTCCCACAGCTTAGGATATTTTTTGTATACTGATTTGAGCAGGAACTTGGGTACGCCTTTTTTCTTGCGGTAGCCTTCGTTGCGTGTGAGCACTACAATCAGCTTTTCGTAGCCTGCGTCGAGTGCTTTTTGGTATGGAATGGGTGCCAGCAGCGCACCGTCGAGCAGCGCACGTCCTTCATGCTTGACAACAGGTGCGACAAAGGGCATGGAGGAAGAAGCGCGCACAGGAATGAAGTCCTGACCAATTGCTTCCTGATCGTACCAGACGCTTTCGCCATTAACGATATCGGTAGCAGCAACCTGCAGTACGCCGGGATAGGCACGGTAGGCTGCATAGTCAAAGGGGAGCAGCTGTTTGGGAAGCTCCTTGAAGATAAAGTCAAAGCCGAAGATGCTTCCGCTTTTAATCCAGTTGCGCACGCTGAAGTAACGCTTATCGGTGACGTAGTGTTCGATAATCTGACGTGTGCGCAGCGGCTGGGCAGACATATATGATAAGATATTGCAGGCTCCGGCAGAAACGGCGGTGATATAGGGAAAGGTGAGCTGATGCGCCAAAAAGGCTTCAAACACACCGGCGGAAAACATTCCCCGCATGCCGCCGCCCTCCAGAACGAGAGCTGTTTTTTGTAAATGCATAGTAAATTCCTCCTAGTTGCTATTATACACTAGTGGTGGAGAAATACCAATATAATGTGTAGCGGATGATAACAGAAAAACTATCCTGATATACAGAAGAATTTAGCCTTATCAGGCACTGATGAAGCTGTTAAAGACGCATGAAATAAAACCTTGTTGAACTTGAAATGAATAAAATATAGCCTGCTAAACACGAGTAAGTATCATTAAAGTGACTTTAGGAATAATTTTTTGTGAAATTGTTGACAAATGCGTGAAAGTGATATAGAATATAAGCATCGAGAGACTATGAGAGAAAAAACAATTTCATATGTATGCCAATAAAAACGAATAATGGAAACTGAGTGATTATGAGAAATTTCATTCAGTTTCTTTTTGTTTTTTGAAGGGTAAACATGAAATTAGTCAAATGAGATAGTATTTTGAGAGAACAACTAAAAAAACTGATTGAGGTGCCTGCCTTGGGCAGGGTAAATTAGGGAAAGCAGTGAAAATCTGCTACGGTCACGCCACTGTGATGCTTCTTGAAGTTAGCTTTAAGTAGTTAAGTCAGATCGCAGCCTTGATTATGTTATATATTTCTGCGAGAGACGGAGTGTATACGAGATATCTGTGCCTAGATGTATTGTATCCTTTTCCGCCGCAAGCAGAAAAGGATATTTTTATTTGCGGTGATGTCCGGAAATTACTGCAGTAAAGATATTCGCAATTATAAAAATTATTAAATTTTCTTATAGGATGAAAGGAGACTAATTAATTATGAGCGTTGAACTTTATGCGTTGTTTTCTTACGCATTTACCGCAGCAATTGCTCTGGTTATGATTGGTGCTGTAGTACTGCTCAACAAGATTATGGGCAGTAGTAATGATGAAGGAGGTATGGAATAACAATGGACGGAAATATCGTTGCACAATTATTCCCTGGCATCGCGTCTTTGATGGTTCAAGATACAACCATTGCTATTGCCAGAATTGCACTTATTGCATTTGGTTTTATTTTAGCTTACTTGGGCTTTAAACGTATCCTCGAGCCGTTGATTATGGTGCCGATGGGTATTGGCATGATTTGTATTAACTGCGGCGTACTGTTCTTGGATGGCGGCAAGCTGGGTACCCTGTTCCTGGATCCGTTGGTTTCCGATCCTGCAAAATTGGTTGATATTATGCAGATTAACTTCCTGCAGCCGATTTACAACCTGACCTTCAGCAACAGCCTGGTTGCCTGCGTAGTATTCTTGGGCGTTGGTGCAATGTGCGAAATTGGCTTTATTCTGGCTAACCCCTGGACTTCCATTATCATCGCAATCTTTGCTGAATGCGGTACCTTCGTAACTTTGGTTTTAGGCGTACATCTTGGTCTGACACCTCCGGAAGCTGCAGCAGTTGCTTCTATCGGCGGTGCTGACGGACCGATGGTTCTGTTCACCTCTCTGATGCTTGCTCCGCACCTGTTCGTTCCGATTTCTGTAATTGCTTACCTGTATCTGTCTCTGACTTATGCCGGCTATCCTTGGCTGGTAAAATTAATGGTTCCGAAGGCTTTGCGCGGCAAAGATATTATGTACTATGCTCCGGAAGTTCCGAAATCCAAAAAATTCATCTTCATTCTGGTATGCTGCGGACTGCTCTGCCTGCTGCTGCCGATGGCTGCTCCGCTGATTATGTCCTTCTTTCTTGGTATGGCTATTAAAGAATCCGAAATTGTACCTTACCAGGATTTGGTTGAAAACACCCTGCTGTACACCGGTACTCTGATGCTCGGCCTGCTGCTTGGCACCCTGTGCGAAGCTTCCACCCTGCTGAACCCGAAAGTAGCTCCGTTGATTGTTCTGGGCGTTCTTGCTCTGGCAGTTTCCGGTGCAGTTGGCATCCTTGGCGGTTACGTTGTTTACTGGTTCAAGAAAGGCGACTTCAACCCGGTTGTTGGTATTGCCGGTGTATCCTGCGTACCGACCACTGCTAAAATTGCTCAGCATGCTGCTGAGGATGAAGATCCGTTCTCGGTTGTTATGCCTGTTGCAATGGGTGCCAATATCGGTGGTGTTATTGTATCCGCTATCGCTTGCGGCGTATTCATTGCAACTATCGGTCTGGTTAAATAATTAACCTGATAAGTTATTATGAAAATACAGCTCCGAGAATTTGATGTATTGAAATCAACAAATGAAACTGCTGTAGCTATGGCCCAAGAGGGCGCTCCCGAAGGAACCGTTATTGTTGCTGCCAGGCAGGAAGGCGGACATGGCCGGATGCAACGTGTCTGGAATTCGCCGCTTGGCGGCCTATGGTTTACCGTTATCCTTCGACCGCAAATCGATCCCCAATATGCTGCTCAAATTACCTTGCTTGCTGGTGTAGCTGTGGCTAAGGCCGTACGTAGACTGTATGATACAGAAAGCGTGCAAATAAAGTGGCCCAATGACCTGCTGTTAGATGGTAAAAAAATCTGCGGCATTCTTTCTGAGCTACAGCTTGATGAAAACGCTGTAATAGATTATGCTATAGTTGGTATTGGTGTAAACGTGGCGCTGTCAGCTGCAGACTTCCCTGCGGAAGTAGCTGCAACTGCTACGTCACTTAATACCAGCCTGCATAAGGACTTCACTTGTGATCAGGTACTGGTTGCCATTATGGAAGAATTTGGTATCTTGTATGACAAGTGGCTGCTGCTGGGCGCAGATGTTGTGATGAAAGAATGGCAAAAGCTTAATTGTACAGTCGGCAGACACGTGCTGGTGAAGGATAATGACCAGGTTGTTTTTGTCGGTACTGTAATAGATGTAGATGAGGAAGGTGCAATTATAGTGCGCAACGAGCAAGGGATAGTCCAAAGCTTTAACTTTGGTGAAATAAGTATCCGATAAGAGCTCTGCGGAGGTTTGAAATAAAAGGAGTGATTTGTATGGCAGCTAGTACTGTTCCGGGGTTTCTGGAAAGTAGTATTGTCAGCCCTGGAACCGCAGCAATGATGCTGGCTTTGACTCAGACGATTTATGATGAGGATTTAGCCAAAAAGCTGGTGGCGAAGAAAGGGTTAAAAGCTGTAGTCACTGAGGTGGGAGGAAAAACCATTTTTGATGATTTCAATGATAGAATTAACCGGGCTGTTATTGGGGCTTGTTTAAATTCAGGACTTATTGAAAAAAAGAGCAATGATATTCATGCAGTCATTCATGCTACAGAAGAGGCTAAAAAAGGGTTGTTAGTGAGTGTCAGTACAAGTGCAAGTCTGGCGTTGAAAATTGCTGTATCAAGAAACGAGCATTGGATAGCAGTTGCCCTGTTTGGGAAATCTGCACTGCACTATATGACTAATCATGAGCGTGCAGGTTTAGGCGTAATGCATATATAAATGCATATATTATCGGACTGAATCACAATTAAAATTTCATATTGGTGATAGAGAGAGCGAGAGCAGACAGTCAGTTTAAGTGGCTGTTAACCTTAAGCTCTCTTTTTTGTCCGATTTATTATATGAAGCTTTTCTTAATTCAGAAAGGAGAGACCGTAATGGAGTTCAAAAAAGTTACCCGTGAGTGGGACACTCTGAAAAAGGACGCAATGGAGCGCGCAAAAAATGCTGCTCCGCTGGTCAAGGAAGGGAAAATTGTTGATGCAAAAGATACAGTTGCTTTGCTGGAAGCTGTTATCAAACCTTACGACAAGGTTAACATCGAAGGCAACAACCAAAAGCAAGCTGACTTCCTGGCAAAATGCCTGTGCCAAGTTGATCCCGCTAAGATTCATGATCTGCACATGGTTCAATCCGTGTTGACTCTTCCTGAACATCTGGATGTATTCGAAAAAGGTATCGCCAAAAAGCTGGATATGTCTTTCTCCGGTCCGCAGGCTGGCCGCATTGCCCAATTCCTGCAGGAAGGCAAACTGGAGCTTGGCGCTATCCACACCTATCTGGAATTATATGGCCGTTATTTTGTAGACTTGACTCCGCGTGTTGCCCTCGTTGCAGCTACTATGGCTGACAGAGAAGGTAATCTGTTCACCGGTTTCAGCACCGAGGATACTCCGGCAATCGTAGAAGCAACTAAATTCCGCCAAGGCATTGTTATCGCTCAGGTAAACAAAATCGTTGACAAGCTGCCTCGTGTTGATATCCCCGGTGATTGGGTTGACTATGTAATCCAATCTCCGAAACCGTTCTACATTGAGCCTCTGTTCACACGTGACCCGGCACTGATTACCGATGCACAGGTACTCAAAGGCATGATGGCAATCAAAGGTATTTACGGTGAATATGAAGTAGCTTCCCTGAATCATGGTATCGGCTTTGATACTGCTGCTATCGAACTCTTGCTGCCAACCTACGGCGAAGAGCTTGGCCTGAAGGGCAAGATCTGCAAGAACTTCATCCTGAATCCGCATCCGACTCTGATTCCTGCAATCGAAACCGGTTGGGTAGAATCCGTTCACTGCTTCGGCGGTGAGCTGGGCATGGAAGATTATGTAGCTGCCCGCAGCGATATCTTCTTCGTTGGTCCGGATGGTTCCATGCGTTCCAACCGTGCATTCTCTCAAACTGCAGGCCACTATGCAATTGACATGTTCATCGGCGGCACTCTGCAGATTGACCCGTACGGCAACAGCTCCACCGCAACCGCTAACCGTGTTGCAGGCTTCGGTGGCGCACCGAACATGGGCTGCGACCCGAAAGGCCGTCGTCATTCCTCCGGCGCATGGCTCAAATGCGGCGAAGAATATGCACTTAACAAAGAGATGTGGGGACCTGTACATCGCGGTAAACGCCTTGTTGTACAGCTGGCAGAAACCTTCCGTGAAAAACTGGCTCCTGGCTTCGTAGAAGAGCTGGATGCTTTCAAGCTGGCTAAAAACGCTAACCTGTCTATTGAACCTGTTATGATTTACGGCGATGACCTGACTCATATCATTACTGAAGAAGGTATCGCATACCTGCCGAAGTGCCGTAACATGGAAGAGCGTACTGCTGCTATCCGTGGTATTGCAGGCTTCACCGAAGTCGGTATGAAAGCAGACCCGAAAGAAACCAAACGTCTGCGTGAGCTGGGTATTATCAAAACTCCGCAAGACCTGGGTATCAATATGAGCAGAGCTAACCGCTCCATGCTGGCAGCTAAGAACGTACATGACCTGGTTGAATGGTCCGGTGGCTTGTACAATCCGCCTGCTAAATTCAGAAACTGGTAATAGGAGGAGCTTAAAATGGCATTACAAAATCTGGAATTTGAGTTTGAATCTGAAAATACCCAAACCATTAAACCGGAATGGTCCCATATGGGCGTAACCGGCTCTGGTGACCTGGAAGTTATGTTTACCAAAAAAGACCTCGGCGGCAAAGTTCAGGCTAAAGTATGCACTCCGGTAAAAGGATTTGACGCTGTTTGGGAAAAAATGCTGGGTAAATTCGTTAACGATACTGGTGTAGGCAACATCGTTATTGAAATCAACGACGATAATGCTACTCCTATCGTAGTATACATGAGATTGCGCCAGGCTCTGGCAGAAGCAACCGCAAAGGAGGCTGAATAAGATGAAAAACTGGAATGAATTGGAAAAAAGCAGCTTCTTTGATGCTAATGCCCGTGAACGCGCTGTAGGTCTGTGCGACAAAGGCACCTTTACCGAACTGCTCGGACCTCATGATCGCTTTGAAAGTCCGCATCTGCCGGTACTCGGTACTGCAGTAGAGTTTGATGACGGCACCGTAACCGGTGTTGGCCTGATTGGCAAGCACCCTGTATTCGTAGTTTCTATGGAAGGCAAATTCATCGGCGGTGCTATCGGCGAAGTTAACGGTGCGAAAATGGTTAACACCCTGCGCCTGGCTTTGAAAGCAGCTAAAGACATCAAAGCTGCTCATGCTGATGACTATGACGCTCGTCGTCCTCTGGTTGCTATATCCTTTGAAACTGGCGGTGTTCGTCTGCACGAAGCAAATGCTGGCCTGCTGGCTCATGCTGAGGTTATGGACGCAATTCAGGATTGCCGCCGCATTCTGCCGATTGTTGCAGTTGTAGGCTCCAAGGTTGGCTGCTTCGGCGGTATGGGCTTCGTAGCTGCTGCTACCGACGTTATCGTTATGAACGAAGAAGGCCGTATCGGTCTGACCGGTCCTGAAGTAATTGAGCAGGAAATGGGCAAGGACGAATTCGACGCTTCCAACAAAGCTCTGGTATATCGTACTACCGGTGCTAAGCATAAATACATCATCGGTGACTGCAACTATCTGGTTGAAGACACCGTCGGTGATTTCAAAGCTGCTCTGGCTGAGGTTGCTGACCTCTCCATGGAGGCTATCGAAAAAATGCGCCGCATCGGCTCTCTGAAACTGGTTCAGGAACAGCAAGGTTTGGTTAAGCTGGTAGCTGAAATGCAGCCTAAGGATTCTATGGACCTGTGGAAATACTATGGTAACGAAAACCCTGCTGAACTTCCGGAAATGACTACCGAGGAATTCCTGAAAGTTGTTAAACGCAGACCGCGTGCATAAGAGAAGGAGGTAAAGAAACATGGATGAAATGGAAAACACTATGATTGGCCGTGGCCGTGATGCAATTGAAATGATTGTTGACGCAGGCTCCTTCGAAGAAAACAAAATCGGCACTGCTGAGTTCGATCCTGACTATGGCCCGGGTGCAGTAGTTGGTACCGCTAAGCTGAAAGATGAAACTGTAACTGTTATCGCAAACGATGCATATGCTTTCAATGACCGCTTCCCGGTTGTATTCGGCGGCGTAATCGGCCTGGAAGAAGGCTACAAGATGGCTACCGCAGTATACCGTACTATGGAAGCTGATAAAGATAAACCGGAAGCTGAAAAACGCCCGATCGTTCTGATCGTAGACACCCCGGGCAACGGCCCCGGCAAAATGGAAGAAATTGCCGGCATGAACAAATCTACCGGTGCTTACCAGCTGGCATTGGCTGAAGCACGCAAATCCGGTCATCCTATCGTAGCAATGGTAATCGGCCGTGCAATCTCCGGCGCATTCCTGTGCCATGGCCTGCAGGCTGACGAAATCCTTGCTCTTTCTCCGGAATTCGGCACTATGATTCACGTAATGCCTCTGACCTCTATCTCCCGTATCACTAAGATGGATATTGAGCGTCTGGAAGAGCTGGCAAAGGTTAACCCGGTATTCGCACCTGGCGTTAACTTCTTCTACAACCTGGGTGGCGTAAAAGAAATCGTTCACAAGGTTGAAAATATGCGTGATACCATTGCAAAGCATATCAAGGAAGTACAGGAGCTTAAAGCTGCCGATAAATATGAGCAACTCGGTCCTTGGGGCCGTGGCCTGGACGGCAACGAGCGTGGTGGCCGTGTAAATCGTCTGAAAGCTATGGCTAAAATGAACGAAGAGTTCGCTGCTGTTGCTGACAAATATATCAACGCATAATTATAGGAAGAAAGAAGGGGTAGTATGAAAGGTATTCTGGCTGAAATAGCATCGATGGTTAAGGACTTTGGTTCTGCGCCTACATTTGCAGAGATGCCGCGCAAGACATTAGCTGACAAAGGCATTGCGGGACCGACCGCTGCCCATACGATAGAAGAGGTTCATACTCCCCTTAATCTTGCTTATCTTACTTTTACTACAGGTTCATCTGCTTTTCAAAATATTGTCGGCGTTACTTTTGCTGAACTGCCTGCACGCGTGAAGGCTTCCTTTACGGTTCTGGAGCGGGCAGGTCTTAAAGCAGGGGATAAGGTTCTTGTTACTTATCCTCCTCTGGTAAATGTTTTCAGTGGTGAAGCCTTTAAAAAATATGGCCTGCAATGGGAATTTTTGGTGCGGTCCAGCAGAGATGCTTTTTTGGCAGCACTTTATGAATTCCAGCCGAAGGCTGTTGTAGGTGAATCTTCTTTTATCAGAGCTTCCTTGGAAGATGCTAAGCATATGGGTGTTGCGGATGAGCTGCCAAAAGATATTGTTTTGCTTACTGCTGGTACGCCTTTGGATTTGGAACTGCTGCCGATAGCGCAGGAGGTTCTGAATGCGGAGGTTCATGACTTGTATGGCTGCCAGGAATTTGGCTGGCTGTGCATGGACGGAGTGCCGGTGCGTGATGATATAGAGCTTGTAAAGCTGCCTGATAACGGCGGGCAGGATATGTATGAGCTGGTTGTAGGCGGTTTGCCTATGGGTGACAGCTTCCCAGTTTCTGAAAGCGGTCATGTATGTAACCGTAACGGTAAGGTAATTACCTATCGTCGTGAGCGTACTTATCCTGAATATGAAGTGATTGTAAAAGCTACAACACTTACTTCTGCTGTTACCTTAGGCCGTGTAGCAAGATCGATATTACGCATTAAGGGCCGCGTAGTCAAGATTAGTCCGGATGTAGTTACAGGTGCCGAGCACACTGTGCTGGAACTGATACCTGATTACATTACAGCCGGCAAGCAGCAAGGCATTGTAATCGAGGGACCGGAAAAGACCAGATTCTTTGATGATCTGGTACAGGCACAGCTCGATTATCAACAGAAAGCGAAGGCGGACCCGACATGGACAAAACGCAATTAAAAAGACATAATCTGGTATTTATATCGAAGCTGGGAAAAGACAAAATCTGGAGCGATATTTCCCCACGCTATGATGACGAAAGTAAGCATCTTGCAGAAGAGGTTTTGCAGGGCAATGTGGATATTCCCGGTTTTATGCGTCGTAATGATGCGGAAAATACAGAGGGAATTGCCATTGGCTTTGTCCATCATAAACGTATAGACGGAAACCGTATCCGTATAGGTGCTTTTACTGCTGCTGATGATATAGTTACGATTATGACACCTTATGAGGTCCTGACACGCAGGGCGTTTGCCTTTACAACGCGCAACCGTTGCATGCAGATAGTGCGTCAGTTATATGAATTGGCTTATGTGTTTGACCTGCAGATTGGCGTACTTGGTTCTGCTGCCCTGGAGCTGATAACAGGACTGCCGTATACAGATGAAAACTCAGATATTGATTTAATAGTCAAACCGGCCGGTTATAACCGTCTGCTGCAGTTTTACCGCGCAGCACAGGCCTGCTGTAATGAAATTAAGATGGATTTTGAGCTTGATCTGCCCAATGGCTACGGTGTCAAGCTTGCTGAAATATTTATGGAAACTCAGACTGTACTTGGTAAAAGTTTAGAAGATGTCTCCTTGCTTAACCGTAAGGATGTCATGCAATATTTGAAATCTGAAAGTCTTTGCAGCTGTCAGGCTGAATAAGGCTTAAATAGGATTTGAATAAAGCTGCTAGGGGAATAATCCCCAGATTTTAAAGATTAAAGGAGTAAGAAAATCATGGAAATTAAATCTCGCGTACCCGGTAAAATCGTTCGCTTTGAAAAACAAGTTGGTGACACTGTTGCAGTTCGTGACGTACTGATCGTTATGGAAGCAATGAAAATGAAACAGTTGGTACCTTCTCCGGTAGCAGGCGTAGTAAAAGAGTACAAAGTACAGCCTGGTGACCGTGTAAGTGCTGGTCAAGTTGTTGCTATTGTTGAATAACACTTTTGTAAAAAACTGAATGCAATGACTTTAGTTGTTTCGCTGCCCTATTATGGGCAGCGATAATAAAAAATTGTACTAAGGTGGTGTAATTATGGTTATTTATGGTGTAGCTCTGTTATCTGCATGTTTCTTAGCCGGTAACTTTCTTGGTGATATTCTCGGTGCTTTACTGCACGTTAAGGCAAATGTTGGTGGTGTAGGCTTTGCAATGCTTTTCCTCATTTTGTTGAGCAACAAAGGCATTGATGCCGGATGGTTGGATAAAAAGAGTCAGGAAGGTATTGCTTTCTGGTCTGCAATGTACATCCCTATCGTAGTTGCAATGAGTTCTATTCAAAATGTTGTCGCTGCTATTTCCGGTGGTGCGGTAGCAATTCTTGGTGGCTTACTGTGTACGGTTTTTGGCTTTTTGCTGATTCCTATTATGAGTAAGAATCATGCAGCAAAAGCTGAGTAAAAAACGGTAGGAGGTGTTTATTTATGGACATTATGGCAATGTTAACCAAGCTTTTAACCAAAAATGGTCTGATTTTTGCTTTCGTTATTATAGGTGTTACAAACTTTATTGCATATAAGTTTGCCGGACTTTCCAAGGGACGTATTCATGGCAGTGCAGTAGCAATTTTCTTCGGCCTTATCTTAGCCTATATTGGCGGTGGCGCCAAAGGTCTGGCGTCCATTCCTCTGTTCGCCGGCGTTGGTTTGATGGGTGGTGCAATGTTCCGTGACTTTGCTATCGTATCTACCGCGTTTGGTGCAGATTTGCGTGAGATAAAGAAGGTTGGCGTTATCGGTGTACTCTCTCTGGTAATGGGACTTGTAATTTCCTGGGTAGCAGGCGTAATAGTTGCTTACGCTTTTGGTTATCGTGATACCATAAGCATTATCACGATTGCTGCCGGTGTTTGTACCTTCGTTTTTGGTCCTGTAACCGGTGCTGCTCTTGGTGCTTCCTCTGAAGTAATTGCTATTGGTATTGCAGCAGGTGTTGTGAAATCCGTAGCAGTAATGATTATTACTCCGTTAGTTGCTAAACCGCTTGGCTTGACTAATCCGCAGGCTGCAATGGTATTTGGCGGTCTGATGGGTACAACATCCGGTACTGCGGCTGGTATGGCAGCAGTCGATCCTAAGCTGGTTCCTTATGCAGCAATGACTGCAACCTTCTACACGGGTTCCGGTTGTTTGACTTTCCCGTCTGTTTTCTACTTCTTAACTAAAGCAATATTTGGCTAATGATATAAAAAACTAAGCATTTGATACGGAGAAAGTAGGTAGGTATAATGAGCAAAGAACAATTTTTACTTCAAAGAGTAGACAATAATGAAATAAAAATCGCTAATGAAGTTTATTCTTGCAGACTTTCTCCTTTCGATGCTGATTTGCAAAAGGTCGGTCAATATCTGACGCAGGCAATATTGCTGGAAGTATCTACGCATCCTAAACCGGGTTTGGTAACCAGATTATCCAATGGTGCGCATAAGGATATGAGTATTTTTACCTTTATGATGAGCTCCGCTGTTCTGAGCAAAGCGTTCAATGATTTGCAGGATATCGGACAGGCACATAGAGGAACCTTGGCAGAGCTTTTCTGCAAGCTGCGCAGCTACGGCGTTGGCGCAGAGGCAGAGCTTTTGAGAGTGACTAAGGGAGTGAATACACAGCGGGGAATTTTATTCGCCGGCGGCATAGTGAGCGCTGTAAGCGGCTATGCTATGAATATGGGGCTGAGCAGAGATGCTTTACTGCCTCTGATTAAGGAAATGGCTGCAGGCTTAGTAGCCAGGGAATTGAAGAATCTTGACCATGCTGCAATGACAGCAGGCGAAAAGCTATATTATAAATATGGTATTACAGGTATTCGCGGAGAGGTTGAAAATGGTTTCCCAAGTGTGGTAAACTATGGACTGCCCGCTTTGGAAGATGCCTTTGACAAAGGTGCGACGATTAATGATGCTTTAGTGCATGCATTGATAGCTTTGATGACTGTTGTTGAGGACAGTAACGTTATCTGGCGCACTGATTATGATACTTTGTTGGAAGTGCAGAGAATTGCTAAAAACATTCTGAGCCTTGGCAGTGTCTTCGCCGAAAAAGGCAGAATGGCTATAGCTGAGACTGAGAGGTACTTCTTGCAAAGGCACATTAGTCCGGGAGGCAGTGCAGATTTGCTTTCCGTTACTATTACTTTATATTTACTTGAACATAAGGAATTTCCCCGGGATATATTTTAGGGACATGGTATATCAGGCAATTCCTTGACATATACAGATGCATAGCACATAGATGCTAATACTCCTCCATTTAGCATAGCAAGGTACGGTAGGGACAGCCGTACCTTGTTGTGCGTTGGAAAAAGGTGAATAATGATGATAAATTTTGTTTTACAAGCTCTCGATGGTATTTTTACGATTGTTTTTGTAGTCGGTATCGGCTATGTGCTCAGTAAAAAAGGCTGGTTTGATGATAAAAGCAGTGCTTTGATTGCTAAGCTGGTTACAACGGTATCACTGCCGCTGTATATGATTACCAGTCTGACGAAAAACTTTACGGCAGAAAAGCTTGTCGAGTTGGCACCTGATATGCTGTTGCCGGTATGCTCTATGCTTTTGGCACTGATTGTCGGCAAAACAGCAGCTAAGCTGCTGCATGTACGTCAGGGAAGACGCGGTGTTTTTGTCACCAATTTTTTTATAGCTAATACCATGTTTATTGGCTTACCGGTAAATCTGGCGCTGTTTGGTGATGAAAGCATTCCCTCCGTTATGCTGTATTATATGGTTAACCTGACCTTCTTCTGGACGTTGGGTGTGCAGAATATAGTTGCGGATATTGAGGGCAAGGCCGGCGGTATTTTTTCTATGCAGGTGTTGAAAAAGCTGTGGTCACCGCCGCTGATGGGATTTGTGGCAGCAATTCTGCTTATAGTGCTGAATATACCGCTGCCGAGGTTTTTGGCACGTGGCTTTCAGTATGTCGGCAATCTGACAACGCCGCTGTCTTTGGTATTTATTGGTATTGAGATTAGCAAAATCAACTTGCGTGATTTCAATTTTGAAAGAGATATCTGGGGCGGTTTGTTTGGCCGTTTCATTGTCTGCCCTCTGTGCGTGTTGTGCCTTGTACCGTTTATTAATGTAGCGCCGATTTCCGTCAAGGTTTTTGCTATGCAGGCTGCTATGCCGGCAATGACACAGATGGCTATAGTCTGCAAGCAGTATGGCGGTGACAGCCGGTATGCGGCAGCACTTTCGTTTATCACTATTATCGGCGGACTTTTGGTAATTCCTGTTTACATGACTGTGGTTAATATGTATTTTTAAGCTTTAGCATAAAAAATGAAAGGTGGCGTTTTTATGAATCCTGAAGAAATTATCCGCAAAATGTGGAGCAGCAACGCATTTATGAATGTCCTGAAAATCGAAATCAAGGAGTTGCACTGCGGCGGTGCAACCTTGGTGATGCCTATTGATTTTGATATTCATACCAATCATTGGCTTGGAGTGCATGGCGGTGCTATGGCAGCGCTGGCAGATTGCGTAACCGGTATTACCTGTGCCTCTGTCGGCAAAATCTGTACAACGCTGAATATGAATATTGACTATATCAGTAATGTGCGCGGATTGGGAGCACTGAGCGTTACAAGCAGAATTGTACATAAAGGCCAGTCTACGATTAATATTGTTTCGGAAATTAAGGATGATGCGGGAAATCTGATCTGTAATGTTACTTACATTATGTTCGTTATGGATAAACTGCAGGAAGTGCCGGAAAAATGGTAATAAAATAAGCAACTGCCCTGAGGTAACCACGATAAATATCGTAAGCTGCTTCAGGGCAGTTTTGTGTTTCAAGCCTTATCTTATCTGTACTTATTAGTGTGCTTCTTTTTGGTGTGCTGTTCGCGGTAATCGGCCTGCACCTGATATACCTGATAGATATACAGAGCGCACAGGGGAATAGCGACAATCAGGCCTAACCAGCGGTTGTTGAAGAAGTAGCTGCCGGCCATGCCACCGAGTAAGCTGATGATAAGTACAATCAGCATATTAACCTTGATTTTCATTAAATATTTTTTCATTATATATTCCTCCCAGGTTTTATAATCAGAGTAATGTTTTATTGCCTGCGCAATCAAAGCAGTTGCGGTACAACGATATTGTCATGGGGAACCGATTCCGGACGGAAAAGCGGCAGCAGCTCTGCTGCTGTAATAGGCTCCGGCTTGGGCAACTGGCCTGCAAGATAGGCCAAGAGGCCGATAATAGGCTCCGGACTGCCGAAGTGCTGCCTGAGGGCTGCGATTTCCAAATCACCGTCGCGCTTGGAAAGCCTGCGTCCTTCGGTATCTGTCAGCAGCGGTATGTGGCAGAAGGACGGCGGCGTAAGGTTCAGCAGGCGGTAAAGATAAAGCTGTACCGGTGTGGAGCTGAGCAAATCGCAGCCACGCACTACCTGATTTACGCCCATGAGCGCATCGTCAATGACTACAGCTAACTGGTAGGCGTAGACTCCGTCACTGCGGCGCAGGATAAAGTCACCGCATTCGTGCGCCAAATTAGCCTGCTGCCTGCCGTAGTGCATATCCGTAAAGGCGATAAGCTCGTCATCAACCTTGATGCGCCAGGCTGGACGGCGCTGCTGCATTTTGGCGCTGCGCTGTGCTGCCGTCAGCTTGCGGCAGGTGCCGGCGTAAATAATACGTCCGTCGCTGGCGTGCGGTGCTTCGGCGGCGTGCAGCTCGCTGCGGCTGCAAAAGCACGGATAGACAAGCCCCTGCTGCTGTAAAAGGTCGAAGCAGTGAGCGTAGATATCGCTGCGGCGGCTTTGGAAAAAGCTGTCGCTGTCAGCGCTGCAATACGCACCATCGTCCCACGTCAGCCCCAGCCATTCCAGCTCGCGGGCCAATGCGTCGGCCTTAGCGAGGGAACAGCGCTGCGGGTCCAGGTCTTCGATGCGCAAAACTATTTTGCCACCGCTGCTTTTTGCATAGAGCCAGGCCAGCAGGCTGCAGAAAACGTTTCCCAGATGCAGAAAGCCGCTGGGCGTAGGTGCAAAGCGTCCTACGACAGGCGTATTGTCCACTGTCACTATTTCTCACCACCTTGACCGAATATCAATATATACTCTAATATTTTACCATAAACTCTCCTGCTTTGCTAAGGAGATTAGTCGGCGCGAGGGAAAAAGTTTGCGGCAGCGGCGATTTCACCAGAATCTCACTGTTTCGCCCGTCTGCTTTGCTGTATAATGTAATTATAAAAAATAAAATGCTTTGTAAGCTGCATAAATGAGGTGAGAAAATGACAGAGCGTTTGGATGAACACAAAATGAAATATGCTGTTGATACGGATAAAGAGGCGGAGGATATCTGCCGTTGGGCTGCTGCCCGCGCCGGTGTGATTGTAGTTGCTCCGGTAGTAGGTACGATGACACTGATGGCTAACGAGGTTTATATGATTACCCGTCTGGCTAAGCTGCGTGGTATTAAGCTTTCCGAAAGTGCCGTGCTGGGACTTTTAGGTTCTTTGGGCGGTGCCTTTGTGGGGCAGACGTTGGCAACGCTGATTCCCTTTGCACCGGTGCAGATTCCTGTGGGCATGTCGGTGACCTACGCTGTGGGCAAGGTGGCGAATGCCTGGCTGGAAGCAGGCTGCCCGGAGGATTTGTCTGCATTTAAAACAACCTATGAGGAGGCACGCATCGAAGGCATCAAAATGCTGGGCGAGCTGAAGAATATGGCCTGCAAGGATAAGCCGCTGGGTGATGAAAGCCGTCGCTTTGAGGTGGATGACGATTCGCCGGCAAATAAAAAGGTCGACGATTTGCTGCGTAAGGTAAAGGGCGTGTTGAAGAAGGACTGAGACACCTGCTTATGCCGGTAGTGTAGTTATTATGCTGCCGGCTTTTTTATAATTCTTTTCCCAAGTTAAGGGGATTTGTTGTATAATATATACTTGAGAAAATATTTTTATGTGAGGTCTGAATATGCGCTTAAGAAAAAAACCATGGATTGAAGAAGCAATGAAGGAAGTGCAGGGAGAATACGTTTTCCTGCATGATATTGATAAGTTTAAGGGACATTGGCAGGAGATGTTCCCGGGCAAACGTCTGTGTCTGGAAATCGGCTGCGGCAAGGGACGCTTTACCATCGGTATGGCAGAGCTGTATCCCGATAAGGCCTTTATCGGCATTGAAACACAGCATGATATTGCTTATTTCCCCGCTAAGGCAGCGAAGGATAAGGAGCTGACGAATGTTAAAATCATTTGTGCTAATGCCGAAAACCTGCTGGACTGGTTCGAGCCCGGCGAAATCAAGGAGCTGTATCTGAATTTCAGCGACCCCTGGCCGAAGGCACGTCATGCCAAACGCCGTCTGACGCACCGCAACTTCCTGGCATTATACAAGCAGCTGCTGGGTGAGGGCGGTCACCTGCGCTTTAAAACGGATAACCGCGCTCTGTTTGATTTTTCCGTAGAGGAATTCAAGGAGTTCGGCCTGCAGATTATTGCTTTGAGCTATGACCTGCATCATTCAGAATATGAGAACCCTGTACAGACAGAATATGAGCAGAAATTCAGTGCGCTGGGAACGCCAATCAATTTCTGCGAGGTAGTTTTTTAAGTAAGGCTTTGCCATGAAGAAGAGATTTTTGTTATGGGACAATCCCCGTCAAGCTATTTTTACTCTTATGGCCGTACTTTTGCTGCTAGGTGGTATCAATGTGTTCAGTGCCAGCTTGTATGATAACGGACTGTCTTATCTGCTTCGCTATTACCTTTGTGCTGTGCTGGGCTTTGTGGGAATTTATTTTATCCGTAAAATAGGCTACAAAAGGCTGCTGAACAAAAGATTTCTTTGGATATGCTATTGCGTAGTGCTCGTAATGCTTGTAGTGGTACATTTTTGGGGAGCTGCCAATAAGGGTGCTACACGTTGGATTTATATCGGTTCTTTTTCTATCCAGCCGTCAGAGATAGCCAAGCTGGTGCTGATTATGCTGTCAGCCAGATTTTTGGGCAACGCAATGAAGCTGGGAGAGAAGATAAGCCTGTATAAGGGCGAATGCCTTCTGGTAACCATGGCTGCCGGTATAGCGGCATTTGGCGTTCTTGTGCAGCCTGACCTGGGAACCGCGGCGATTATTGCGGCGCTGGTAATGGGCATGTTTATTGTTGCCGGACTGCCTGCACGCTGGATAACAACTATTGTTGGCGTTGGTGCTGTCGGCGCTGTGCTTTTGTCAATAAGTTCGGAATATCGTCTGCAACGTCTGCATGTGTGGTTTGACCCCTGGCTCGACCCGCAGGGCAAGGGCTATCAGATGGTGCAGTCGCTGCTGGCAATCGGCAGCGGCGGCCTTACGGGCACCAACTGGGGACACGGCGCAGCAAAGTTTGCTTACTTGCCGGAGGCTCATACCGACTTTGCTTTTGCTGTTTTTTGTCAGGAAAACGGCTTTTTCGGAGCGCTTATTCTGCTGCTTGTTTTTTGTCTGCTGGGAGTTGCTTTTTATAAGATTACCATCAGTACGCGAGATCAGAAGGGCTTTTTGCTGGCAGCCGGAGTTACCTTTTTAATCATCGGCCAGGCCTTTGCCAATATGGCGATGGTTTGCGGTATTTTCCCCGTTATCGGTGTACCGCTTATTTTTATCAGCTACGGCGGCAGCTCGATGATAATTTCGATGGCGGCAATCGGTTTGCTGCTGTCGGTCTATGATGAGGAAGAAAAGCAGCAGCTTCTGGATGCCGAGCCGCCGGAAAAACGCCGCAGTGATTTGCGTGTCGTAGGCAGCAGGAGGTGGCAGCAATGAAGCCTTTTGCTTTTTTAGACAGTAAACGGCGTTTTACAGCCTTATGTATATGTATGGTTGTAATTGTAGCCGGTGTGTTTTTGCGTTTAATCTGGCTGCAGGTAGTGCAGGCAGACAAGCTCAAGCAGCTGACGAAATCACAGCTGACGGCAGAGTATATACGCGGTACTCCGCGCGGACGCATTGTTGACCGTGACGGCGAGGAGATGGCTGTGAGCATTATGACGGGCTCGCTTTACGCAGACCCGGAAATGATGCAGGACGAGCAGGATGAAAAGAACAAAAAAACCGTGCAGCGTGATGTACGACGCTTAAGTGCGGATTTGCTGGCACCGGTGCTGAAAACGGATGCCCAAAAGCTTTATGGTATTTTTACCGGTGGCGGACGCTTTGTCTGGCTGAAGCGCACGATGGAGCCGAAGGAAGCAGCACAGGTACAGAAAATTATTAAGGATAATGATTTGAAGGGCCTGCATTTTCTGGAGGAAAGCAAGCGCTATTATACTAAAAAGCGTGCTGCGGCGCAGATTCTTGGCTTTATCGGTACCGATGACAAGGGCCTGAGCGGCCTGGAATATCAGCTTGATGATGTGCTGAAGGGCAGCGAAACAACATATTCCAAACTGCATGATGCGGTGGGCAAGCAGCTTTTAGGCTTGATGGTGAATGATCCGGGGCATGAGCTGCAGCCGAAGCAGGAAAAGCTGCCTACGGTCTATCTGACGTTGGACAGCAAAATCCAGTATGTGCTGGAGGATGCCATGGACGATGCTATGGCACGCACTAAGGCTAAGGGTGCGGCGGCCATCATCATGGACCCGTACACCGGTGAAATTTTGGGTATGGCCAGCCGTCCTACCTTTGACCCGAATAATTTCGGCAAGTACAGCCCCGACAGCTGGACAAACCGTGCCGTTTCCATGATTTACGAGCCAGGTTCGGTATTTAAGCCGATTGTCGGCTGCATGGGATTGACGGAGGGCATTATTACACCTGATACACCTATTCAGGACAACGGCCGTATCAAGATTGCCGACCGCGTAATCTATAACTGGGATGGCGAAGGCATGGGTACGGTGCCGTTTTCTACGGTTATCAAGTTTTCTATCAACACCGGTATGGTACAGCTGGGCATGAAGCTGGGAGCGGACAGGCTTATCAGCTATGCGAAAAAGTTTGGCTTCGGTACGCCTACCGGCATTGAGCTTCCCGGTGAAGAGGGAGGCATTCTGTATAATCCTAAGGATATGTACGAGCCTGATGTAGCGACGATGGCTATCGGTCAGGGCGTTGCGGTGACGCCTTTGCAGGAGCTGCGCGCTATCTGCGCGATTGCCAACGGCGGTGAGCTGCTGCAGCCGTATATCATCAAAAAAATTGTGGCTGCCGACGGAACCGTTATCAAGGAAGGCAAAAAGACGGTAGTACGTAATGTTATTACCGAGCAGGTTGCACGCCAGATGCGTGAGATGATGGAAAAGGTAGTCAGCGAGGGCGGCGGCAAGACTGCTGCGATTAAGGGTTACCGTATTGCCGGCAAAACAGGTACGGCGGAGAAGCTGGCAGCCGGCGGCGGTTATGCGGCCGGTCAGTACATTGCTTCCTTCGTGGGCTTTGTGCCTGCTGATAAACCGCGCTATGCAATGCTGGTAATGCTGGATACACCTCAGGGAGCCTTCTACGGCTCGCAGGTCAGCGCGCCTATCTTCCGCGATACACTGCAGCAGATACTTGTTGCCAAGGGAATTCAGCCCGCAGCAAGTGAAGGCCTGCCTTCTTTCGAGGAGATGAATGCCATCGGACAGAAGGATGAAAAGAAGCCGAAGCAGCTGCCGGTGCTGCAAAGAATGCCGGACGGCAAAATCAAGCTGCCGGATTTCAAAGGCTTGGATATGCGCAATACTGTTGACCTGTTGGAGCCGTACAAGCTGAAGCTGAAGCCTTACGGCAGCGGTCATGCATGGCAGCAGAAGCCGCCTCCGGGCAGTGAGGTGCTTGAAAACACTACGGTAGAAGTTTGGTTTAACTAAAAAAATTGTATTATTTTACTTCCCCGGGCAGGAAAAAAGCTGCTCGGGGAAGAACTATATAAGATACTTTGCCACCATGCGCAGTTTTTTACGCAATGAAATAGGAGGAGATAAACATGTTATCCGATATTGAAATTGCCCAACAGGCAAAAATGCAGAAAATTACTGATGTTGCTGCAAAATTAGGCATTAGCGAGGACGATATTGAATTATATGGCAAATATAAAGCAAAACTGTCCTACGATTTAATCCGCCGTGTTAAAGATAAAAAAGACGGCAAGCTGATTCTGGTTACCGCTATCACCCCGACTCCGGCAGGCGAAGGCAAGTCTACTACTACCGTAGGTTTGGCACAGGGCCTGGCTAAGCTCGGCAAAAAGGTTATCGTAGCTCTGCGCGAGCCTTCCCTCGGCCCCTGCATGGGCATTAAGGGCGGCGCTGCAGGCGGCGGCTATTCTCAGGTTGTGCCGATGGAGGACATCAACCTGCACTTTACCGGTGACTTCCATGCTATCACCTCCGCACATATGCTGCTGGCAGCAATGCTCGACAACCATATCCAACAGGGCAACGCTCTGAACATTGACCCGCGCCGTATTGCGTGGAAACGTGTTGTAGATATGAACGACCGCGAGCTGCGCAACATCGTAGTAGGCCTGGGCGGCAAGGCTCACGGCGTACCGCGTCAGGACGGCTTTGACATCACCGTTGCTTCCGAGGTTATGGCTATTCTTTGCCTGGCAAGCAGCCTGCATGACCTCAAGGAGCGTCTGGCAAAAATTATCGTTGCTTACGATTACAACGGCAACCCTGTTACCGCAGGCCAGATTAAGGCTCAGGGCGCAATGGCAGCTCTGCTGAAGGATGCCGTTAAGCCTAACCTGGTACAGACTCTGGAAAACGTACCGGCAATCATCCATGGCGGTCCGTTTGCTAATATTGCCCATGGCTGCAACAGCGTTATGGCAACTCAGACCGGCCTGAAGCTGGCTGATTATACTATCACCGAGGCAGGCTTCGGCGCTGACCTGGGTGCAGAAAAATTCTTTGATATCAAATGCCGTTATGCCGGCCTGAAACCGGACGCAGCCGTTATCGTTGCTACAGTACGTGCACTGAAGATGCACGGCGGCGTACCGAAAACCGAGCTGAAGACTCCGAACGTAGAGGCAGTTAAAAAAGGTCTGGTAAATCTGGAGAAGCATATCGAAAACGTTAAAAAATTCGGCGTTCCCTGCGTAGTTGCTATCAACATCTTTGCTCAGGATACCGCAGAAGAGCTGGAGGCAGTTCGCGAGCACTGCGCTAAACACGGTGTTAACGTTGCACTGTCCGACGTATTCGCTAAAGGCGGCGAGGGCGGTATCGACCTTGCTAAGGAAGTAATTGCATTGGCAGACAGCGGCGAGAGCAAATTTGCGCCGATTTATCCGCTGGATATGAGCCTGAAGGGCAAGATTGAAACCATCGCTAAGGAAATTTATGGTGCTGACGGCGTTAACTATACTAAGGAAGCAGATAAAGCACTCAAGGAATTTGAAGAGCTTGGCTACGGCAACCTGCCTATCTGCATGGCTAAAACCCAGTATTCCTTCTCCGATGACCCGGCACTTTTGGGCCGTCCGAGCGGCTTCAAGATTACTATCCGCAACTGCCGCATTGCAGCAGGCGCTGGCTTTATCGTAGTTCTGACCGGTGATGTTATGACTATGCCAGGTCTGCCTAAGGTTCCGGCAGCAGAGAAAATTGATGTTACGGATGATGGTGTTATCAGCGGTCTCTTCTAAAAAAGTCTGACGGATAAAGCGCCATTTATTAATATATTTTCTATCTATAATAAATCAACTATGCTTTTTGAGGTGAATTTACTATGGAAACTGTTTTAATGAGGGGTAAGCCTGTTGCTGATGTTTACCGTGAGGCTATTGCCAAAAAGATTGCTGTTGCTAAGCAGCACGACTTGGTAGTAACCCTGGCTATTTTGGTTGTGGGTGATGATCCCGCATCTCACGTATATAAGGACAGGCTGGTCAAATTAATTGAAAGTCTGGGCGGTGCTGCTAAGGTTATCACCTGCCCTGCCGATACTCCGGAGGAGGAGGTTATCAGCATCATCAAAAAGCTGAACCGTAACCGTTACGTTACCGGTATTATGCCGATGATGCCGATGCCGAAGCATATCAACAGCGATAACGTGGGCGCGGCAGTTTCCCCGAACAAGGACGTAGACTGCCTGAATCCGCAGAATATCGGTGATGTGTTCATGGGCCGCAGCCGTTTTGCTGCCTGCACTCCGCGTGCCTGCATGGCAACTCTGGCGCACTATGGCATTGAGCTGGAGGGCAAGAACGTTGTCGTTATCGGTCGCAGTAATGTTGTAGGCAAGCCGGTAAGCGTGCTGCTGCTGCAGAAAAATGCTACTGTTACCATCTGCCATTCGCGTACACGCAATCTGCCGGAGATTTTAAAGCAGGCTGATGTTATTGTCGCTGCAGTGGGCAAGGCCTGCTTTGTGAAGCCGGAAATGGTCAAAGAAGGCGTTGTAATTGTGGATGTAGGCATCAACGCTGTTGACGGCAAGCTGGTGGGCGACGTTGACCCCGCAGTTGCCGAAAAGGCGAGCGCCTTTACGCCTGTGCCGGGCGGTATCGGTGTTGTCAGCAATATGATGGTAATGGAGTGCCTGACACGTCATATCTGATTTTACTGCAGGTACAATAATTAAGTGGGGAGCTTTATGAAATATTTATGGGTTTTTCTCACTGCCTGTCTTGTGGGCATTATCTATTATAATTCGTCGCTGCCCTTGAAGCAGTCTTCCGAGATTAGCGGCTGGTTTGCTGCGCTGACGCAGCTTTTGGCGCAGCATCTGGATATTCATCTGGCGGGCGATGTTGAGCATCACATCCGCAAAATGGCGCATTTCTGCGAATTTGCGCTGTTGGGACTGCTGCTGTGCCGCAGCTTCAGTGCCTGGGGCGTGCCTAAGCTTACGGCAACCGGTTATATTCTCTTTTTAGCGCTTTTGGTAGCTGTAATAGATGAATATATCCAAGCCTTTTCGCCGGGACGTGCCAGCAGAGTGAAGGATGTGCTGCTGGATTTCAGCGGTGTCTTCTGCGCCTGGCTGGAATATCGCATCTGGGAGTGGAGCGCACGAAAATAATTAAAAATTGCAGGCTGCAGCTTGGTGCCGACAGGCGTCCGGCTGCAGCTTTTTGCTGTTTCAGAGTATCGGTACAGAGAAAATAAATGCTTTTATCGGCATTTTGCCGGTTCTTCTGCTTGCACTCATCGTTATCCTGTGCTATAATTTTGGTTAACAGATAGTGCACGTTAAAAACGTCAAGGTTAACGTACCACTTATTTTTTTTACAGCATAAGCCTACCAATTAAATAGGTTACAAAAGGAGAAGAGAATATGAACCCGCAAGCATTAGCACAAGAAATTATTGATGGCAGAAGACTGACTCGTCAGGACTATTTAAAGGCCTTTCTGACCTGCGATTTGCAGGCCTTATGTGAAGGTGCAGATAAAATCCGTAAGCATTTTGTCGGCGAGCGCGTGGATTTGTGCTCCATCATCAACGGACGCAGCGGCCGCTGTCCGGAAAACTGCAAATTCTGTGCGCAGTCCGCACATAACCACACCGATTGCGAGGTTTACAGCTTCCTGCCGGAGAAGGATATCGTAAAGCTGGCACGTCTGAACCAGGAGGAGGGCGTGCACCGCTTTTCCATTGTAACCGCAGGCAAGGCGCTGACCGGCGAAGAATTCGACAAGGCAATTCATGCGTATGAAACTATGCATCGTGATTTGAAGATTGATTTGTGCGCTTCCATGGGCTTCCTTTCCCGTGAGCAGCTGCATCGTCTGCATGAGGCAGGTGTCACCAGCTATCATCATAATATTGAAACCTCTAAGCGCAACTTCCCCAATATCTGCACTACGCATACCTATGATATGAAAATCAATACGCTGAAGATGGTCAAGGAGGAGGGCATGTGCGCCTGCTCCGGCGGTATTATCGGTATGGGCGAAACTTGGGAGGACCGTCTTGATATGGCTATCAGCCTTGCAGAGCTTGGCATTGATTCTATTCCGCTAAATGCGCTGATGCCGATTCCTGGTACGCCGCTGGGGCATCCGCCGCGTCTGAGCGAGGCTGATATCCTGCGTACCGTGGCCTTCTTCCGTTATATTAATCCTTTGGCTAATATCCGCCTGGGTGCAGGCCGTGCACTGCTTACCAATGACGGTGAAACGGCATTTAAGGCAGGTGCATCCGCAACTATTACCGGCAATATGCTGACTACTGTGGCCTGCGCTACGATTCGTAGCGACAGAAAGATGCTGAACCATATGGGACGTGACATTAAGCCGGAATATATGACGGATGAAGAAGCTGCTGCTATTGATGCCAGAGCGGAACAGGCATAATTATAGCTTAAAATGAATTTTGCTGCCTGCGGACGGACGAGGTCCTTTTGCAGGCAGCTTTTTTTGTGCTGCTTTAACGGAGCATTTTGCACCGGTTGCACCAGTTGAACCACTTTTTTCGGCGTTTTTGCCGAAAAAGCCGCAGCTCGCAATTTTTAATATAATATAAATGAAAAAGCCTTATTTTAGCTGTAAATAGCATAAAATAAAGCTTTAGAACCCTTACGAAGACTTTACTTACAGGGATATATATTAGGGGTTGTGGCGCAGTTTTTTTGTTTGCACCAAAAGCAGTGGTGCAAGTGGTTCAAGTGGTGCAGAGAGAGCTGACAAGAAAATAACTCAAAACTATTTTACTATTTTCTTATAGATACCTCTATCCAGAAAATCAATAAAGCCTTTATCTCTGAGAAGCTGTAATTGCTGACGAATTTTAGCTCTGATATTGTGATTATTAGGATGCTTGATTGTCAGCAACGTTTCGAACTGGTACATGTCAGATAACGAAAACATTTCTGTTTTGATGCTGTTCACACAATTTAATGTATCTAAAAGCCAGCCTCTGGAGCTTAGGTTGTCCGTATATAATAAGGATGCCTGTTGTACTTGCGCCTGAACCAGCTCTTGGGGTACAGGAATACTGTTATGAATGATATCGATTTTGGCCTGACTGGGAATTTTATCAATGAGAATATTACAGCCAATCCAACCTTTTCGCTGAGCATTATCGGACAATGGCTTTCGTTGCTCGATAATATCAGGCACAAAGAAATGCTTAGGAATAAGCCAAAGATTGTTTACAGTTAAAAGCTGCTTGCTGTAATTCAAAATGAAGAAATCAGGATTGTTGTTGCTGGTTATTCTGTCAATAAATGTATGATAAGCGCCATCGGCAATTTTGTGACCGATGCTTCCCGCTTTGCTTTTAAGCTCGTATTCATTATTGCAGTTAGGACAATAGAAATCAGCGACAGCTTTGTTGTTGGGAAAGTGATTAAGTGAAGCATTCCCGCAGTGGGGACAATACATATATTCGCTTACCCAGCTTTCGGTCAGAATACGGATGATTTGCGATTGGCTGTGATAGCTTTGCGTTAAGGCAGTGTTAAAGTTGCAGTTCATTTGCTCACCTTGTATTAATAAAACACTAAATGTTTATTTTGTTTGCATATTGAGCTTCATATCAAGATATGCCAGCAACTCTTTTTGATTGGCTGTTGTTAAATTTCGATAACCTATAATCAGTTGTTCTTCTTGAGGATTAGAAATAATTAAATCCTGAGCCGGAGAATCTAGGGAAACTTCAATGTCATCTATGATTTTCAGTAAATGGTCCAGGTCGGTTCCTGTTGCTATGGCAATATTGTTCAAAGCGCTGATAGAGGGTATAATTTTTTTCCCTGTTTGGGGATTATAGCCTTTTTCTAGCATTGATATATATCCTTTGGAAAGTGAAGCTGATTTAGCAAATTGCTCCATAGTTAAATTATGTTCTGTCCGATATGAATTAATGAATGTTTTCAGTTCCATGATGTAAAGCTCCTTTTCGCTTAGTATATTATACATTTATAATTAATTCAAGATTTTAAAGACATTCTATTGACAGAAGAAGTTTAATATATTAAACTAAAGTGTAGAGGTGATTATAGTGCTTTTGCAAATACGAAAGCAAAGATTACTGAAGGGGTTAACACAAGAAGAGCTTTCCAGAAGAAGTAAAATATCTAAAAGTATTATTATAGGACTGGAAAATGGCAAAATCACCGTAACTACAACGAAAACCTTGGTGAGAATTGCTGAAGCGCTAGAGTGTTCAATAAGCAAATTTTTTTTATAATCAAAGTTTAATATATTAAACAAGACGAGCGAAGCAGGAGTGTTGTTATGAGGCAGTTGTGCGAAAATGGAATATATGTATTCTACCAAACTGAAAATGCACAACTGCTCCTAGGCGACACGTTTGAGCTGCTGCAAAAGCTTCGCCCTGAATCCGTTGACGTAATCTTTGCAGACCCGCCCTACTTTTTAAGTAATAACGGCATTACTTGCCGTAGTGGCAAAATGGCTTCTGTAAATAAAGCTGCGTGGGATATGGTTGATGATAAAGAGCACATGTTAGCCAACAAGCATCAATTTAACCGACGCTGGATAAACCTCTGCAAAAAAGTGCTTAAACCCAACGGCACTATCTGGATATCGGGAACTTTCCATAATATATTTTCGATTGGCATGGCTTTGGAAGAGGAAGGCTTTAGAATAATCAATAACATCACGTGGCAAAAAACTAATCCTCCGCCAAATCTTGCCTGCCGTTGCTTTACGCATTCTACGGAAACAATCATTTGGGCTGGCAAGGATGATAAAAAAACCAAATACTTTTTTAACTATGCCTTGATGAAAGAAATCAATGGCGGTAAGCAGATGAAGGATGTCTGGACAGGAAGTCTTACCAAGCCTTCGGAAAAGAAGTTTGGCAAGCATCCTACGCAGAAGCCGGAATATTTATTGGAAAGAATATTAAAGGCTTCTACACAAGCTGGCTATACAGTGCTGGACCCGTTTTGCGGTTCGGGAACAACAGGTGTCGAAGCGTTGCGCAATGGCTGTAATTTTATAGGCATTGATAATGTGGAAGAATATTTGCTGCTTACGCAGAAACGCCTTGATAAAGAGAAGGAGTCATTGTTTATTTAACTCTTTCTTCACTAACAAAATTAGAAGCCTAACCACTTTCTAACTTTGTCCTCATCGTTACCTAATGCAATATTTTAGTTAACAATAGTAACACAAGAAGCATATATATACATAAATACCTAATCGGCTGCCTGCGGACGTAGCAACTTCTTCCGCAGGCAGCTTTTTGACGTATGCACTTGTAGAGATGTGCCTGGTGTTATATAATAAAATATGTATACATGAAATATGCACTTGTTTGTTGACATTGGCTCAATGGAGGGCTTATGGACTTTAAATTTTTTAGGAACAGAATAAAGGTATCTCTATACAGCATAGGCATCTTCGCCTTCTTCCTGCTTGTTTCCCTGGTGAGCCTGTATATTGTGCGCGAAAAAATATTGGATAATTCGCATATTATGGGACAGCAGCTGGCAGCCCGCTTTGCCACAAGGGAAACAGGACGCATAAAAGCTCAGGAAATGCTGCTGCGCAGTGCCGCGCAGAACCTTGCACATATGCTGGAAATGAAGCCCGATATGACGGATGCAGAGCTGGAGGAGGCGCTGACGCATTTTACCGACTACATGGAAAAAAATGCGGATGTAGGCCGTTTTGACATGTGCGCTGTAGTACATGGGCATCTTATTGGCAAGCGATTGGATGGACAGCCGACAGATGTTGCTTCGCTGAAATGGTATCAGGCAGCGCTGAGCAATAAAAGCGGCGTAGCCTATACTAATTTATATCAATACGGCAAGAATAATGAGCGCCTGCTGACGATGGCCGTGCGCTTTAGTGATAACAATGTACTGGCGATGAATCTTTATCCGGAGCGTCTGAATGGCCTGCTGAGTGATAATAAGCTGCCGAAGGACAGCTATTACTACCTTTGCGATCCGTCCGGTAATATTATGTTTACCATCAATGACCGCAATCTGTCGATAGAAGAAGAGCAGCCTTATGTAGATAAAATTTTTAAGGAAATCCGCAATTCCGGCAGTGATGTATCTTATATCACCGACTACGATGGCAATAAGCGCGGTGTTTACTACAAAGTTTCGGAAAAGGGCTGGATATCTATCGTAACAATTCCTTATGATTTCCTGATGGGTGATTATAAGGATTTGATGCAGTGGTTCAGCCTGACGCTGGCTATTTTCCTGCTGCTGGCTGCCGGTTTGGCACTGCGCGAGCATTTGCTGAACAGGGAGCTGCAGAGCATTAACGAGGTTATCCGCGTTATGAGCAAATCATTCCTGGCTGTGTTCAGAGTTAATTATATTACAGGACGCTATTATATGCTGAAAAGTACCCCGCCAGGACCTCAGGAGCCTGAGGGCGATTATGATGAGCTGCTGCAGGAGCTGATAAAGAATGTGGAGCCGGAGGCTACCGAAGAATTTGCGACCAGCTTTGCGCGTGAGCATATCAAGGATCTGGTGGAGCGTCATATCAATGACTTCGGCGGTGAGTTCCGCTATCGCTTCGGTAAGGAATACAGATGGCTGAATGTCCGCCTGATGCGCGATGATTTGCTGAATAAGGACGAAGCGGTTTTCTTCTTCCGTGAGGTAGACGCCGAAAAGCAGAAGGAGCTGGAGCATATTCAGGTGACGGAGCAGGCGCTGCAGGTAGCACGCGAAAATGCCAAGTCCAGAAACATGTTCTTCTCTGCACTGTCGCACGATATGCGTGCGCCTCTCAACGGCATTATCGGCATGGCGGAGCTGGCAGAGCTGCACAAGGATGACTGCGTGCAGGTGAAGGAATATATCCGCAAAATACGCGCCGCCGGCCAGCAGCTGCTGACCTTGATTAACGATATTCTGGAAATGGCGCGCCTGGACAACGGCAAGGTGGAGCATGTGCAGGAAACCTTTATGATTGCCAAGGTAGCGCAGGATACCAGCGATATTTTTGCGGCGCAGGCCGAGCTGGAGCAGAAGTTCTTTGACTCTCAGCTGATGCTGCAAGAAGATGAAATGGTGAGCGGCGATTTGCAGGGCTTGCAGCAGATTTTGAATAATATTTTGTCGAATGCGATTAAATATACCAAGGCGCATGGCAAAATCAGCTTTCTGGCACGTCGCGAGCTGAGCAATGAGCGCAACCGTGTGCATTATACCTTTGTTATTAAGGATACCGGCTGCGGTATGTCGGCCAAATTCCTGGAGAAAATTTACAAACCGTTTGAACGCGACAGCCGTTTCGGTGTGCCGCGCGTTACCGGCACCGGCTTAGGCATGACGATTGTCAAAAGCCTGGTGGAGCGTATGGATGGCAGCATTCATATCAGCAGCCGTGTTGATGAAGGCACCTGCGTAATTATTTCTCTGCCGTTCAATATTGTGAAAAAGGTAGAAAGCAAGCCTCAGGATAGCATGCCGAAGCTGGAAGATTTTGCGGGCTGCAGAATCCTGGTAGCAGAGGATAACAGTATCAACATGGAGATTATCAGCGAGCTGCTGACGATGAACGGTCTGGAGGTATTGCCGGCAAGCAACGGTAAGGAGGCCGTGAACATGTTTGAGTCTTCGGAGGAGGGCAGCATCAGCATGGTGCTGATGGATATGCAGATGCCGGAAATGGATGGCTGTGAGGCTGCCGAGGCTATCAGAGCTTTGCCGCGTGAGGATGCGCGTAAGGTGCCGATTCTGGCGCTGACAGGCAACAGCGACAGCAGTGATGTGGAACGGGCGAAGGCTGCCGGTATGAACGATTTTATGGTGAAGCCCGTACAGATGAAGCTGCTGGCGCAGATGATGAGTGCGTACCTGCAGCATTAAAAGCAGAAAGGGGTGCGATGCTGTGCGTTTACAGGAACTGCCGCAGTATGTGGCGATTGATATTCAGGAAGCGCTGGAAGAGCGCTTTATGGAAAGTGAAGAGATGTATGTGCGTTTTTTGCGCAAGCTGCTGACAACCGATGATTACAGACTGATGGAGGAGGCTGCTGCCGCAGAAAATTGGCAGGAGGTGCTGCGCTATGCGCACAATCTGAAGGGTGTGTGTGCAACGCTGGGGCTGACCGGTCTGCAGGCGCAGTTTGCCGATATTGTGAGCCTGCTGCGCAGCGAGGACTATACCGTGCCTCATCTGCAGGCGAAGCTGGTTGCGGTGAAGAATGACTGGCAGCGCACGCTGCAATATATTGAGCAGCTGGAGAGTGCATGATGGAGATACTAAGTGTAGCAGTCGGCGGTGCTTTGGGCGCAGTGTGCCGTTATCTGCTGGGTAATTTTATCAGCAGAGCGAGCGGCAGCGCCCTTCCATGGGGAACCTTCGCCATAAATATCATAGGCTGCTTTTGCATGGGCCTTTTGATGACGCTGATTGTGGAGCGCGGTCTGCTGCCTGCGGATTGGCGCCTGTTCTTGCGCGTAGGCTTGTTGGGCGGCTTCACCACCTTTTCCTCGTTTGGCTATGAAAGCCTGATGCTGCTGACGGAGGGTAATATCGCTGCTGCGGCAGCGTACAGCGGCGGCAGCCTGCTTTTGGGACTTGTGGCTGCGGGAGCAGGCGTGCTGGCGGGAAAAGGGGTATAGAAATTTTGATTCCTCTGCACTATAATTAAAAAAAGACGTATTGACGGAAGGCCTCGTTACATTTTGAAGCCTTAAGCAATACGTCTTTTTATATTATTTTTATACTTTCCTGATATTCAACACAGCAATCGCCGCAAATATCAGTCCCATACCGATGATTTTCACCGGCGTCAGTGCTTCCGCAAAGAAGATGACACCGACGGCGGCAGCCACAAAGGGCTCAATCGTCGCGAGGATGGAAGCCTGTCCTGCTTCAATCTGTTCCAGTCCTTTGGTGTAGAGCAGATAAGGAAGTACGGCGCAGAGCAGGCCCAGCCCTAAAACGCTGACGATGGACGGCAGGTCAATGGCTGCAAGACGCTGATAATCAAAATCCGCCAACGGCCATGAAGCTGCGAGTGCCAGATAAAAGGTGTAGGCGGTGATGGTGAGTGACGAATATTTACGCACAGCGTACTTGCCGAAAATGCTGTACAAAGCATAGCCGAAGCCGCTGCCTAAGCCATAGAGAAGATAAGCGTAAGGCTGCTGCTGAAGACACCGGTGACACAGGCGCAGCCGCTGAAGGTGAGCAGCAGAGCGAGTGCTTTGGTGCGCGTGAAGGCTTCGCCGAAGCACAGCAGTGACATGAGCATAACAAAGACAGGGGCGGTGTAAAGCAAAAGCGCTGCTACCGCCAGACTTGTCTGCTGCATGGCGTTGAAGTAGCAGTAGTTGAAGAATACCAGGCTGCAGATGCCGGTGCCTGCGAAGAGCCAAAGGTCACGCAGTCTGATGCGCAGGGCGGCACGTCCTGAGCGCAGCAGCGGCAGTGTGATGCAGATTGCCGCTGCCAGCGAACGCAGGGCAACTATTTGCATGGAGCTGAAGCCTTGTGCTGCCAGTGTTCTGACGAAGAGCCCGATTAAACCCCAGCAGACAGCAGCGGAGATGATATAAATATAGGCCTTTGTTTTCATTGCTCAGCCTGCTTTTTGCCACGTCCCCAAAAAGTGTGGAATTTTTGCAGCAGCTCCTTGCCAGGCTTGGGCGGCCACAGCTCCTGCCTGTCGCTGTCACGCATGGCTGCCGCCAGATGCTCGTAGATTTCCGGATACTGAGCATCGAGCGCTGCGATGTGCTCCTTGATGTCCTGACGCATGGTGTGGCCGTCATAAGGACAAGGATTTTTGATAGGCTTTAGGCCCAGCTTTGCCACCAGCTCGCGGATTTCCTGCTCGCGGTAGTAGAGCAGCGGGCGCAGTACCGTGATGCCGGAGCGCGACAGCGGCGTTACGGGCAAAAAGGTGCGCAGCTGGCCGCTGGTCACAAGATTCATAAAGAAGGTTTCCACTGCATCGTCATTGTGGTGCGCCAATGCCACCTTGTTGAAGCCAAGCTCCTGCGCGCGGCGGTTGGTGGCTGCACGGCGGAAGTAGGCGCAGGTGAAGCAGGGGCTGCCGCCCTTTTTTTCGTGCGCTGCCATTACGTCAACATCGTCGCTGTAGTGTGTCAGGCCGAACTGCGCGCAAAAGGCCTCCAGCTCCGCCTTGGGAAAGTTGGGTGCAAACATGCCGTTGACGGTGTAGCAGGCAAGGTCGAAGGGAATAGGCGAATATTTTTTGATTTCCGCCAGCATGGCTGTCAGAAGCATGCTGTCCTTGCCGCCGCTGAGGCCGACGAGAATGCGGTCGCCCGGCTGCAGCATATCGAATTCTATAATAGCCCGCCACAGCTTGCTTAAATCCTTGGCGGGAACGAAGGTGCTTTTCTTAGTCATCTGTATAATCTCCTTTTGCATTACATAGCATTATTTTAACACAATGCAGCTGCTTTTCCTAGCATATCTCTAGGCTAAAGCGGCTGCTTTTCTTCGCCTAAGCGACGCGTTTTGTGATATAATATTTAAGTCAAAAATATTTTTACCCAAGAAGAGGATGCAGGTGCATCCGTGAAATATTATGGAGGCTAACGACTGATGACCGATACAATGCAAGGACTCAATAAAGAGCAGCTTGATGCAGTACAGACTATTAACGGACCGATGCTGATTCTGGCAGGCGCAGGCAGCGGCAAGACGAAGGTGCTTACCTGCCGTATTGCGCATCTGCTGCAGCAGGGCGTGCGTCCCTATCGCATTTTGGCGATTACCTTTACCAATAAAGCCGCCGCGGAAATGCGCGAGCGTGTAGACCGTATGGCAGGCGCTGCGGCCAGAGATGTGTGGCTGTTTACCTTCCATGCCTTCTGCGCCCGTCTTTTGCGCTATGAGCTGGAAAATCTCAACGGCTATGCCAATAATTTTGCTATTTACGATACCAGCGACAGCAAAAACCTGATTAAGCAGGTGCTGAAGGAAATGAATCTGGATGAAAAGCGTTTCCCGTTGCCGGCGATTATCAGCCATATCAGCAACGCGAAAAATGCTTTACTGCTGCCCGATGCCTACGCTCGCGAGGCCTCCGGCTACTATGAGCAGCAGGTGGCAAAAATTTATGATGCTTATCAGAAAAAGCTGCAGGCCAACAATGCCGTAGACTTTGACGATTTGCTGCTGCTGGCGCTGCGTCTGCTGCAGGAAAATCCGGCGGTTAGAGAAAAGTACCAGCGCAAGTTTGATTATCTGATGGTTGACGAATATCAGGACACCAACCATGCGCAGTACCTGCTGACAAAGCTGTTGGCTGCAGGTCACAGAAACATCTGCGTAGTAGGCGATGCCGACCAGAGCATTTACGGCTGGCGCGGTGCCGATATCCAGAATATCCTTGATTTTGAGAAGGATTATCCCGATGCCAAGCTGGTTAAGCTGGAGCAGAACTATCGCAGCACGCAGGTTATTCTGGATGCCGCCAATGCCGTTATCGACAATAACAGCGGACGCAAGCCGAAAAATTTGTGGACTGCCAACGGCAACGGTTCGGAAATCATCTATTATCAGGCGAACGATGAAAGAGATGAAGCACGCTATGTGATTGAAAATATGCAGAAGCTGCAGCTGAACGAAGGCGCCAAGCTGGGCGATATGGCGGTGCTGTACCGCACTAACGCGCAGTCGCGTGTATTCGAGGAAATGCTGATTAAGAGCGGTATCGCCTATACGATGGTCGGCGGTACGAAGTTCTATGAGCGCAAGGAAATCAAGGATGCGCTGGCTTATCTGCGCTTGCTTTATAATCCGCATGATAGCCTGAGCCTGCTGCGTATTATCAACGTTCCGCGCCGCGGTATTGGTGATGCGACATTGGCACGCTTGCAGGAGTATGCCAATGCCAGCGGACAGTCCCTGTTCGAGGTAGTGACCAATGCAGCGGATGTCCCCGGTCTTGCCAGCCGTTTTGCCAACAAGCTGGACGAGCTGAGCGGTCTGCTCTTTGAGCTGATGGGCGAGGCTGCCGATGTGCCGGTAAAGCAGCTTTTGGATGATGTGCTGCTGAAAACAGGCTATCTGGAGGAGCTGCAAAGCAGCAAGGATCCGCAGGACGAAAGCCGCGTGGAGAACCTTAAGGAAATGCTGAGCGTAACTGAGGAATTCGCAGTAAAATGCGAGCGTAACGGTGAAGAGCCGACGCTGGAAAACTTCCTGGCTGACGTGGCGCTGGTTGCCGATATTGATGATGCGGAGCTGGGTGAGGAAGCAGTTACCCTGATGACGCTTCATTCCGCCAAGGGCTTGGAATTCCCCGATGTCTTTTTGGTAGGTATGGAGGAGGGCATCTTCCCGCATTCCCGTACTCTGATGGACGAAAACGAGATTGAAGAGGAGCGCCGCCTGTGCTATGTAGGCATTACGCGTGCGGAAAAGCATTTGTTCCTGAGCAACGCCAGAACACGAACTATCTACGGCCGCACGCAGTATTACACACCGTCCCGCTTCCTGCAGGAGGTGCCGCGTAACCTGGTGCATGTAATCAAACGTCCGGTAGTGCAGCGTCCAGCGATGACCTCGCAGGTACACAAGCCTACTGCCAAGGAAAACGCCAACTGGTTCGAGCAGCATAAGGCCAGCTTCTTCCCGAGGGAAAGCAGTGCGGCGGCAGGCTGCAGCTTCCGTGTCGGCGATAAGGTTATGCATAAAAAGTGGGGCGCAGGCACGATTGTTACCGCTAAGGCTGCGGATGACGGCCAGGAGGTTACGGTTGCGTTTGCCGGCGGTGGTATCCGTAGCCTGCTGACGAAGTATGCTAAGCTGGAAAAGCTGTAAGCAGCGGCTTTCCTGATAAAAATGTTGGAGGATAAAGCAATGGCAGAAATGGATTTATTTGCTGATGAGCGTGCAGCGGATTTGGCTGAGGCCGATAAGCTGCGCCGCGAAATCCGTCATAACGAATATTTATATTATGTATTGGATGCGCCGGAGATTACGGACGCTGAATATGACCGCATGATGGTGCGCCTGCGTGAGCTGGAGGCGCGCTATCCAGACAGCATTCCGGCTGATTCGCCTACGCAGCGCGTCGGCGGTCGTGCTTCCTCGCAATTTACCGAGGTGCGTCACCTGGAGCCGCTGCTGAGCCTGGGCAATGTATTTTCCGCTGAGGAGCTGCGTGCCTTTGATGAACGTGTTCGCAGCGGTCTGCCTGCAGGCAGCAAGGTGGAATACGTTATGGAGCCGAAGATTGACGGCCTGGCCTGCAGTCTGATTTACGAAAACGGTAAGCTGGTGCGCGCCGCTACCCGCGGTGACGGCGTAGTGGGCGAAAATGTTACGGCCAACGTGCGCACAATCCGCAGCATTCCGCTGACGCTGAAGGTGCCTGAGGGTGAAGCAGTGCCGGAGCTTTTGGATGTGCGCGGTGAGGTCTATATGCCGCGTCAGGCGTTTATGCGTTTAAACGAGCAGCGCGCGGAGCGCGGAGAGAGCGAGTTTGCCAATCCGCGTAATGCGGCGGCAGGCAGTCTGCGCCAGCTGGACCCGCAGGTAACGGCAAGCCGCAGCCTGAGCTTTTTTGCCTATTATCTGGTAGGCGAGGGAGCGCAGCCCAAGCACAGCGAATCGCTGGCTTTGCTGGCGCGCTACGGTTTTAAGGTGAGCGAAAATTATAAGGTTGTCGAAAATATCGACGAGGCGATTAAATATATCGGCGATTTCAACGAGCTGCGTCAAGGCCTGTCCTACGATACCGACGGCGCTGTTATTAAGGTCAACGATGTTTACCAGCAGCGTATTCTGGGCGCGACAGGCAAGGATCCGCGCTGGGCGACGGCCTATAAATATCCGCCGGAGCAGGCGGAAACTACGCTGGAGGATATCGACTGGCGTGTAGGACGCACGGGCGTACTGACGCCGACGGCAGTGCTGACACCGGTAAAATTGAGCGGCAGTGTTATCAGCCGTGCTACCTTGCATAACGAGGACTTTATTCGCGCTAAGGATATCCGCATCGGTGACAGGGTTGTTATCAACAAGGCCGGCGAAATTATTCCCGAGGTACTGCGCGTAGTTGCTGAAAAGCGTACCGGTGACGAAAAAGAGGTAGAAATCCCCAGCGTCTGCCCGGAATGCGGCTGGCGCGTAGAGCGTCAGGGTGAGGAGGCAGCTATCCGCTGCACCAATCCGCATTGTCCTGCGCTCGGACGCGAGGGCTTGATTCACTTTGTCAGCCGTGATGCCATGAATATAGACGGCTGCGGTCCTTCCGTTATCAATGCACTGCTTGATGCGGGCTTAGTGCGCGATGCTGCGGATTTGTACAGCCTGCGCAAGGATGATTTGCTGAAGCTGGAGCGTATGGGCGAAAAGTCGGCGGATAATCTGCTGGCGGCTTTGGCCGAGAGCAAGAAGAACGAGCTGGACAAGCTGCTCTTTGCTTTGGGTATCCGTCATGTGGGTGCCAAGGTGGCGCGTATTCTGGCAACGGAATTCGGCAGCATGGAAAAACTGCAGCAGGCACAGCCGGAAGAGCTGGCGCAGATTCGTGATATCGGTGATAAGATTGCGGAAAGCGCCGTTACCTGGCTGAACGTACCGGCGAATATTGACCTGGTGGAACGCCTGGCGGCAGCAGGACTGACGATGACATTTACACCGCCTGCCAGTCAGGAGGATAACCCCTTCTTCGGCAAAACGCTTGTCTTTACGGGCACAATGCCTACGCTGGGACGCGCCGAGGCAAAGACGATGGCGCAGGATGTGGGCGCTAAGGTCAGCGGTAGCGTCAGCAAAAAGACGGATTACGTCATTGCGGGTGCGGAGGCCGGCAGTAAGCTGGAAAAGGCACAGCAATTAGGCGTAACGGTTATTGATGAAGCAGAGTTCTTACGTCTGCTTAAAGGTGAATAAGGCATAAAAATAGCGTGGCTGCGAGCAGCGGCCACGCTTAATTTTTTAGTGATGATATTCGTTTTTGTGTTCCTTGGCCAAAGCGTCCCAAACAGGCAGCTGCAGGCCGGCGATTTCGGAGGTGAACGGAGTACCGTCGTTCTTTTCGAAATGCTTCCAGGCACGCAGTACATATTTAAAACCGATATATTGCAGCGGTAAGTTGCAGTATACCATGAGGATGTTGGCGAAGTCGCTCAATTCCCACAGTGCGCCTAAATCCATACCGGCGATGTTGGTGATAACGCCGAAGGAAATAACGATGAGGCACAGCACGCGGATGGCGTTGATGAAGGATGCCTTACTGGAAATGCGGTTGGCGCACATTTCGGTGAAGGACATAAAGCCCAAGAGGCAGGTAAAAGCAAACAGGCCGAAGCAAACGCTTACAAGCAGCGTAACAACGCTGTAAAGAGTGTCATTGCCACCGGTCAAAGCACCGCAGGAGGCTAAGAATTTATCCAGCTTGCCCAGCTCAAACCAGGCATTGGCATTTGCCGTGAGCCACATGCTGCCCATGATAACGACAAAGCCGGTCAGGGTGCAGATAACGATGGTATCAAGGAATACGCCTAAAGCCTGCACACAGCCCTGCTCACAGGGGTGTGCAACCTCTGCTGCCGCAGCTGGCATGGTAATAGTACCCTGGCCTGCTTCGTTGGACATCAGGCCGCGCTTAATACCCTGGCTGAGCGCCAGACCGAAGGCACCGCCGAAAACAGCATCAGGCGCAAAGGCCTGCGTGAAAACGGAGCTGAAGAACAGCGGAATGCGGTCCAGGTTGCCGACAGTCAAGGCAATGACAGTGAGCACATAAATAACTGCCATCACGGGAACGATGCGGTCAGTAACCTTCGTTACCTTCTTGATGCCGCCGAAGCTGATAACAGCAGTGATAACAATAAGCACTGCAAAGGAAATCCAGTAGAGCGAGGAATTGGTGGGGATATTCACACCACTGATTTTGCCGGCGATGGCACCCACGGCGGAAATAGTGTTGAAGCCCTGTGCGGGGAAGCACAGCAGCGCATAAACAATGTACAGCATGCTGAGCGCAACGCCGGCAGCGGCGGAATCGTTCAATAATTTGCGTGCGTAAAAGGGCAGGCCGCCGACATATTCGTTGTCGCGCTTTTCCTTGAAAATCTGCGAAAGCGTGGATTCGGCGAAGGACGTTGCCATGCCGAAGAAGGCGGAAACCCACATCCAGAACAATGCGCCCGGGCCGCCGATGGAAATTGCGCCGGTTACGCCCAAAATATTGCCGGGGCCGACACGCATGGCGGTGGAAAGCAAAAAGGCTGTGAGTGAGGAAATACCGTTGCGCGTATGATTGCGCTGCATCAGTACCTTCACAGCGAAGATAAAGTTGTGCACCTGGACAAAGTGCAGGCGGAAGGTAAAGTAAATACCTGTGCCGACCAATAAAATAATTGCCAGACTAAAGTTTCCCAGAATGGGGATAGAACCGTACCAGTCAAGATTGCAGGGGAAATCCCAGAACCAGTTGGAAACAATCTGGATTTTGGCGCAGATTGCGTTAACTGCATCAAATAAAGCTTGCATAAGACCTCTCTCCTATAGCTGTAAATTTATTTTGCCCTTGCGTTAAGGCGCAGCAAAGGCAGCTTCATTATCTATATCTTAACCTTTTTTATATTGCTTGGCAATGGGTGCGGGGAAGTATACAATATATGGCGGAGCCCATGTTCTCTGCAAGAAAAACTTTTTGTGTTGATTTCTCATACATAATTTACAGACAAACAGCGCGATTTGTACTATAATATAAAGTTAGATAAGTAACATCTGCTGTCTTTCGCACAGATGTCTATATGTAATTTAGAAATGAGGGAATATGATGAAAGAGTATAATTCCGTATCAGAACCGTTTTTAGCGGATGTGCGCGCCGTAGTAGGTGACGCCAATGTATTTACCGAGCCTGAAAAGCTGGAGCAATATAAAACCGACGAGGAATATGATCCGCGCCGTTTCCGTGTGCCTGAGGCTGTTGTGCGTCCTGCCAATGCCGAAGAAATTGCCGCAGTTGTGAAGCTGTGCAATAAGTACAATGTGCCGCTGACTGTCCGCAGCGGCGGTACCAGCCTTGCCGATGGCGCAATTGCTGTCTGCGGCGGTATTGTACTGCTCATGGAGCGCTTGAATAAAATTATCGAGATGAATACCGAAGCGATGTATGTTGTCGCCGAAGCCGGCGTGCGTACCGTTGATATTCAGAAGATGGCCAATGAAGCAGGCTATCTTTACGCAGGTGACCCCTGCAGCGCCGAAAGCTGCCTGATCGGCGGCAATCTGGCAACAAATGCCGGCGGCAGCAAGGCTGTCCGCTATGGCGTTACCCGTAATCAGGTTTACAGCCTGGAGATGGTTACACCGACCGGCGAAATCGTGGAGGTTGGCAGCCGTCTGAAAAAATGCAGCACAGGCTATTGCATGGAGCAGCTGGTAATGGGCAGCGAAGGTACTTTGGGTATTATCAACAAGGTGACTTTGAAGCTGCAGCCGATGCCTCCGTACCGCTTTGACCTGCTGGCAGTATTTGACGACCCGTTCAAGGCTCTTGACGTAGTGCCGAAGATTATGCAGGCCGGTCTGAACCCGACGAGCATGGAGTATATGGATAATTCCTATGTGCGTGCCTGCGCCGATTATATTGAATTTAAGGGCGCACCGCATTATGAGGATGGTATTTACGTTATCATTACGGTAGAAACCTTCAGCGAAGATGAGCTGGACATGAAGATGGAGCAGCTCGACGAGCTGTGCGAGGCAGCAGGCGCTGTTGAGGTTCTGGAAGCGGATGGCCGCATCTGGGCAATGCGCCGCAACTGCCAGGAATCTATCAGCCTTGTAAGCAAGGTTTCCCTGACCGACGATGTTGTTGTGCCTGTAGACCGCATTGCGCCGACCATTAAAGAAATTATGCATATTGGCAGCAAGTATCCCTTCCCGATTCCGGTAAAAATCAATGCGCATATCGGTGACGGCAATCTGCATATCGTTCTCTGCAAATGCGATTTGGATGATGCAACCTGGGAAAAAATCGTGCATGACTTCCATGAAGAGGTTTATGCCTATGCTTACGCTCAGGGCGGCCGCTTAGCCGGTGAGCACGGCATCGGTGCCAAGAAGCTGGCTTATATGGAAGAGTTTACGCCTGCCGGTGAGCTGGAGCTGATGCGCAGGATTAAGCTGGCTTGGGATCCGAATTTGATTCTGAATCCGGGTAAGGTGTTTAACGCATAAGCAAGAGCGCATCTGATACTTTCTCTGCACTCTTTATAAAAATTAGAAAAAGAGATATATTATGAGCAATTACAATTCTGTAACTCCTGAATTTATTGATGAATTAAAAACGCTGTTGGGCGAAAAATATGTCAAAACCGATGCTGATACGCTCGACCGCTATAAGACGGACGAGGAGGCGGACGAGCGCTGCTTCCATCTGCCGGATGTAGTGGTAATTCCCGCCAATGCCGAAGAAATTTCCGGCGTGGTGAAGCTGTGCAACAAATATCTCATTCCGCTGACCGTGCGCGGCGGCGGCACAGGCATCGTTGACGGCGCTATTGCTGATAAGGGCGGCGTAGTGCTTTTGATGGAACGTCTTAACAAAATTATCGAGCTGAATAAGGAAGGCCTGTACATGGTAGCACAGGCCGGTGTGCGCACGCTGGATATTCAGGCAGCGGCGAAGGCGGAAAACCTGCTTTATGCAGGTGACCCGTCGAGCAGCGACAGCTGCCAGATTGGCGGTAATCTGGCGACAAATGCCGGCGGCATCAAGGCAGTGCGCTACGGTGTAACACGCAATCAGGTCTACGCTGTGCAGATTGTTACGCCCTACGGCGACATTGTTGACCTGGGCTCGCCGCTGAAAAAGTGCAGCACAGGCTACTGCATGGAGCAGCTTGTTATTGGCAGCGAAGGTACGCTGGGTATCATTACGCAGGTAACGCTGAAGCTGCAGCCCTTGCCTCCGTATAAAATCGATATGCTGGCGATTTTCCATGACCCGATGGCGGCAATCGGCGTTGTACCGCAGCTTATGAAAGCAGGTATCGACCCGACAAGCATCGAATATATGGATAACCCTAATGTGCGGACAACCTCGGAATATCTTGAGTTCCCCGGTGCACCGCATGTTGAAGACGGTATTTACGTTATTATTACGATAGAAACCTTCAACGAAGATGAGCTGGACATGAAAATGGAGCAGGCCAGCGATATCTGCGAGGGCGCAGGCGCTGTTGATGTTCTGGAGGCTGATGAGCGTATCTGGTCGATGCGCCGCAACTGTCTGGAATCTGTGAGTCTTATCAGCAAGGTGTGCACGACGGATGACGTTGTTGTGCCGGTTGATGAAATGAGCGATATGATTCAGTACATCATTAAAACTGTGGCAAAATATCCTTTCCCGCTGCGCATCAACGCGCATATCGGTGACGGCAACCTGCATATCGTGCTGTGTAAGCTGGATTTATCCGATGAGGAGTGGGAAGCCGAACTGAGCCGCTTTACGGAAGAGGTTTATACATATGCTTATGCGCATGGTGGCCGCCTTTCCGGGGAGCATGGCATTGGCAGCAAGAAGGCACACTTTTTGGAGCGCTTTACTCCGAGCGGTGAGCTGGAGCTGATGAGAAAAATAAAAAAAGCCTGGGATCACAATAATATCCTGAATCCAGGCAAGGTTTTTAATTTATAAGACTATCTCAATGGTCTGCTGTAAAACTAAAATATGTAGCATTGTAGCTAAGTAGCAAAGGAGAGATTTTAGTATGACAAATTACAATCCCGTAACCGAAGAAGTCCTGGAGGAGCTGCGTAAAGCAGTCGGCGCAGAGCATGTAAAAAATGATTCCGAAACTCTGGAGCGTTACAAAACCGACGAAGAGCCGGACGCTCATTACCATCATCTGCCGGAGGTAGTTGTAGCACCGGGCAGCACCGAAGAGGTGGCTGCTGTTATGAAAATCGCCAATAAATATCTTGTACCTGTAACTCCGCGCAGTGCCGGTACCAGTGTATCCTGCGGTGCGATTCCTGTTTTCGGCGGCATTGTGCTGCTGATGGAACGCATGAACAAGATTATTAAGCTTGATGCCGATGCTATGTATATGGAGGTTGAGGCTGGTGCGCTGACCTCTGATATTCAGGCTAAGGCTAACGAAGTAGGCCTGCTGTATGCCGGTGACCCCTGCAGCGCAGACAGCTGTATGATCGGCGGCAACATTGCAACCAACGCCGGCGGCAACAAGGCTGTACGCTACGGCACTACCCGTCATCAGGTTTATTCTATTGAGGTTGTTACTCCGACCGGCGAAATCGTTGAGCTGGGCAACCGCCTGAAAAAATGCAGCACCGGCTACTGCCTCGACCAATTGGTAATGGGCAGTGAGGGTACTCTGGGTATCATTACCAAAGCAACTCTGAAGCTGCTGCCGCTGGCTCCGTATCGTCTGGATATCCTTGCAGTTTTCACCGAGGTACAGAAGGCTGTCGACCTGGTGCCTGCGCTGGTTAAGGCCGGCCTGAATCCGACAAGTGTTGAATTTATGGACAACGGCTTTGTACGTGCTGCCAGCGATTATGCAGAACAGCGTCTGCCGCATTATGAGGATGGCAGCTACGTTATCGTTACCGTGGAAACCTTTAACGAGGACGAGCTGGATATGAAGATGGAGCAGCTTGACGAAATCTGTACTGCCTGCGGTGCAACCGACGTTGTTGAAGCAGACGAGCGCGTATGGAAGGTGCGCCGCAGCTGTCTGGAAGGCTCCAAGGCTTTGAGCAAGGTATCTACCTCTGATGACCTTGTTGTACCTATCGATAAAATCGCTGTCTGCCTGAACCACCTGATGGAGGTTTCCAAGCAATTTGATTTCGAATGCATGTGCCTGGCTCACGCAGGTGACGGTAACCTGCATTTCAACTGCCTGAAGATGGATATGACCGACGAAGAATGGGAAAAACAGCTCGCAGAGTTCCACAAAATCTGCTACGCATATGTTTACAGCCTGGGTGGCCGTCTTTCCGGCGAGCATGGTATCGGTGCGAAAAAGATTGACGCGTTGGCAGCTTATTGCGACCCGGTAGAAATGTCTATAATGAAGACTATTAAACGCGCTATGGACCCGAACAATATCCTGAATCCGGGCAAGCTTATCCGTGCCTGATTCTTTTTGAGCACTGCTGAATAATTTTAATATAGCGTCCGACGTACTCTTATATGCAAGAGTACGTCGCTTTTTTTATTTACAATATTCCTCGCCTACATTATAAATGTTGCCAACTTGATAGAGGCAGAGTTAAATAAATTGCGGAAAATTAAAAAACTATTGCTTGTAAAATACGTATATGTTATAATGCTGTCTATATAAATTTAATTAGGAATAATGAATATATATTATGAAAAGGGGAGGATGATGATGAATATGACAGAGGAATACAATCGCCTGATAGGCAAGCGTGTAAAAATGCAGCGCATTTCCGCTAAGGTATCTCAGACAGAATTGGCGAAAGAGTTGGGGGTAACTCAGACGCATTTAAGCAATATCGAAAACGGACGCGCGGGTTTGACAATACCCAATCTGATTAAGCTGCATCAGATTTTGGAATGTCCTATCAGTTCTTTTTTTGTGGATATCGAAGGAGAAAAGGAAGCTGATAACAGCAGCGATATAACTCTGGAAAATGTTATGGAGCTGGCAAGACTCCTGAAAAAGGCACGTGCCTGAAACAAAAAGCAAAGTCATTTAAGGGCTTTGCTTTTTACTTTTGCTGTGGCAGTATTTTTAGGCAAGCTGTTTTTACTCAGGCAGGAATTTCGGGATTCATGGCGAACTATCCATATATTACATATTTTTCAAAGGAGCAATTAGATGAGTACATTCACCAAGGTCCTGTTGGCCACAGATCTGTCCCCGCAGGCTGATAAATTGACCGAGTGTCTGTTTTGCTTATGCCCCGATACGGAAACGGAAGTGGTTTTGGCTCACGTCTTTGATGATGACGATGATGCCGACCCTGACGGTAGCAGCTTTAAAAAAGCGCGCAGTCGATTGGATGGGTATAAAAATGATATAGAGCAGGCAGGCTATGAAGAAATTTCCATTGTAACCCCGGCAGGCGAGCCCTGCGAAACCTTAAGCAGGCTGGCGGAAGAAAACGACGCTGACCTGATGCTGGTAGCATCTCACCGCAAGGGCTTTTTGAAGCGTGCGCTGATGGGCAGCACTACCTATGAGCTGGCACGGGCTACAATGATTCCCCTGCTGATTAATAAGGATGAGGAAGATGAGGTTACAGAAAATCTGCTGGATACTGTGCTGATACCGACCGATTTTTCCCGTAAATCCTTAGAAGCGCTGAACGTTATCCGTAGCTTGCGTGAATATGTAGGCAAGGTATTGTTTGTGCATGTTGTTGAGCATAGCAGAAACAAACATGATTACAAGGAAAAATACGGCAGTGCCAAGATGTTTTTGCAAGAGCTGGTAGACGAAATGAAAATTTTCGGTATTGAAGCCGATTACCGCATTGCACATGGCGTAGCCTCCAGAAAAATTGCCGCTATCTGTGAGCGCGACAATGTCCGTCTGATTATGATGACTAAAACCGGTGCCGATATGACTAACGGTGATGACTTGGGCAGCACCTCGGAAAACGTGGTTCTGAATTCTGATTGTGCGGTAATGCTGCTGCCGGCTGAAGACAGTGATGAGGAGGATACCTTCTCCTAAACTGCCGCAGAAGAATTTTTTTGATGATTTTATAAAAATTTTTACAAAAAACGCTTGACTTTCATTAAAAATGCCAGTATAATACTACTTGCAGTTATGTTGGCTGCGGGTACGTATTGTGCTGGCAAATTGAAAATAGTTTAAAGTTTTCAACCTTGGAGAGATGACCGAGTGGTTGAAGGTGCACGCCTGGAAAGCGTGTGTACGGGAAACCGTACCGAGGGTTCGAATCCCTCTCTCTCCGCCACTTAAAAATCTGCCGCACTGAGCGGCTTTTTTAATAAAATCAGATATTTGTTTCTCTGTAGGATCGTAGAGCCGGGTCCTGCGCAATGGGAGCCTGTGAACCAGGTCAGGTCCGGAAGGAAGCAGCCTTAAGCGGATACTTTCATGTGCCGTGGGGAAGCCCGTCTTTGCGGTCCTACAGGGAAATAAACGAAGAAAATCCGTCGCATGTGCGACGGATTTTTTTGTGCTGCGCTTATTTGCTGAGCAGCTCGATTTTTTTCATATAGGGAGCAACGATAGTAGCGATGGCTTGAGGATTTGCTGCCTGCCAGGCAGCAAAGTCCAGACCGCTTTGGGCGATATGCTTGCCGATTTCCAAAAGCACGAAGGGGATATCTTCGGCGAGCAGTGTGCCTGCTTCTTCCCCTAGGCGTTCGCTGCCCTGCAGTGAGCAGCCGTTGATGTACATAGTGAAGGCTGGGTGTGCTGTACCCTTGATGACCTTAACTGTACCGCGGAAGCCGAGTTCGCCTATTTGGTGGGTGCCGCAGCTGGAAGGACAGCCGGAAATATAAATCTGCGGCAGAGCATCACTGGCGGCGTACTGCGTAGCCATTTCTTCGAAGCAGCTTGTCAGCAGGCTTTGGGAATCTCCCATGCCCATCTGGCAGACGGTGGAGCCAATGCAGGCCACGCTGCTTGTGAAGGCATTATAGGCAGTGTCCGGCGTGAGCGACATTACCTTTGCTGCTTCGGGAGCGGTGAGGTTGATAATATAGACGCTTTGGTCGGGTGCAAGACGCAGCTCGGCGGCTTTAACGTTCTGCAGATAATCCGCCAGAGCGAGGAAGCTTTCAATTTTGGGCAGTCCTGCCTGTGGATGATAATTTACGGCGTAAAGACCTGGCTGCTTCTGTGAGGTAATGCGGAAGCCGGTGATGAGCTTGAAGTCGCGCTTGGTGATTTTTGTTGCCTCAGGCTGCAAATCAAGACCGCCTTCCTGCAGTGCCTGCAGGAGGCGTTCGCTGTAGGCTGCTTTGTAAGCGGCTTCGCCGCCCAAAAGCTCAGGCAGATAACGGGTGCGTGATTTGGCTCTTTGCGTATAGGTGCCGCATTCGCGGAAGGTGGCGAGCATTGCTTTGATATGATACAAGATTTTTTCGGGAGCAACAGCCTCGGCCATTTTTATACCGATGCAGGGAGCAGGTCCCAGACCGCCGGCGCTGTAGACATCGAAGCGACCGTCGGGACGGGCGGCGAAGCCTAAATCGCGCATGGTAGCGTGCGTAAGATTTTGCGGGGAATTGGAAAAGCCGGTTTTAAATTTGCGTGGCAGCTTGCCGTCGGGAATGGCAGCTACAAGATACTGCGCTGCTGCTTCGGCGTAAGGCAGCACGTCAAAATATTCTTCGCGCTCTACACCGCTTAAGGGTGAGCAGAGAACATTACCGGGATAGTCACCGCCGCAGCCGAAGGGGATGATATCCGCGTTCAGGCATTGCTCCAAAATTTCAGCGGCAGCCTCGGCGCTGAGGTCATGAAGCTGGATAGTCTGGCCGGTAGTGAAGTGGATACGGCTGATGTTATACTTGCGGATCATCTTGGCGATGAAGGCCAGTTTATCTGCAGTTATGCGACCGGCACTGCAGCGCAGGCGCAGCATATTGCTTTTGCCGTCGCGCTGGGCGAAGCTGCCGAAGTAGCCGGAAAACTCCTTATAGGCAATTTTGCCGATTTTTTCATTATGGTAGTCAGCAGTCTGCCTTTCAAAGTCAGGTAACTGCTTGCGTAAAAAGTCCTTGTCAATTTCGGGTATGGTCATTGCTGTAGCCTCCTTTTGATTAGCTGATGATATTATATAATACTTCAGTGCATTAGTAAAATATTTGTTTTGATGGTAAGCTGGAGCATCTAAACTGTAATTTACTTTTTAGGCTATTTTGAGTATAATAGTTATGTATGTAATAAATTCCGGGGAGGTGGCAGCGATGGCTTATGTAGCTTTATATCGCCAATGGCGACCGCAGGACTTTGACGCTCTTGTGGGACAAAAGGCTGTAAAAACAACCTTGAAAAATGCTTTGGCAAGCGGAAAAATAGCCCACGCTTATTTGTTTTCCGGTCCTCGCGGCACCGGTAAAACCAGTATGGCGCGTATTCTGGCCAAGGCTTTGAACTGCGAGCAGGGGCCTACTGCCGAGCCATGTGGTCAGTGTAGCAATTGTCAGCGTATTGTGCAGGGAACCTCTCTGGATGTAATTGAAATTGACGCTGCATCCAACACCAGTGTAGATAATATCCGTGACCTGCGCGAGCAGGTAGCCTTCACGCCGGCGGAAAGCCGCTACAAGGTTTATATTATTGACGAGGTGCATATGCTGTCTACGGGCGCTTTTAATGCCTTGCTGAAGACATTGGAGGAGCCGCCGGCACACGCTGTATTTATTCTGGCGACGACGGACCCGCAGAAGGTGCCTGCGACAATTCAGTCGCGCTGTCAGCGCTTTGAATTCCGCAGGGTAACGGTAGACGAAATTGCGGAGCATCTAGCCATGGTAGCCGCTGGCAGTGGCATTGAGGCAGATGCGGACGCGCTGCGCTTAATAGCGATTCAGGCTGAGGGCGGCATGCGAGATGCGCTTAGCCTGCTAGACCAGTGCGGTGTCATGGCCAAGCGTGTTACGGTGGCAACCGTGCGCGAGGTGCTGGGTATCGTAGGACGCGAAGCGCTGCACGAGCTGACAGGAGCAATAGGCCGCAGACAGCTGCCGCAGGCGCTGGCTACGTTGAATCTGCTGCTGGAGCAGGGTAAGGATGTCAAGCAGGTGCTTACGGAGCTTATTGAGTATCTGCGGGCGCTGGTGCTTTATCTGGCTGTACCTGACTATGAAGAAATTTATCTGACGGATACCAAAGAAGCGCTGGCAGAGCTGGCACCGTTATTTGGGCGTGATCGCTTGCTGGCGGCGGAGGAAAGACTGCACAGCGCTATTCAGGAGCTGCGCGGTTCTATGCGTCCGCGCATTACGGCAGAGTTGTGCCTGCTTGATTTGTGCCGCGTAGAGGGCAGCACATTGGCTGCTTTATCGGCAAGAATAGAACAGCTGGAGCGTCAGCTGGCAGGCGGTGTGATGCCTGTTTATCAACAGGCTCCGGTTAACGTTCAGCCTGCGCCTGCTGTGGCAGCGCAGCAGCCAATCGTACAGGAATATGCCGCACCGGCAGCACAGCAGCCGATTGCACAGCAAGTTCCTGCGGCAGAACAGGTGCAGGCAGCAAAAGCTGCTCCGGCTAAGAAGCCTGCAGTTAAAGCGCAACCGCAGCCTGCTGCCGATACGCTGGCTGCGGCGGTGAACGCCGCACCTAAGCCTAAAAGTGCAAGAGTGCAGCAGACAGAGGAATATGCCGGTGATTTTGCAGCCGGTGAGGATTTCTGGAAGCAGGCTTTGGAGATTATGAAGGCCGAAAAGAAGAATTCTATGGTATCCTGCGCTAAGAACGGCAGAGTCTTCAGCTTTGCCAACAACATTCTGCAGGTTGCCTTCAAGGCACCGTTCCTTGCGGACAGGATGAACAAGGATGATTATCGCAAAGCCTTCGAGGAGGTCCTGTTGCGTCTGGCAAGACGTGAAATCAGACTGGAAGCTGTTATCGAGGGTAAGGCCAAGCTGCCGCAGCCCACTGTAAAGCAGCAGGAGGTGCAGCAATCGCCGGAAAGCGAAACGCAAAATCTGCAGGAAGCGCAGCTGCCGGAAAACCTGCGCAAGGCATTTAATGCCTTAGGCGGCAGTGTAACGGATATATCAGACCAATGAAACCTAATTTAAGGCTCTGAAGCCTTGGCTTATGTTTCTGAGAATATATAATATCAATATATGTAAATATCAAGGAGGAATTTAATTATGTTTCCAGGTGGCATGGGTAATATGCAGGCAATGATGAAAAAGGTACAGAAAATGCAGGCTGATATGGCAAAAATGCAGGAGGATCTGAAAAGCCGTACTGTAGAAACGTCTGTCGGCGGCGGTGCCGTAACCGTTGTTGTCAGCGGTAAAAAAGAACTGAAATCCATCAAAATTAATCCGACCGCTGTAGATCCCGAGGATGTAGAAATGCTGGAGGATATGATTCTGACAGCTGTCAATGACGCTATGAAGCAGATTGACGAGCTTACCGAAAAAGAAATGGCTAAGGTTACCGGCGGCATGAAGCTGCCTGGCATGTTCTAAGCTGATGGCAAGAATGATCAGGCCGCTGGCTAATTTATATGAGCAGCTCAGGCATTTGCCGGGCATCGGCTCAAAAACAGCTATGCGACTGGCCTATCATGTGATTGACATGCCTGCGGAGGATGTGAAACAGCTGGCGGCGGCCTTGAGCGGTGCCAAGGAGCAGATTCACTACTGCAGCCGCTGCTTTAATCTTACTGACAGCGATGTATGCGAGATTTGCCGTGACAGCTCGCGCGACAGCTTTACTATCTGTGTAGTGGAGCAGCCGCAGGATATTGCGGCGATGGAGCGCAGTCATGGCTATCACGGACTGTATCACGTGCTGCACGGTGTGCTTTCGCCGCTTGACGGTATCGGTCCGGAAAAGCTGCGCATCAGAGAGCTTCTCTTGCGCCTGCAGCAGGAATCGGTTAGTGAAATTATTATTGCGACTAACTCGGATGTAGAGGGTGAAGCGACTGCTACCTATCTGGCACAGCTGCTGAAGCCTGTAGGAATAACCGTCAGCCGTATTGCTCATGGTCTGCCGATGGGCGGCGATTTGGAGTATGCTGACGAAATAACCTTGTCTAAAGCGCTGGAAAACAGGCGCACAATGTAGAAAGGACCGGCGTTATTTAATATGGAATTTAATGCTATTTTGACACCGCTTGGTGCCTTAGGACCGATGATTGGCGGCGTACTGCTGCTTTTGCTGGTAGTAAAGCTGCTGTCGATGCCGTTTAAGCTGGTGTGGAATGGTCTCTGCGGCGCACTGCTGCTGTGGTTCATCAATCTGGTAGGCTCGTTGGCGGGCTTTACCATGAAGATTACGGTTATCAAGGCTTTGATTGCCGGCTTCTTCGGTGTTCCCGGTGCTCTTGCCGTAGTGCTGTATGAGCTTTTAGTTAAATAAGATAATTTGCTTTTGCCCCTGCACGTTGCTGCAGGGGTATTTTTATGCGCTTCGACGGGATAATCGTAAATAATATTGTATACAAACCAATAATACTGTATACAATCGGACTTTTCCATGATAAGTTGCTATAATTATCTTAACAGTTTTTTACTTAAATATCTGGGGGTTGTAAAAATGAACTTATCTACAAAAATTTTAATCGGCCTTGCGCTTGGTATTATTGCAGGCCTGGAGCTGGGTGCTGAAGGTGCCGGCTTCGCCAAGACCTGGATTGGTCCTCTGGGAACAATTTTCATGAACATGATCAAAATGGTTATCGTACCGCTGGTATTCTCCAGTCTGGTAATCGGTGTCACCAGCCTTGGTGATATCAAAAAGGTAGGCCGTATCGGTGTTAAAACCGTAGCGTACTATCTGGTAACTACTGCTTTTGCTATCGTTATCGGTTTGGCAATCGGTACTATCATGCAACCGGGTGTTGGTTTGCATATGGCTGCTGATACTGCTAAAGTTGCTGCTAAAGCTGCACCGCCTATTTCCAAGGTTATCATTGACATTTTCCCGACTAATCCGCTGGAAGCTATGGTTAAAGCTAACATGCTGCAAATCATCGTTTTCTCGCTCTTCGTTGGTGCCGGTATTACTGTTGTCGGTGAAAAAGCTAACGCTCTGAAGCACACCATCGATGGTCTGGCTGAGGTTTCCTATAAAATCGTCGGCATGATTATGGCTGTTGCTCCGATTGGTGTTTTCGGTTTGATTACTCCGGTAGTTGCATCTAACGGTCCTGCTGTTCTGCTGCCGTTGCTGAAGGTTGTTATCGCTGTATATCTGGCTTGCCTCCTGCATGCAGTTCTCGTTTATGGCTCTATGATTAAATTCCTTGCAGGCATGGGCTTCATCCAATTCATTAAGGGTATTGCTCCGGCGTCCCTGATGGCTTTCAGCTCCTGCTCCTCCGGTGGTACTCTGCCGCTGACCATGAGCTGTGCTCAAAAAATGGGCGCTTCTAAAGAAGTTTCCAGCTTCGTTCTGCCGTTGGGCGCAACCATCAACATGGATGGTACTGCTGCTTATCAGGGTGTATGCGCACTGTTCATTGCTCAACTGTACGGCATTGACCTCACCGCTTCCCAATACATGACCATTATCGTTACCGGTACTTTGGCTTCTATCGGTACTGCAGGTGTTCCGGGCGCAGGCTTCATCATGTTGACCATGATTCTGACCAGCCTTGGTCTGCCACTGGAAGGCTCTGCTCTTATCGCAGGTATCGACCGTATCCTGGATATGCCGCGTACCTCTGTTAACATCACCGGCGATGCTGCTGTAACTCTGCTGGTTGACAAGAGCGAAAAAAAGCATGCAGAAGCTGAAGCTCCTCTGTACTAATTAAAATCTGTCTTTCCCTTGGCGTCAGCTGCATTAGCGGCTGGCGCTTTCCTTTTATGCAGAAACATAATGTTTAAAGTGCAGTTTTCAAGGATTGTTACCTGGATTTTACAGCTTAGTTACATTTGTTGGCAGGAAAAAACTTTTGCTGCGCAGAAATTTATAAATACTATTTAATTTTGCAGGCAAAGGTGTTAAAATAAGGTGTTATTATGAATGAGATGGAAAAATTACAGTATGTATTGTTTGAGCGACTGCACCGTCGTGCTCCTGGCATTGATAAGCTGGACCGCTTGTGGGATGCTGCCGTGCTGCTGCCCTTAGTGCGTACTCCCGAAGGCATCAGTGTGCTGTTTGAGGAAAGGGCACATACGCTGCGCAGTCAGCCGGGTGAGGTGTGTTTCCCCGGCGGCAAGTACGAATGTGAGGATAACAGCTTCCGCAATACCGCAGTGCGCGAAACCTGCGAGGAGCTTGGCCTGCAGCCGGAGAATATCACCATCTGCGGTGAACTGGATTGTCTGGTAACGCATAACGGACCGATTATCCACCCCTTTGTTGGTCTGATTGATGATATCAGCAAGATTACGTACAGCAAGAGTGAGGTGGAGCGCATCTTTACTGTGCCGCTAAAGGTGCTTTTGGAGCAAAAGCCGCGGCGTGGCTCTGTACAGCTGGCAGATCATCCGGGTGATGATTTCCCATTTGACCTGGTGCCGCAGCGCAAGCGTGGCTGGCGCATGAACAAATCCTACTATGTGTATTTTTACCTGTATGAGGATAAGGTTATCTGGGGCCTGACTGCACGCATGCTGTATGCTTTCCTGTACCGCAGCCGCAAGGAGCTGACGGAATATCTGGCAGAAGAAATTGATTGAGAGGTTATATAAGGATGAAAAGCATTCTCCAGACAAAAATTTTAATGATTGTAACGGCTATCTGTGTAGTAGGCTATATTGCCTTTGGTTATTTCTTTCCGGAAACGGGCTTGGATAATCTTGCGCCGACAGACAGGCTGAATCTGAAAAAGAATATCGTTGTTCTGGGCGTTGACGAACGCTCCGATGATGTGGGCCGCAGTGATACGCTTTTTGTCGTAATGTTCGACAGCAGCAACAAAAGCGCTTCCCTGCTTTCGGTACCGCGTGATACACGCGTACGCATTGACGGTCACGGCTGGGATAAGATTAACCATGCCTACGCTTACGGCGGACGTGAGCTGACCCAGAAAACTGTAGAAGAGCTGCTGGGTATCAAAATCAACAATTACGTAATGGTTGATTTTAAAGGCTTTACCGGTCTTGTTGATGCTATCGGCGGTATTGATATCGATGTTGAAAAGGATATGTATTATCATGATACCTGGGACGGCTTTACCGTTGACCTGAAAAAGGGCCGTCAGCATCTGGACGGCAAAACAGCAATCCAGTATGTACGCTTCCGCGATGAAGAAGGCGATATCGGCCGTATCCGCCGCCAACAGCATTTCCTGATGGCAGTGTACGATAAGATTACCTCTGCCGATATGCTGCTGCATATCCCCGGTCTGGCTAAGCAGCTGACCTCTATGGTAAAGACTGATATGCCTCTTAGCGATATGATAGATTTGGGCAGAGCGCTGCATTCCATGGTTAAGGAAAAGGGCCTGTCTATGGCGATGGTTCCTGGTACTCCGAAGTATATCGACGGTATCAGCTATTGGCTGCCGGATATTACCGACCTGCGTGAGCTGATGGTCAAGATGCAGGGTGCAACTATGACGGAGCACTACAAATCTGCAGCTGAGCTGATGGAGAAGGAATACAACAACGCTGTGGAAAAGGTAGAAAAGGGCGATGACAGCGAAGAAAATAAGGAAGCTGTCAAGGAAGAAAAGGAACTGAAGGCTAAGAAAGAAGAAAAAGCGAAGGAAGAAAAGAAGAAGCAGGCTGATAAAGACAAGGATGCAGGTAAAAATACTGCTTCCCAAGAAGCTTCCTCCGACAGCCGCGGAGTTGTACGTCTTGTTAACTGCAGCGGCAGCAAGACAGCAGGCGCGGAGGCTGCCGCACGCTTGCGCAATGCTGGCTTTGAGGTTATCAGCGGCGGCAGCGGCGAAATAATTGCCAATACTGTTGTTGTTTCTACAACTAATAACGGTGCTGTTGTCAATCGTCTTTCCAACGTTCCCTTTGCGCATCAGATGCGTATCAGCCGTGACGGTGCTGCAGACTGCGATGGTGTAATTATGCTGGGCTCAGACTTCAAATAAGCTGTAAGCGGCCGCAGGTTTGATACTGCGGGCTATGATAATCAATAATGTAATTGTCCACGAATCAGAAGACTTGCCTGAGGTTCGTGGACAATTTAGTCAGCTAACGTAAAAAAATTTACAAAAAACTCTTGCATTTTGTATACAAAGATGGTATACTAAGAGCATCAAAACAGCCCCTCATTTGGCCCTTCTTCGTAAGGGCTTTTTTTTTTGCCATTTTTAGAAATTTAGTATTTAATTTTGGAAATATTGTCAGTTAGCCATAGTCAATGTAGCAATAGTTTTCAGAATATGGTACAATATAATATAATATGGGAGAAGAACGGATATAACTTATATAGAGAATATTCATAATTAACAGGAGGCTTATATGCACGATGAAATACATGTTGTCGTAGATAGTCTTTCGGCAGCAGACGAAACAGCTTTGAAAGATGATCCCCGTTGTCACATTCTGCGTTTGATTATCCGTCATGGAGATTTGGAATGGCAGGACGGTGACCGTTCCCTGGCAGAATTATTTGGTATGGTAGAAGCAACCGGCAAGCTTCCTATTACTTCTCAGCCGCCTATTGGTGTTGTAATTGAGCTTTTTACCAAGCTTGCTCAGGAAGGCAAAAAGGTTATTATGCTGACAGTAGACAGCGTACTCAGCGGTACCTATCAGACCGCCTGCGTTGCTGCACGTCAGGTAATGGATGATATAAAGGGCGCGGATATCCGTGTAATCGACAGCAAGACTGCTGCCTGCCCTATCAGTGGTATTGCTATGGAAGTACTGAAGCATACAGCTGCAGGCATGGATATCGACGAGGCCGAAAAAATGGCGCGTGAGATGGTTGCGCGTACAGAAACATTTTTCAGTGTAAATACATTAGACTATTTGCAAAAGGGTGGACGCATTGGCGCAGTTGGCGCTTTGATAGGAAGTATTTTTGGTATTCGCCCTATTGTGCACTTAGATAAAGAGGGCAGACTGGAAGTTGCGGACAAGTGCCGTACCCGTAAAAAGGTTATGAAGCGCATGGTTGAGATGGCTGCTGAAAAGGCACCCATTGAAGCAATTTTCGTCGCTCATGCAGAGGCTTTGGCAGATGCAGAGGATTTGAAACAGCAGTTGCAGGGATTGTTCCCGAATGTACCGACTATGCTTACAGGTATCGGCACCGTTTTGGCTGCTCATCTCGGACCTGGTGCTATCGGCGTATTTGTCCGTCGCAAAGCCTGAAAGGAAAGGTGTGGGGTTTAGATGAATAATAGCAAGGTAATTACCGGCAAGCAGCTGAAGGATATGCTGCTGGGTGCTTACCATAGCTTTGAAAAGAATTTTGAAGCTATTAATGATTTAAATGTTTTTCCGGTACCGGATGGCGATACCGGTACTAATATGATGCATACTATGGCGTCCGTGGCGAAGGCTATCAGCGCAATGAGCGATGAGGCCGAGGCCGGCGAAATCGGTGCCGCTGCTGCCCGCAGCGCTATTATGGGCGCACGCGGCAATTCCGGCGTAATTTTGTCGCAGCTGCTGCGTGGTATCGGCAAGGGTGTTGCCGGTAAAAAGACGCTGAACAATACAGAAATAGGCAAGGCTTTCCAGTTTGGTATTTTATATGCTTACCGCAGTGTATCCAAACCGGTAGAAGGAACTATCCTGACGGTAGCCCGTGGTATGGCCAAGGGTGCTTATAATGCTGTTCGCGGTAATGTAAGCCTGGAGGAAGTACTGCTGGAGGCTATTCGCAGCGGCAAGGAAGAGCTTGCAAGAACTCCGGAGCTGTTGCCTGCATTGAAGGCAGCCGGTGTTGTTGATGCCGGCGGGCAAGGCCTGATTGTCTTTTTCGAGGGCTGTCTGGCAGGCCTGCGCGGTCAGGATTGCGAAGTGCTGCCTGTTACACCGCGTGCCAAGGTACAGATTCAAAAGGGCGAGCCGCTTGATTTGGAATATCCTTATTGCACCGAATTTATCGTCAAGGAGGCTAATGTTGATAAGCAGACTGTCAGCAAGGCCTTGGAGGGCATGGGCAATTCCATGATTGTGGCAGTGGTAGAGGATATTGTAAAAGTGCATATCCATACCAAGCATCCCGGTGATGCGCTCAACATGGCGCAGACATGGGGAACTCTGCATGATATCAAAATAGAAAATATGCGTGACCAGCACGAAAACCGTCTCTTTACTGCTGAGGATATTCAACCGGTAAAGCATGGCGTGGGTGTGCTTACTGTTGCAGCCGGCGACGGCATTGCCAAAGTTATGCATGAAATGGGCGCTGCCGAGATTATCAGCGGCGGTCAGAGCATGAATCCTCCGGTAGAAGAGTTTGTAAATGCTATCGAAAACGGTACCTGTGAGCAGTACATTATTCTGCCGAACAATAAAAATATTGTTTTGGCGGCTGAGCAGGTGCGTAAGCTGCTTGGTAATTCCAAGGTAGCCTATGTTCCTACTACCAATATGGCACAGGGTTTGTCCGCACTGCTGCATTTTGATGCAACACGCAGCATGGATGAAAACACTGTTATTATGACCAAGGAAGCCAAGGAAACAGCCAGTGGCAGCATTACCGTAGCTGTACGCGACAGCGTAGTAAACGGTATTTCTATCCATGAGGGCGATTATCTTGGTATCTTAAACGATAAAATTGTTTGCAACGGCAGCAGCATGGAGGAAGTGCTGCAGAAGATGCTGACAGATGGGGATTATGAACTGATCAGCTTATATTATGGTGCCGATGTAACCGAAGAGCAGGCTGAAAAGCTGGCAGCTGAAGTGGAAGAGCTGAATGATGAGTGGGAGGTTGAAACCTTTTACGGCGGACAACCGCTGTATCCGATTCTTTTGGCAATGGAGTGATGAATATGCTTACAAGTCAGGAATTAACCAACCTGTTGCGCGAGCGTGGCTATAAGGTCACCCCTCAAAGACTTGCTGTTTATGAAGCCTTGGCTGATGAAACATGGCATCCGAATGCAGAGATGCTGTTTAATAAGCTGCAGCCGAAGTTTCCTGCTATGAGCTTTGCTACAGTGTATAAAACTGTAGAGATTCTGCATGATATCAACGTTATCCAGATTCTGAATACAGGAGAGGACAGCTTCCGTTATGATGCCGATGTCAGTGAGCATTATCATTTGCGCTGCTTGAAATGCGGTGCGGTAGACGATGCGCTGATGGATGACGGCGTTAAGCTGCAGCTGACACAGGATGTAGAAAAGCAGAGCGGTTATACTATCAGCCGCCGTCAGTTCTATTTCTTTGGCTTGTGTCCGAAGTGTTCTACGATGCATTAAACTATAAAGAAGTGTACCGATTCTCTAGTTGATTGGTACACTTTTCTTTATATATTGGGTAATTATGTCAGATTTTTGTAGCGTTATTTTTACCAAAATGCCACAATAGCAGTTAGTGAATTTGCTATAATAAAGATGTTATATTGATAGGAGTGAAGGCGTTGTGCTAAACGACTTTCAGATTGTGATGCTGGCCAGCGGCAGCAAGGGAAATGCCGCTTTGATAAGCACAGCAAAGCAACGCTTTTTGGTTGATATAGGTATCAGCTGCAGAGCGTTGACAACGAGAATGAAGGAAATAGGCGTCAGCGTAAACGAGCTGGACGGCGTGTTTATTACACATGAGCATGTCGACCATGTCCGCGGGCTGGCAACATTTTTAAAAAATTATCAGGTGCCTGTATATAGCAGTGCGCTTACCTGGCGTGCGATATTAGCCAAGGACAGCAGTCTGGTGCGCCAAAACTGCCGTCTTATTGACAATAACCGTCTGCTTTGCGGTGATCTGGAGGTGCAGAGCTTCAGCATACCGCATGATGCCGTTGACCCGCACGGATATACCTTTACGAGCCGCAGCAACGGCTCTAAGTGCACATATCTTACGGATGCGGGCTTTGTGACCGATACCATCCGTGAGGCGGTTGCCGGCAGCAGTGCTTTGGTGCTCGAAGCCAATCATGATGTGGAAATGCTGAAAAACGGTCCTTATCCTCGTCATCTGAAGCAGCGTATTTTAAGTACGCTGGGACATTTATCCAATGATACTGCCGGGCATTTTCTGTCGGAGCTTGAGCGTCTGCCGGAGCATATCGTGCTGGCGCACCTGAGCGAGTACAATAACCTGCCGCAGCTGGCGCAGGATACGGTGCAGAACATTTTACAAGATAATAACCGCCTGCAGGAAACAGAGCTTTTTGTTGCTGCCCAGAACAGGGTAGTAGCAGACAGTCCGCTGCCGGCAGTCTTAGATTTAAAATAAGGAGTGGATACAGATGAACAAGAGTATCTGGAAAAAATCAGCTAATATTTTTGTCTGTGGTCTTTTAGGTGCGGCAATTCTGGTTGCCGGCTGCGGCGACAATAAAACATCTGCCGCAGTGCATGATAAGCCTGCTGTCAAGACTGAGCAGCAGCTGAGCGCAGCGCGCAATACACCGATTGTAGCTGCCGCCAAGAAGGTTGGTCCTGCTGTCGTAGGTATCACCAACAAGGCTTATGTGCGCGACTTCTTCAACCGCACGCAGCTGATGGAGCGTGGTACAGGCAGCGGCGTTATTTATGACAAGGCCGGCTATATTGCAACCAACAACCACGTAGTTGAGGGTGCATCGGAAATCATAGTCAGCCTGCCTGACGGACGTACCGTTAAAGGCAAGGTTCTGGGTGCCGATGCCGTAACCGATTTGGCTGTAGTAAAAATTGATGCGGATAACCTTACCGTTGCCACCTTTGGTGACAGCGATACACTGCAGGTCGGAGAACCGGCAATTGCTATCGGCAACCCGCTGGGACTGGAATTTCGCGGCAGTGTAACCGCAGGCGTTATCAGTGCATTGAACCGCAGCATTGAAGTAGGCGAGCGCAAGTTCAATCTGATTCAGACTGATGCGGCAATCAACCCCGGTAACAGCGGCGGTGCTTTGGTAAATGCTGACGGCGAGGTAGTAGGCATCAACAGTGCTAAGGTTGCTGTAAGCGGTGTTGAAGGCATTGGCTTTGCTATTCCTATCAATACAGCTAAACCGATTCTGCAGGAGCTGGCAGAGCGTGGACGTATTGCAAGACCGTATCTGGGTGCTTCGCTGATGGATCAGGAAATTGCTGACCGCTACGGCTTTGAAATTAACCTGCACGGCGGTATCTTCCTCGTAAAGGTTGTTCCCGGCAGTCCGGCAGCGAAGGCTGATATCCGCCCCGGCGATATTATCCTGAGTTTTAACGGCAACAAAGTAAAGACTGCGCTTGACCTGCGCACTGCTCTGTCTAAATGCAAGGTAGGCGACAGAGCCGAAGTAACTATTATGCGTAACGGTCAGAGAGAAAGCAGAACTGTGGTATTGGAAGAAGTTCCGAAGGATTACGGCAATTGAAGATAACGATAGCCTGTGTAGGCAAAATTAAAGAAAAATATCTTACTGCGGGGATAGAGGAATTCAGCAAAAGGCTGACGCCCTTCTGCAAGCTGGAAACGCTGGCAATTAACGAGGAGCGTATGCCGGACAATCCCTCCCCTGCAGAAAAGCAGCAGGTGCTGGAGCGTGAAACGCAACGCCTGTTGGCAATTATACCGGCAAATTCCTATGTTATTTTGCTGGATGTCATCGGCAAGCAGCTGAGCAGCCCGGATTTGGCGGCAAAGCTGGACGAGCTGGCGCTTGCCGGCAACAGCCATATCACCTTTGTGATTGGCGGTGCCTTTGGTTATACTGATGCGCTGCGTAAGCGTGCCGATTTGGCGCTGAGCTTTTCTAAAATGACCTTTACGCATCAGATGATTCGCCTGCTGTTGATTGAGCAGATTTACCGTGCTTTTAAAATCAGCAGAGGCGAAAAATACCATTGGTAAGATAAGCTTAATAAGCAGTAAAAAAGAGTCGTGCGCAGGCACGGCTCTTTTTTGCGTTGCAACAGAAGTGAAACGTAAAAAATTGCGTTTCATTTGCGTATTGGTTTTGAAACGGAAATAAAGAAAAAGTGCAACGTAAATTTTACGCTACACTTTTTTACTTTCTCTTATGCATTTGGGGAGATGTATAAGTTTAGAAGTTATCCATATGTACTTCAAAGAAACCTTGCGGATGAGCGCAGACAGGGCAAACTTCCGGAGCGCTGGGGCCGACTACAATATGACCACAGTTGCGGCATTCCCAAATGGTCAGGCCGCTGTCTTTGCTGAAAACCTTCATTTCTTCGATGTTTTGTAAGAGTTTACGATAGCGTTCTTCATGACGTTTTTCGATAGCTGCAACACCGCGCATTTTTGCTGCGATTTCAGGGAAACCTTCTTCCTCAGCTTCTTGTGCCATTTTTACATACATATCGGTCCATTCATGGTTTTCGCCTTCAGCTGCTGCTAAAAGGTTAGCTGCAGTATCGCCTAACTGGTCTAATTCCTTGAACCACATATAAGCGTGAGCTTTTTCATTATTAGCGGTTTTCTCAAATAATTCAGCGATTTGATCATAGCCTGCTTTGCGGGCTACAATACCAAACCAGGTGTATTTGTTGCGTGCCATGGATTCGCCAGCAAATGCCTCCAACAGGTTCTTTTCGGTTTTGGTGCCTTTTAATGATTTCATATTATTCCTCCTTACTTCTGGCAAACTTATTTTAGAGCGGTATAAAAATATTGTTTCGCTTTATATCTGCCTGTTTATATTCTATCATATAGAGTCAGTGTTAACAATGTATATATAAAGAAAATATTAATCATGCTTAAAAAGGTTTTGCTGACAACTGGTAAATTTATTACTCATTCAGAACGAGTATAATAAAAGAGCATCAGTTGCTACAATTATTGTAGCAACTGATGCTTTTAATTTGCAGGGTATTATACGATTGTGCCGCCGCCGACAACTACGTCACCGTCATACATAACAACGGACTGGCCTTTGGTGATAGCGCGCTGAGGCTCGTCGAAAACGAGCTGCAGCGTATCTGCGTCAGGCTGGGTAACAGTTGCCCATTGCTCCTGCTGATGGTAGCGGATGCGTGCTTTCACACGACGCGGTTCGGTGATAGCGTCGCAGTCGATAAGGTTAATGTTCTTTGCTGTAACGTTCTTGGTGAACAGTCCCTCGTTTGTTGTGAGGATAACAGCGTTGTTCTTGGTGTCAATCTCTTTAACGTACATAGGCTGCGGCAGTGCCAAGCCCAGGCCTTTGCGCTGGCCTACGGTGTAATGGATAATACCCTTGTGTCTGCCAAGCACGTTGCCTGCCTCGTCTACGAAGTTGCCGGGCTTAAATTTTCTGCCCAGGCGTGCTTCGATAAAATCAGCGTAGGTGCCTGTCTGGATAAAGCAGATATCTTGGCTGTCATGCTTTTGAGCGTTGACGAAGCCATGCTTTTCGGCAATTTCGCGTACCTGTGTCTTATGCAGGCCGCCGAGTGGGAACATAGCGTGTGCCAGCTGCTCCTGCGTGAGGGAATAAAGCACGTAGCTTTGGTCCTTCAAAGGATCAACTGCCTTACGCAACAGGTAGCGTCCCTTGGCTTCATCATAGCTGATTTGCGCATAGTGGCCGGTGACAACGTAATCACAGCCAAGCTCCTGTGCGCGCACGAAGAGCTGGTCGAATTTCAGATAGCGGTTGCAGTCAATGCAGGGGTTAGGTGTTCTGCCGTTAACGTAAGCGTCAACAAAGCGGTCGATAACGTCGCGTTCAAAGCGGTCGGCAAAGTTGAAAACGTAGTAAGGCATGCCAAGGCTAGTTGCTACGCTGCGGGCATCTGCTACGTCATCGATAGAGCAGCAGCTGTTGGCTTTGGAAACGCCGATATCCTCGTTGGCAAAAAGCTTCATGGTTACGCCGGTGCATTCGTAGCCCTGCTCCAGCATCATCAATGCGGAAACGCTGGAATCAACGCCGCCGCTCATGGCGATTAGTGCTTTCTTGTTCATAATTTTTCTCCTTCTGATTTATCTAAAATGTGGCGTACATCGCCTCTGTCGGTTACTATGTTATAGCCTGCTATTTTTACGCGTGCCTCCAGACAGCCACGGCATTGAGCTGCCTCCTCGCCGGTACAGATTTTGTTGGCGTACAGCTCGTATTTTTTGCGTACTCCTACAGGTGAAAGGTTAGGCATTACGACGTTGCCGCCGGCCTGCAACCCCAGTTCGCGTCCGTTGGGATGGATGGTACCGAGCGCTGTTGTCGAAGGCAGCAGTGCGTAAGGGAAGAGCAGTCGCAGGATAGACAGCAGGCGCAACGTCTGTTCCAATGTGCCGCTGGTCATATCCTTAAATGGTGTGTGTTCATGCGTAATGTAAGGACCTATGCCTATCATATCAGGCTGCAGCTTCTGCAGAAAGCGCAGGTCGCTGACAAGGTTTTGTGGTGTCTGGTAGGGTGAACCGACCATGAAGCCGGAACCAACCTGATAACCGATTTCCTTGAGATCGAACAGGCAGCGCTTGCGGTTTTCCAAGCTCATGCTGGCAGGATGCAGCTTGGCGTAATGCTCTACGTCTGCAGTTTCGTGGCGCAGCAGATAACGGTTGGCGCCTGCATCGAAGTAGGCCTGATAGCTGGCACGGCTTTTTTCGCCGATGGAAAGTGTAATGGCGCAGTCCGGATGCTGCTTGCGGATAGCGCTGACGATAGCGCAGATTTTGTCATCCGTATAATACGCATCCTCACCACCCTGCAGCACGAAGGTACGGAAGCCGAGCCTATAGCCTTCAGCGCAGCAGGCCAGGATTTCCTCCTGCGTCAGACGGTAGCGTTCCGCAAGGCTGTTGCCTGCGCGGATACCGCAGTAGTAGCAGTTGTTTTTGCAGTAATTGGTGAATTCAATCAGACCACGGATATAGACCTTGTCGCCGTAATATTGACGGCGGAGTTTATCCGCTTCGCAGGCGAGCAGCTTGTTGGTGTCAGGTTCAGTGCTTGTTATCAGCGTCAACAGCTCTGCGTCGCTCAGATTGTGCTCACAGGCGAGCTTTTTTATTAAATTGGCAGCTGTTGACAGCATAATTTTACCTCCGTAAGCGGTTTACCGCTTCTGTAACCTTAGTTATAATTGTTTGGACTTCGTCCATAGTATTGTATTCGCACAGCGAAAAGCGCAGGGCGCTTTGAGCTGTTTCCTTGCTCAGGCCGAGAGCCAGCAGTACATGGCTGGGTTCGAGCGAGCCTGCGGAGCAGGCGGAGCCGGACGCGCAGCAGATACCTTCGTTGGAAAGCAGCGAAAGCAGTGTTTCGCCGTTTATTACCTGAAAGCTGTAGTTGACAGTACCGGGCAGGCAATGCTCACGGCTTCCGTTGAAACCGGCGCCGTCAATTTTATCTAAACCGTTGCGCAGAGCATTGCGCAGACCTGTGATATAAGCAGTGTTTTGCTGCATATTTTCCTGTGCATCTTTAAGCGCTGCGGCAAGTCCGATGATGCCGGGAAGGTTTTCGGTACCGGCACGCTTGCCGCGCTCCTGACCGCCGCCGCGGATAAGACTTGTAAGCTGAAGATTGCTCTTGGCGAATAAAAGGCCGATGCCCTTCGGTCCATGGAATTTGTGCGCAGAAAGCGAAAGCATATCGATGTTATCGCGCTGTACGTCAATAGTAAGATGTCCTGCGGCCTGCACGGCGTCGGTATGGAAAAGCACGCCGCGCTTGCGGCAGAGAGCACCGATTTCGCGTATAGGCTGGATGGCACCTGTTTCGTTGTTGGCGTACATGACGGAAACAAGACAGGTGGTATCTGTAATAGCTTCTGCTACCTGCGTGGCGGTGACGATGCCGTCAGCCTGCGGACGCAGCAGTGTTACGGTAAAGCCTTCCGCTTGCAAAGCTTCGAGCGTGTGCAAAATAGCATGATGCTCCATGGCAGTGGAAACGATATGGCATTTGCCCTGCTTTTTACCGAGGGCCGCAGCGCTGATAAGCGCCTGGTTATCGGCTTCGCTGCCGCCGGAGGTGAAGAAAACTTCCTTCGGAGCACAGTTAAGTACCTGTGCCACCTGCTGCCGTGCGCTAAACAAAGCTGCTGCACTGCGCTGACCTAAAAGGTGCACACTGGAAGCATTGGCATATATTTCCTGAAGATAGGGCAGCATTGCTTTAACGGCAACGTCACTCATTTTTGTTGTAGCTGCATTATCTGCATAGATAAATTGCTTTTTCATAATAGTAAAACATTCTCCTTCAATAGCGGAAATCCTGCTTTTACTTTTCTATTATACGCTTACCGGCTTAAGATTTACAGAGTCATCATCTTTTTGCGGCGTATTTTGAGTAAAATTTAATTCCTACTGTCTTAATATGTTTCATATGGTACAGTACTACTGTTTTTTTGTCAAGAAAAGAAAATTTTAATTCTTTTTGTTGACAGTAAGAAAAAAAACAGTATAATAATACCTATAAATCAACTATGATTACTAGAGATTACAAAACAGAGAAAATGAGGGATTTAATTAATGAAAAACTTGTATTTTAATACACGATGTTGCTTTTAAAAGTCTGTTGATATGATTATAAAAAACTTATGACTATAATTTACTGATGATATGAAAACAAAGGAGCGATTTATTATGGCAATTTATACTAGCATTACTGATTTGATTGGTGGCACTCCGCTGCTGGAGCTGAAAAACTACGAAGCTGAAAACAAGCTGGAAGCAAAGATTCTGGGCAAGCTGGAATATTTCAATCCCGCCGGCAGCGTCAAAGATAGAATTGCCAAAGCAATGATTGATGATGCAGAGGCTAAGGGTGTTCTTAAGCCGGGGGCTACTATTATTGAACCCACCAGCGGCAACACCGGTATCGGTCTGGCATCCGTAGCTGCTGCCCGCGGTTACAAAATTATTTTGACTATGCCTGAAACCATGAGCGTTGAGCGTCGTAACCTGCTGAAGGCTTATGGCGCACAGCTGGTACTGACTGACGGTGCTAAGGGTATGAAAGGTGCGATTGCCAAAGCTCAGGAGCTGGCAGAAAGCACTCCAAACAGCTTTATCCCCAGCCAGTTCACAAATCCTGCTAACCCTGCAACTCACAGAGCATCTACCGGTCCGGAAATCTGGCAGGATACCGAAGGAAAGGTTGATATCTTTGTTGCCGGCGTAGGTACAGGCGGTACTGTTTCCGGTGTAGGTGAATATTTGAAATCCCAAAATCCGAATGTTAAGGTTGTTGCTGTAGAGCCTGCGGGTTCTCCGGTACTTTCCAAAGGTGTTGCCGGTCCGCATAAAATTCAGGGCATTGGCGCAGGCTTTGTACCTGATACCCTGGATACCAAGGTTTATGATGAAATCATCGCTGTTGAAAACGAGGATGCCTTCAAAACCGGTCGTGCTATTGCCCATAAGGAGGGCGTGCTCATAGGTATTTCCTCCGGTGCTGCCGTATATGCGGCAACTGTGCTGGCAAAACGTCCGGAAAACAAGGGCAAGGTTATCGTAGCGCTGCTGCCTGATACCGGCGAGCGTTATCTCTCCACTCCGTTATTTGCTGAATAAGCAGATAAAATACATATCACATCCCATTTCCTAACCAAAAGAAAGCAGTCTGCGCGGACTGCTTTCTTTAATTTAGAGCGCAAAAAACCGCCGGCGTTATGTAACCGGCGGTTAAGCATTAAATCGAATAATTATCAATGCTGCGGGCTTTATAGTTGTCGAGAATATCTTGCAGAGTTATATTGTCCAAATAATCCGCAATAACCTTGTTCAGTCCCTGCCACAGCGGCAAGGTAATGCATTCATCGCGGCGTTCGCAGCCTACAGGGTTAAAGTCCAGACAGGCTACCGGCGTAAGATTGCCTTCTGTCAGGCGCAGGATGCTGCCGACAGTATACTCACGCGGTGTGTTAACCAGACGATAACCGCCCTGAAAGCCGCGGTTAGCCTGCAGAAAGTTGGATTTATTCAGAATAGGCACAATCTGCTCCAAGTATTTTTTGGAAATGTTTTGTCTTGCCGCAATGTCTTTGAGGGCAACAAAGCCGTCCTGCTGATGCTCTGCCAAATCCAGCATCATGCGCAAGGCATAGCGTCCTTTTGTTGATATTTTCATTGATTCTCCACCTTTGAGTTAAACTCGGTAATTATCTATAAACCTACTTAAATTATATGCTATTATGGATAATAAGTCAAATCTAAGAGGAAGAGCCGGTGAAATAATAAGCAACAGACGGAAGTATTTATGGATAGCGAGATTTTTATAAAGGTAATGCACAGCTTTTATCCACCAATCCACAAAAGTTATGCACATTGTGGATAACTTTTGTGAAAAACTGGGGATAAGTGGGAAATTATCGGGATAAATCCACCGGGAGAAGTGAATAACCTAATTTTAAAAAAATCATTTTTACATAGTACTTGCAAGTTATCTCAAATAGTGCTATAATCACTAGCTAATACTTGATTTGGAGGAAATAGTCTTGGAACATAAAAATATTTATCAACTTGTTCTCGCAGGCGTATTGTGCGCTATAGGTTTGGTTGTACCTATGGTTATGCCGAAGGTGATTATCGGACCGATGTCCTTTACTTTGGGTGCGCATGTGGCAATTTTTTTGGCAATGTTTATTTCGCCTAAGGTGACAGCTGCTGTCTGCCTTGGTACAACGATGGGCTTTTTTGTAACCACACCCCTGATTATCGCTGCGCGTGCAGCAACCCATATCATTTTCGCTTTGGTCGGTGCATTAATTATTAGGCGCTATCCGAATATTATGGAGAGCTTCGTGGCCGGTATCGGTCTGAATCTGGGACTTGCCGTATTGCATGCTCTGGGTGAGGTGCTTGTGGTAGCGCCTTTCTTCTTCAGCGGTTATATGTTTACGCCGGAGCAGCTGTCTAACGGCTTTGTGATGAGCGTTATCGTGCTGGTGGGTGCGGGTACAGTTTTGCATTCGGTTTTGGATTGCAGTATTTCCGTGCTGCTGTGGAAATTTGTCAGAGCGGCAGTACCTTCTATTAAACTGATTCGTGGCTAAGATGAGATTTTAAAATTTAAAACTAAAAGCGTGCAGGCTTAAGGCTGACGGATGTCAGCTTGTGCAAGCCTGCACGCTTATTTTTTATAATGCTTTAGCTGTTATTTTCTTGCTTTGGCAACCTCAGCAAAGGCAATTTCCGCAGCATCGATAGTCTTTTGTAAATCCTCGGGACTGTGAGCAACGGAAACGAAGTTTGTTTCGAATTGTGAAGGAGGCAGATAGATACCTTGCTCCAGCATGGAGTGGAAGTAGATTTTGAAGGCTTCCAGATCGCTGGCTGCAGCACTGTCAAAATCAGTTACCGGTTTATCGCTGAAGAAAACGGTGAACATGCTGCCGAGGCGATGAATCTGTACAGGTACACCGGCCTTAGCTGCTGCCTTTTCCAAGCCGCCTGTCAGAATAGCGCAAAGGCTTTCTGCGCGGTTGCAGACGTCGTTCTGCTCCATGTAGGTGAGCGCAGCAATGCCTGCGGCCATTGCCAGCGGATTACCGCTTAAGGTACCGGCCTGATACATCGGACCAGCCGGGGAAACCATCTGCATGATTTCGCGTTTGCCGCCGTAAGCAGCAACAGGCAGACCGCCGCCGATTACCTTGCCGAGGCAGGTGATGTCGGGGTCGATGTCATAAAGGGACTGGCTACCGCCCTGAGCGCTGCGGAAGCCGCTCATAACCTCATCACAGATGAGGAGAGCGCCATACTTTTTAGTGATGGCACGCACGCCTTCCAGGAAGCCTTCGTGCGGAAGTACCAGACCCATGTTGCCCGGAGTAGGCTCCATGATAACGCAGGCGATTTCTTCGCCACGCTCGGCAAAAACCTTTTCCAGAGCAGGAAGGTCGTTGAACGGTACGGTAATAGTGGTTGCTGCTACTGCCTTGGGTACGCCCGGGCTGTCAGGTACGCCGAAGGTAGCTCCGCCGCTGCCTGCCTTAACAAGCAGGCTGTCATGGTGACCATGGTAGCAGCCGATGAATTTAATGATGCAGTCACGGCCGGTATAGGCACGTGCCAGACGCAGAGCGCTCATGGTTGCTTCGGTACCGCTGTTGACCATGCGGACCATATCCATAGACGGAACGAGGTGGCAGATTAATTTTGCCAGCTCGGTTTCGGCAACAGTCGGAGCGCCGTAAGAGGTGCCCTTTTCAGCAGCAGCTTTGATAGCGTCGGTTACACAGTCGGGTACATGGCCCATGAGCAGCGGACCGTAGGACATAACGTAGTCGATGTATTCGTTGCCGTCGATGTCATAGATTTTGCTGCCCTTGCCGCCGGAGATGAACGGCGGTACACCGCCGACACTGCGGAAGGAGCGCACGGGGCTGTTAACGCCGCCGGGGATATATTGGCGTGCTTCCTCAAAAGCAGCCTGAGATTTTGTATGTTCCATTGTTATATCTCCTTATTTGCCTTGCAGCCATTTTGCTACATCAAGCGCATGGTAGGTAATAATCATTTTGGCACCTGCACGCTTGAAGCCCAGCATGGTTTCCATAACGATACGTTTTTCGTCAATCCAGCCTTTTTCAGCTGCAGCTTTAACCATAGCGTATTCGCCGCTGACATTATAAACACACAGCGGACGGTTAAAGGTTTCGTGTACACGTTGTACAACGTCGAGGAAGGCCAGCGCCGGTTTAACCATAACGATGTCAGCGCCTTCTTCAATATCAAGAGCAACCTCGCGCAGAGCCTCGTCACTGTTGGCGGGGTCCATCTGGTAGCCTTTGCGGTCGCCTGCGGACGGAGCAGAGTCTGCTGCGGCGCGGAAGGGACCGTAATATGCGGAAGCAAATTTTGCGGAATAAGCCATGATAGGAATATGGTTGAAGCCTGCTGCATCCAGTGCTTCGCGGATAGCCTTAACATAACCGTCCATCATATTGGAGGGAGCAATCATGTCAGCACCGGCCTGAGCGTGGGAAACAGCAACCTTAGCTAAGAGTGGCAAAGTTTCATCGTTATTGACGGTGCAGCCGTTTTGCAGTACGCCGCAATGACCATGCTCGGTGTATTCGCACAGGCAGACGTCGGTAATGATAACCAGCTCGGGGTATTTTTCCTTAATCAGCTTGCAGGCCTGTTGTACAGGCTCGTTCATATCCCAGCCGCTGCTGCCGACAGCATCCTTGTAGGACGGTACGCCGAAGAGAAGGACAGCGGGAATACCCAACTCAACAACCTCGTCAACGCATTCCATAACGCGGTCGATGGACCAGTGGTAGTTGCCGGGCAGAGATTCGATTTCATGTTTAACGTTTTCGCCGGGAACGACGAAAAGCGGATAGATTAAGTCCTTTACGGAAACCTCGGTTTCGCGGATCATTGCACGCAGATTTTCAGTAGCGCGTGTGCGGCGCGGACGGTATACAGGAAAACCGGTAATACTCATCTTGATACACTTCCTTATTTATTATAAAAATTTGTGATAGCGGTCATGAGGCCGTCAATTGTATATTCAGCGGCATTGATAGCCGGAGTATAGCCATGCTTTTTCAAGGTATCTGCGGTTACGGGGCCGATGGCAGCCAGAGCAGCCTTGTTCAGCAGTTCCTTCTTATCGCCGAGAACCTCCAGCAGATTGGTTACGGTGCTGCTGCTGGTGAAGGTTACGATGCTTGCTTCGCCGCTTTCGAGGGCTTCGATAAGCTCATCCTTGTTTTCGCAGTCAGCAACGGTTTCGTAAGCAGTTACGACGTCAACGATGGCGCCGATTTTGCGCAGAGATTCGGGCAATACTTCGCGTGCAACCTTAGCACGTGCCAGCAGGATTTTGTCACCGGCGGTGATTTCGCCAGCCAGTGCTTCAGCCAGCTCTTCTGCTTTGTAAGCGGAAGGAATGAGGTCGGCGGTGAGGCCGTGCTCTGCCAGAGCCTTGGCGGTGGCGCTGCCGATAGCGGCAAGCTTAACGTTAGCCAGGGCGCGTGCGTCATTCTTAGCTGCACCAAGACGCTCGAAGAAGTAGTCTACGCCATTAGCGCTGGTGAAGACAAGCCATTTGTAGTCATTGATATTGGCAATAGCGTTGTCCAGCGGAGCGTAATCTGCTGCCGGAACGATTTTGATTGCCGGAGCTTCGATAACCTTGGCACCCTGTGCTTCCAGCTTTTTGGTGAGAGCGCTGGCCTGTGCACGTGCGCGGGTAACGATAACGGTTTTGCCGAAGAGGGGCTTGTTATCGAACCATTGCAGCTGTTCACGCAGGCGTACAACCTCGCCTACGAGGAAAATAGCAGGCGGTTTCATGCCGGTTGCCTTAACGTCAGCGGCAGCTTTGCCGAGGGTGGTAATCAGAGTGCGCTGTTCTGGATGAGTGCCCCAACGGATAACGGCTGCCGGGCAGTCGGCGCTGCGGCCGTTAGCGATGAGCTCACGGCTGATTTTTTCAATATTTTCTACACCCATGAGGAAAACGAGGGTATCAACAGAGGTTGCCAGGCCTTTCCAATGGATGGTGGATTCGCCTTTAGTAGGATCCTCGTGGCCGGTAATAACGGCAAAGGAGGTTGCCACATGGCGATGGGTAACAGGGATACCGGCATATTCGGCAACAGCAATAGCACTGGTTACGCCGGGAACGAACTCAAACGGCAGGCCTGCTTCACGCAGTTCGATGGCTTCTTCGCCGCCGCGGCCGAATACAAAGGGATCGCCGCCCTTCAAACGTGCTACAACCTTACCTTCGGCAGCCAGCTTTACCAGCAGCTTGTTGATATCGGGCTGGCGCATGGTGTGATTGGCGCTGGCTTTGCCAACGTAAACCATTTCTGCGTCCTTGCGGGCGAAGGCCAGAATACGCGGATCTGCCAAACGGTCATAAACAACAGCGTCTGCAGTCTGCAGGCATTCCTTGGCCTTGAGTCCCAGAAGGCCCGGGTCGCCGGGGCCTGCACCGATTAAATATACTTTACCTTGTTTTGTCATGATGTCACTCTCCTTAAAGAATAGAGGCCAGAATTTCCTGACCGCCGGCAGCCAGCATTTTTTTGCCAAGCTGTTGACCGAGGCTGACAGCGTCATCAGCCTTGCCGTTTATTGTATCACGCAGAATATTGCTGCCGTCTAAGGCAGCAATGATTGCTTCAATGCGAATGTTTTCACCATCAACGTCGGCATGTACGCCGATAGGAACCTGACAGCCGCCTTCCAGTAAGCCCAAGAAGGCACGCTCGGCATCGGTAGCCTGTTTGGTGTTCAGGTCGTTTAAGAAGCTCAGCATATCGCGTACTTCTTTATCCTCGGTGCGCGCTTCGATTGCCAATGCTCCCTGGCCTACAGCCGGCAGGCAGACATCAGCAGGAATCAGGCTGGAGATACGGTCGCCGTGACAAAGACGCTCTAAGCCTGCAGCTGCCAGAATAATAGCATCGTACAGTCCCTCGTCCAGCTTACGCAGACGGGTATCAACGTTGCCGCGCAGGTCGCGGATTTCCAGATCCGGACGCTTAGCTAACAGTTGTGCCTTGCGGCGCAGGCTGCTGGTGCCGACTACAGAGCCGAGCGGCAGTTCTTCGAAGCTGCCATATTTGTTGCTGACAAAAGCATCGCCGACGTTGGCACGTTCGGTAATTGCTGTCAGGCACAGGCCTTCCGGCAGAACGGTAGGCATATCCTTCAGACTATGTACTGCCAAATCAATAGTACCGTCTAAAAGATCCTCTTCAATTTCCTTGGTAAATAAACCCTTGCCGCCGATTTGCGCCAGGGGTACGTCTAAAATACGGTCGCCTTTGGTGACAATTTTTTTCAGTACAACCTCACATTCAGGGTATTGCTTGCGCAGTAAGGCTGCAATATGATTGCTTTGCCAAAGCGCTAAAAGACTTTGTCTAGTCCCAATCGTCAATTTTGCTTTCATCACCAAACTCCTCTCCGGTTTCGTTTAATAAAAATAAATCACACATCATCTTTTTATAGCGTTCTTCCTCTGCGGTGCCTGCTACAGCATTCATAGCCTTCATAGGCTCGCGCAGGAATTTATGCTCCAGACGTTGGGTCATCAGGTCAATAATGCGCTTTTCATGGTAGGTAAGCTCCGGCATTTTAATAAAGGCCTTCTTCAAAACCTTCTGGCGCAGGAAATTCATTTTATCATGCAGCTGTACCATAACAGGGCGCATTGTGTAATAACGCAGACGCTCCTTGAGGGCACCAATCTCTTCGCTGATAATCTGTTCGGCAACGTGAGCTTCCTTTTCACGGAAGTTTTTATTGGTATCAACAACGCCTTCCAAATCGTCAATGTTATAAATGGTTACGCCGTCAACATCGGCAAGTCTTGGATCGACGTCACGCGGAACGGCAATATCAATCAGAATCAGCGGTCTGCCGTTGCGCTTGGGGAGCAGAGGTCCTAAATTTTCTACTGTAAGCACGTAATGCGGCGCACCGGTAGATGTTATGATGATATCAGCATCGGCGGCATGTTCGAACATGGCACGGTAGGGAATAGCCGTACCGTGGAACTTGCCTGCCAGATTCTGCGCTCTTTCGTAGTGACGGTTGCTGACGCAAATAGTTTGCGCACCCTTGTCCAACAGATGCTGTGCGGTGAGCTCACTCATATGACCGGCACCGACTACCAAAATCTGCGCCTTGCTCAGGTCACCTAAAATTTTGATGGCCAGGTCAACAGCTGCACTGGAAACAGATACGCTGCTGTAGGCAATTTTTGTTTCGGTACGCACGCGCTTGCCGACGGCAATTGCCTTATTCATGATGGTATTGAGAATTGTATCTGTCATACCGTTATTGCGGGCAATCTGATACGCATTTTTAATCTGGCTGAGAATCTGGCCTTCACCGACAATCAGGGAGTCCAGACTGGAGGCTACACGGAACAGATGCTTGACGCAATTTGTTCCGTTCAGATTGTAAAAATAATCGCTTTGGTAATGTTCACCTGCTAAATGCTTGAGCAATGATTTGATAAAAGGAATTGCTTCATGCGGATTTTCGATAACCATGTACAGCTCTGTGCGGTTGCAGGTGGAAAGCAGCATGGCTTCGGGAATATTATCGTAATTGCGCAGGCGGCGCAGAATACTTGCCACCCTGTCATTGGAAAAATTGAAACGTTCACGGATCTCAACGGGGGCGGTCCTGTGATTGAGTCCTAAAACTGTTAACTGCATCTAATACCTTCTCCTTTGCTTGAGCAGCCTTACCTGCCATAACTAAATTTAGTAAATCCTGTTTCAAAACACTGCGCCAGAATTGCGTCCGCTCTTGCGGAGTACTTTCTATGTTTTTGACAGCTTCCCGCTGCAACAGCAGAAAGCTGTTGAAGTCGGCCAGCTCGGGTGTCAGAATGTGTTCCAGCTGTTTTTTCAGCAGGCGTGTAAAAGCAGGCATGCCGCCTGTTGCCAACGCAATAGTAATATCACCTTCGCTGATGGCTGAGGGGACAGTGAAATTGCTCAGCTCAGGTTCGGTAATATTATTGACGAGGCAGGGCGCAGCCTCTGAAATCTGCCTATTTACAGCCTTATTATCTGTGGCGGCAATAACCACAAATGCATTCTGCAGATATTCCGGTTTGTAGTAATCCTTGATGAGCGTGCATCCCTGCGCTGAGGCGAGCTTTTGCACCTCGTCACAGAAAAGCGGGGCAACAACTGTTACTTTAGCTTCGGCAGCCAGCAGTGTTGCCAGTTTACGGGCAGCAACAGCACCGCCGCCGATGATTACGCAGTTTTTGCCTGCTACACGCAGCATAGCAGGATAATGAAAATTAGTTTTAATAAGCATATAATTAACCACCTATAGGAACGTGATAATGAGTGTCATTAAATATGTTTCCTAACCTTTATATAATATCATATCTGAAGCAATTTATAAAGATATTGAAGGCTTTTTAAGTGTGAAAAACATAAGAAAGTGCCTGAAATAAGAAGATTGGCGGAATGATTCCCAAAAACGCTGAAAATGTTCGTTGAAAACTAAAAACTCCCGCTGTAATCCGTTAAGATTGCTCAGCGGGAGCCTTATTAAGTCTTATTAATTTTTATTGGTTAATTATTTGCCGAAATATCTTTTCAGCAGGCCTGCGAAAGCTTTGCCGTGGCGAGCTTCGTCACGAGCCATTTCATGAACGGTGTCATGGATAGCATCCAGGTTCAGTGCTTTAGCGCGTTTAGCCAGGTCGGTTTTGCCTGCGGTTGCACCGTTTTCAGCTTCTACACGCATTTCCAGGTTCTTTTTGGTGGAGTCGGTTACAACTTCGCCCAGCAGTTCTGCGAATTTAGCAGCATGTTCAGCTTCTTCGAAAGCAGCTTTTTCCCAGTACAGGCCGATTTCCGGATAGCCTTCGCGGAAAGCTACGCGGCTCATTGCCAGGTACATACCAACTTCGGAGCATTCGCCGTTGAAGTTAGCGCGCAGGTCAGCTTTGATATCTTCAGGAACGTCGGAAGCGATGCCTACAACGTGTTCGGCAGCCCAACCCATTTCAGCAGCCATTTCCTGGAATTTGGAAGCGGGAGCGCCGCATTGCGGGCATTTTGCCGGAGCAGCTTCGCCTTCATATACATAACCACATACTTGACATACAAATTTTTTCATATTAGTTCCCTCCATGTTTTTATATTGCATTGCTTAATTTTATTTTTGACTTGCACAGCTTGTGTGCCCTTGACACTTATATAATAACACAGGCTGGCACAATTGTCAATAATAATTATCCGTTAGTTTTTATTTTAATTTAGTTAGCTGTTGCTGACAAATTAAAATTTGAGAGTTAAGCCCAGATTAACGCCTTTAGCCTTCATGTCGAGGTCTTCGCCAAAAGCATCATCAAATGTCTGATTGTAGTAAGAAGCGTTAACTTCTAGGTTGTTCAGAATAGGTTTGCTGATGCCGATTTCATAGCCGCTGTTTCTGTTGCCGTAGCCAACATTTCCCCAAACAGTGAAGAGTGCGGGAATATCATAGGCTGCCTGTAGGCCAACCTGGCCGGAGTTTTTGGTTTTGCCGCCAACATAACCGGAGGTATCAGCATTCAGATAACCTGCGTAAGCGGAAATACCCGGCAGTACCTTGTACATAAGATTGAATTGCTGGGCGCGGGTTTTCGCTTCGTCAGCCTTGTAGTTGTTCCATTTGTAATTTAAGGCAGTATTTTGACCGAGACCAACAGTTGCGCCAAGATAGGTGCTGTTGGATTTGCTGAATTTATAGTTGTCACCTTTAAGACTGGATGGCAGAGTAATGCCTGCATCAATGGCTACCTTGCCTGCGTCATAATTCTTCAGCGGAGAAGCATAAGCGCTCAGGCTGCAGGTAGTAGCCAGGCAGATTGCTGCACCGAAAGCTAATAAAGCATGTGTGGATTTCATTTTGCATCGCTCCTTTTACAACATAATTTTGGTCTTAACTTAATTTTAGCATATAAAGATAGTTATGCAAGCAAAAAGCAGTGATGTGTTTATGACAAATGTGTTAAAAGTACTTGTAAAATCACGCGGAAAAGAGGATAATTATAATGTATATCTATCTATAAACAAGGGGATTTTATGAGCGCAGATTCTAAAGCTTCGAATAGCAAATTTTTAAAGGGAACCTTAATCCTTACGGCCTCCAGTATTGTGGTCAAGGTTATCGGTTCTCTGAACTGGATTATTTTATCACGTGTATTGGGTGGCGAAGGTATCGGCCTGTATCAGATGGGCTTTCCAATCTATCTGATGGCAATAACCGTATCAAGTGCCGGTGTACCGGTGGCAATATCTATTATTACCTCCGAAAAATTGGCGAATAAGGATTATCGCGGTGCCAAGCGAGTCTTTAATGTTTCGCTGCGAGTGCTGCTGTTGACGGGCCTTTTGTTTTCGTCCTCACTGTTTTTCGGTGCGGACTGGCTTGTTAATAACCATATCATCCGCGACAGCCGTGCGTATTATTCTATTATCGCTCTGGCACCGGCGGTTTTCTTTGTAACCTTTCTGGCAAGCTTCCGCGGTTATCTGCAGGGCTGGCAGATTATGACGCCGACGGCGGTCAGTGAGATTGTCGAGCAGCTGACACGTGTTATTACCATGCTCGTTTTTGCCGACCTCTTCATGCCGTACGGTCTGGCGTTTGCTGCAGGCGGTGCCAGCATGGGTGCCGGTGTAGGCGCGTTCTGTGCACTTTTGGTGCTGATGTGGTTCTATCGCCGTCTTAAGCAGCGTCTGCAAAAGGAAATGGCAGAGCAGGATGACAGTGCGCCGGTAGAAAGCGCCGGACATATCATCAAGCGTCTGCTGAAGCTGGCTTTGCCGGTTTCTCTGACCAGTCTGATGCTGCCGATAGGTGCAAATCTGGACCTTTTGATTGTGCCGCAGCGTCTGGAAGCAGCCGGTTTTAACATTCATCATGCGACCGAGCTGTTCGGTTATCTGACTGGCATGGCAGTGCCACTGGTTAATCTGGCAACAATTTTTACGGCGGCAATGACTATCAGCTTGGTGCCGTCAATTTCCGAATCTCGTGCGCTGAGCAGCTTTGATGCTATCCGTGATAAAATCCGTATTGCCTTCCGCGTAGCGATGATTATTACCTTCCCGTGCTTTATGGGCTTGTATTGTCTGGCGGAAAAGGTTGCGGCGCTTGTTTATAACGCTCCCGGTGCGGCGCCTGCGATTCAGACAATGAGCATCGGTATTCTGTTTTTAGGTATGCATCAGATCAGTACAGGTATTCTGCAAGGCCTTGGCCGCACGGCAATCCCTGTAATCAATATGATTATTGCCTGCATTGTAAAAATCGTTATGAGCTGGTATCTTACTGCTGTGCCGGAGCTGGGCATCCGTGGTGCGTCAATGGCGACGGTAGCAGATTTTGCCGTGGCAGCGATTATCAATATGGGCTTTATTTACAAGCTGACAGGCTATAGCTTCTCTGTGGGCAGCATTATACGTCCCTGCTTTGCTTCCGGTGTTATGGGCGCTGCAATTTACGGCGTGCTGATGCTTACGGAAAGCATGGGTATGTGGTGTGTGCTGTTTGCTATGGCGGCAGCTGTTCCTGTCTATGCATTGGCGCTGCTGGCCTGCGGTGGTCTGAATAAAGAGGATTTGGACAACGTGCCCTTTGTGGGACGCAGATTGTTGGCAGTAGGCCAACGCTTTGGTCTTTTCAAGTGAGGTAATTAAAATAATGGAGGAAAGGAAATGTGAGCTGCGCTTGCCAAACGGCAAGGTAGTAAATTTTTCGTATGCTAAGCTCAAGGCAGGCATTGCCGTTACTGCTCTGGTTCTTGTCGGAGCAGTCGGCACAGCCGGCTATTTATATCATCAGTTGGCTGATTATCGCAGTGAAGCAACTGATTATGCTGCTTATAAGCAAAATAAGGCTGAGCAGCAGACAAAGCTGCAGAAGCTGTTGCAGGATAACGAAAGAATGCTGCGTGACATGGCGGAAATCTCTAATCTGGAGAAAAAACTGCGCCGTGCCGTTATCCGTGATGTAGACAGCAGCAAGCTGGGCGAAGGCACCAGTATGGTGGATTCAACAGCAGCAAAGGAAAGTTCTGCGAATACATCCTATACGGGCAAGGGCGGACCGGCAAAGATGGATATCACCGGGACTATGGCAGTGCTGACTGCGCAAAATGCCAATATCAAAAAGATGCTGGACGGTACCAAAAAATCCGTCAGTGAGCTTTTGAGTGAGGTTGAAGGCTCCGGTGGCGGGATGGCATCCTTCCCGGATAAATGGCCTACCGACGGCGGTACTATCAGCAGTAATTACGGTGTGCGCACCGGTCCGATTGAGGGCGGCTATGACTGGCATCCCGGTTTGGATATAGCAGTTGATTTCGGCGCACCGGTTTATGCTACGGCTGCCGGTACGATTGAACAGGCAGGCTGGAACGGTGGCTACGGGCGCTATGTACGTATCAATCATGGCAATGGCTATGAAACAGCCTATGGACATATGAGTGGCATTGCCGTTGCTGCAGGGCAGAAGGTAATCAAAGGCGAGATTATCGGCTTTGTCGGCAGTACAGGCTACAGCACCGGTCCGCATGTACATTATGAGGTATTGGCGGATGGGCAGAATATTGATCCGTTCTATGTGCTGAAAAATAAATAAAGACTGCGGTATATCAATATAAGCGGTAAAACAGTTCAGTGCTAAGCTGACCGTTAAAATTAAAAATAGATTTTGCAAGCCACTATGACAAATTTGTTGTAGTGGTTTTTTGTATGCCTTGGTCAGAAATTATGAGAGATATGCAGAGATGGATTTAGTGTAAAAAATACGTAAAACATTCTTCAGAGCGTTATTATTGCTTTACAGCAGGAAATGCAGGTGTTATCATTATCTTAATATTATAAATAATTACAGGCGAGGAGGTCCGCATTATGTCCATCAGAGAAATTTCCTTTCCTTCTGCCAACGGCAGAGATACCATCAAGGCCTGGTCCTACAGTCCTTTAGGCAAACCGAAAGCTATTGTACAGCTGATTCACGGCTACGGTGAGCATTCACGCCGCTATCTGCATATGATCAGCAAGTTCAATGAAGCAGGCTTTGTAGTGTTTGCTGATGACCATCTCGGTCACGGTAAAACCGGCTATGACGGAGGCACCTTGGGTGACCCGCAGTCCGGCGGCTATATGACTTACCTGAAGGATGAAAAGGCTTTGCATGATATTGCTAAAGAGGCTTATCCTGAGCTGCCGTATTTCGTTTTCGGCCATAGTTGGGGGTCTATGCTGGCGCGTGCTTATGCGTCAATCTACGGTGAGGATATCAAAGGTATGATGCTGTGCGGTGTCTGCTCGCAGTGGCAGGGCTGTGAGGATGCCTATGTTAATGCAGAATTTAAGGCTGCTTATGAGGCAGATCCGTATCAGCCTTGCGGCGTTTGGTTTGAGCGTGTTTTCTGCGGCATGACGGACAGAGTGGAAAATCCCAACAGTCCGGCAGACTGGATTGCAACAGATCCGCGCATTGTTGAGGACCATGCAGGCGATATGTTCAATACCTTTGATACTACGCTGGAGCTGTGCTATGATTTCGTGCAGCTGTATCATTATATTGAAAATGATAAGTGGGCTGCCAAGGTGCCGCAAAATATTCCCAGCTACTTGATTGCCGGTGATCAGGATCCCTGTGGTAATTACGGTGAGGGCTTGTATCATGTTGCCAATCTGCTGGCAAAAACAGGACACAAGGTTTCTGTAAAGCCGTATCCGGGCTTCCGTCATGAAATTCACAATGAGCTTTGCTTGCGCGATGAAGTAGAAGCCGGTCTGATTAAATTTATGGATGATTGCTTAGCGTAAAATAGTTATAAAAAAGGGACTGCCTTACGGCAGCCTCTTTTACTTTATAAGCTCCCAGATATCGCTTACGTTTTCAGCCAGCAGCTTAGCGCCGTGCGCTTCCAAAAAGGCACGGCCTCTGAAGCCCCAGCAGGCGCCGATACAGGGCACGCCTGCATTGCGGGCGGTGTCGAGGTCGGTATCCGAATCACCGATATAGATAGTGCTTGCGGGCTCAGCCTTTAATTGCCGCATGATTGCCAGCAGCATATCCGGCGCAGGCTTTTTTGCGATGCCGGCGCGCTCGCCGCAGGCAGCGTCGAGCCGGCCGTCAAAGTATTGCTTAGCCAGCGCTTGTACGCCGTAATCCGCTTTGTTGGAAACAATGGCTGTACGGCAGCCTGCAGCACGCAGCTGCTGCAAAAGCTGCGGCACGCCGTCGTAGGGGCTGGTGCTGTCGGCGCAGTGCTGCTTATAGTATCTGTTGAAGCTTGCAAAGACCTCCTCCTGCAGCTCTGCAGGGGTGTCAGCCGGTACCGCACGCTCAATCAGCTTGCGGATGCCATTGCCGACAAAACGGCGCACTTCGTCTGTGGTGCGCTGAGGCAGCTTGTGCTCTGCTAAAGCATGGTTGGTAGCGGCAGCTAAATCTGCCAATGTGTTGAGTAAGGTACCGTCAAGATCAAAAATAATGGTTGTATATTTCATGATTAATCTCCTTTTGAACTTCAGATTTTCTTCCTCGTCTATTGTAGCACAAATAAGGCAAATGCTTTATAATATTGTTATATTTTAAGTATGGAGGATAGAGCATGACTTATGATTACGCTCGCTTAGCGAAAATTAAGTGTTTTCTTTTTGATATGGACGGAACCATTAACCTGGGTAACGAACTGATTCCGGGTATGGAGGGATTTTTTGATAAATTGAAGGCAGCAGGCAAGGAATATTATCTGCTGACAAATAATTCTTCCCGTAGCCACGAGCATTATGTGCAGAAGATGAACGGATTGGGCGTACCTGTTACACGTGAGAATATCTTGATTTCATCAGATGCACTGACCAACTGGATGCAGAAGAACAAACCCGGTGCGAAGCTGTTTGTGCTGGGAACGCCGCAGCTGTTGGCAACAATTGAGGAAGCAGGCTTTACGCTGACCAATACATTAGAGGAGGGCGCTGATTATGTAGTTGTCGGCTTTGACCAAACACTTACCTATGACCGCCTTACTACCGCCTGCCGCCTGATTGACAAGGGTGTGCCGTACGTTGCTACGCATCCTGATGTGCGCTGCCCGATTGAAGGCGGCGAATTCATTCCTGATACCGGTGCAATGCTGGAGCTTATTAAAACTGCTACCGGCAAAAAGCCACAGCTGATTTTCGGCAAGCCTTACAAGTATATGGTGGATGTGGTTTTGGACAAAACCGGTTATAAAAAAGAGGAAATTGCTATAGTGGGTGACCGCCTGGCAACTGATATTGCCTTTGGCCTAAACAATGACATTCTTTCTGTGATGGTGCTGACAGGTGAAGCAACCATGGAAGATGTGGAAAACGGTTCTATTAAGCCGGATATTATTTTACCGCATGCTAAGGAAATTCTGCAATATCTTGGTTAATAACGGATAAATATTTTGTCTTGATAATGAAAGGAGTATTGCTATGGCTGTTTTGGAGCAGACTGCTGTATTGACTGATGCTATTCGCCCGGTGCCTGCGAGTGAGCTGGAGGCGCGTCTGGAGAAGTTTCGCCGACTGATGGATGAAATGCATCCCGGTTGGGAGATGGCTGCAGTCAATCATAAGGTTGCAATGTATTATTTCACGGGTACGATGCAGGATGGTGTACTGCTGATTCGTCCGCAGGATGCTGTTTTCTGGGTGCACCGCAATTATGAGCGCGCAGTAAACGAATCGCATTTCAGCGATATCCGTCCGATGCACAGCTTTCGTGAGGCTGCTGCCTATTATGGCAGTGCGCCGCGCATTATGTATGTAGAAACGAAGAAGGCTACTCTGGATTGGGAGCGTATGCTGCATAAGTATTTTGCCTTCGAAGAGGTTGGCTCCTTTGATGCGGTACTGCAGGAACTGCGTCTGCGCAAGAGTGCTTACGAGCTGCAGCAGATGGAACGCTCCGGCGCTATTCACGAAACAGTGCTGGATGTTGTTGCTCCTAAGCTGATTCATGCGGGTATCAGCGAGGCTCAGCTTGCTATCGAGCTTTACAGCGAGATGGTGCAGCGCGGTTCGCACGGAACGGCGCGCTTTAACCAGTCCTTGGGCGAGGAGGTTGTCGGTCTGGCTTCCTTTGGCAAGAGCGGTTTAGTACGCACCGGCTTTGACGGCCCCGGCGGTACCGGCGGCACCTGTATAGCGGTGCAATCCATAGGCAATGCCTTCCGCAAGCTGAAGTCCGGTCGATTGGTTTATCTTGATGTTCCCTGCGGCTTTGACGGTTATCATACAGATAAGACAGTCGTTTATTATTTCGGCAGTCTGCAAAAGGACGAGCAATGCGCAAGACTTTTGGCGGCACAGGAGCGCTGCCTGGAGCTGGAGCAAGAGGTAGTGTCCATGATGGTGCCTGGTGAGCCGATTGAAAACCTGTATTTGCGCACCATGGAAAAGTTTGATAATGTTTACGGTGATGCGTTTATGAACGGCGGTAAATTCCTGGGTCACAGCATTGGTCTGGTGATGGATGAAGCGCCGGCTATAGCAAAGGGCTTTAAGCAGCCGCTGGAGCCCGGTATGACCTTTGCCGTAGAGCCTAAAATTGCTTTGCCTGGCTTAGGTTTGGTAGGTACGGAAAATACCTATGTGGTTACGGAAAAGGGCGCATGCTCGCTGACCGGTCACTCACACGCGCTGCGTGAAATCGAATAGTATTACGGTAAAACAAAAATGCTGCGGGCGCAAAGCCTGCAGCATTTTTCAGTAATAGTCTTATTCAGCTAATTCCTTGGCGCACTCTACGAATTTTACTCCGGCAGCAGCCATTTCCTGCATAGCGCTTGCGATGGTTTCGGGAGCAATGCCGCGGCAGGCAGCTTTGTTAAGGATAACGTCGAAGCCTGCAGCCTTCAGCTGCAGTACAGTGTTTTTTACACAGTAATCGGTTGCCAGACCGCCGCAGATAACGGTGGTGATACCGTGGCAACGAAGATATTCGATGGCACCGGTGGAAAGAGTGTCCTTCAAGTCATGGTAGCAGGCACCGTAGGGATGCTTATCTGCTTCAATGCCCTTGAATACCTGATAATCATAGGCAGCTTCATCAAGGCCGTCGATAAAGTCAAAGCCTTTAGTACCGATGATAGCGTGTGCCGGCCAACGGATATCAAGATCCGGATAGCCGCTGATGGGAGTGAGCGGAGCATGCTCAGCGTCGCTGATCCAGAGCGCGCAACGGCTGTGCGCGTCGCGGGAAGCGAGGCGCAGGCTGGCGAACTGTGCCTGGGCGTTCAGCTCGGGAGCGATGGTGTCGCCTTCGGCAACCGGCAGCTCATCGGGGCAGACCGGGGTGAAGGTGTTTTGTGCGTCAATATCAAAGGAGGCAATGTATTTTTTTTCCGGTAATTGCATAGTGAACCCTGCTTTCTGTTTTAATTTAGACTTATTGTAGTATACCACCGTGATTTTAGCAATAGGGAAAATACTTTTGCTATAGGAATATACGGTGAGTTAAATAAAATGTTGCAAGCAGTATATTGTTCCTCTCAGAAAAATTTTTCCGTGTCACTCTTTCACAAAGAATTCATTTGTAAAAAAGGCAATTTTAGTTTACACTATAGCTAGAATTCTTGGCTAATATAGTGAATAATGATAATTGTAAAGTGAGGCAGACTGATGGCAACCTATATTATTGGTGGTTTGTTAGTGGTACTGGTGATTTTGGCGGTGCGCAGTTATTTTGGCAAAAAGTATCGTGGCGGCTGTAACGGCTGTTCCGGCTGTCCGCATGCTAAAAACTGTACCTCGATAAAAAAATAAAATATTGACAAAATCCCCTGTTGGTTATATGCTAATACTAGAGTTTTGTAAAATATAATGTACGCTAAACAAAATTCCAGGGTAAGTTTGATGCCGCAGCAACGATGCTTTGCCTGCGGCTTATTTTATGGACGATAAGCTTAGGAGGATGCCATTGTGCATATTCAACGTGGTGCGTGGGCAGAAATAAATTTAGATGCAATTGCACATAACGTGCAGATGGCTAAGGCCAATCTGAAGCCGACAACCAAATTATGTGCTGTCGTCAAGGCAGATGCCTATGGTCATGGCGCTGTGCGCGTAGCGCAGGAAGCAGCGCGTAATGGTGCAGACTTTTTTGCGGTAGCTCTCCTGCAGGAGGGCGTGAAGCTGCGCGAGGCTGGTATTGAAACACCGATTCTGGTGCTTGGCTCAATGCTGCCGGAGGTTGCGGAAATCTGCGTGCGCTATGATATCAGCCATGCAGTATTTGATGAAGAACGCTTATATGCTTTGAATGCGGCGGCTTTGAAGCTGCATACGAAGGCTAAAATACATATTAAGATTGATACAGGTATGCACCGTATCGGTGTGCATGTGCGTGATGCCGGCAGGTTTGCCAAGCTGGCAGCGTCCTTGCCCGGTATCTATATTGAGGGCGTGTTCAGTCACTTTGCGACTGCCGACGCCGATGATAAGCAGTATGCTGCCTATCAGTTTGAACGCTTTCAGGAGGCGCTGAGCCTGATTGAAGCGGAGGGAGTGCATATTCCTATCCGTCATATCGCCAACAGTGCTGCGCTGACGGAGCTGCAGGAATATCAGCTGGATATGGTGCGTCAGGGAATTACCCTGTATGGCCTGCACCCGGCGCATATGATTGATTGCTACAAGGATTTTGAACCTGTTATGACTGTGAAGACGCAGGTCGCTTTTGTGAAAACGCTGCCGCCCGGTGAAACCATCGGCTATGGCAGAACCTATACATTGACGAGACCCAGTGTTATCGCTACTGTGCCTATCGGTTATGCCGACGGCGTAAGCCGCCGCTTGTCTAACCGCGGGTATATGCTGGTTAACGGCATGAAGGCGCCGATTATCGGGCGCGTGTGCATGGACCAGACGATGCTGGACGTGACGGATATTCCGGACGTTAAGCTGGGCAGTGAGGTTATCGTGTTTGGCGGCCGTGAGCTGCCAATGGAGCTGGTTGCGGAATGGGCAGATACTATCTGCTATGAAATTATCTGCGACGTGAGCCCGCGTGTGCCGCGTGAATATGTACGCGGCAACTAAAAAGAAGCATTGGCGTGAGCCGCTGCTTCTTAACTAAATACGCTTTCCCTTATTTTATGGCTGCTGGACGCATTTGCGAAAGGCAGTCCTTTTTTTGTGGGCGGAAGAGCTGCTTCAACCTAAAAAGGCTACTGCGTAAGCAATTTTACGCAATAGCCTTTTTTTACATGGTTATTTTTCAGCAAAAGGTATCTTTATAGCGCTGTTGGCACTGCTTGATGATTTCCTTTGCTTTGTCTACATCATGTGCCTCTTCAAGAGCGGTGCTTTTGCCCTCAAGGGATTTGTACACGCTGAAGAAGTGAATCATTTCATCGCTGATATGCTGTGGCAGCTCGCTGATGGATTTGTAGGAATTATACATCGGGTCACCGAAGGGAATCGCAATGATTTTTTCGTCCATATCACCACTGTCCTCCATGATGATAACGCCGATGGGGTAGCAGCGCATCAAGGTCATCGGTACAACGTTTTCGGAGCATAAAACCAATACATCCAACGGGTCGTTATCTGCTGCGTAGGTACGGGGAATAAAGCCGTAGTTGGCAGGATAGTGAGTTGCGGTGTACAGGATGCGGTCCATTTTGAGCAGACCTGTTTCCTTGTCTAGCTCGTACTTAACCTTGCAGCCTTTGGGGATTTCGATAACTGCAATAAAATCGTCAGGAGAGATACGTTTGGGGTCAATGTCATGCCAAATATTCATAGTCATTTCGTTTTTGCCTCCTCTTGTGCTTTGGGACAGAAATAAATATGTTGCTTACAAATTCCTCTCTTAATCATAGATGTTCTGGAGGCTGATGTCAAATTTTGCAGGGCGATTTTTCACAACTTTTACCAAACATTATTACAGCCTCATATAAGCGCTCATTACGCACGCTCCGCGTGCTCCATTCGCTTGAAGTTCGGCGTGTTGCGCAGCGTCGAAGACTATGCCGCCGATGGCGTAAACCGGCAAGCTTACAGTGCTGCAGACAGCCCGCAGAAAGCCAAGTCCGCGCGGTGCAAGACCTGCCTTGCACTGAGTAGTGTAGATGTGCCCGGCGATAAGCACGGTGGCGCCTAACGCCTGCGCTTCCTGCGCTTCACCTACGCTGTGAACGGAGGTAGAAAGCCAGGTGAAATGCGTACGCTCGCACGCCGGCAGTTGGCGCAGCAGCGCCAGCGGCAGATGCAGTTTGCTTATGCCAAGCTCGCGTGCAAGCTGCCAATCGCTGTGCAAAATGAGCGCTATACCTGCAGCTTCGCAGCTTTGCTGTGCTTGCAGCGCAAGCGTGCGATAGGCTGCTTTATCTAAAGACTTCGCACGCAGGATGACAGCCTGCGGACGCAGCTCCGTCAGCTTTGTCAGACGCTCTATTTGTTCAGCTAGCGGACGTGGACAGCTGGCGCTGTCCGTAACGGCAATCAGCGGCAGCTCAGACATAAACGTACTCCGACATTACAGGCTGCAGACCGATTTTCAGCAGGGCATCGTAGATTTCCTTCAGGCTTCTGCTGTCATCAATCTCAAACTGCTCATCACCAAGCTCCTGCTTTTTGCTGTGCGCACCAATGCCGGTGTTGACGCCGGCGGAAATTTTGTTGGCGGCAATGAGCATCAGGTTATCACGCACGCGTGCACATTCGCGGCTGGAAACGGTAATCGAGGCGAAGGGCATGAACAGGCGGTAGGCACAGACAACCTGCAGCAGCTGGCGCTCGTGCACGTCCATCGGCTTAATCTTGTCGTTGTTGATGATGGGGCGCAGGCGGGGGCAGGAGAAGGCGATTTCCGCATGCGGATATTTCTTTTGCAGCAGGTAGGCATGCAGGCCGGTAGCGAGGGCGTCGCGACGGAAGTCGTCTAGACCGAGCAGAGCGGCGAAGCCGACACCGCGCATTTTGCCGCGCAGTGCGCGCTCCTGTGCGTAAAAGCGGTATGGGAAGACGCGCTTATGACCTGCCAGATGCAGTTGTGCGTATTTATCCTTGTTATATGTTTCCTGGAAAACAGTTACGTAATCCACGCCGCATTCATGCAGGTAAGCATATTCATCGCTGTTGAGCGGATAAATCTCTACGCCGACAACCTTAAAGTATTGGCGGGCTTGCTTGCAGGCTTCACCGATGTAATGCACGTCGCTCATCTTGCGGCTTTCGCCGGTAAGAATAAGAATTTCCTGCTGGCCGGTGGCGGCGATGGCCTGCATTTCGGCAGCAATCTGCTCGCTGCTCAGGCAGGCGCGCTGAATTTTATTGTGACTGTTGAAGCCGCAGTAGATGCAGTAGTTTTCGCAGTAGTTGGCAATGTACAGCGGGGTGAAAAAGGTAACGTTATTGCCGAAGTAACGCTGGCGCTCAATTTGTGCGGCGTGGGCAATTTCCTCTAAAAGAGGCAGAGCAGCAGGCGAAAGCAGGGCCGCGAAGTCATCGGGCGTACGCTCGCTGTGAGCGAGGGCTGCAAGCACGTCTGCTTCATTGTATTGGTTGTAATCGTAAGTAGCACGGGCAGTCTGAACCTTGTCAAAAATATCGGAGTCGATAATTTCCATGCCTTCCTGATACTGCATCGGATCGGTCAGCTGTTTTTCGCTGAAGGCTGCTGCCTGCTCATCATAAATACTGTTGTTAAAAAATTTATCTTCGTTCTTCATGCTGTCACCTCAATCATGCAAAAAGCCTGTCAGCGGGGAGCTGGCGCTGGCATTGTCGCGGACACTGCCGCAGCCTGCAAGATAAGCCTTGCGGCCGGCGTTGATGGCATCGCGGAAGGCACTGGCCATGAGCGGCAGGTTGCCGGCGCTGGCAATCGCGGTGTTCGCCATGATAGCCGCTGCACCCATTTCCATAGCTTCGCAGGCCTGTGACGGCTTGCCGATGCCTGCGTCGACGATAATCGGCAGATCGATTTCGTTGATTAAGATTTGGATAAAGTCCTTGGTGCAAAGGCCCTTGTTGCTGCCAATCGGTGCGCCCAGCGGCATGATACAGGCAGCACCGGCATCACGCATGTCACGTGCACTTTGCAGATCAGGGTACATATAGGGCATAACGATGAAGCCTTCTTTGGCAAGAATTTCTGTTGCCTTGAGGGTTTCATGGTTGTCGGGCAGCAGGTATTTGCTGTCTTTGATTACTTCGATTTTTACAAAGTCGGTGTGGCAAAGCTCGCGTGCGAGGCGGGCAATGCGCACTGCTTCTTCAGCGTTGCGTGCACCGCTGGTGTTGGGTAGCAGGGTGACGTTTTCCGGCACATAATCAAGAATGTTGGCAAGAGCACCGCTGTTGGCGCGGCGCAGAGCAAGCGTAAGGATTTCCGCACTGGCCTGCTCTACGGCTGCTTTGATTAAGTCCAGCGAATATTTGCCGCTGCCTAAAATAAAACGGGAATGAAATTCGTGTCCGCCTAAAGTCCATGTATCGTTAGTCATTTTAATTCTCCTCCAAGTCTAAAATAATGCGTGCGGCAAGCAGTGCCTGCTGCATGGCGCAGAGTGCGACGCGCGCACCGCAGAGCGGTAAATCGTGAAAATCGCTGCTGCCGTCGCCGCAAAGATAAAGATTTTTTGTGATTTTTTTACTGGTGATTTCTTCTGCTTTGCCGAAGCCTGCAATGCCGCTGCCGGCGATAACCTTTTTGTCGCTCCAGGTGCTCAATACGGTGCTCACGAGCATAGCCTTGCCGGCAGCATCATCAAGCGCTTCGCAGATGATGTCACAGTCACCTAAAAGTGCGGGGATGTTATCCTCTGTTACCTTGATTACCTGCGAATGCAAAGCTGCGTAGGGGTTTATCTGGCGCAAATGCTTCACAAGGGCGTCAGCCTTGTATTGCCCTATATCGTCAAGAAAATAATATTGGCGGTTGAGATTGGAAAGCTCTACCTTGTCAAAATCATAAAGATAAAGATTGCTTACACCAAGACGCGTTAATGCAACGGCTATGTTGCTGCCGAGTCCGCCGAGGCCGACGACAGCAACGCGCGCGTTATGCAGAGCGTCAAGCTGCGCCTGTGTCAGTCCTTTGCCAAGTGCTGCGTTTATTGCCTCCTTGCTAATCATTCAGCCACCTCCTACAAAGCTGACAATTTCCAATTTATCGGCGTCGGTAATAGTTGTACTGCCAAAATCCGCCTGCTTGATGATAGTGCCGTTAAGCTCTACGGCAACAAACGCAGTGCGATAGCCGAGCTGCGTAAGCAGCTCGCTGAGAGCGGTGGGGCGGGTTAAGGCCTTTTCTTCTCCGTTGATAAGCATGATTTTCTCCTTTCGGGTAATAAAAAAAGCTCATGAAAAAGCTACACCCGTGGTGGTGTACCCCTTCATGAGCTAAATTTCAGACTCACTCTAAGCTTTGTTTATGAAGTTGTTAGCATAAGTATAATGTTTTTGTCAGTAAGTGTCAAGGAGATAAGCTGTATATGCTGGCAGAGAAATATTTGCCTGCAGCACGAAATAGGCATATAATGGAAGCAGTAAAAAAAGAGGGGGCTTTGTTTATGAAAATAACAAACAGCAAAACAGATATCTGCGCCAACCGCTTCGGTGGCAATGGTGACGTAATTATTGAACATTATCTTGACGAGAGCATGCTTAATGACAGCGTAGTAATGTACGCTAAGGTAACTCTTAAACCGGGCTGCAGCCTTGGCTATCATATCCATGACGGTAACAGCGAAACTATCGTGGTGTTGCAGGGAACTGCTGAGTACAACGATAACGGTCAGGCAATAACGCTGCACGCAGGTGACAAGGTGCATTGTCCCAGCGGCGAAGGTCATGCTATCGGCAATCCGGCAGATGCTGCGGAGGATTTGCTGCTGCAGGCTCTGGTAATCAAAAAATAATTATAGCTTTTATGTCTAAACTAAAAGGACTGACGCCTTGGCTGTGCGTCAGTCCTATATTTTTTATTTACCTTTGAAAAGACTTCCTAAAATACCGCGTACCAGCTTGCTGCCGATTTGATTGCCGACTGTGCGGGTAGCGGAATTGACGGCGCTGTCAAATACCTTGTCCAACACGCTCTTGGTTTGGCGGCCGCTGCTTCTTTGTGCAGCACGTTCTGCTGCAATGCGCTCACGTTCCGCAGCTTTGGCGGCACGTTCCGCTTCCTTGGCCTGCTTGGCTTCTTCTTTTTCTCTCAGCGCTGCTTCCTTGGCTTCAGCTTCAGCCTTCGCTGCCGCTTCGGCTTCCGCATGTGCCTCTTCTGCCTTTTGTGTCAGCAGCTCGTAGGCGGATTCACGGTCAACAGCTTCTGCATATTTGCTGTAGAGTGGGCAGTCTTTGATCAGTTGCTGGCGTTTAGCATCATCACACACGCCAAGATAGCTGCGCGGCGGCATTACATAAGCACGCTGTACGATAGAAGGAATACCTTCGGGGTCCAGCGTGGAAACAAGCACCTCACCTGTGCCAAGCTCGCCTAAGGCAGCTTCGGCATCTAATGCAGGGTTTTCGCGGAAGGATTGCGCGGTAGCTTTAAGGCTCTTGCGTTCTTTAGGAGTATAGGCGCGCAATGCATGCTGCAGCTTGTTGCCCAACTGTGCCAGTACACTTTCGGGTACGTCTGTAGGCTGTTGGGTGATAAAGTAAATACCGATGCCCTTGGAACGGATGAGGCGGACAATCTGTTCAATCTTATCCAAAAGGGATTGCGGTGCATCTTTAAAAATCAGATGTGCTTCGTCAAAGAAAAAGACCATCTTGGGTTTATCCAAATCGCCTGCTTCCGGCATCATTTCGTAGAGCTCGGAAAGCATCCACAGCAGGAAGGTGGAGTAGAGCAGCGGGCGCTGGAACAGTTCGGTAGCGTGCAGCAGGTTGATAACGCCGCGGCCGTCTTCTGCCGTAGCAAACCAGTCCTTGATATCGAGTGCCGGTTCGCCGAAGAAAATATCCGCACCCTGATCCTCCAGACGCAGCAAAGCTCTTTGGATAGCACCGATGCTGGCGGGAGTGATGTTGCCGTAGCTTGTTTTGAACTGGGCAGCATTATCACCGACGTATTGTAACATGCTGCGCAAATCCTTGAAATCCAACAGCAGCAGGCCTTGGTCATCTGCTACGCGGAAAACGATATTCATTACGCCGCTTTGGGTATCATTCAGCTCCAGCAGACGGCTGAGCAGATCAGGTCCCATTTCCGAAACGGTGGCGCGCACAGGAATGCCTCCCTTGCCGTAAACGTCCCAGAAGCGTACCGGATAGCCGGCGAATTTCCATTCCGTTTCCAGCCCCAGCTTGTTTCGTAAACGCTTGCGGAAGCCTTCGCTGTCCTCACCGGGCAGGCACATACCGGAAACATCGCCCTTGATATCAGCCAGAAAAACAGGTACGCCCATTTCACTGAAGCTTTCTGCCAGCACCTTGAGCGTAACGGTTTTGCCTGTACCGGTAGCACCGGCAATCAGGCCGTGACGATTTGCCATTTTGGGATACATATAGATACCGCCCTTGTCATTTTGACAAAGCCAGATTTTATGCAGTTTAGGGATATACATCTTGCATTCCTCCTCGCGGCATTAAGATTTAGTATGAACGCTTGCCCCACAGAGGATGAGCGCAGGGGCGCAGCGCAAGACGATGAACCTGCTGTGCCGCTTCTTCAAGAGGCAGGTCCTCACGGCTGCCGCCGCGTTCCAGCACGCAAAGAGGCGCTTCGCTGCCAACCTCTCCGCCGGGCAGGTAAATATATTCTTCGTTATCATTGTCGCCGAAAATAATTCCGGCGAGCAGTTTTTCTTGCGTAACTTTAGACATTTTCTAACCTCAGAACATTCTCTTCTTCCACAGCAGGAAGGCAGTGCCGATGGCAATACATGCCGCCAGACTGATGACGATAAGGAACCCGAAAGGGTTTTCTGCAAAGGGAACAGGTACGTTCATGCCCCATAAACCGCTGATAAGTGTAGGAATCGCCAAAATGATGGTGACGGATGCCAAAAATTTCATGACCAGGTTCAGGTTGTTGCTGATGATACTGGCAAAAACCTCCATCATGCTGTTAAGAATGTGGCTGTACATCTCAACCATCTCTACAGCCTGCTTATATTCGATAATAACATCGTCCAGCAAATCCTCATCTTCTTCGTATACCTTTATAAGATGCTGGGACTGTGTTGCATTGCGCAGACGCAGCAGTCTTTCCAGTACAATGGAATTACTGCGCAGAGAGGTGGAAAAGTAGGTTAAGGACTTCTGCAGATCAAGCAGGTTGAAGAGCTCGCTGTTTTCCATGGACTGGCGCAGGTGAATTTCCAGTTCGTCCGTACGGCGGATGATGATACGGATATATTTCAGATAGAGAGTAGCGGATTTATAAAGAATCTGGAACAAAAAGCGCGTTTTTTTGAAGGTGCTGAACATTTTGCTGTTGTGCGTGCCAAAGTCTGCAGTTACGGCGTTAGGTTCCAAACAGATAGTGGCAATGCCTTCTTCGGTTACTACGATGCCTAAAGGCAGCGTGTCGTAATCTTTATTGCTGCGTAAAAAAGGAATATCGACCAAAATCAGAATCTGGTCATCTTCCACTTCGATACGGGATTTTTCTTCTTCGTCCAGTGCGGCACTCAAAAAATCCATCTGGATTTTTGTCGCTGCTGCTATTTCCTGCAGCTCTTCTACAGAAGGAGCCACTATGTCAAGCCAGTAGCCCTTTTCCAGATGTTCCAGCTCCAGCTCGTCCAGTCCTTGGTCGGTACTTTTTAAAATTTTGTACATAGTAGGGTTCCTCCTTTCCTCTTCCTTTATGTAGACGTGCGATAAAGCACCGTCTGCGTCACAACGGCTCCTAGACGTACAAGAAGTACGCCGTCGTCGCCATTGCCTGGCATCCGGCACTTTCTCTCACGCCTGTTTGTTTAACATTGCGACAAAGCACCGTCTGCATCACAACGATCTTTATAAATTATATTACAGATGCTCGGCGATAGCTTTGGCCAATTGGTCAGCGCAGCTGGTGCCGCGGCCGCGGCAGTCATTGCCCTTGAGCAAATCAGCAACTGCTTTGGCATCCTGGCCTTCTACCAGCTTGCCGATAGCAGCCAGATTTCCGGGGCAGCCGCCGTCAAAGCTTACATTGTGCAGCTTGCCGTCAACTATATCAAAATGAATCTCGCGGGAGCAGACTCCGCAGGTTTTATAAGTAAACATATTTCTTTCCTCCATTGTATTACAACATACATTAGACAATTCGACAAAAATAAATAAAATCCTTTTTCTTACGCTTGCGCAAGAAAGATTTTACGTAAATTTTATTTCAAAAAATTTCCCGCTGCAGAAAAGTTTTGGCGGGAGCTTTAATTTACTAAAAAAAGTTGGTATAATATAAGACAAATTATTGTACGTTGTAGGATGGTAGCATGGTTTATATTCTTACAGCACAAGTATTATGCTTTTGTAGCATGGAAGAAAGGTAGTGTAGTTTTTATGTCTATTCAGTTGGTAATTGTCGTAGTGTACATCGCGTTGCTTTTTGGCATCAGCTTGTGGGTTAAGCACAAGGCTGATTCGGGTTCGACAGCGTTTTTGCTGGCCGGACGTAAGCTGAACACGATTCTGGTAGCTGTCAATGTTACCGGTCTGGCAGTCGGTGCTGCTTCTACAGTCGGCGTAGCACAGCGTGCCTTCAGTGTTGGTCTGGCAGCAGGCTGGTATAACGGTGCCTGGTCTATCGGTGCTATTGTTATGGGCCTTTTGGCAGCAGGCAAGTTGCGTTCTATGAAGGTTTCCACTATCCCGGAATTCTTTGAGTTCTATTATGATACCAAAGGCCGTGCAATCGCTGCAATCGGTCTGGTTATCATTATGTGCGTTATTACTGCTTTGCAGTATATGGCAGGCGGTGCGATTTTATCCTCGCTGTTGCCGGGGATTTTCTCCTTCCATGGCGGTATGATTATGAGTGCCGTGGTATTTATCGGTATCACCTTGATTGGCGGTCTTTGGTCCAGCGGTCTGGCAAATATCGTCAGCGTTACCTTGATTTATATCGGTATTATCTACTCTGCAATCCAATCTGTATCCAACGTAGGCGGTTGGGATGCAGTGCTCAGTAAGCTGCCTAACCCCGAGGTTATGGGCAGTCCGGTAGCAGGCCTGGCTTTTGCTACTATTCTTGGCTGGATTATCGTTATGATTACCCAGACTATTACCGCGCAGGGCCCTGTACAGATTGCCTGCGGTGCGAAAAATGCCAAGGCTGCCCGCAACGGTTATGTTCTGGCCGGCCTGATGATTTTCCCTGTAGGCTTCATCTGCGCTGTATTGGGTGTTGTCTGCAAGGCAATGTATCCGGAAATGCCGGTGGCGCAGGCTGCACTTGCTATGCCTAAGGTTGTTATGACTCTGGATCCTCTTGCCGGCGGTGTAACTCTGGCTGCTTTGTGGGCTGCGGATGTATCTACTGCCTGCACTATTCTGCTGGGTGCGGCTACGCTCTTCAGTAATGATATTTACAAACGCTTTATTAATCCTACTGTTGCGGAAAATAAATTTGTCATCATCAATCGTCTGTCTGTTTTTGCTGTCGGCCTGATTACTCTGTGGTTTGCCTTCAATGCGGCAGGCATTGTTAAGACGATGATTGCCGGTTTGTCTATGACCTGCGGCCTGACCTGTGTGTTCTTCTTTACGATGTTCGCTCCCGGCCTGTGCCGTCGCAGCTCTGCTTTCTGGACTACATTGGTGAGCCTTATCGGCATCGCTCTCTGGTTTGTTCCCGGCAGCCCGCTGGCAGGCATCAAACCGCTTTTTGCCAACGAAGTAATTTACTTTGAATGGCCTATCTGCATTATTACCTTCCTGCTGGTAGCAATGCTGGATAAAAATAAAATCAAAGAGGTTGTAGAGGTTCCCGAAGAAGAGGAATAATTTCTGCGCCTGCTGATATAAAATTTGTTTTGTGAGGGGTGTGACTAACATGCATGAATGTGGTAAAAGCTGCATCAACAGCATCGAAATCGGCCGTGCTGCCTTGCGTATTGCACTTACCTCCAGTCGCGTGGAGGAAACGAAGGTAAAGGAACGCTTAGCGGAGCATGGTATCCGTTCGACAGCTGTTGATTTTGGAGGTGAATTTATTCCTTCTATTGTAAAAATTGTCGAGCGTGCCGTAGTGGCTGCGCAGCGTCAGGGACTTGTAACCGAATCTCATGTGGGTGCGGGTGCTGTGGCCGGTGCGGCGCACGAAGCACTGGAACAGGTAAAGGTTAAGGCATTTGGCTTTAACGTCGGCGGCAAAATAGGTATTGCTCGCGCCGGAGAGCATCTTTGCGTTGCTATTTATATGGGCGTTGGCGTGCTGAATCTCAATGAGCTGTGTGTCGGACTGGCACATCGTTCGCTGGCCAGTGATGAATAGAGGTGCTTTATGAGTATTTTGGATATTATCGGACCGGTGATGATTGGTCCCTCCAGCTCGCATACTGCCGGTGCTGTTCGTCTGGGACTTTTGGCTGCCAGTATTCTTGGCGCTAAGCCGGTAAAGGCAGAAATTTATCTGCATGGTTCTTTTGCCGAAACCTATAAGGGACACGGCACGGATATGGCGCTGCTTGCCGGCCTGATGGGCTGGCTGCCGGATGATGAACGCATTCCGCAGGCTGACAGCTATGCGGAGAAAAACGGCTTAGAATATTCTTATCATAAAATTGATTTGGGCAATAAGGCTCATCCAAACACTGTGCTTTTTAAGCTGACTGCAGAAAATGGTGCCCGTTGTGATATCGTCGGTTCTTCTGTTGGCGGCGGTCAGGTACAGGTTACGGAAATTGACGGGTTCCCTGTAGAGCTCACTGGACGCCTGCCTGCTATTTTGACAGTGCATATTGATACAAGAGGTGTTATTGCGCTGGTTACCAGTACCTTGGCCAATGCCGGCGTAAATATCGCCACGATGCGCTTGTTCCGCAGCGACAAGGGCGGTATGGCCTCTATGGTTATTGAATGTGATGAGGCAGTGCCGCAGGAGATTATCAATCTTATCAGCGCGCTGCAGCAGATAGAATCGGTGCGTTTTATCGCCAGTGTTTTGTAAGGGGTGCAGCATGAAAAAAGAAATGCTGTCTTTGAACAGCTGGATTAAAGAGGCTGCTGAATGGCAGCAACCGTTAGACGAATTTCTCATAGACTACAATATGCGCGAGCTGGAATGCAGTCAGGAAGATTTACTGGCGAAAATGCAGGAAATGCTGGACGTTATGGAGAAATCAGTAGAGCATGGGTTAACCGGTGTCCGCTCGCATAGCGGTCTGACCGGCGGCGATGCCAAAAAGCTGGCTGCAGCTGCAGGCGCCGAAGGCTTTGTCAATCTTTTGGGCGAGAAGGCTTTGGATGCAGTTATCTATGCTACAGCAGTTGGTGAATGCAACGCGGCTATGGGCCGTATAGTTGCTGCTCCTACCGCAGGTGCCAGCGGCGTGCTTCCGGGAGTGTTCTTCGCACTGAAAAAGCACTGTGGACTGGACGATGCAACCTTGCAGCGCGGTATGGTGGTTGCCGGCAGTATTGGTATGGTAATCAACGAGCGCGCTTCTCTGGCAGGTGCTATGGGTGGCTGTCAGGCAGAATGCGGCAGTGCTGCGGCGATGGCAGCAGGTGCTGCGGTTTCTATGCTGGGCGGCACACCGCAGCAGGTTGGTACAGCAGTAGCAGTCGTTTTTAAAAACGTGCTGGGCCTTGTTTGCGATCCAGTAGCAGGCCTTGTAGAGGTACCCTGCATTAAACGTAATGGAGCCTGTGCTTTGCAGGCACTGTTGGCAGCTGAACTGGCGTTGGCCGGAATCAGCAGCTTTATTAATGCTGATGAAGCAATTGATGCCATGAAGAGCGTGGGGGATGCACTTCCCTGTGCTTTGAAGGAAACCGCAGGCGGCGGTATGGCCGCAACGCCTTCGGCTATAGAGTGGGCAGAAAAATACTTTGCCCGTAAATAAAAAAGTAGCAAAGGAGACTTTAATCATGGAAGTTATTGCAACAACAAATGCACCCAAAGCTTTAGGTCCTTATTCTCAAGCTGTATTGGCAGGTTCTATTCTGTTTGTATCCGGTCAGATTGCTATCAATCCGGAAACAGGTGAAATGGTTCAAAGCTCTATCGAAGCTGAAACTCAGCAGGTTTTAGACAATATTGAGGCTATCCTGACGGAAGCACGCTTCAGATTCATGGATGTTGTAAAAACTACTATTTTTGTAGATGACATCAAGAATTTTGATGCTATTAATGCTGTTTATGCAAAAACCTTTAAAATTGAGCCGCCGGCACGCTCCTTTGTACAGGTAGCAGCTCTGCCTAAAGGCGCTCGTGTAGAAATTGAAGTTATTGCCCGCCGCTGATTAACTGCTGCGAAGCAATTTTGGACTATGTCCGGTGCTTGCCGTAAAATTTTTTATAAAAATTAAATTTTCCTATTGACGCAGTGCCGGGAATATAGTATAATACTATTCGTCGCCAAGCTATTCAGCTTGGAAACAAGATGGTGGCTGTGGTGAAGTGGTTAACACGGCGGATTGTGGCTCCGTTACGCGTGGGTTCGACTCCCACCAGTCACCCCACCTTTTCAGATTTGGATGAATCTGAATAACCACTAATAAGCTTGGGGCGTAGCCAAGTCGGTAAGGCACGGGACTTTGACTCCCGCATGCGTTGGTTCGAGTCCAGCCGCCCCAGCCAATGATCCACTAGCTCAGTTGGTAGAGCACCTGACTTTTAATCAGGGTGTCCCGAGTTCGAGTCTCGGGTGGATCACCACGAATTTAAGGCCGTTCTTCGAAAGAAGGACGGCTTTTTGTTTACATGGACAGTTGCCATAGATGTTCTTGTTATGATATAATATTTTATATGCGAGTGTGGCGGAACTGGCAGACGCACTAGACTTAGGATCTAGCGCCTTTCGGCGTGCAGGTTCGATTCCTGTCACTCGCACCAACCTTATAAATCAGGCTCACGTGGAATGGTCACGTGAGCTTTTTGATTATAGTTTGCCTTTAGGTTTATTCTAATGATTCTTAAACAATGCTATCTTGGAAATAAATAATGAATTGACCGAGTAGAAATGATAGTGATAAACTAATATTGTGATTAAATTTTTATATTGAGGATTGGTTAAGCATGTCGATAGTTTTCATTATTTTTTTAGCGTGTATAATTCTTTATTGTATACATAGTGCCAGAGAAGTAGACAATTACAATAAATCTCAGTATCGAAAAATAACAAAAAATTCATTTTGGGATGTAGAATTTGATAAAGGTAAGAATGGCGAATATAAGATTTATAAATCATTATTTCGTTATGAGATGGATGGAGCGAGTTTTTTGTTTAATTGCTATCTGCCGATGGAAAACAAAGAAACGACTGAGATTGATGCAATAATGATACATCATAGTGGAATATATGTATTTGAAAGCAAAAATTATGGTGGTTGGATTTTCGGGAATGAACGGAATGCATGGTGGACACAATCTTTATTAGGCGAAGGTTATTCTGCACAAAAAGAACGTTTTTATAATCCTGTTTGGCAGAATAGAACACATATAAAATACTTGCGAAAAAAATTAGGATTGTTTGATGGAAAAATTTATTCAGTAATAGTGTTTTCGGATAAATGCGAATTTAAAGATGTAACTATTTTTAGTGATGATGTTATATTGACTCAACAATTTCAATTAGCTGCTAGTATACAGAAATATACGAACAAAACTATATTTAATCAAGAAAAAATTAATAAGTACTACGATTTGCTATATCCATATACACAGTTGACAGAAGAGCAAAAGCAGGAACATATAAAAAATCTGCAAGAGAGAATGAATTTGCGAAGGCTTCAGCAGAATAAAGTGTGTTCTAGGTGTGGTAGCAAGTTAGTATTGCGTGTGGCGAAAAAGGGGGCGCTGGCCGGACACGAATTTTATGGTTGTTCAAATTACCCAAAATGCAGATATACCGAGGATAAAAAATGAAAACAGGTATTGCTATGTATGAAGATAAAGGTTAATGAAATATATTTAGAAAACTACTTATAGAATATTATGATTAACGTGTTGCACAGTAACAGTATGGAATTGATAAATATACAGTTATCTCTAGTTTCTGTGAGTTCAGCCAGATTTTTTACATATGCTTCCAGTGCTGTGAGCTCTGAGAGTAGCTATGAAAAATTTTTTCAAAATTCGCTAACGATGAGATAAACTGAATTGGCTAAGATTTTGCTTAGTTACTCTTAAAACTCTTGCTGAAACAGGTTAAAAATGTTACGATAAAGGGACAGAAGAAAATATCATCTGTCCTTTTATTTTTTTATGCTTTGGAGAAGAAAATGGGAAATTTATCACAAACTTCTGCTCCGGTGTACGAGGCACTGGAGCGTTTTCGTAAAAAACGCGTTGTACCATTTGATGTACCAGGTCATAAGCGCGGTCGTGGCAACCCGGAGCTTCGCGAGCTGCTGGGAGAAAAATGCGTAAACCTGGATGTCAACTCTATGAAGCCTCTTGATAATCTCTGCCACCCTGTTTCGGTAATCCGTGACGCAGAGGAGCTGGCAGCAGAGGCTTTCGGTGCGGCACACGCATTCTTTATGGTAGGGGGTACGACCTCGTCCGTGCAAAGCATGGTGTTGTCCTCCTGTAAGGCAGGCGATAAAATTATCCTGCCGCGCAATGTACACAAAAGTGTGATTAACGCGCTGGTGCTTAATGGCGCGATCCCCGTTTATATCAATCCGCAGGTTGACAGTAAGCTGGGAATTTCTCTGGGGATGGAGATCGGCGAGGTAGCTAAGGCGATTAAGGCAAATCCCGATGCTACGGCAGTGCTCGTAAACAATCCTACTTATTATGGTATCTGTTCGGATTTGCGTTCTATCGTCAAGCTGGCGCATGAGCATAACATGCTCTGCCTGGTAGACGAGGCGCACGGTACACATTTTTATTTCGGAAAAAATATGCCTGTTAATGCGATGGCGGCCGGTGCTGACATGGCATCTGTTTCCATGCACAAATCGGGTGGCAGTCTGACGCAGAGCAGCCTGCTGCTGACAGGGCCTAATGTCAACTGGGAGTATGTAAGCCAGATTATCAATCTGACGCAGACTACCAGTGCTTCGTATCTTCTGCTTTCCAGCCTGGATATTTCACGCCGTAACCTGTATATGCGCGGTGAGGCATCCTTCGGCAAAGTGCAGGAGATGGCGGAATATGCCCGTGAGGAAATCAATTCTATCGGCGGCTTTTATGCTTACGGACGCGAGCTGAAAAACGGCAGCAGTATTTATGATTTTGATGTTACCAAGCTTTCGGTCTATACGCGTGATATTGGTCTTGCAGGCATCGAGGTTTATGATTTGCTGCGCGATGAATATGATATCCAGATTGAGTTCGGTGATATCGCCAATATTCTTGCTTATATTTCTATCGGTGACCGTATTCAGGATATTGAACGTCTTGTAGGTGCTTTGGCGGATATCAAGCGCCTGTATTCCAAGGATCCGTCGCAAATGCTCAATACCGAATATATCGCGCCTAAGGTTGTTGTTTCGCCGCAGAAGGCTTTTTATGCCAAGGATGAATCTTTGCCTATACGCGAAACTGCGGGACGCATCTGCAGTGAATTTGTAATGTGCTACCCGCCGGGAATTCCTATTCTGGCGCCGGGTGAGGTTATTACCAAGGATATTATCGATTATATTATTTACGCTAAGGAAAAGGGTTGCTCCATGCAGGGACCTGAAGATCCGGATGTTAATAATATCAATGTATTAGTATAAAGGACGTGATTAAATGGAGCTATGGTTTTCTGACTATCATACAGAAGATGTGAAGCTGGATATCAAAATCGAAAAGCAGCTTTTCGGTGCGGATACGGATTTCCAAAGAATAGACGTTTTTGAATCTAAGGAATTCGGCCGCTTTATCAGCTGTGACGGTACCATAGTCTTTTCGGAAAAGGACGAATTTGTTTATGACGAAATGATTGTTCATGTACCTATGGCAGTGCATCCGCATGTGCGCAAGGTACTGGTAATCGGCGGCGGCGACGGCGGTGTAGCGCGCGAGCTGACGCATTATGATGAAATAGAGGAAATCGACGTAGTAGAAACGGACCATGTTTTTATCGATGTCTGCCGCGACTATTTTCCCGATAACGCCTGTGGTCTTGACGACCCGCGTGTAACAGTTTTCAACGCTAACGGCCTGCGCTTTTTGCGTACCAAGGTTGATGAATACGATCTGATTATAAGCGATGCCATTGATCCCTTAGGTCATGCAGCGGGCCTGTTTACCAAGGAATTCTACGGTAACTGTTTCCGTGCACTCAAGGAGGACGGCATCATGGTTTATCAACATGGCAGTCCCTTCTACGATGAGGATGAGGAAACCTGCCGCGCCATGCACCGCAAGGCCAGCCACAGCTTCCCTATCAGCCGTGTATATCAGGCGCATATTCCAACCTGTCCTTCCGGCTACTGGCTGTTTGGCTTCGCTTCTAAGAAATATCATCCGCTGAAGGATTTTGATGCCAAGAAGTGGCTGGAGCGTGGTATTAAAACATGGTATTATTCCGAGCATCTGCATAAGGGAGCGTTTATGCTGCCGAAGTATGTTGAAGATATGCTTGAGGAAGAAGAGAGATAATTTATTTAATTTATGAACAGGAGATGATTTGAATTATGAGTAAATTATTAGTAATCGGCTGCGGCGGTGTTGCCGGCGTAGCTATCGCAAAATGCTGCCAAAACAGTGATGTTTTCACCGAGCTGTGTATTGCCAGCCGTACGAAGTCCAAATGTGACGCAGTTAAGGAAAAGCTGCAGCCTACGACCTCTACTGTGATTACTACAGCACAGGTTGACGCTGACAGCAAGGAACAGCTTGTACAGCTGATTAAGGCTTACCAGCCGGACGCAGTGCTGAATGTTGCTCTGCCTTATCAGGACCTGACTATTATGGATGCCTGCCTGGAATGCAAGGTTGATTACATCGATACCGCTAACTATGAGCCGGAAAACATTGACGATCCTGCATGGCGTGCAGTTTATGACAAGCGCTGCAAGGAAGAGGGCTTCTCTGCTTACTTCGATTATTCTTGGCAATGGGCTTATAAAGAAAAATTTGAGCAGGCCGGCATAATGGCCCTGCTCGGCACCGGCTTTGACCCAGGTGTTACCAGTGTATTCTCCGCTTACGCACTGAAGCATTATTTTGATGAAATCGAAACTATTGATATTCTGGACTGCAACGGCGGCGACCACGGTTATCCGTTCGCTACCAACTTCAACCCGGAAATTAACCTGCGTGAGGTTTCTGCTCCCGGTTCCTATTGGGAAAACGGTCATTGGGTAGAAATCCCGGCGATGGCTATTAAACGCGAGTATGATTTCCCTGAGGTTGGCATGAAGGATATGTATCTGCTGCACCATGAGGAAATTGAATCTCTGGCGAAGAATATCCCCGGCGTAAAACGCATCCGCTTCTTCATGACCTTCGGTCAAAGCTATCTGACACACATGAAGTGCCTGGAGAACGTTGGCATGCTGTCCACCAAGCCGATTAACTATGAAGGCAAGGAAATCGTGCCTATTCAGTTCCTTAAAGCATTGTTGCCGGATCCTGCTTCCCTCGGTCCTCGCACCGTAGGCAAAACCAACATCGGCTGTATCTTCACCGGTACCAAAGATGGCAAGAAAAAGACCATTTATATTTATAATGTCTGCGACCATCAGGAATGCTATAAAGAGGTCGGCTCTCAGGCTATCAGCTACACCACCGGTGTTCCCGCAATGATTGGTACTGCTCTGGTTATTACTAAGCAATGGCAGGGCAAAGGCGTATTCAATGTGGAAGAATTCGATCCGGATCCGTACATGGATATGCTGAATAAGTTCGGCCTGCCTTGGGTTGTTGACGAAAACCCGGCTACGGTAGAATAAGATGACGGACGCAAAGAAAACTGTAATGCCGGCATATGTTGTCGACAAGGCTGAGGGTGCTTTCCGTCTGGCTGATTTGCAGAAGAATTTGCGCGCAGAGCGTGAGGAGGCGGCGCTGAAGGCGCTGCCGACTCCTTGCTATGTGGTTGATGAAGCCAAGCTGCTTAATAATCTGCGTCTTTTGCAGCGTGTGCAGCGCGAAAGCGGTGCGCATATTCTGCTGGCGCAGAAATGCTTTTCTATGTTCTGCATGTATCCGCTGATGGGCGAATATTTGGCAGGCACGACGGCAAGCGGTATTTATGAAGCGCGCCTCGGTCATGAGGAGATGGGCAAGGAGAACCATGTTTTTGCACCTGCTTTTAAGGAGCAGGATATGCAGGAGCTGGTGCAAATCTGCGACCATATCATTTTCAACAGCTTTGCGCAGTTTGAAAAGCATAAGGCTGTCTGCGCTCAGGCCGGTGTGAGCGTTGGTATCCGCGTAAACCCGGAATGCTCGACGCAGGAGGGTGAGCATGCAATTTATGACCCCTGTGCCTATGGCTCACGTCTAGGCGTAACGCTGGCGAACTTTCCGGAGAATTTGCCGCCGGAAATCGAAGGCCTGCATTTCCATACGCTGTGTGAGCAGAACGCTGATGACCTTTTGACTACATGGAAGGCGTTCGAAGCGAAGTTCAGCAAGTACTTTAAGCAGCTTAAATGGCTGAATCTGGGCGGCGGGCATCATATTACGCGCAGTGATTATGATGTGGAAGCGCTGATTGATTTAGTAAAATATATTCGTAATACCTATCATGTTGAGGTTTATCTGGAACCCGGTGAGGCTGTGGCGCTCAATGCCGGCTATCTCGTAACAGAGGTGTTGGATATTGTGCATAACGGTCTGGACATTCTTATCCTTGATGCCTCGGCTGCCTGCCATATGCCTGACGTGCTGGAGATGCCTTACCGTCCGCCTCTGCGCGGTGGCTATGAGGCTGACGAGAAGCGGTATAAATATCGTTTGTCCTCGATGACTTGTCTGGCCGGTGACGTGATTGGCGATTACAGCTTTGACAAGGAAATCAAGGTTGGCGATAAGCTGATTTTTGAGGATATGGCGATTTATTCCATGGTTAAAAATAATACCTTTAACGGCATTCCGCTGCCTGATATTGTGCTGCTGCACAAGGACGGTACTACGGAGCTGGTGCGCCGTTTCGGTTATGAAGATTTTAAAGGACGTTTGTCATGATGTTAGAGAAAAACTTTACTCCCGCTGCCGACGGCTTTCATATGCCCGGCGAATACGAACCGCATGACGGCTGCATTATCGTGTGGCCGCAGCGTCCTGGCTCTTGGAGCTTTGGCGCAGTGGCGGCCTGCGAAGCGTTTACGGCTGTGATTAAGGCGATTGCGGCGAGCGAAAAGGTTTATGTTATCTGCGGTGCTAAGCACTTTGCCGTGGCGCAGGAATATCTTGCAGGTGTCGCCAACGTTGAGCTGGTTGCTATGGAAACAGACGACAGCTGGGCGCGTGATATCGGTCCGACGTTTGTTGTGCGCGACGGCGCTCAGGGACGCGAGCTGCGCGGTGTAAACTGGCGCTTCAATGCCTGGGGCGGCGAGGTAGACGGCCTGTATCCAGATTATGAGCAGGACGATGCTTTTGCGGAAAAGTTTGCCGAGCATTATGGTGCTGCCCTGTATGATGCTGTTCCCTTCGTGCTGGAGGGCGGTTCTATTCACTGCGACGGTGAGGGTACGGCATTGGTGACGGAGGCCTGCCTGCTGAGCGCCGGGCGTAATCCCAATCTTTCCAAAGAGCAGATTGAACAAAAGCTTAAGACTTACCTAGGTGTGGAAAAGGTTTTGTGGATTCCGCGCGGTATTTATAACGATGAAACCAACGAGCATGTAGATAATGTCTGTGCCTTTATACGTCCGGGTGAAGTAATTCTGGCTTGGACCGATAACGAGGCTGATCCGCAGTATGCTTTGAGCAAGGCAAGCCTGGATGCTTTGGAGCAGCTGACGGATGCCAAGGGACGTAAAATCATCGTGCATAAGCTGCCTGTACCGTCGGTGCCGGTGTGCATCACGGAGGAAGAGGTAGCAGGCTTCGACTTTGTCGAGGGTGAGGATATGCGCGAAGCCGGTGAACGTCTGGCGGCTTCGTATGTAAACTTTTATTTCAGTAATGACAGTGTTGTAGTGCCTGCCTTTGGCGGTGAGAATGCGGCAAGCGATGCGCTGGCTGCGGAAATTCTTGCCAAGCTCTGTCCGGAGCGTAAGGTAGTGCAGATACCGGCGCGGGCAATTTTGACCGGCGGCGGCAATATTCACTGCATTACACAGCAAATTCCGAAGGGAGTGTGCTTATGAGCAAGGTAAAGGTGGCAGCAGTGCAGATGCGCTGTGCGCCGACCGTAGAAGAAAATTTGCAGCACGCTGAAGCGCTGGTGCGCGAAGCTGCAGCGAACGGTGCGCAGATTATTCTGCTGCCGGAGCTGTGGGAGCGTCCGTATTTCTGCCAGCAGCGTCGCTATGATTTCTATCAGTATGCACTGCCTACGGAAGAAAATCCTGCGGTGCAGATGGGCAAGCGTTTGGCAAAGGAGCTGAATATCGTTCTGCCTATCAGCTTCTTTGAGCGTGATGTCAACGAATTATATAATTCCATCGCTTGCATTGATGCCGACGGTGAGATTTTAGGCGTTTATCGCAAAACACATATTCCTGACGATCATTTTTATCAGGAAAAATTTTACTTTAAACCCGGTAACAGCGGCTTTACGGTTTTCAATACCAAGTATGGGCGTGTCGGTATCGGTATCTGCTGGGACCAATGGTTCCCTGAGACAGCACGCTGCCTGGCGCTGAACGGAGCAGAGCTTTTGTTCTATCCTACGGCGATTGGCTCCGAGCCTATCTTAGACTGCGACAGCATGCCGCATTGGCGCCGTGTTATGCAAGGCCATAGCGCAGCTAATCTGATGCCTGTGGTAGCAGCAAACCGCATCGGTCTGGAAACTGTGGAGCCCTGCGAAGGCAATGCAGGCCAACAGTCCTCCTTGCTGTTCTACGGATCTTCTTTCATGACCGACGGTACCGGTGCGCTTGTGCAGGACGCATCGCGTGATCAGGAAGAAATTCTTTATGCGGAGTATGATTTGGCAGCCTTGGCTGAGGACAGACTGAGCTGGGGCTTGTTCCGCGATCGCAGACCGGAATGCTACGGTAAAATTGCCGGTAAGTAAATATTGAAGCTACAATAAAAAATCACAATCGGTTATATATTTAACCGGTTGTGATTTTTGCTTTAGCCGATATTGAGCTCGTGCTTGAGAGCATCCTGTAAAATTTTGGAGAAGTTAAGTTTCCTAGCAATCGCCGCATCATTTAACCATTTGGGGATGGTGAGAGTTTTTTTGACTGCTTTGGTAAAGTGCTCTTTGGCATATGCTTCTACATCAACACTTACTATATTAACAAAGGCTTCTGCGTAATCGCTATATTCTTCGTTAACGTCAATAGTGTTTAATTCAGAAGGTGTAGGAGCAGCCTCATTGCTGAGCTTTGCTTCGTAAAGAAAGCCGGCAAGGCAGTCTGTTGCCATTTTCATGGCATTTTGTAAATCCGTACCACAGGTTGCCAGGTGGTTAAGGTCTGGGAAAATTACGGTGTATTGTCCGTCTTTTTCTTTATAAAAGCACGCAGGATACATTGATAACATAAAATCACCCTTTCTGAAAATCTAAACCGGCTTGTTTTAAAATAGCTTTAACTGTGCCTATGGGAATATCTCCCTTATGGTTAGGAACAGTTACTTTATTAGGTTGGCGTGGATGTACGTAATAAAAGTGGGAGCCTCTGGTCGAATATAATGTCCAACCGGCTTTTTTCAGTAGCTTTTCCAGTTCTTTAAATTTCATGATATTGCTCCTTTCATAATTGTATCATTTAACACGTATAAAAACAATACGTATTGATGATGCTATTAAAAAAGGAGTATTGCAGTTGGTACTACAATACTCCTAAGAGAACGACAACAGTATTAAATTTGTATGTTAGACTTATTATATCATAGAAAATATGGTTAGAGGTATATTTGCAAAAATTTCATAAGATGTTTGGATTAATGATGATAAAATTTTGACTATCTCATCCTCCTACTTTGTCATCAGGCAGATACATAATGGTTATGCTGTAAATAATGATGGTGCAGACTGCCAGACAGATAGCTATTATTGTGAACAGCTTCAGCCAGGGAATTTCCTGCTGCAGATATTTGCGGCAGTAGCGCCAGAAGCAGGTGATGGTGAAGATGTTGAAGATGCTGCCTAAAATAAGCATAGTCCAGACGCTTTTGGCGAGCGGCAGATAGGACAGGCTGAGGTTGATCGCCGCAAGCACAGGCATAGCGGTCATGGTGTTATAGATTTTGCCGTCTGCTATGGCGAAGCTGGCGGTGAGCATTACGCTGCCTAAAATCAGCGGCAACAGTGAGGCGCAAAGCAGCTGTGTGTTGCCGGGATTATATTGCTGCAGCCTGCTGCGCCAGAGAAAGCGCCCGAAAAGCTTATAGAGGATTAAGGCATAAAGTGTTATCAAAATGCCGCTGGCAAGTGTATCCATGCCGCCGAAGCCAATGAAAGCAACAAGAAAATGAATTACAAAAAATCCTAATGCCCCCAAAAAGAAGAAGAGCTGATTATAGAGCCAGTACCAAAAGGCTAATGGCAGAAAAGTACGCATAGCAGAACCTCCTCACATAATGTATTCAGCAAATGCTTGTTGATAGTTTAGTGCTCACTTTTATTATAATATGAGTGCGGTGAAAATGCTATGCTTTTGCTTCGTTGAGTAAAATTAGCTTGAATTTTTGCTGAGAATATAAAAAGTCCGATTCGTCTGTGCTGACAAATCGGACTTTCTTATTTGGCTGATTTTTTTAGCTTTACCATTATTACTCAACGTAATTGTTGGCTTTATCATAAAGTTCAGCAACATCCTTGGAAGGACCGCCGCTGAGCAGGGAAACAATGACGCCTGCTATAAGGCTGGCAAAAAAGCCGGGGATAATTTCGTAGATGCCGGTGGAGGCTGCCATAGTCAGGTACCAGCCGATATCGACAACAGCACCGACGATGATGCAGGCTACAGCACCCTGGAAGGTGAAGCCGCGCCAGAAAAGGCTGAGCATGATAGCAGAGCCGAAGGCTGCACCGAATACGCCCCAGGCGTTGGCAACCAGCTCCATAATGCTGCCTGCACGCGGGGAATCGGCAATAAGCAGCGCAACGAAGGAGATAACGAGTACGACGATGCGGCCAGCCCAAAGCATTTCCTTGTCACCGGACTGGTATTTACGGATTACAGGCTTATAAACGTCGCTGGCAAAGGCAGAAGCGGAAGCGAGCAGCTGACTGGAAGCAGTACTCATGGAAGCTGCCAATACGCCGGAGAGCAGGATACCGCTCATCAGAGCCGGGAAAATGCTGCGAACCATGGCGATGAATACCAGAGAGTTTTGGTTGATGTTTTCATCCATGCCCAGATACATACGGCCTACTACGCCTACCATGGTAGCGAAGAAGCAGATGAGGGCGGTCCAGCTGATAGCGATAACAGCGGATTTCTTCATTTCCTTTTGGGATTTGAGGGACATGAAGCGGATGATGATATGCGGCATACCGAAGTAGCCGAGACCCCAGCCGAAGCCGGAGATAATATCAGAGGTTTTGGCAACCGGATTCCAGTAATCGGGCGGAATGCCGGCAACAGCCTGTGGATTGATTAAGGATACTGCGAAGATAGGTGCAATCAGCAGAGAACCTAAAATCATCAGGCCTTGGTAGAAGTCGGTCCAGCAAACAGCGGAGAAGCCGCCTAAGAAGGTGTAGCCGATGATGATAAAGGCTGCCACATACATGGTGTAGGTCTGATCAATGCCGATAACGGTGTTGAACAGAGTACCGCAAGCCTTGATGCTGGAAGCGGAATAAATAGTGTAGGCAATGAGAAAGACGATTGCACAGATTACCTGCAACACGTGGGACTTAGATAAAAAGCGGTTGCTGAGGTACTGCGGAATAGTGATGGCATCGTTGGCCACAATGGAAAAACGGCGCAGGCGCGGTGCCTGGAAAATCCAGCTTAAGGAATAGCCGGTGAGCAGGCCGATACTGATCCAGGCCTGACCGAGGCCTAGAGCATAGATAGATGTCGGCAAGCCCATGAGCACCCAGGCGCTCATATCAGAAGCACCGGCAGAAAGAGCGGTTACCCACGGTCCCATCTGACGGCCGCCGAGAAAGTAGGTTTTTTCACCACCCTGACGATTTTTATAGAAGAACCAGATGCCGATTGATAGCATGAACAACAGGTAGATAATGAATACTACCATTTCTGTATAATTCACAAACACCCCTCCAAAATTTAAGAATAGATAACACTATTATACACTTAATCTTTGTGCTACTGCAAGCAAATAATAAAAATAAAGTGCGTAATCTGCGGAGGACAGTGTTTTGAGGACTAATCCGAACACTGCTTGCTGCTGATTAAGCACTGAAAGTTTACCATGTGAAATATGTATAAGCTGTAAAGAGAGTCAGGATAATGATTTCGCAAAGCAGGACCGGCTTAAGCGTTTTGAAAAAGTTGGCTTTAAAATAATCGACGGTGATAACAAGACACATATGCGTCGGGGTAAGCATTTGTCCGGCAATACCGAAGGCCATGGCAACGCCGGCCAGGTTCAGGCTGCCTGTCTGCATAGCGGCGACGATAGGCATGACAATGGCCACGTGTCCCTGCGACATACCGGTGAGCACGCCGATGATGAAGCTGACGCAGGCGATGATAACAGGCACCGGCAGCGGAGAACTTTGGAAGGCTGCAACGATTTCCTGCAGCACGTGGGTGACGGTCAAGATCTGAATGAAGTAGAGGATGCAGAGCACATTGAGAAACATTTTGATGTCCAGCGCACCGATGACAACATCCTTGAGCCCAACCTCGCGTTTTGTAAAGCGCAGGACCAGAAACAGGCAGGCTGTGACCAGGCCCATGCCGGCAGAGGCATTAAAGCCGCAGAATACTACGAGAATAAAAGTAATAATGACAGGCGAGAGAGCCAACCATAAATCCTGTGTACCCTGACTATCATTATTAATTTTTTCGGTATGACTGTTTTCCGCTTTGATGGGGCGGATGAGAACAAACCAGCCTGCGGCGAAGGCCAGGACGGTGAGCCAGGCCAGATGCAGGATGAATTCACTGTAGCTGACACCAGCAATGTTGCAGGCCATTATCATACCGGGGATAATCGGGCTGGAAAATTCAAAGATATGGCGGAACCAGAAATTGATGGCAGCTTTATGCTCCTGTTCGATAGGCAGATTTTTGCTGGCCTCCTCTACAATAGGTGCAGAAAAGCGCGCGCCGCCAAGTGACGGTAGCAGGCCTAAGAAGGCAGGCATCACGGCCAGGGTTACCTTAGCGCTGGAAAAGATGCGTTGCAGCGCCTGCACCATACCGGCCAGTGCACCGCTGGTGCGCAGCTCGATTTCCAGGCACATGACAAAATAGAGGGCAAAAAGAATATCATAGGTGCGCGGCATTGTTAATGTTTCGCGTAATGCCTGCACCAGATACGGCAGCTCCGGTGCTTTCATCAGCCAGATAAAAATACCGCTGGTGAGCATACAGGGGCCGATGGGAATGTGACGCCTCAGCATGAGGATAATCATGAGCATGGCGATTGTAAGCAGAAGAAATATATTCATAAACAGTTTTTCCTTTCGGTTGCGTAATTGTTGGCAAATACCAAGTAATTGCTGATGATGTTTATTTATTATACACCCTGCCACAAAAAAATCATAATAAAACTGTAAAAAATCTTAGTATGGGATGCAAATAATGCTATAATGTAAGCAGAGATACAGAAACGGAGGTCAGATTATGCAGATAGAAAGATTAAGGCTGAAGAATTTCCGTTGTTACGATGAGCTTGATATTGATTTTGAACCTAGGCTGACAGTTATTGTAGGTGAAAACGGCAAGGGCAAGACGGCGATTTTTGATGCGCTGGCAATTGCTCTGGAGCCCTATCTGCGCAGCTTTGATGCTAGTGGCCGGCAAATTACTCACCAGGATGTACGGCGTGTGCCTGTTTATAAAAAGGATATGCGTCATATTGATGGTATGGAATGCCATTATCCGGTAGAAATTAAGCTGGAGGGTGAGGTTTACGGCAAAAAGCTTACCTGTACCCGCCGCCTGCTGGAGGGTAATGTGCCTGAGGATGATGCTGATGAGCTGTGCGAACGTGGCTGTGCATTGGCGCACGATGCCAGGGAGAACGGCAACAGGCTGCTGCCGGTGTTGGCCTATTACGGTACTCAGCGTATTTGGGTAGACAGCAAGCTGATGACAAATTTTCATAAATCGCTGATTGAACGCAATGTAGGCTACGAGGAATGCCTAGAGCCGTCTTCTTCCTACAGCACCTTTGGCAAATGGTTTGAGTACGTTACCAAGTGTGCGCAGTCAGAGCAGCAGTACAGCGCAGAGGTGAAGCGCAATGTGATGTTGAAGAATGCTATTCAGAACGCTGTAGATGTGTGCCTGGAAAGTACCGGCCTGCGTGATTTGTATTATAATTATCGCTTGAAATGCTTTGTTGTCAGTCATCCCGATATGGGTGAAATGGTGGTAGATGAATTGAGCGATGGCTTCCGCAGTATTATCAGCATGGTGGCTGACCTGGCCTATCGCATGGCGCGTCTGAATCCGCAGCTGCGTGAGGATGCGGTAACCAAGACTCCGGGGCTTGTATTGATTGATGAGGTAGAAATGCATCTGCACCCGCTGTGGCAGCAGACGGTACTGCTGGATTTACAGAAAACCTTCCCGATGGTACAGTTTGTAGTGACTACGCATAGTGCGCAGGTGCTTAGCAGCGTGCCGGCAGAGAGCATACGTGTATTGGCTTGGGGCAAGCAGTTCGAAGGCGTGCGCCACGTAGATTTTTCCTTGGGCGCCAACAGCTATCAGCTGCTGCAGGATATTCAGAATGTGAGCCCGCGTCCGCAATCCCTGCCGATTGTGCAGGATTTAAAGCGTTATCTGCAGCTGGTGAGCGAGGATGCCTGGGATACGCCGGAAGCGCTGGAGCTGCGCAAAAAGCTGGATAAATGGTCCAAGGGCAAGGAGCCTGCTCTGCTGCGTGCGGATATGGATATCCGTATGCGTCAGTTCCGCAGGAGGCGCTCATGAAACGTGTTTATAAAAGCAAGGAAGAACCTGAGCTTCTCAGGCATTACCGTCTGCATAATCCCGAGGAAACCTGGGAGCATTTCCGCCGTCGCTGCCGCAAGGGCTATAAACAGGTGCGGGAAGCAATTTTGCGTGACCAGCACGGCCTTTGCGCCTACTGCGAGGTCGGTATTAAGCTGGCGGAGGAGGAAGGCGAGGTTGATGACTTCCGCGTGGAGCATTTTTATCCGAAAAACGCCACGCAGGAGCATGGGCACAACTATCATCTGGATTGGCGCAATCTGTTGGGCGTGTGCCACGGCGGCAGTCAGCCCTATGTACCTGATCCCGAGTGGCGCTATTCCAGCCAGAAGCGTGACCGCAGCTGCGATGTGCCCAAGGGTGGGCGTGAAATTACAAAATATATCCTCAATCCGCTGAAGATTCCCGGAAAAATCCGTCTGTTCCGTTATGCGGAGCATAGCGGGCGGATGTACGTAGACGAAGACACCTGCCCCAAAGATTTGCAGGGTAAGGCGCGCAGTACCATCCGCGAGCTGAACTTGAACGCGCCGCGGCTGATGCGCATGCGTCGTGAGGTAATCCATACGCTGGAGGACCAGATAAGTGATGAGCTTAGTAAGGGCCGTGAGCTGGATGAAGTTTTGGAAATGCTGGCGACCATCTGTCTGGTGCCTGATTATAATGGTGTGACGCTGCCGTTCTTTTCCGTTATCCGTTGGTATCTGGGCGAGGCAGCGGAAGAAGTTATCCGTTCGAGCGGAGCAAAGCTATAGCGTTCAAATCCTGTCTGCGATGCAGGCAGGATTTTTTTCGTCCATGAAGAATAATATAAAATGGTTCCAGAACAATGAAATTTTACTAAATACACTATAAAAAAAGGAGAATAGAGAAATGCAAGTTACAAATAAGGCTTTCAAGGCTTACGATGTACGTGGTGTTTACCCTACGGAGGTTAATGAGGAAATGGCTTACCGTATGGGACGCATTTTTTCAGCAATGTTTGCTGCAGAAACTGTTGTTGTCGGACACGATATCCGCCTGAGCGGCAGAGCATTGGTAGATGCGCTGACAGAGGGACTGCGCCATGGCGGTACCAAGGTTATTGATATCGGCCAGTGTGGTACAGAAATGATTTATTTTGCTACCGCGCATCTGAAAGCAGATGGCGGTATTATGGTTACTGCCAGCCATAATCCTAAGGAATACAATGGCATGAAGCTGGTACGTCGTGATGCGCGTCCTGTTTCCAGCGATACCGGTCTGAAGGAAATTGGTGAGATGGTTGCTACTACAAAGCCGTTTGCACATCAGGTGGTAGCAGGCAAGACTATGGGTGCCTTGGAGCAGCTGGATATTATGCCTGCTTATATTGAGCATTTACTGACTTACGTTGATACGAGTGTGCTCAAACCGATGAAGATTGTTGCTAACCCCGGCAATGGTGGTGCTGGCCCGATTTTGAAGGAGCTGGCTAAGCATTTGCCGTTTGAGTTTATTACGCTGAACGAAACGCCTGACGGCACCTTCCCCAATGGTGTGCCTAACCCGCTGCTGCTGCCAAATCGTGAGGCTACGGCCAAGGTTGTGCGCGAGAGTGGTGCTGATCTGGGTATTGCCTGGGATGGTGATTTCGACCGCTGCTTCCTTTTTGACGAGAAGGCAGATTTTATCGAAGGCTATTACATTGTCGGCCTGCTGGCGGAGGTTTTCCTGCACAAGGAGCCGGGTGCGAAGATTATGTTTGACCCGCGCCTGACCTGGAATACAGAAGCTATTTTGCAGCGTGACGGCGGTGTGCCTGTGCGCTGCAAGAGCGGCCATGCCTTTATGAAGGAATGCATGCGCAACAATGACGTGCTGTACGGCGGCGAGATGAGTGCGCATCATTATTTCCGCGATTTTTCCTGCTGCGACAGCGGCATGATTCCCTGGCTTTTGGTAACTGAGCTGATGTGCCGCAGCGGTAAAAAGCTCAGCGAGCTGGTAGGCGAGCGCGTTGCTATGTATCCCTGTAGCGGTGAAATAAACCGCAAGGTTGCTGATTCCGCAGCAGTACTGGCAGAGCTGGGCAAAAAATATGCTGACGGCGAGCAGGATTACCTGGACGGACTGAGCGTTGCTTATGATAACTGGCGCTTTAATGTGCGTGTATCCAATACGGAGCCTGTAATGCGCCTGAACGTAGAAACTAAGGGTGATAAGGAGCTGCTTGCTGCGAAGACAGCAGAATTATTGGAAGTTATTGGCGGCGAAGAAGCTTAACCTTCCTGAGTATCCGTGTTTTTTCGTAAAGCACTGCCTGCAGCGTTGCTGCTATGCATATATTTCATTTGAGTCTGTAAAGGAGATAAGATTAAATGTTTAAACCTGTACGTAAAGCCGTTATTCCGGCAGCAGGCCTGGGCACACGCTTTTTGCCTGCTACCAAAGCAACTCCGAAGGAGATGCTGCCTATTGTTGATAAACCGACCATCCAATATATTATCGAAGAGGCTCTTGCTTCCGGCATTGAGGATATCCTGATTATTACCGGCCGCAGCAAGCGTGCCATTGAAGATCATTTCGACCGCAGCATCGAGCTGGAGCTGAACCTGGAGGCCAGCGGCAAAACCAAGGAGCTGGAGCTGGTTCGCAAAATTTCTGATATTCGCATTCACTATATCCGCCAAAAGGAACCGCGTGGACTTGGCCATGCTATTTTGTGCGCTAAGCATTTTGTGGGCGATGAACCCTTTGCTGTATTGCTGGGTGATGATGTTGTTGACAGCCAGGTGCCTGCGCTGAAGCAGCTGATCGATGTCTATGATAAAACCGGTGCCAGCGTTTTAGGTGTGCAGGAGGTGCCGCAGGAGAAGGTATCTGCTTATGGCATTGTTGCCGGTGAACCGACTGGTGAAGCACACACTGTTAAGGTAAATGATATGGTAGAAAAGCCTTCGGTAGAGGAAGCACCCTCTCGTCTGGCTGTTTTGGGACGTTATGTAATTACACCGGAAATTTTCCCGATTCTGGAAAAAACCGAGCCTGGTCGCGGTAATGAAATCCAATTGACTGATGCACTCAAGGTTTTGGCTAAAGAGCAGGCAATGTATGCTTATGATTTTGAAGGACGTCGCTATGATGTGGGTGATAAGCAGGGCTTCCTGGAGGCAACTGTAGAAATGGCGCTGAAGCGTCCTGACCTGCGTGACAAGTTTCTGGATTATCTGCAGGGAATCGTTGCAAAGGAGAGCAAATAAGCGATGAATATCCTTGTTACCGGCGGAGCAGGTTATATTGGCTCCCATGTAGTGGAGGAGCTGCAAAAAAGCGGCTTTACTCCTATTGTCTACGATAATTTTTCTACCGGCCATGAAGCAGCAGTGCCTGACGAAGTACAGCTGGTAGAGGGCGATATCCATGATGTGCGCTTTGCCAAGCATATTATGGAGCAATTTAAAATCGACGCGGTAATTCATTTTGCTGCCAGCAGTCTGGTAGGTGAATCTATGACCGACCCGGCGAAATATTATTTTAATAATGTTGAAGGCAGCCTGCATCTTTTAGAGGCTATGCGTGGTGCCGGTGTGGACCGCATGGTATTTTCTTCTACCGCAGCTGTTTACGGTGAGCCGGAAGCAGTACCTATTACCGAGGACAGCCGTCTGGCACCGACCAACGTTTACGGCCGTACCAAGCTGGCGATTGAAGGCATGCTGGCGGATTATGACCATGCCTATGATATGCGTTATGTAGCTTTGCGTTATTTTAACGCTGCCGGTGCTTCTCCGACGCGCGATATCGGCGAGGACCACAGCCCGGAAAGCCATCTTATTCCGCTGATTCTGAAAACAGCGCAGGGCGTGCGCAAGCAGGTTTCTATCTTCGGTACCGATTATCCGACGGCTGACGGTACCTGTGTGCGTGATTATATTCATGTCTGCGATTTGGCGAAGGCGCATGTGCTGGCACTTAAGCATCTTTTGAGCGGCGGCAGCAGCCGGGTGTATAACTTGGGCAGTGAAAACGGCTTCAGTGTACGCCAGATGATTGACAGCGCCAAAAAGGTTACCGGCGTTGACTTCCCAGTTGTGGAGGAGGCGCGTCGTGCCGGTGATCCCGCAGTGCTCATTGCTTCTTCGGCTAAAATTCGTGAGGAGCTGGGCTGGGAGCCGCAGCATAGTAGTGTAGATGAGGTTATCAGCACCGCGTGGAAGTGGCATAAGGGCCATCCGCATGGCTATTGCGGCTAAAAGTAAATAAGTGCATACTAAAAAACCGGTTTCCCTGGCGTTTAAGCCGATAGGGAAACCGGTTTTGTTGTATACGAAGAAAAGTTTTGCTGTTCGCAGGTTATTTGCGTTTGTTGAGGAACTTGACGATGTCGAAATGCTTGCCTGCCAGCAGGCAGTCGATACGCGCGGTAACTACATCGTTATTGCTGAGCTGACGTGCTTTAATCAGCGAGCGGCGGATGGCAGGCGTGATAAATTCCTGTCCCCAATCGTCTATGATGCCGCAGGCAATGCCGCGCGGCAAATCGAAGATGGATTCTAAGGCAGCGCAGATAATAGCATCGCTTTCTCCCGGATGAGTGTTGAGATAACGCAGCGGTACCAGCAGGTCGTTTTGTTCTACACAGTAGCGGGGCAGGTCTGCTTCGATTTGACGCAGCACGCGTTCGGAGCGCTGCTCGCCTTCGTAGGAAAGCAGGTACGGGAACAGAGGTGTTTCGTCCAGATGCGCCAGCCAAAAATCGAAAAGCCGCGGCCAAATGTCTATATCAAGCTCCACTGCCAGGTTGCACAGCTGGTAATCGAGCTTATCATCCTTGATTAAATTATTTTCTATTTCCGGCTGCCAGTCCTTGCGGTAGATGATTTTTTCGCAGGCGGCAATCTGTTCATGGCATTGATTAAGAGTGAGCTGCATATGGTTCTGCTCATCGCAAAGCTGCTGCAGCGCCGTAACGTAGCTGATTAAATCAAGTACATCCTCCGGTTTGCTGACATGTGCTTCCGCCTGTTCAAGCAGACAGGTAAGCAGCTTGTTCAGATGAATATCGCTGATGTTGAATTGCTCTTCGATTACCTCTGCCGGGAAGTGGTTGAGCATAATCAGATAATTGCCCACGATGATGACAGCGCTTTTATACTGTGCGTAGTTAAGCGGCTGTGCCAGCTGTTCCTCTAAATGTGTTTCTCTGATGAATTTGACGGACAGCGGCGGATATTCTACGTCGATATCGGGACCGTTTTGCAGCAGCCAGAGGCGTTCCTCCTCATCACGGCAGTGGCAGTCGGTAATGCTGAAAACCTTGCCCCAGCCGCTGGTGCAGCGGATAAGCTCCCAGATAGCGTTTTGCGGGTTGAAATTTGTTACGCGGCAGGAATATAAAAAGGCGAAGGTAAATTCCTCGCAGTGTGCTATGCGCAGCAAATCCTGCCACAGCTTCGGCTCCTGCTGACAAATTTTTTCCATGCCGTACATGCCGAAAAGCAGCAGGGCGAATTTAACCTGCTCGCGTCCGTCAGCGTTATAGAAAAAGCGTCGCGCCAGGTCGAAGGCAACACTGTTGATATCGTTTTGGTCCAAGGCTTCAATAAAGGGATCGCAATATTCAGCAAAGGCCATGCCCTTCAGTTCATTGTACAGTTTGCTGCGCTGCTGGGTGGTAGGCTCGTTCAGATAGGCTTGCAGCAGCTTGAGCAGTATGCTGGCGGATTTGGGATTGGGCAGATTGCCCATTGTATAGTGAAAGGCATCCTCGGAGCCAAGGGGACGGGGAATAGTGGCGTAGCGGTCATCGCACAGATTGGTAGCAGTAAAGCGGCCATGCTCGTCCAGATGGCTGTTTACGTATTGATAGATTGTCTGCTTCATGTGCTCACCTCGTAATAAAAATATGTATTGCAGCAAATAATGCTGTTTTTAAAAAAGCAAAGAGTAACTATATCATAACATAGAGGAAAAATAATGACCAGCAAAAAAAGTAAGGCTGCCGTAGCAGCGGAAATCCGCCACGGCAGCAGCCTTAAGTTTAAGCGTATGCAATTTACATTTGAGTTTTGATTTCCAGGAGGCAGTCGCCGCTTTCTACGCGTTCGCCTGCAGCTACATGGATAGCGCTGACGATACCGGAAATCGGTGCCGAAAGCGTGGTTTCCATCTTCATAGCTTCGGTAACAATCAACGGAGTGCCCTTGGTAACGGATTGGCCTTTTTCTACCAGCACCTTGACAACGGAGCCGGAAAGAGAAGCGCCGATTTCACCCATGTTGCCTTTTTCTGCTTTTTTGCGGGTAACAGTGGTAGTCTTGGCGTTGCGGTCCTTGATTTCGATTTCACGTGGCAGGCCGTTGAATTCGAAGAAGACGGTACGCATACCGGCAGCATTGGCTTCGGAGATGTGGTCCAGCTTGATAACGAGCACTTTGCCCTGTTCAATCTCAACCTTGATAACCTCGCCCGGAGTCATGCCGAAGAAGAAGGTAGGAGTATCGAGAACGGATACATCGCCGAATTGGTTGTAACGGTTTACCCAGTCGGTGAATACCTTCGGATAGAGGCAGTAAGCGCTCACTGCTTCGTCCGTGGTAGGTGCTTCCAGCTCTTTGAGCTTAGCACGTACATCCTCAAAATCTACCGGAGGCAGTACTGCGCCCGGACGCTCGCTGATAGGTGCACGTCCTTTGAGTACCAGCTTCTGCAGCTTTTCGGGGAAGCCCTGGTATGGAGTGCCGATGCGTCCTTCGAAGAATTCCACAACGGAGGCCGGGAAGTCCAGAATATCGCCCTTAGCGTAAACGTCTTCTTCCGTCAGGTCGTTCTGCACCATGAAGAGTGCCATATCACCGACAACCTTGGAGGACGGAGTAACCTTGATTAAATCGCCGAACATCATGGATACGCGGTGATACATATCCTTGATTTCCTCCCAGCGATGGATAAGGCCCAGAGCCTGCGCCTGCTGCTTGAGGTTGGTATATTGTCCGCCGGGCATTTCGTGTACGTAAACCTCGGGGTTGGGGAAGTTTTCGGTTCTGTCGGCAGCCTTGTAGTAGGGACGCACGGTTTCCCAATAACGGGACAGCTCGTTCATAGCGTCTACATCAAGACGCGGTTGACGCGGATGACCGCTGAGTGCGTAGTACAGGCTGCTGCCGCTGGGTTGGGAGGTACCGTTGCTCATAGCACTCATAGCGGTATCTACGATATCAACGCCGGCATCAATAGCACGCGCGTAGGTGTAGATAGCGTTGCCGCTGCCTTCGTGGGTATGCAGATGGATAGGTACGTTGACGTAGGATTTGAGGCTGCTTACAAGGCGGTAAGCTGCTTCCGGCTTCAACAGGCCTGCCATATCCTTGATGGCGATAATGTTGGCGCCGGCTTTTTCCAGCTCTTTAGCCATATTGATGTAGTAATGTAAATCGTATTTATCGCGGTTGGGGTCGAGAATATCGCCGGTGTAGCACAGTGCTGCCTCTGCTACCTTGCCGCATTCGCGGACGGTGTCAATCGACAGGCGCATATTGTCCAGACCGTTGAGGCTGTCGAAGATACGGAAAACGTCGATACCGTTCTTGGCTGCCAGCTTGATGAACTGCTTAACAACATTATCCGGATAGCTGGTGTAGCCTACGGCGTTGGCACCGCGCAGCAGCATCTGGAAGAGAATGTTCGGTGCAGCCTGACGGAACTGTGCCAGACGCTGCCAGGGACTTTCGTCGAGGAAGCGATAGGCTACGTCAAAGGTAGCGCCGCCCCAGCATTCAAAGGAGAAGAGTCCGGGAAGCTTGCCGGCGGTGTCGCGCATAACGCGCAGCATATCGGCAGTACGCAGGCGGGTTGCGAAGAGAGACTGATGCGCATCACGGAAGGTGGTATCTGTGAGCAGAACCTCCTGCTGTGCCAGTACCCATTCAGCCAGACCTTCAGGTCCGCGGGTATCCAGAACATGCTTAGCACCCAACGCCAGAATGCCGTTGTAGGGTTTGGGCATATTCAGCGGTGCAAAGTCAGGCTTCGGCTGTACGCCGACGTTGGAATAACCGTTGACGGTGATATCGGCAATGTAGTTCAGCAGCTTGTTGCCGCGGTCCAAGGTTTTCTGGAAGACAAACAGCTCCGGTGTATTATCAACAAAGTCGGTAGTATAATCGCCCTTGATGAAGTGCGGGTTCTGCAGTACGTTTTCCAAAAACTGGATATTGGTTTTGACGCCGCGGATACGGAATTCTTTTAAGCAGCGCAGCATCTTGGTAATTGCAATCTGGTGAGTGAGGCCCCAGGTGGTAGCCTTAACCAGCAGAGAATCGTAATACGGAGTGATGACGGAGCCGGTGAAGGCGTTGCCACCGTCCAGACGGATGCCGAAGCCGCCGCCGCTGCGGTAGGTAATCAGCTTGCCGGTATCGGGCATAAAGTTATTGGACGGGTCCTCAGTGGTAATACGGCATTGGATAGCGTGCCCGATAGTTGTCAGTTCATCCTGCTGCGGCAGGGCGATTTCCGGGCCGTGCAGGTTGTAGCCCTCGGCAATTTTGATTTGTGTTTGCACAATGTCGATACCGGTAATCTGCTCGGTAACGGTGTGCTCAACCTGAATGCGGGGGTTAACCTCAATGAAGTAGAACTTGCCGTCGGGAGTAGCCAAAAATTCTACGGTGCCGGCGCTGATGTAGTCAACATTTTTCATCAGCTTGACAGCAGCGTCGCAGATAGCTTTGCGCTGTTCTATAGGCAGAGCGAAGGCCGGAGCAATTTCAACCAGCTTCTGGTGGCGGCGCTGTACGGAGCAGTCGCGCTCAAACAGATGCATTAAATTGCCGTGGGTATCGCCGATAATCTGTACTTCAATGTGTTTCGGATTTTGCAGATATTTTTCCAGATATATTTCATCATTGCCAAAGGCTTTTTTAGCTTCACTTTTAGCCATGTCGTAGGCAGTTATGGCTTCTTCGGCGCTGTGAACAACGCGCATACCGCGGCCGCCGCCGCCGTTGACTGCTTTAATGATGATAGGATAACCGCATTTTTCGCCAAAGGCCAGTACCTCGTCGAGGCTGTTTACTGTACCCTTGCTGCCGGGAATCATGGGGATGCCTGCCAGCTCGGCTTGTTTGCGGGCATTGATTTTGTCGCCGAACATTACCAGGTGCTCCAGACGCGGGCCGATGAAAATCAGGCCTTCCTCAGCACAGCGGCGTGCTAAATTACTGTTTTCAGATAAAAAGCCATAACCGGGATGGATGGCATCTACGTCATGCTCCTTGGCTACGCGCAGAATGTCTTCGATATCAAGATAAGCGTCGGTCGGACTTTTGCCTTCGCCTACCATGTAGGCCTCGTCGGCTTTATTGCGATGCAGGGACAGGGTGTCCTCCTTGGAATATATAGCAACAGTACGGATTCCTAATTCGTTGCAGGCGCGGAAAACGCGGATAGCGATTTCGCCGCGGTTAGCAACTAAAACTGTATTGATTTTAGGCATAAGTTTGACCTCCTTAGATAGTTACAAGCTAATTGTATAGAAAACGGCATGTAAATTCAAGGGATAGGACGCATGTATACAAGTATTCTTGCAGGGGACGAGGAGAGTGTGATTTTTTAACACTTTTTGTCTTGACGATACAATCAGCTTCACATTTTTTTCGTTTGTTTATTGCTATAAATAGGTATACAATAATACTTATAAAGCATAGCGAGGAGATGAAATGATGAACGATAATAATGGTAAAAAACGGCCATTGACGTATTATTATATGCTGATGCTGGTTTTGATTCTGGTATTCAATTCCGTAATCATGCCAATGTTCTTCAACCCGAAAATGAAGGAGGTTTCCTATAATAATTTTCTTCAGATGGTGGATGAAGGCAAGGTATCTAAGGTAGAAATTACCGATAAGCGTCTGGCTGCGGTTGATAAGAACAACGAAAAAGAAATTTATGTTACCGGCAGGGTGGAGGACCCGGAGCTGGCCAACCGCCTGATGAAGAGTAAGGTAGAATTTACGCAGGTTGTGCCTAAGGAACAAAGTCCTCTGGTAACCTTTTTCACCAATTGGGTACTGCCGATTTTGATTTTCTTTGGCTTGGGACAGTTATTTATGTACTTCATGGGCAAGCGTATGGGCGGTAACGCTATGAGCTTCGGCAAGAGCAATGCCAAGGTCTATGTGGAAGCGCAGACTGGCAAAAGCTTTGCCGATGTAGCAGGTCAGGACGAGGCTAAGGAAGCACTGATGGAGCTGGTGGATTTTCTGCATAATCCCGGCAAGTACAAGGATATCGGTGCTAACATGCCGAAGGGTGCATTGCTGGTAGGCCCTCCTGGTACAGGTAAAACCTTGTTGGCGCGTGCGGTAGCCGGCGAAGCTAAGGTGCCGTTCTTCAGCATCAGCGGCAGTGAATTTGTAGAAATGTTCGTCGGCATGGGCGCTGCCCGTGTGCGCGATTTGTTCAAGCAGGCTCAGGAAAAGGCACCTTGCATAGTATTTATCGATGAAATCGATGCCATCGGCAAACGCCGTGATAACGGCCAGTTCGGCGGCAATGATGAACGAGAGCAGACTTTAAATCAGCTGCTTAGCGAAATGGACGGCTTTGACGGCAGCAAGGGCGTAGTAATCTTAGCGGCTACTAACCGTCCGGAATCCTTGGATAAGGCGCTTTTGCGTCCGGGACGTTTTGACCGCCGCATTCCTGTTGAGCTGCCGGATCTGAAAGGCCGTGAGGCTATCCTGAAGGTTCATGCACGTAACGTGCGTATGGCAGACAATATCGACTATGGCACGTTGGCGCGGGCAACAGCCGGAGCCAGCGGTGCGGAGCTCGCCAACATTATCAACGAGGGTGCGTTGCGAGCTGTAAAAATGCATCGTAACGTGGTGGAGCAGGAAGATCTGGAGGAATCTATTGAAACGGTTATCGCCGGTTACCAGCGCAAGGGCGCGGTAATTTCTCCCGCAGAGAAAAAGGTTATTGCCTACCACGAAATCGGTCACGCACTTGTGGCTGCTATGCAAAAGCACAGTGCTCCGGTTCATAAGATTACTATTATTCCGCGTACCAACGGCGCTTTGGGCTACACCATGCAAATCAGCGAAAATGACAGCGTGCTGATGACCAAGGAAGAGCTGTTCAACAAGATTGTAACCATGACCGGCGGCCGCAGTGCCGAGGAGGTTGTTTTCGGCAGCATTACCAGCGGCGCTTCCAATGATATCGAGCAGGCTACAAAGCTGGCACGCAGCATGGTAACACGTCTTGGCATGACGGAAGAATTTGATATGATGGCTACCGAGGTTGTGGCCAACCGTTATCTGGGCGGTGACGCTGCCCTGCAGTGCAGTGAAACTACAGCCGGCAAGATTGATGCCAAGGTTTTGGCGTTGATAAAGGAGGCTCACGCAAAGGCACGCACGATTTTGCAGGACAACAGAGATAAGCTGGATGTACTGGCACAGTACCTGCTGGAGAAGGAAACTATCACCGGCGAGCAGTTTATGGCTTTGCTGCAGCAGGAGCAGGCTAAGGAAGCTGCCGGCGAGAACAAGCCGGAAGTATAAAATAAGTGCAAGCTTAAACGCAGTTACGTATTCCGTAAAACGGCAACGTGACTGCGTTGTTTTTTTGCACGCAGCGTTAATTGCGGAAAAAAATAAAAAAATTAAAATTAGCTATTGCTAACTGTAAAAATATGTGCTACAATAATCGTGAAGTTAGTGATGGCTAACCAATGTATATCGTCCCTTCCTGATTTTGCATTGCAGCCTTGACCTTTGACCTTGACAATTTCCTTAAGTGCATTGGTTAGCTCCTCTACTTTTAAACAAGCTGCTATTTGCTTTTTAAGCAAATTCATATTTTCTCCTCCAAAAACAGACAGAACGCTGAAAATCCGTTAGGCAAGCGGGTTTCGGCGTTCTGTTTTGTTGTGTTGGCATTATTTTGCTACAGTTTTATATATGCTTCTGTTGCGGCAGAGCCTATTTCCCTAAGTGTAATTATATTATGCAATTAAGGCTGTATTGCAGATTTTTTATTTGCACAAAAACGGCCTTAGCGTTATAATAATTTATTACTGTTGTATGATTTTGTTTTATTTTGAGGTGGAATTTTATGAAAAACTGGAAGCTTATTCTGGCTATCCTCACGGCTAATGTCGTATTGATGGCTGCAGGCTATACTATGCTTATTCCCTTTTTGCCAATGTATCTGATGAACGAGCTGGGAGTAAGCGCAGACGATGTAAAAATGTGGAATGGTGCGATTTTTTCCATAACCTTTCTGATTGGCGGTATCATGGCGCCTATCTGGGGTAAAATGGCTGATACGCGCGGCAAAAAGATGATGGCGGTGCGTGCGGGTGCAGGCCTGGCTCTGTCGTACTTTTTGGGCGGCATAGTAACTACGCCGGAGCAGATGTTCGGTGTGCGTGTGCTGCAGGGCTTTGCTGCCGGATTGTGGAGTGCGTGTCTGGCTATTGCTACCAGCCTGGTACCGATGGAAAAGCTGGGCGTAAGCCTGGGCATTATGCAGGCAGGACTGACCTGCGGCAACGTCATTGGTCCGCTTGTAGGCGGTTCATTGGCAACGCTGTTTGGCATGCGTGCCTCATTCTTCGTTGCAGGTGGGTTACTGACGATTATTACGCTGGTATTTATGTTCTACATTCCCGAGCCGCCGAAGGCGGAGCCGAAAAAGCTTGCGGCCAAGCCGCAGGTACAGCTTTTACAGCAACCTGTAATTCGTGAAACGCTGATTTACATTGCTGTAGCTCAGATGGTTATCCTGCTGATTCAGCCGATTTTGAGCCTTTATGTCGCAGAGCTGAATCATGGTGAGGGCAACATTATGTTTCTTTCCGGCGTGGCCTTTTCGCTCGTAGGCATTGCCAGTGCTATTACTGCGCCGAGCTGGGGACGCTTCGGACAGGAGCACGGTTTTTATAAAGCGTTGTGCACTGCTACGCTGCTTTCCGGCTTGATGAGTGCGGTGACGGCAATGCCACAGACACTGCTTTTGTTCTGTGTCTGCAATTTTTGCTATGGCTTGTGCTGTGCCGGTATTCAGCCTTCGCTGAGTGCGGTGTTGGCCAGCAATACAACTACCGACCAGCGCGGACGCGTTTTTGGCTTTATGTTCAGTGCGCAGCAGTTCGGTTCCATGGTAGGTCCTGTACTTGGCGGAGCTATTGCTACATTTGCGCCGTTGCAAAGTCTTTTTGTAGTAGCCGGCGTGATTCTTTTCGGCGTCAGCGCTTGCGTTTGGCTTCGTCATGGTCATGAGCAAAATATTGTTGCTTAGACTGCTTAGAACGTTATAATTGCAGATAATTTTCAGGAAATTAATCAGTTAAGAAAAACTCTGTAAGTCTTGTAATATGAGGCTTGCAGAGTTTTTTCTTTTGCTTGCGGTAAAAAAAGATTTTTACGTCACACAGATTTCACATATGTGACAAATAAAATTAGACAGAAAATTCACAAATAACCTATAATCGGCCATGTGGAGGTGATGAAAATTAAGCTTAGAGGAGGCGTGAGCCTAGCGGAGCAGATCAGCTTCTACAGGCAACTGGCGGTTATCCTGCGCAGCGGCCTGCCGTTGCTGAATGCGCTGCAGCTATTGCAAAAGCATGGCAGCGCTAAGCAGATGCTGCTCTGCTATCGTCTGCAGCAAAGGCTGCGCCGTGGCAGCAGTCTGGCACAGGCCTTGGCAACGGAAGCGGATTGCTGTACTCAGCTGGCAGTTACTTTGGTGGCTGTGGGGGAAGAAAGCGGTGAGCTGGCCACGTTGCTGGAGCAGCTGGCAGATTATTACAGCCGCCAGCTTAAGCTGCGGCGTTTTGTGCAGAGGGCTGTAACTTATCCGGCATTTTTGCTGCTGGCATCGTTTTGCGTGCTGCTGCTGTTTTTACTGTACATCCTGCCGGTACTGGCGGATACCTACAGCGCTATGGGCGTGCTGCCGATGGGTACATTGGCTTTGCTGCTGACGCTGAAGGATGCTTTGCTGCAGCAGCCGTTGGCAGCGCTGGCGTTGACGGCAGGCGTAGCAGCTGCACTTTTTTTGCTGGGACGCAGGCTGCTGCGCTGTTTTTTACGCAGCCGGTTAAGCGGAAATTTTCATGGCCTTTTATTAGAAGTACGCTTTTGCAGATTGCTTGCCTTGCTTTTGGAAAGCGGTGTAGGCATAACAAGAGCGGTGGCGATTGTGACGGATACCATGGATGATGAGCAGTATGCCGGGCAGCTGCGCCTGCTGAATAGCAGGCTAAAGCGAGGCATTGCGATTGAACAGGCTGCAGGCGGCGCGAAAGAGCTTTTTTCGCCGCTAATGCTGGAGCTTGTATGCGTGGGCGCATCTACAGGCTATCTGCCGCAAATGCTGCAGGAAGCAGTAACGGCCGGTGAGCAGCGTCTGCAGCAGCAGCTTGGCAGGCTGCAGGAGCTGCTGGTGCCCTTGCTGCTTTTAGTGGCAGCGATTATCATAGCGGGAATCGTCTGCATAGTTATCGGTCCGCTATTTGAGATGCTTTCGGCAATGCCGGAGTAAATTCAGGAGGTGCGATTATGTTAAAAACAATGCGTAAACAGGGAGGCTTTACTTTAATCGAGGTAGTAGCAGCGGCGGCGCTGATTGGCATTATGGCTACCATGCTGTTGCCTTCGCTTTCGGGTGCTAACGACAGAGTGAAGAATGCCCGTCTGCAAAACGATCTGGTGACTATCGACCAGGCAATTCAGCTGTATAAGATGGATGCAGGCACTGTGCCGGCAGAGCTTACTACATTGGACAGCGAATATCTGGGCGGTAAGCTGGAATTCAAGGATGCCAAGGGCGAGGCACTTACCTATACACCCAATACAACCGACGGCACCTATACCCTCAGCGGCAAAAACAGCAAGGGTGCGGCAGTAACCTCACCGGGCAGTAAAGCTAACGCCGGTGAACAATAAGACAGCAGGCTATCTGCTGTTGGAGCTGCTGCTGGCACTTGGGTGCCTGGGACTTGCGGCAGTAATGCTGTATCCCGGAAGCAAGACGCTGCAGCGGCAGTATTACAGGCAGCAGCTGCGCTATACAGCATATCTTTTGGCGGCGGATATCAGACAGATGCAGCAGCAGACGCTGTTTCAGCCGGAAAATTATATGTACACGCTTAAAGTCAGCGATAAGGATAAGCATAGCTACAGAATTGAGCGCGCACATAAAATCTGGAAGCGTGTAAGGCTCGATGATGACATCAGCCTGACGTGCGAAAAATCGATTAAGAATCTCAGCTATAATGAAAACGGCAATCCGACAGCTATTGGCGGTTACAGGCTGGAGCATAGACAGCTGCCTGATATGTACTGCCGGCTGACGGTGCAGCCGGTTACAGGCAGGGTGACTGTTTATGAAAAATAGCAGAGGCTTTTGCCTGGTACAGGAGCTGGTGTGCTTCTGCCTTACGGCAGTGCTGCTGGCGACAGCGATACAGGGCTTTTACCGCAGCAATTATCTGCTGAATGAAAGCCTTGAACTGCAGCAGGCGGTGCAGGCCGCACAGCAGGTGCTGGTAGGCGAAGAATATAACGGCCGCTTTGACGTGACGCAAAGAATTAGCTCCGGCAGCACAGAAGGTTTGGCGGTACAGGAGGTGCAGGCTGCGTATGGCAAGGTCAAGGTTAAGCTTATCCGTGCGCTGCCGACGGCAGAGGGGCTATCTGCTGACGGAGGTGCTGTTGGGATTACTTCTGGTAATAGTGCTGGTGACGTTGGTCTTTAAAGCAACAGGCACTGCCGGTCGCAGCTTTGGCCGCCTGCAGGATGAGCTGCAGCTGCAGGAGGCCAGACGTCATATTCTGGCGCAGCTGGAAAAGACTGTTTGCTATGATGCGCAGAGCGTGCGTCTGCAGGCTGACGGCAAAATAAGCTGCAGTATGCTTGAGGGGTGTAAGCAGGTGACTGTTTACAGCGATAAGCAGGGCATATACCAGAGGACGCGTACCAATAAAGGCACGGGTGTGAATCCGGTGTCGCTGGAGGAGGTAGGCGTTTTCGGATGGCAGGTGCGACGCTGCTCGCCGCAAATGCTGTGCGTAAGCTTCGATCTTTACCGTAACGGCAGAAGCATGCGGGTGACGCAGTATCTTATTTGTTATAGTGCGAGGATAACAGATGATGCATAGCGCAAAGGGAAGTATATCGCTTCCGTGCCTGCTGGCAGCGCTCTTGCTGGCACTCAGCGTCCAGCTTTGCCTGCTTTATGCAGTAAAGGGCTATGAGGCGGAAAAGGATTTTTTACGGGGGCAGCAGCTGCGGCTGTTGTGCGGCTCCGTATTGCAGGCTATAGGTCAAAAACCGCAGCCTGCGGGTACGCAGCTTTGCTATGAGGGCGAGCTGCAGCCGGGAAGCGAACCGGTAAAAGTGACAAGCGAAAGCAGTTACAGCTCGGATGGGCAGATAGATTACCTGAAGGTGTCTGCCGTAGCCGCTAATCATGTTGGCGCAGTACAGCGGCTGCACAGGCTTAGGGTGAGCTTCAGTCCGGAGATGCGGAAGCTGGCAGCTAAGAGCGTTCTTGCGGGACGTTTGCTGACAGGAGGAGAATATCTGCAGCAGGCAGCGTTATATACAAGCACAGAAGAAGTAAGGCTGCCGCAGATTAGCTTTCTGCAGAATAAATGCGCTGCTTCGCTGAACAAAAGGACTACGGAGGAAAACGGCCTCAGCGCCCGCTTTTATTATCTGAGGAGTAATACTTCGTTGAGTCTTGGCAGCAAAGGCCTGCAGGGTGCAACATTGATAGCCAATAAGCTGTCGATAAATACCGCACCGGGTTCATATTACCCGGACCGCATAGTGCTTATCAGTGAAGAGGGCGATATTACGCTGGGCGACGGTACCAAAATGGCACAGGCGCTGCTGCTGGCGAAGGGAACGGTGGCGATAGGTGCAGGCTGTCAGCTGAACGGCTTTGTTCTTGCCGACAAAGTCGTGCTCAGGGGAACGGCAGACCTTACTCCTGATAAAGGTGCTGTTGAACCGATGCTGACACCGGCCTTTAATAAGCCGTAATTTCGTTAAACAAATTGCATAACCAAAAAAGAACTAGCCGGAGTATGACTGCTCTTGCTAGTTCTTTTGCATTGCTTATTCAGCCGCAGGTTTTTCAGCCTTAGGCTTTTTCTTGTTGTGGGCCTGCATAACCTCTTCGATATCGCCGGATTTAATCCATTCCTCCAGCGCAGTGGCCATTTCTGCTACTGCCGCTTCGATAGCGGTTTTGTCCTCGCCCTGGAAGGCATGCAGTACATGGTTGACAACGGCCTTATTATTGCGTGCCGGATGGCCGATGCCGATTTTAAAGCGCGGGTAAGCATCGGTGCCCAAATGCTCGGTAATGGATTTGATGCCGTTGTGGCCGCCGGCGCTGCCCTTGCGGCGGATGCGCAGCTGACCTACAGGCATATCCATATCATCCTGGATAACAGCGATATCATCCGGGTCGATGTGATAGAAGTTGGCGTAGGCACCTACGGCAACGCCGCTGAGATTCATGTAGGTGGTAGGCTTGATGATGATAATTTTTTCTGGAGCGCGGTATTCTGCCATATAGGCACTGCGGTCCTCCTTGCCGAAGCTTACGCCAAGACGGCGTGCCAGCTCGTCAACTACCATAAAGCCGATGTTGTGACGGGTATTTTCGTATTCGCGGCCGATATTGCCAAGGCCGACAATTAGTTTCATATTGTTGCTCCTTTTTATTTATTAAGTTCTTCGATGGTGACAAATTCATATCCCTCTGCACGCAGACGGTCGATGATGAGGCCGACTGCCTCAATCGTCTGGTCGCGCGGTGCGGAGTTTTTGGGACTGTCGCCGTCATGCAGCAGGACAATAGCACCGGGGGATGCGTTCTCGCAGACTCTGCCGGCGATTACCTGCACGCCTGGGTTTGTCCAGTCGCGGGGAATGATGCTCCAGTTTACTATCTGCATACCTGCATCATTGATAGCCTTGACAGTGCTCCAGTCCTTGAAGCCGTGCGGCGGACGCATATATTGCGGTGCAGTACCGGTGATGCTCTGCAGCGTTTCCTTGCCGTAGGCGATGTTGGCGGCAGCTTCGCTGCTGCTGAGCTTAAGCAAATCCTTGTGATAGCCTGCATGCAGAGCAATCAGATGTCCTTGTGCCTGGACGAGCTTTACTGTTTCCGGATGCTTGGCAGCGTTTTCGCCAACCATGAAGAAGGTGGCATGCACATTTTTGGCAGCCAAAAGCTTGAGCAGCTTCTGGGTATAGGGCGGATAAGGGCCGTCGTCAAAGGTGAGGGCAATGAGCTTGCGCCCATGGGTGTTTTCCGCATGTGTTATAACCTTGCCGTAAAAGCTGTTGCCGGGAAGTACGGCAAGCAAGAGCAACGCGCCTGCAAGCGCAAGGCTGAGAGCAGCGCTTATAGCGGCAGTCTTTCTGCTGATTTTTTTGTATATCCCCAGCCACAGCAGCAGTACGCCGGCAAGGGAACAGATAATAAGAATATAAATAATACGCATAGTTACTCCAAATATTAAAGCCGGTAGTTTTGCCGGCTTTAATCATAACAAAAAGGCTTGCCAGAGGCAAGCCTTTTTATATTACGCTTAGTGTTTAGTATCGAATAATTGGCTTACAGACCAGTCATTGTAAATGCGCAGAATGGTTTCTGCCAGAATCGGCGCAATGGAGAGCACCTTAATTTTCGGGTGCTTTTTGGAAGGAGCCAGAGGAATGGTGTTGGTAACAACCAGCTCGGTGATATCGGATTGAGCAATGCGGGACAGTGCCGGATCGGTCAGGATCGGGTGAGTGCAGCATGCATATACTTCTTTAGCACCGAATTTCTTCAGGGCGCGTGCGCCTTCGGTCAGGGAGCCTGCGGTATCAACCATGTCGTCTACCATGATGCAGGTTTTGCCTTTAACGTCGCCAATCAGGTTCATAACCTCAGCAACGCCGGGTTCCGGACGACGTTTGTCGATGATAGCCAGCGGTGCATTCAGCATTTCAGCGAAATTGCGGGCACGGCTTACGCCACCAAGGTCCGGAGAGATAACAACCATGTCTTCCAGATTCTTGGATTTAATGTATTCTGCCATCAGCGGGCCGCCGGGCATATGGTCAAAGGGGATGTTGAAGAAGCCTTGAATTTGTGCAGCGTGCAGGTCGATGGTTACTACACGGGTAATGCCTGCAGTTTCCAGCAGGTCTGCCATCAGCTTAGCAGTAATAGGCTCACGGCCGCGTGCTTTGCGGTCTTGGCGTGCATAGCCATAGTAGGGGATAACAGCAGTGATGTGGTTAGCGCTGGCGCGTTTGAAGGCATCAGCCATAATCAAAAGCTCCATTACGTTATCGTTAACGATAGGGCCGCAGGTCGGTTGTACAATGAAGATATCCTTGCCGCGTACACTTTCGTTAATCATTACCTGAACTTCGCCGTTGTTGAAACGGTTAACTACAGAATCACCAACGGTGGTTCCGAGGTAAGCAGCGATTTCGCGTGCCAGATCAGGGTTTGCATTACCGGTAAATATTCTTAACTTATTCTCGTCAGACAACATGTCCAATCCCTCCAAAATTACCTTGTTGTAGTTTGCTGGTGCGATGAGCAAAACTTTACTTAAATTTAATTATACACAAAAAACACGTAAATCACAAGTTTTTTGTAAACTTTTTGACACATATGTGACTATAAAAGCTTATTTACCCTCGTTACGGTATTTTTCGGCCCAGCCTTCGATATTTTTCTGACGGGCACGTGCAATGCCCAGAGCATTTTCGGGTACTTCCTTGGTGATAGTGCTGCCGGCACCGATGTAGGTGTTGGCCTTTACGGTTACAGGTGCAACAAGGTTGGTGTTGCAGCCGACGAAGGCGTTGTCACCGATAACGGTGCGGTGCTTCTTCTTGCCGTCGTAGTTGACGGTGATGCAGCCGCAACCCATGTTAACGCCGCTGCCGATATCGCTGTCGCCGATGTAGGTGAGGTGCGGCAGCTTGGTGCCTTCGCCTACGTTAGAGTTTTTAACCTCTACATAGTTGCCGATTTTAACGTGGTCGCTGATAACGGTGTCGGGACGCAGATGAACGTACGGACCGGCGGTAACGTGGTTTTTAACCTCGCAGTCATGGCCGTAGATGAATTGCAGATGGTTGTCGTCACCGATTTTTACATTAGTGAAGCGGGCGTTAGGACCGATTTCGCAGTCCTCGCCGATTTCCGTGGTGCCTTCCAGCCAGGTGTAGGGATAGATAACGGTATCGCGGCCGATTTTTACGCTTGCTTCGATGAAGGTGCTGGCAGGATCCATAATGGTTACGCCTGCATCCATCAGCTTATCCAAAATGCGTTGGCGCATAACGCCTTCGGCAACGGAAAGCTGCTTGCGGGAGTTGATGCCCATAACCATATCGCTGTCGGCAGTGGAAATACCGCCAACCTTAGCACCTGCTTCGTTGAGCTTTTGCAGTACGTCGGTCAGGTAATATTCGCCCTGCGCATTGTCGTTGGTCAAGGTAGCCAGCACGTCAAACATTTGCGGGCATTCCATGCAGTAAATACCGGTGTTGATTTCCTTGATAGCCTTCTGATCTTCGGTAGCATCTTTTTGCTCTACGATGCCCTGTACATTGCCGTTGGCATCGCGGACAATGCGGCCGTAGCCGAACGGATCGTCCATAATTGCCGTAAGTACGGTAGCAGCAGCGCCGCTTTCCTGATGTGCTTCGCAGAATTTTTTCAGCTCTTCGCCGTCCAGCAGCGGAGTGTCGCCGCACAGGATGAGCGCAGTGCCGTGGAAGTCCTTCAGGGCATCGGCAGTCTGCATTACAGCGTGGCCGGTGCCAAGCTGCTCGGCCTGCAGGGCGATAGTTCCCTGATTGCCTACCATTGCTTCTACCAGCTCTGCTTCATGGCCTACGATAACAACCTTTTTGTCTGCGCCGGCAGCGCTTGCAGCGTCAATTACGTGCTGCAGCATGGGCTTGCCGCCTACCTTGTGCAGTACCTTGGGGTATTTGCTGCGCATTCTTGTTCCTTTGCCTGCGGCGAGGATTATTGCAACTAATTCTGACATGTGAGTTCTTCCTTTCCTGACTGTCTATAAGGCATCATCTGCGTCACGACGGTTCCTAGACGTACAAGTAGTACGCCGTCGTCACCGTCGTTTAGCATCTGCTACCGTCCAGACAGCCTGACCTAGTTTATAGTTGATAAAAATTCGGTCTGCCCATAAGGCATCATTTTAAAATACCTTCTAGTCAGCCTGATGTATTCTATATTATTTATTTACTTCCAATGTTACTTTCTGCTGTTCTTCGTCTACGTTATGCAGGGTGAAGAAGGCAGTGTAATCTTCTATCAGCTTGCGGTCCGGTGCAGCTGTGGCGATTAAAAAGGCCTTGCCTACAACCTGAGCGCCGACTTCGTGAGCCAAAGCAATCATACCCTTGGCGGTGCCACCGCCCTTCATAACATCATCTACAATCAGCACACGGCTGCCGGGCTGCAATGCGCGCTTGGGCATGGCCATGTTTTGGATAACCTTGGTGGAACCGCTGACGTAATTGATGTTGACGGTGCTGCCTTCGGTAATATCACTGGTGTGACGGGCGATAACGAGTGGCACGTTAAACGCACGCGCTGTCTGCATGGCAAGCGGAATACCGCTTGTTTCAACCGTCATGATGCAGTCCGGTGCCAGCTTCTGCAGGCGGAGCATAAAGATTTCACCCAGACGCACTACGGTTTCCGGATGGCAGAGAATGTCGGTAGTATAAAGCATACCGCCGGGCAGGATGCGGTCCGGAGAGGTGAGGCGGGCAGCAAGCTCTTCCAAGAAGGCTGCGTCATCCTCCGGCAGATGGCCGGGGATAAAGCGCACGCCGCCGGCAGCGCCGGAAACGGTTTCTACCTTGCCGAGGCCGTAAAGCTCCAATCCGGATTTTACGGCTAAAACATCCTCGCTGAGGGTGGATTTGGCGATAGCAAATTTTTTGCAGAAATATGAAAATGAAAACAGCCGATATGGATGATCGGCTAAAAGTTTACTTAACGCTGCTACGCGTTCAATTCTTTTGGCTTTTACCATATGTAAGCGTCCTCCTTGCAAGTTCTAAATCACTTGGTTTATCTATATCCATGCCGATACATGCATGACGGGTGATGATGGCTTTGCAGCGCATTTCCAGAAGTGCGGAGGTGCGTGTTTCCGCATCGGCCACTGTCAGACGATGGCACAGGAGCTTTATCAAAAAGCCCCATCCGAGCCAGTTGCACAGCTTAAGCGGTGATTTGCGGCGGGCAAAGATTTCGCGTGCTTTTTGCTGGCCGCCGGGAATAATTTCTTTGGCCATAAGCATCATGTTGCCGCCAGTAAAGACGCCGTCACGCAGCTTGCCGTAGGTGCGCTTTGCATCGGGATAAGCACTCAGGCAGGCATCCTTGGGGATGATGGGATAATAAAGCTGGCCTTCGGGGAAGGCATTGCAGGCTGCAAGAAAGTCGCGTACTGCAAGGGAGGTCAGCAGCGGAATGTCGTCGCATACTCCCAGCAGCTTTTCACTGGCATCAGGGCCTAAGGCTTCGGAGGCAGCGAAGGCTGTAGCCGGCAGGTCGCCTGCGGCTTCACACAGCAGAACGTCGGCCGGTAACGTACCCTCTAAAAGCGCCAAGGCTTCGGGGCGGGCAGCTACGACAATACGGCGGATGCGTCCGCTTCCCTGCAGGGCTGCAATGATATAGTCTATGAGGCGCTTATCGCCAAGCGGTGCCAGACAGCGGTGTTCGGTGCCGGCATAGGACTTCAGCCAGGGACTGAGGCCGCCTGCTACAATAAAAGCATCTATATTAGCAGTTGTCATGCTTACGCCTTCTTCTGTGGCAGATGCTCGCTGAGGGAACGCATGAGGGTGTGCTCGGCGTTTTCCAGATGGATACGGGCTGCGTATTGCGCACGTTCTACATCATGTGCGGCAATTGCTTCTACCAGATTGCGGTGCTCGTCCATGGTTTCCACCAAACGTCCTGGGTAGCTCATGGAACGGCCGCGGATAGTAGTCATCTGCTCGCGCAGGTTATTGATGATGCTGCGCAGACGCTCGTTGCGGCTGGCAGTGTATAACATATCGTGGAAAGCAGTATCTACTTCGACGATTTTATCCATATCGTTGTTGGCGATATGCTGGCCGATTTCAATAAGATAACCGTTAAGCTGCTCAAGCTCCTCATCCGTAATACGCTCGGCAGCCAGACCGGCAGCCAGAATATCAAGGCTGATACGGATTTCGTAAATTTCGGTGATATCTTTAATGGAAATATCGGCAACATAGGTACCGCGACGGGGAATCATAACTACAAAGCCTTCCAGCTCCAGCTTACGGATAGCTTCGCGCACGGGCGTACGGCTTACGCCCATTTCGTCAGCCAGCTGGATTTCCATGAGGCGTTCCCCGGGGCTGAAGGTGCCGTCAATAATGGCTTGACGGATATTTTCACAGACAAGCTCACGCAGAGGCTTGTAGCTGTCTAGTTTTATAGGCTGCAAATGTCCGGACATATTAGTTTCTCCTTCCGATAGTTGTTGTAATAGCTGTTTCTACATCAAAATCTGTCAGTGCCTGCTGCACACGTTCCGCAGTTTCTTTGTCAGCGGTAAGACCGAATACTGTCGGGCCGCTGCCGCTCATAAGAGAATAGTAGGCGCCTGCTCCCAGCATAGCAGCCTTAATAGAGGCTATAACGGGGTGTGCCGGGATAGTTACTGTTTCTAAAACATTGCCCATGTAGGGAACGATGGCTTTGTCGCCTTCGCGCAGATATGCTTCCAGCTGCCAGATGCAGGGTGCATGAACTACACGGCCGTGGTTAAAGTTCTTGTAAACCCAGGCGGTGGAAACCTCCAGTCCGCGGGGCTTGGCCAGTACCAGCCAGGTTTCGGGCATGTCCTCCAGCTTGGTGAGGACTTCACCGCGTCCTGTTGCCAGCATGGTGCCGCCTTCGATGCAGAAGGGGATATCGCTGCCTAATTGTGCAGCGAGCTGTTCCAGTTCATAATTTTCCAGGTTAAGCTCCCAATAACGGTTCAGACCGCGCAAAACTGCTGCTGCATCACTGCTGCCGCCTGCCAGTCCTGCCGCCAGAAAAATTTTTTTGTTCAAGGCGATGTGAACGTTCGGAATAATATCGCAGTGACCTGCGAGCAATGCGGCTGCTCTGTAGGCCAGGTTATCAGGACCGCAGCTGAGGTTGTGCAGATTGCAGCTGATCTGAATGCCGTTGCCCTTGCTGATAACAACCTCGTCGCTCAGACCGACGCTCTGCATAATCATACTTACCTCATGGTAGCCGTCCTTTCGCTTGCCGAGAATATCAAGTCCCAGATTTATTTTGGCGTATGCCGTTTCTTTTATTTGCTTCATTATAAGTTCACCTGCCTAATGTTGTATACAGTATTATTTTATACTGCTTATGCCTGCATAGCAAGAATTTTTTTCGAACGTTCGGGATTTTGGCGAGAAAAATATTTAGTTGTTGCCTTTCTGCGTTAAAGTGTTACAATATATACATAAAAAACATATTCAGAATATTTTGCTTGCAAAGGAGAACTCTATGAATCCCGCTTTGAAGAAAAAACTTTACCATTATGCTATGGTGACCTTGGCCTGTGCGATTATGGGTATTGCCATGAATACCTTTTATATGCCTAATAAGATGCTCAGCGGCGGCATCGGCGGCGTTGCCGTACTTGCTTATTATGTTGCCGGCCTGCCGATGGGCGCTACCAGCTTAATCTGCAACGTGCCGCTGTTCTTTTTAGCCTATAAGTATATGGACAGGGAATATACTATCAGCGCGCTGTATGGTATTATTGCTTTTTCTGTATCCCTGGATTTCTTTCATTTTTTGTCGACCTATACTGTAGTGCATGACAAGCTGCTGGCCTGCATTGCCGGCGGTGTGCTTTACGGCATCGGTGCTGCGTGCATGTACCGCGTGGGCGGCTCCAGCGGCGGTACGGATATTATCGGCGCTATTATCCAGAAAAATTATTCTATCTCTATCAGTACGACAGGCTTTGCCTTCAACATCTGCCTGCTGCTGGCCAGCGTTTCCTTATTCGGTATTGAGCCGGTGCTGTATACATTGCTTACCTTTTTTGTGATGACTAAAACCTGTAATGCGTTTACGACAGGCTTTGATTATAAAAAGAAGGTTATCATCATCAGCGAGCATCACGAGGAGATTGCGGAAGCGATTATTAAAATCGTTGGCCGCGGTGTTACCTATATCAGCGGCGAGGGCTGCTTTACGCATCGTCACCGCGAGCTGGTTTTTGTAGTCATCAAGCTGACGCAGCTGGCAAAGGTACGCTCCATTGTGCGCGAGATTGACCCCAGTGCTTTTATGATTATCAGTGATGTTAACGATGTCTTCGGCCGTGGCTTTACGCTTAAGCCGTCCGGGCCTAACTTCCCCAGACCTAAATTCCCGGAGAAGCATGAATAAGAATTTGCGTTGTTCCCCTGCCTGATTGTGTGCAGGGGATTTTCTTTGTCTAAAATAACGAAAATATTTTTATTATAATACAGACATGTACGCTTGAAAGTGCTATAATAAAAACAAAGCTGACAGTAAAGGAGGAGAAGGCGTTGCAGCGTACATATATTGCTATAGATTTGAAATCGTTTTATGCATCGGTAGAATGTCGTGAGCGCGGACTTGATCCTCTGGATACTAATCTGGTGGTGGCGGATGAGCGGCGGACGGATAAAACCATCTGTCTGGCGGTGACGCCTTCGCTGAAAAGCTACGGTATTCCGGGGCGCGGGCGCTTGTTTGAGGTGAAGCAGCGTGTGCAGCGGATAAATGCCGCACGGCGTTTTGCTGCTCCCGGCAGGCAGCTTTGCGGTTCGTCGTGCTCCTATGCGCAGCTTCAGGCCGAGCTGCAGCTGGCACTGGATTTTATTATTGCGCCGCCGCGGATGGCCTATTATATGGAATACAGCACGCGGATTTACGAAATTTATCTGCGTTATGTGGCGCCGGAAGATATCATAGTTTATTCTGTGGACGAGGTATTTATGGACGTAACGCAGTATTATGAACTTTACGGCTTGTCGGCGCGGGAGCTGGCGATGCGTATTATTCTGGATGTTTTGCGCGAAACGGGTATTACCGCTACTGCAGGCATCGGCACTAATTTGTTTTTGGCGAAGGTGGCGATGGATGTGCGGGCGAAGCATATTGCGGCGGATGCCAACGGCGTGCGGATTGCGGAGTTGGACGAGCAGAGCTACCGGCGTGAGCTGTGGCAGCATCGGCCGTTGACGGATTTCTGGCGCGTAGGCCGTGGCTACGCAAGCAAGCTGGAGGCCAGAGGCATATATACTATGGGTGATATAGCTCGCTGTTCGGTATATAATGAAGAGCTGCTGTATCGTCTTTTCGGAAAAAATGCGGAGCTTTTGATTGACCACGCCTGGGGCTGGGAGCCTTGTACGATTGCCGATGTGAAGGGATACCGGCCGCAGGTCTGCAGCCTGAGCTCGGGGCAGGTGCTGCATCGTGCGTATGAATCGGCGGAGGCACTTTTGGTGCTGCGTGAGATGGCAGATGCGCTGGCACTGGAGCTGGTGAGCAAGGCGATGGTGACCGACCAGATAGTGCTTACTGTGGGCTATGACATCGATAATTTGAAGCAGGGCAGCAGCTATCAGGGCACGGTGAAGATTGACCGTTACGGGCGCAGGGTGCCGCAGCATGCGCATGGCAGCTGTAATCTGGGGAGCTTTTCTTCTTCATCTAAACTGTTGGTGCAGGCGGCAGCGGATTTGTACGAGCGCATTACAGACAGTAATCTTTTGGTACGGCGGCTGACCTTGGCGGCGAATCATGTGCTTCCGGCGCAGGCTGCGGCCAAGAAGCAGGAACAGGAGCTGAGCTTGTTTGACTTTGGGAATGAGGCAGTGCAGCAGGCTGCAGGGCAGCGCGAAAACAGATTGCAGCAGGCACAGCTGGAGATTAAGCGGCGCTTTGGCAAGAATGCCGTTTTGAAGGGCATGAGCCTGCTTGACGGGGCAACAGCAAAGGAGCGCAACGAACAGATAGGAGGGCACAAGGCATGAACGATAGTTATGAGGATATTATCAATTTGCCGCATCATGTATCAAAAAGGCACCGGCAGATGCCGCTGGCAGAGCGGGCGGCGCAGTTTGCACCCTTCGCCGCACTGGAGGGACATGCTGCCGCCGTAAGCAGTACGGCGCAGCGGGTGCGCTTGCAGATGGAGGAGGCAGATAAGGCAGCAGACTGATTGGGACTGCTGAAAGCGGTCATACAAAAAAGAAGCTGCGGCACATTTGTGCCTGTCAGCTTCTTTTTGCTTAAGGTATGTGGTTATAATTTAGATTTTAGCCTTGCCGCTTAAATCTGCCAGCGTAAAGTTAAACAGCTTATCATAATTTCTGCGGATGGCAACCTGCGCTGTCAGGTCATGCAGATTATATACTACGGACCATTGCGTCATGCTGGTTGCTTCTTCGGTTTCCGGCTGGCTGACAAGGGAAAGCAGGGACATAGCTTCAAAGGGCGTAAAGATGCTCTTTTTAAACTTTACAGCAGAATCCAGTACTGCAAAGCGGTCATAGGCGTGTCCCAATCCATGCATTTTGGGTGCCAGATAATGGTTGGCAACATAATTGGTATCAATAACAGTCATATCATCAATAGTATATTCCAGCACAACGTTTTTTCCGTCTGCATCGCTGAGCAGAAAATGGAAGTTGGCAGTTTCCATAGATGAATTCATATCATATTTTTCCAATAATGCTAAAGCTTCGTCTACATTGGCTGCCTTATCAAGCATCAGGCGCAGAGCAGCTGTTGTTGTAATCTGAGGCTTGCCGGTGCGCTGATGCGTAGGCTTGCCGTCCAGCTTCAGCACGCTGACAGCAAGGCCCTTTTCGTTCATACCGTCCATAATCAGGTATGGCATTGCTACTGCTGCCGATAAATCACTCTTGCCGTCGCTGAGGCTGCCGATATCGTATCCTACCCAGCCTGCATCCGCCATACCGATAGAGCGATAGCCGTCCTTAGGAGCAGTGCGTACCATTACGGCAGTCATTTTCATTTTATAGTCAAAGTTGCGTCCGTAGATAGGCTTGCCTTCTTCCGTGCGTCCGGCGAAGGCGCTGCAGCCGGCATCAATAGCGCCAGGAGCCGGTTTAGCTGCGCCGAGAAGCTCCCTGCCGACGAAGGCCAGCATGGTGTCAACGCTGTTGACATTCTGCTGCAGCATTTTGTCCAGCTTATAGTCTGCCGTATAATCCATTACGTACAAACGCCCGTTATCCAAATCTTTAATGGTAGAAATTGATGCCTTTTGTGCTTTGTCGGTTACAGAGGCAGCAGGATTTTTAGCCATGATGCTGCTGCAGGGACACATAATAAGCGTTGCCATAAGTAAAGCGGTGATTGTTTTCATGCCGGAACCTCCTCTTTGGTTTTCATAATAAAATGTTAAAAGCTGTAACTCAGGCCGCCGTACCAGCCGGAAAGCTTGTACAGACCGGTGCCGTCGTCGTTTTTGATTTTCAGATCCAGAACACGGTAGCCGGCGTTGGCGCTGAGGTTTTTACAAGGACTGTATTTTACGCCGATATCAAGGTCGTAGGTGTGCCCGCGACCGCCTAAGGGCAAGCCGGAAAGCTCGCTGTAAAGCTGCAGCCGGTGTGCCTCATCAAGGTAATGCTTGCCGCCGATGCCGAGGGCAGGGGCGAACTGGTTCAGCTGCTTAGCATACTTTTTATTAAGTACGGGACTGCTGAACTGCAAAGCAGTATCGAAGCGGTAACAGCGCAGGCCTGCGAGCCAGTAGGCGGTGCCGTTTTCTGTTGTTTTGATGGGAGAAAGATAGTTAAAGGAAGCATAGTCCAGATTCAGCTTGGTGCGGCTGTCCGCCGGAATCAGGCTGCCTTGTGCCGGAATGTGGTGTGAGGCATAGCCTTTTTCGTGGATAGCTATGTAATCTACATACCAGTTTTTGCCGCTTAACCTGTATTCGGGTGCATTACCGTTTTTAATGTTGAGCGTATCGCGGAAATTACTGTAAGCAGCAGGCACAATTCCGTGAGATGTAAATTTCAGTTTAGGTGCATAATAACGCAGCTCCAGCTGCAAATCATCATCTGCTGTCTGGGCGCTTGCCAGAGCAGGCAGGAGCAGCAGAATTGTTGTGAAAAATGAGCTCTTGGACAGCATTCTCATCCCTCCCTTTCTTAAATTTAATTTTAGCAGAAAGTTGAGAAAAATACTATAATTTTAATGTAAATTTTCGCTGTGTTACGATAGAGGAGTTTGCTTGACTTTTTTCCAGAGCAGATTTACAGCAGATAGAAGCAAAGTGAGGTTAAAAAAAGCCTCAACGGTGATTATTTCGGAAAAATCATCTGTAAAAAGTCTGCGATATGAGATAAATCCGTAAGAATTTTTAACAGGCAACATCCGGAGAACCAAAACAATATATAAGTTATGCCAAAAGGATATATTCCCTTAATGATATTATGCTATAATAAATGGGAATAATTTGGGATAATTTTGCGGAAAAAAAGGTTTATTACAGCATTTTTGTAATAAAAGTAATTGACGCAAGTGTCAAAAATGTTATACTATATAAGGAACGAATAGTTTAGTGTTTTTCGTGTGCAAGGAATCAGGTTTCGGTGGAGAAAGAAATAAATGTTAAGTGCTTACGGTTTCCCTTTTCTGCTTGCCGCTTTGGTGAGCTATATATTGACCCCTTATATTAAAACATTAGCCTTTAAAATCGGCGCGATTGACAAGCCCGATAACCGCAAGGTGCATAAGAAGATTATGCCTCGTCTTGGCGGTCTGGCTATTTATATTGCCTTTATGATTGCCGCAGTGGCGAGCTTGGAGCTGACAAAGGATATTGTCGGCATTCTGCTTGGCGGCAGCGTGATTGCCATCGTAGGCGTACTGGATGACAAATATCAGCTGCCGGCAAAGGTCAAGCTGCTGGGGCAGATTTTTGCTGCCTGCGTACTTGTGGCCTTTGATATCCGTATCGAATGGCTGAACAATCCCTTCGGCGGCTATTTTTATCTTAACGAATGGTTTATTTCTATACCGCTGACAATTTTCTGGGTTATCAGCTTTACGAACGTTGTCAATCTGATTGACGGTCTGGACGGCCTGGCAGCAGGCGTATCTGCGATTGCTTCCATGACGGTTATTCTGGTTGCGGTTCAGATGGGGTATTACCATATAGCTGTAATGACTGCGGCTCTGGCCGGCGGCATTATCGGCTTTATCCGCTATAATTTTAATCCCGCTACTATTTTCATGGGCGATACAGGCAGTATGTTCATCGGCTATATGCTGGCAGCTATTTCGGTTTACGGCGCAGTCAAGACTGCTGCTACCGTAGCGCTGATTGTACCGGCGATTGCATTGGGCCTGCCGATTATGGATACAGCTTTTGCGATTATGCGCCGCTACAGCAACGGCCGCCCTATTTTCCAGCCCGATAAGGGCCATTTGCATCACCGCCTGCTGGCGATGGGCATGAACCAGAAGCAGGCAGTTCTGCTGATGTATGCTATTACAGCCGTGCTCGGTATCGCAGCTGTGCTGTGGGCAGAGTTCGACGGCTTTTACGCCGCACTTATTATAGCGGTTATTATTACGGCAGTTGCCGTTGGTGCTAAGAAAATCGGTATTCTGAACGACAGATAAGGGGGAGGAAGAACCGTGGAGAAGATAAAGTTAATGACAGTTTTCGGCACTCGTCCGGAAGCCATCAAAATGTGCCCGCTGGTGCTGGCAATGCGTAAATATCCCGAATATATCCAGCCGATTGTGGCAGTTACCGCACAGCATCGCGAGATGCTTGATCAGGTACTGGATTTGTTTGGCATTACGCCTGATTATGATTTGAACATTATGTCGGCAGGTCAAACCCTGTATGATGTTACTACCCGCGCGCTGATGGGCCTGAAATCCGTAATGGAGGAAGCAAAGCCCGATATGGTGCTGGTGCATGGTGACACCTCGACTACCTTTGCCGGTGCTCTGGCTGCCTTTTATGCGCAGATTCCTGTAGGCCATGTGGAAGCAGGCCTGCGTACCGGTAATAAATATTCTCCTTACCCGGAGGAAATGAACCGCAAGCTGACAGGTGCGATTGCCGATATGCATTTTGCGCCTACCTCTACCAGCAAGGCTAACCTGCTGAAGGAAAACATCTGCCCTGAGCAGATTCTGGTAACAGGCAACACTGTTATCGACGCTCTGCAGACTACGGTGAAGGAAGGCTACCGCTTTGAGGACGAGGAGTTCAATAAGGTATTTGCCAGCGGTCATCGTCTGATTCTGATGACTACCCACCGCCGTGAAAACCTGGGCGAGCCTATGCGTCATGTTTACCGCGCTTTGAAGAGCGTGCTGGAAGCGCATCCCGATGTGGAAGCAATCTTCCCGGTACACAAAAACCCCAAGGTGCGTGAAATCGTGCGCGAGGAGCTGGGACATTTAGACAGAGTGCATCTGATTGAGCCTATGGAATATGAACCGTTTGCCAATCTGATGGCTAAGGTTGATATCGTGCTCACAGACAGCGGCGGAATTCAGGAGGAGGCTCCTGCCTTAGGCAAGCCGGTTCTTGTTCTGCGTGATACCACCGAGCGTCCGGAGGCTGTTGAAGCCGGTACGGTTAAGCTCGTAGGCACCGCTTATGATGATGTGCTGCACGAAACCAATCTGCTTTTAGACGATGCCGAGCATTATCGCTCCATGGCGGAGGCTGCAAATCCTTATGGTGACGGCAAGGCCTGCGAGCGTATTATCCATGCTATTTTAAGAAAAAATGGCTTTGATGTGGAAAATTTGCCGGAATTTGCGTCTAAGGCGTAGACAGAAACTGTGAAAAATATTAAAATTAAAAGAGTAAATATGATTAATTTGTGAATTCGTGCTGTGGTGAAAAAATCATGACTAACAAAACACCCGATAAGGAGCATATGCGGATGCTTGAAGCTTTGGCTACTGTGTCCTCTCTGGCGTTTATGGCCGTGATTGATTTCCTGCTGGCGTACTTCGGCGGCGACTGGCTCGACCGTCATCTGGAAACCGGCGACCATACGATGCGGGGCATCTGTATCGGTCTGGCAATAGTTTCACTTGTTATGACCTACTATAATCTGATTCAGAGGAGCGTCCTTTCACGGGACACCGAACACAAGAAGGATGAAAAGTAATTTTGATTTGACTCCCATAGCGAGAAACGGCGCGAACGCCTTCGTAGCGCGCATCTGTATGTGTGCGCTGCTCGTAGCGGTGCCGCTCTGGTTATGGCAGCGCAGTACCTTTGCCCACGGCGTGCTTTGCGGCGTGCTGGCCGGCACGATAGATCTGTCCATTCTGTTTTTAGGCATCAAAAAATCTCTGCCTTACGTAGAGGTGCCAAAGCAGGGACTGAAAATCATGAAGCGCTTCCGCTGGGCCCGTTTGGCGGCTGCGGCCGCGTTTATTATTACGATGTTAAGGATGAAGCTTGCTGTGCATGGCGCATTCGGCGGGTTTCTTCTGATACATATATTCTTTATTTTAAATCTATTATTTATCGCGTACCAACATCAAAATGAGAGGGCGTGAAGAAAGGAGTGTGTAAAAATGGGAAATGCAGCAGCTGAAGGTGCAGAAAAATCCGGAGAGATTATCCATTACCTTACCCAATCTACCTTTTTAGGTGAAGTCAACATGCAAACCATGTACATGACCTGGGTAACCATGGCAATCGTCTTCGTACTGTTCCTTCTGGTTTGTAAGAACCCGAAAATGGTTCCTTCCGGACTGCAGAATGCAATGGAAATCATTCTTGATTTCTTAAATGGTCTGATGGAAGACAACCTGGGATCCAAAGGCCGTAAATTTATGGCACCGTTCATCGTTACCTTGTTTATGTTTATCCTGGTAGCAAACGAACTGGGCATTTTGCTTCCGCAGATTGGCGTTCACTGGACTTCACCTACCAATGACATTAATACCTGCTTTGCGCTTTCTTTGCTAATTGCGTTTAGCGCGTACTGCGTTGGTGTGGCGAAACAAGGTATCGGCCACTTTAAACATTTCATCAGCCCGAGTCCGGCATTCCTGCCGTTGCATCTTTTGGATGCAGTGACTAAACCGCTGACCATGGCTCTTCGTCTCTTTGGTAACATCCTGGCAGGCGAAATCCTGTTGATCGTACTGTATCAGCTGGCTCCGTGGGTAGTTCCTGAACTGTGGGTAATGTTCTCCCTGTTCATTGGCTTCGTTCAGGCTTTTATCTTTACCATTTTGTCTTTGGGCAGCTATGCACTGGCATTTGCTAGCCACGACGAACACTAAGCTTTTTAAGCAAAAAAAATTTAAAATCACAATTTCGAAAGGATGAAACAAATGTCTGAAAATGCAATCATTACTGCTGCATCTGTAATCGGTGCAGGCCTTGTTTGCTTGGGTGCTGCTGCTGGCGCTGGTATCGGTAACGGCAACATGTGCGGCAAATCTATTGAATCCATGGCTCGTCAACCGGAAGAAGCTGGTAAAATCTTTACCAACATGCTGGTTTGCGTAGGCTTGATCGAATCCATGCCTATTCTGTGCTATGTAATCGCTATCGTTCTGGTATTCGCTAACCCGTTCATTAAATAATTTAATTTTGCAAGATATTACAAAAAGGAGCGTGCTATAATTGGTTAACTTCAATGCAACACTTATCGCGCAGATCCTGAACTTTTTGGTTTTAGTTTTCGTTCTTGCAAAATTCGCTTACAAACCCGTATGCAACATTATGGAAGAGCGTAAGAACAAAATTGCAAGCGATCTGGAAGCTGCAGAAAAGGCTAAGACTGACGCAGAAGCAGTTAAAGCTGAATACGCTGCAAAGCTGGCTGAAGCTAAACAAGAAGCTCAAGCTATTGTTGATGCTGCCCGCAAAACTGCTCAGGCTGCTCATGACAAGATCATGGCAGACACCAAAGCTGAACAAGATCAGGTTATTGCAACTGCTAAAGAAGCAATCGCACTGGAACAGAAGAAAGCTATGGACGAAGTTCGTGCACAAGTTATCAACCTGTCCATGATTGCTGCTAGCAAGATCGTAGAACAAAAGTTAGGTTCTGAAGAAGACAAAAAAATGGCTAGCAAAATCGTTGATTCTATCATGAAATAATTTTGCTGCTTTCCCTATTAAGCCGGAAGTATGCCGCTGAAATGCGAAACAGCAGGCAAAACCCCGGTATTCGGAGGTGATTGGTACAATATGAAGACAGAAGAAAATATTGCTTTAATTAAGCAACAATTGTCCGACTTCAAAATCGATCTGGGCTCCATTAAAGAGCTGTTAGATGTAAACGTTACTACCGCCAAGAAATTGTCGGCTGACGAGTATCAATCCATTTCTGTAATCCTGACCGAGAAACTGGGCCGTGAGATTTTCCTGAACAAGAAAGTTGACCCGTCTATCCTCGGCGGCATCATCGTACAAGTTGGCGATAAGGTATTCGACGCTTCCGCACTGCGCAAGCTGAAGAAAATGGAAGTTGCTCTGAACGGCATCGACGTTCACGAGTACACCAAACCGGAAGCCCTGGGTGATGCTCTCAGCAACAAGCTGGAGAATTACAATGTGGATGCTGATCTGGAAGAAGTTGGTATCGTAGAAAAAATCGGTGACGGCATCGCAACCGTTATCGGTATGAAAAACGCTATGGCTGGCGAATTAGTTGAACTGCCCCACAACGTATCCGGCATGGTTCTGAACCTGAACCCGGACAGCGTTGGTATCGTACTGATGGGCGGCGAGACCAAAATCAAAGAAGGCGACGTAGTTCGCCGTACCGGCCGCATCATGGAGGTTCCTGTTGGTGAAAACCTGCTGGGCCGTGTAGTTAGCGCTATCGGTGACCCGATCGACGGCAAAGGCGAAATCGCTGCTGCAGCTCGTCGTCCGGTTGAATCTCCTGCACATGGTATCGCAGATCGTAAATCCGTTGATACCCCGCTGCAAACCGGTATTAAATGTATCGACGCACTTGTTCCTATCGGACGTGGTCAGCGCGAACTTATCATCGGCGACCGTGGTACCGGTAAGACTGCAGTTGCAATCGACACCATTATCAACCAAAAAGGTCTGGGCGTTATCTGCATTTATGTAGCTATCGGCCAAAAGGCTTCTAACATCGCTCGTATTGTTCGTACTCTGGAACAACACGGCGCTATGGAATACACCATCATCGTTGCTGCTACTGCTGCTGACTCCGCTCCGCTGCAATACCTGGCTCCGTACGCTGGCGTAACCATGGCTGAATACTTCATGGATCAGGGCAAAGACGTTCTGTGCGTATACGACGACCTGTCTAAACACGCTGTTGCATACCGTGCAATGTCCCTGCTGCTCCGTCGTCCTCCAGGACGTGAAGCATACCCTGGCGACGTATTCTATTTGCATTCCCGTCTGCTGGAACGCGCTGCTAAGCTGAACGATGAACTGAAGGGCGGTTCCATCACTGCACTGCCGATCATCGAAACCCTGGCAGGTGACGTAGGCGGCTTCATTCCGACCAACGTAATTTCTATTACCGACGGTCAGATCTTCCTTGAATCCGAGCTGTTCTACTCCGGTATCCGTCCGGCTATCAACTCCGGTCTGTCTGTATCCCGTGTAGGTGGTGCTGCTCAGATCAAAGCTATGAAGCAGGTTGCAGGTACCTTACGTCTGGATCTGGCTCAGTTCCGCGAGCTGGCAGCATTTGCTCAGTTTGCTTCTGACCTCGATAAAGCTACCAAAGCACAGCTGGACCGTGGTCAACGTCTGACCGAGGTTCTGAAACAAGGCCAATACAGCCCGTTGTCTGTTGAAAAACAGGTTATGGCTATTTACCTTGGTACCAAAGGCTATCTGGATGACGTAGCAGTTAAAGATGTAACCCGCTGCGAAAAAGAATTCCTGGACTTCATGGAAGCTAACCATCCGGAAGTTGGCGGAGACATCATCAAAACCAAGAAAATCACTGATGAGAACGAAGAAGCTCTGAAGAAAGCTATCGCCGAGTTCAAGGATACCTTTGTTAGTGAAGGTAGGTGATTAACTAATGGCTACTGCACGCGAGATTCATCGCCACATGAAAAGCGTAGGTAACATTGGCAAGATCACGAAGGCTATGAAAATGGTTGCTGCTGCCCGCCTCAGAAGAGCGCAGGAAAGAGCTGCTGCAAGCCGTCCGTATGCCATCAAGATCAAAGAAGTGTTATCCAGCGTTGTGAGCGATCCGAGCATCCTTGCAGGCTTAAGTGCCAAAAAACACCCGCTGCTTCAACATCGTGATGTTAAAAAAGTTGGTTATCTGGTGCTCGCCTCTGATAAAGGTCTGGCAGGCGCATATAGTTCCAACGCTTTGAAAAAAGCAGTTGCGGAGATTTCCGAATGTGAGCATGACGTAGTCATTATCACCAGCGGCCGTAAGGCTAGAGATTTCTTCCAACGCCGCGGCTATAAAGTGCTGAGCAGCCACTTCGGCTACTCCGACAGACCGTCTTACGCAAATGCAGTAGAAATTGCTCAGGATGCAATCAAACAATTTGCTGACGAGCATTTCGACGAGCTGCATATTGTGTTTACACTTTTCAAAACCGCTTTGTCCCAAATTCCTACCAGCGACAAGATTCTGCCGGTAGAGCCTCCTGTAAAGGAGAAAGGCAAAGCTAGCGCAAGCTTTATTTTCGAGCCTGATGAAGACGAAACTCTGCAGGTACTTGCACCTAAGTATCTGGAAACCGTAGTTTACGCCGCACTGGTACAATCTGCTGCCAGTGAGTTGGGTTCTCGTATGACTGCTATGAGCTCTGCTACCGATAACGCAGGCAAGCTGGTACAAAACCTGGAGCTGTCCTATAACAAGGCACGTCAGGCTTCCATTACCCGCGAGCTGAACGAAATCGTTGGCGGCGTAGAAGCTCTGAAGCAGGCACAAAACTAATTAGATATTTCGTAGGGAGGCTAAAACCTTGAATACAGGTAGAATCGTACAAGTTGTAGGCCCTGTTATCGACGTAGAGTTTCCTCCTAAAAGCATGCCTGCTATCCTCAACGCGCTGCACATTGATGGCACCACCGATGAGGGTAAAGTAAAAATCCACCTGACCGCAGAAGTTATGCAACACATCGGCAATAACATTGTCCGCGCTGTTGCTATGAGCTCCACCGACGGTCTGGTTCGTGGCATGGAAGTTGTAGATACCGGCGCTCCTATCAGCGTTCCGGTTGGTCCTGGTGTACTGGGCCGTATCTTCAACGTTTTAGGTGAAACTGTAGACCATGATGACACTCCGGTTGAAGCAGCTGATCACTGGCCTATTCATAGACCGGCTCCGAGCTTTGACCAACAGGCTACAGCTACTAAAATTTTGGAAACCGGCATTAAAGTCGTTGACCTTATCGCTCCGTATGCAATGGGCGGTAAAATCGGTCTGTTCGGCGGTGCTGGCGTAGGTAAAACCGTTATTATTATGGAGCTTATCCATAACATTGCTACTGCACACGGCGGCTATTCCGTATTCGCAGGCGTTGGCGAACGTACTCGTGAAGGCAACGACCTGTGGGGCGAAATGAAAGAGTCTGGCGTTATCAACAAGACTGCTCTTGTATACGGCCAGATGAACGAGCCTCCTGGAGCACGTATGCGTGTTGGTCTGACTGGCCTGACCATGGCAGAATACTTCCGTGATGTTGGCGGCCAGGACGTACTGCTCTTTATCGATAACATTTTCCGTTTCATTCAGGCTGGTTCCGAAGTATCCGCATTGCTCGGCCGTATGCCTTCCGCAGTAGGTTACCAACCTACTCTGGCAAACGATATCGGCGCACTGCAAGAGCGTATTACCTCCACCAAGACCGGTTCTATCACATCCGTACAGGCTGTATATGTACCTGCGGATGACTTGACTGACCCGGCTCCGGCAGGCACCTTCGCTCACTTGGATGCAACCACCGTATTGTCTCGTCAAATCGCAGAGCTTGGTATTTATCCGGCAGTTGACCCGCTCGACTCCACCAGCCGTATCCTCGATCCGCTGGTAATCGGCGAAGAGCATTATCATGTTGCTCGTGGCGTACAGGCTATCCTGCAACGTTACAAAGAATTGCAAGATATCATCGCAATTCTGGGTATGGAAGAATTGAGCGAGGAAGACAAAGTAACTGTTGCTCGTGCTCGTAAGATTCAGAAGTTCCTCAGCCAGGCATTCTTCGTTGCTGAACAGTTCACCGGTACCCCCGGTCAATATGTTCCTCTGAAGGAAACCATCCGCGGCTTCAAAGAAATCCTCGAAGGCAAGCATGATGACCTGCCGGAAGGTGCTTTCTACATGGTTGGTACCATTGATGACGCTGTTGCCAAGGCTGCAACTATGAAGGATTAACAGATGGCTACTCCGTTTTCTTTTGAAATTGTCACGCCGGATAAGATGCTGTTCGCTTCTGAAGAAGTAACTTATGTGGGTTTCCGTGCTTTGTCCGGTAATCTGGGTCTCAAAGCTAGACATATGCCTATCATTGCGACCATGGATATTGCGCCGATGAAGCTGGAGTTCACCGACGGCAGCGTTAAAGAATTTGCTGTTTGCGGCGGCTTTCTGGAAATGAAAGACAATAAATGCACCGTTCTGGCAACTATTGCCGAAGCTGATGCAGATATTGATACCGCTCGTGCAACTGCAGCTAAAGAACGTGCAGAGCAACGTCTTGCTTCCAAGAGCGAAGACATTGACACTGTTCGTGCTGAAAACGCGCTGAAGAGAGCTGTTGCCCGCTTGCGTACTACTCACAAGCTGTAATAAGCATTGCGACAATGCCAAAAAAATTACCCCCGTCCGTCAGGGCGGGGGTTTTTATATGCGCGGAAAACGAATTTTCCGTGTTGTTTGTTGATACTTAGCATAAGCAGGCTGCAGGTGACAGTGTTATAGCTAAAAAAGCGTCACAGCGTCACTAAGCGTCACGCGGTTTTGGCTTCCAGCTTTTGCAAGGTAATATCAGATCCTTTATTAACACGCTTATTATGATAATAAACTCCGTAGTCCTGAAAAAGTCTGTCAACTTTAACATTGAGCTTGCGGGTAAGAATGTGCGATTTCATATCATCTATATTAAGATCTTGCAGCATTTGCGTTGCACTGCCGCGCCAAATTTTATTCTCGCCGCTTACTAAAGCTGCTACCTGTTCCAGCAGCATATCTTTAGGTTCCTCCCATAATTGCTGGTTGGAACGGATAAACTGCCAGGTACAGCTTTCCGGCGAAAAATCAATAATAATTTCCTGGTCCGGCAGCTCTCTGCCCACAATGTTTAACTGGGCACGCTTGTCGGTACGGTTTTTCTTTTGCAGAATCATTGCCCCGTCGGCAGCACCAAGCAGGCCGGTAGTGCCGGAAATCATATCAAATTTATCTTCCGCCTCCATTTTTCTGGTGTGATGAACAACGATAATACAAATGTTATGGCGGCAGGCTATTTCCTTGAGCAGGGTAATAATGTGATAATCCGAAGCATAGCTGTAGGCTGCACTGCTGAATTCACGGATTTTTTGCAGAGTATCGATAATTATCAGCTTGGTAGCAGGCTTGCTTTGCAGAAAATCCGTTAATTGTTCTTCAAGTCCCTGATTTAAGCTGTCGGCCTTGGTAGCTAAATATAAATTGGCGTTACCTTCTACACCGAACATGCGCGAAAAACGTTTTTGCAGACGCACCAAGTCATCCTCCAATGATAAGTACAGTACGGAAGCAGGTGTTACCTTATGGTTAAAAAATTCCATGCCTGCGGCAACATGGTAAGCAAGCTGAGCCATGAGGAAGGATTTGCCTGTTTTGGGCGGTCCCGCCAAAATATACACACCGCTGTATAAAAAATTGTCGATTAAGGCTGTGGCCGGTGTGTAGCTGGTGTCATACAGATCGGGCAGGCTGACTGCTTCCAGAGAAGAGGAACAAGCAGATGTTGGACTGTTGGGGGGATAGAATACATTGTCTTTTTGCATTTCAATACACTCCTTTAACAAATATGATTAGTAAAATACTAACCTATTTAGTACTTATCTTGACAATACTAAACTATTAGAGTAAAGTCAAGCAAAAAGAAAATTTTTCATAAACTTCTTTGCTTAAAAAAGAAAAGGTGCTATACTATACTTAACAAAAAAATTAAGTAGGAGGTGCTTGGCGGATGATAATAAGAAATAATATCGGTGAACGCATCGGCTTCTTTCGCCGTTTACATAATTACACCCAAAAGGAATTAGGAAAATTACTGGGCTTTAGCGATAAAACCTGTGATGTACGTGTTGCCCAATACGAATCGGGTGACAGGGTGCCCAAAGAAGAGATGCTGAAAAAAATTGCCGCTATATTCGGAATCAGTCCTTACGCTTTAAATATACCGAATATAAGAACCTGGGCGAGCAGAATGCATATTTTCTTTGCTATGGAGGATAAATACGGCGCGGAAATTAAAAAGATAGATGATGAATATTACTTGCGGATTGAAAAGACCTATCCTGAGCACCCAACTATAACCGGTGTCAGAAATGCGGTTTTACAGGAATGGGTTGACATGTATTCCGCTTTGCAAAAGGGTGAAATCAGCAGGGAAGAATATGACAGATGGCGTTATAACTATCCGCTGCAGGGAGAATACGGATATATAACCTTCGGGCGCGATGAGGAGGAAGAAGTTGCCACCTATCCCGAGAAGTATTTTTCGCTGCTTAACCTGCAGAAGGATGTACAGAATCTTGCTGACGAAAATCAGGAAATCGACGAAGAAACTATTACTGATTTAGAGGCACGCTATAAGGATGCCGAAAGGATTATCAGTCAGGAGCTGGCGGAGCTGCGCCGGGCGATTGAAAGGGCCAAGCAGAGCAAGTGACGCTTAGTGACGCTATGACGCTATTGCAGTGGGTAGAGGGATAAAAAGAGCTTGCGGAAGCTCCGATTGTATACATTTCTCTTCCTCTCCCCAAATGGTGCCATTTGTGGTATTATTTACATAGTGTCGTTTGGCACCGCTTACTAAAGTTGATACAAGGAGTGATAGATTATGACAACTGCAAAGGAATTGCAAAAGAATTTGACATGGGAATTCCCCCATATCGCTAAGAAGAACACTGCTGCCAAAGAAGCAGCGTTTGCATACTGCGAAGGCTACAAGGAATTTTTGGATACAGCAAAAACAGAGCGTGAATTTACCGCCAAGGCTGTAGAAAAGCTGGCTGCTGCAGGCTATGTTCCCTTCGAAGAAGGCAAGGCATATAAACCCGGTGACAAGGTCTACTTTGTCAACCGCGGCAAATCTCTGGCTATGTCCACCTTCGGTACCGCACCGCTGGAGGCAGGCGTGCGCCTGAACGCTGCGCATATCGATTCACCGCGTCTTGATTTGAAACCGAACCCGGTATACGAAAACCATGAGATGGCTTATTTCAAAACGCATTATTACGGCGGTATCCGCAAATATCAATGGGTGACCGTGCCTCTGGCTATGCATGGCGTTATCATCAAAAAGAACGGCGAGCTGGTGAAGGTATGCGTGGGCGAAAATGCCGGCGACCCTGTTTTCTGCGTAACCGATTTGTTGCCCCATCTTGGCGCTAAGCAGAACGAGCGCAAGCTGAGTGAAGGCATTAAGGGTGAAGAGCTGAACATTGTTATCGGCAGCCTGCCTTTTGTTGACGAAAGCGAAGAAGAGGGCGTTAAGGATGCCGTAAAGCTGAATGCGCTGGCACTGCTCAACGAAATGTACGGTATTACCGAGCATGATTTTATGCGTGCGGAAATTGAATTTGTTCCTGCTACCAAGGCGCAGGACGTAGGCCTGGACCGCAGTCTGATTGGTGCCTACGGCCAGGATGACAAGGTTTGCGCTTATACCGCACTGACTGCGGAAATCGATACCAAAGCGCCGTATTACACCACTGTTACGGTTTTGGCAGATAAAGAGGAAATCGGTTCTTACGGCAACACCGGTCTGAATTCCGATTTCGTGCTGCACTATCTGGAGGATCTGGCAGCAACTCAGGGTGCCAACATCCGCAAGCTGCTGCGCAATACTACCGCGCTTTCCTCCGATGTCAACGGTGCCTATGACCCGAGCTTTGCTTCCGTATATGAAGAACGCAACAGCTGCTTCGTCAACAAAGGCCCTGTACTGACAAAATATACCGGTGCGCGCGGCAAATCAGGCTCCAACGATGCCAGTGCCGAAACTATGGCTAAGGTTATCAGCATTATGGATGAGGCTGATGTTTTTTGGCAGATTGGCGAGCTGGGCGCTGTTGATGAAGGCGGCGGCGGTACCGTTGCATTGTATGTTGCTGCTATGGATATGGACGTAGTTGACCTTGGTGTGCCTATTCTGTGCATGCATTCTCCGTTCGAGCTGAGTTCTAAGCTGGATGTTTATTACACCTATAAAGCATTTGCTGCTTTCCTGGAGAGCAGCAAATGAATACCCTTAACGAGCTTTCGCAGGCAGAGAAAAAGCAGCGTATTTTAGTTTTATGTAATGAGAACGAAATTGCCGGCTTGCAGGCACAGGGGCTGCCTGTGAGCTGTGAGGACAGCCTGCTTTCAATGCAGCATCTGAAAATGGCACGCCTGGAGGCAGAGCGTCGCCATAAATTGAATGAAGGCTTACAGGTTTTTACAATTACGCCAGAGCCTGTGCAGGCTACGGAAGCGGAACGTTCCCTGATTTATGCCATGCTTGTACGCTGCCGTAAGGTTATCAGCTGCCGTGATAAGCTGGAGGATATGCTGAAATTTGACGACCGCGAGGACTGGGCAGCTTATAAGCAGGAGTATGAAAATAAAGTGCTCGATGCGTATAAGGCTACGTGGCGTGACGCAGAAGTCTATCCTTATAATATTATTGATAACATCAAAGAGTACAATAAAAACGAAAGCTATATTTTAAAGCAGCTTTACTGGCATCTGGCAGAGCGTACGCCGGGCGTTGTTAATGACGGTGATGCCGAGATGATTAACGAGCTGCGCAAAATGTTCTGCGATTTGAGCGTGAGCCTTTTGCAGGCCGATGTGGTTGTAGTTAGCGAGGACTTGGAGGATGCAGAGCTTTTGGCTTTGGCAACCAAATTTATGTGGCACGGTGAGGCAAAAGTAGAGCGTTTGTGAGTGCAGGCAGGATTGCCCTAAAAAAATATAGCAAGTCATGTCGCATAAACAAAACACCCGAAGTCGTAATGGCTTCGGGTGTTTGCGCATATTTATAAATAACTTTTGATATTCCAAAGCAGATAAAGCGGTAAGCTGACGGTTTTTGTATCGTCAAAATCGTTAATGCCAATGTTTCTGCGTTTTTCGTATGAAAAATGTACTTGTACACACAAAGTTCCTATGAAAAATGCAATTATAACTGCAAATTTCATATGAAAAACGCAAATAAATCTCATCGGGCGGTTTTTGCGTTTTGTCACAGATTTTTCCTTGCATATTAAACTTGCTTATAGTAGACTATAATATGTAGAACTAGGCAAGGCCGCTAAGCTTCTTGAGAAGAAGCACAAGATATATAAGTAAGGACGGTGACTGTAAGATGGCTGATATCGTAGAAAGTCTGGCAGGAAACAAAATGCTGATGCTGAAGCAGGATATAGCTTTTTTGCGCAAGCGTCTGGCGGAATGTGCTGATGAGGATGCTAAAAAGGCTATCCGCAGGGAATTAATGGAGAAGGAAACCTATTATAATATTTTAGCAGACCGCCAGCGGGTGAATTTCTGAGCCGGAAGCAGTGCCGGCTTTTTCTTATAAGGTCGGGCGAAATATGCCTGTGGCAAAATTTTCCGGCTTTTTATTAAGTCTTGAAAAGTACCTGTGTTTGATGATAAAATATTTGTTACGGAAAAATTTTTCCGACTTCGCATATGCAGGAGGGTTATTTTGGAAAAACTAATTGTGAAGGGCGGAAACCGCCTCGTTGGTGCAGTTAAAACCAGCGGTGCGAAAAACGCTGTACTGCCGATTATTGCAGCTTCTATCCTGGGAACTACCCCAAGTCATCTTGATGAAGTTCCGATGCTGGAAGATGTACATACTATAAGTGAAGTTTTAAAATGTCTGGGACTGGCTGTAGAATGCAGTCCGGAAAAGAATGTGCTGGATATCGACAGCACTGAGATAACCTCGTATGAAGCACCGTATGAGCTGGTGCGTACCATGCGTGCGTCCTTTCTGGTAATGGGACCGCTGCTGGCGCGTATCGGTAAAGCGCGTATTTCTATGCCCGGCGGCTGCGCTATCGGCGCACGTCCGATTGATATTCATCTCAAGGGCTTTGAGGCCTTGGGTGTAAAAATCGAACAGGGACATGGCTATATTGAAGCAAGTGCTCCCGAGGGACTGAAGGGTACCAGCATTTATTTTGATTTCCCGAGCGTAGGTGCTACCGAAAATATTATGATGGCAGCTTCTCTTGCTGAGGGTACTACTATTTTGGAAAATGCTGCCGAAGAACCGGAGATTGTCGATCTGGCCAACTATCTGAATAAGATGGGTGCCAAAATCCGCGGTGCCGGTACCGATACTATCCGCATTGAGGGTGTAGACAAGCTGCACGGTGCAGACTATACCATTATTCCGGACCGTATTGAGGCAGGCACTTATATGATTGCTGCTGCTATGACCGGCGGTGATATTGTTGTGGAAAATGTTCTGCCGGAGCACCAGAAGCCGCTGATTGCCAAGCTGCGCGAGGCAGGTGCCGTGGTTGAAGAGGATATTGATAAGGTACGCGTTATCGGCAAGAATCCGTTGAAGGCTGTATCTATCAAAACTCTGCCTTATCCGGGCTTCCCGACTGATATGCAGGCTCAGATGATGGCGATGATGGTTATTGCCGAGGGCCGCAGCAAGGTTACGGAAACTGTTTTTGAAAATCGTTTCATGCATGTGGTTGAGCTGAACCGCATGGGTGCGCAGATTTCTACCGAAGGCCGCAGTGCCGTTATCGACGGTCCCTGCAAGCTGACAGGCTGTGATGTGCGTGCAACCGATTTGCGTGCCGGTGCCGCTATGATTCTGGCGGGCTTGGTGGCCGAAGGTACAACACGTATCGGCGATTTGCACCATATTGACCGTGGCTACGAGAACATTGTTGCTAAGCTGAAAAATCTGGGTGCAGATATTGAACGCGTAGATGTAGATTAAGGAGATATGACTAATGTTTAAGAGTATGGATATCGGTATTGATTTGGGTACCGCTAACATTCTTGTTTATGTCAAGGGCAAGGGCGTTGTCCTGAAGGAGCCTTCTGTTGTGGCTATTGACAAGGTGCGCAACAAGGTGCTGGCTGTGGGCGATGATGCCAGAGAAATGCTGGGACGTGCTCCCGGAAGTATCGTTGCTATCCGTCCGCTGAAGGAAGGCGTTATTGCGAATTATACGGTAACGCAGAAGCTGCTGGCTTACGTTATTGAGAAGGTTGCGGGCAAGAGCCTGTTTTTCAAACCGCGTGTTATGACCTGTGTGCCTATCGGTATTACTTCGGTAGAAAAGCGTGCTGTTATGGAGGCTACTACCCAAGGCGGTGCTTCCAAAACCTATCTGATTGAGGAACCGCTGGCAGCGGCTCTTGGTGCCGGTATTGATATTTCCGTACCGCGCGGCAATATGGTTGTTGATATCGGCGGCGGTACTACCGATATCGCTGTGCTGAGCCTTGGCGGTATTGTTGTTGATTCTTCTATCCGTATCGGCGGCGATCATTTTGATGAGGCTATTGTGCGCCATGTGAAGAAGGTACATAATGTGCTTATCGGTGAACGTACTGCTGAGGAAATCAAGATGAATGTTGCTACTGTTATTACTGATGGTCGTCATGAGTCTATCACTGTGCGTGGCCGTGATATGGTTACCGGTCTGCCGACTACCTTCAGCGTAAGCTCGGAGGATTGCCGTGTGGCATTGGAGGATGCTGTTGCTTCTCTGATTGCTACCGTGCGCGGTGTCCTGGAAAAATGCCCGCCGGAGCTGGCTGCGGATATTGTTGATAACGGTATTTATCTGACCGGTGGCGGTGCACTGCTTGACGGTTTGGCTGAGATTATGCAGCGTGAGACCGGTATTACTACGCATATTGCCGATGATCCGTTGGAGTGTGTTGCTCTTGGTACCGGCAAGGCGCTGGAGAATCTGGATAAGCTGCATCCTGGTACTGTTTATACTGCGTCTAATCTGGTTGATTAATTTTGGGGAGGAGCTGCCTTTGGCAGCTCCTTTTGTGTAGATGTGAAGAAGAATCTTTGGCGTTCTGCTGTCCTTCTTGCCTGCCCCTTGGGGAGAGGTGGCATCGCGCAGCGATTACGGAGAGGGGGTGTGAGCGTCGCAATTAAATATCGTTCCAGTCAGCAGCAATTTTCCCGTGCCATAGGGCACAACGCAAATTTCGTGTGGAACCAGGACGAAGCTTCGGTAAAATTTGACAGACAGTAAGAGAAAGTTACGTACCCTTGCTTCTATGGTTCCAGACACTCATTTGCTAAAATTGCTATTCCTTACACGATATGTTAATTGCTCGTTAGAGCGTTCTGCTAACTTTCTTGCCTGCCCCTTTGGGGAAGGTGCCGAGCGAAGCGAGGCGGAAGGGGGCGTATACCCACGACGCTCTAATATACTCTTTTCTTCCCTCAACATTTTGTTTTTCTTTTAAGAGGTCCTATATATGAATTTCAAGAAACTGATATGTTCTGTTTTTATGTTGGCTGCGCTGTGCGCCGCTCCGCTTGCGGCGAGCGCCGCTCCCGTTACGGCGGTACGCAGCAGCGTTAGTCCTGCGCGAGTACGTCTGGTGTTCGACAGCAGGGAGCCTGTTAAATATACTGCCGAAAAAAACGGCTTGCAGTTGGTGGTTACGTTGCCTGAGGGTACGGCGCTGACGCAGAAGCCTGTCTTTAAGCAGGATGCGGTGATTAAAAATATCACTGTACCTGTCAAAAAGAAGAAAAAGGCACAGGTGGTTATAGATTTAACTAAGGATTGCCAGTATAAGCTTTATCCGCTGAAAAATCCTGACCGTCTGGTGCTGGATATTTACCGCATTCCTATCAGCAAAACAACGACGCAGCTTGCAGGCGGCGTTACCTATACCTATGCGCAGGAGGAGCTGAACGGCAGACCAATCGTAAGCTATCTGGTGAGCGTTGCGCCTTCGGCGCGCCTGGAGCTGAGGCCGTTCTCGGCCGCAGGCATGTATAACGGACGCGGCAGCCTGGCTAAGCAGGCGGCGGAAAGAGGTCTTGTGGCTGCCATCAATGCGTCGTATTTTGATACCGACGGCTGGGTTATCGGCAACGTTAAGGATAAGGGCAATTTTGTCGCTATGGATGCTACGCCGCGCAGCGGTTATGTAGTGCAGGGCAACGAGCAGAAGATTGTGCGCGACATTGCCTACACCGGCAGCGTAACACTTCCTGACGGCAGAGCGCTGCAGCTGAAGGGCATGAACCGTGCGCGCATTGCCAATGATTTGGTGCTGTTTAATTCCTATTACGCTACGTCGACCAAAACGAATCAGTACGGGCGTGAGGTGAAAATCAAAAACGGTCGCGTTGTTGCTGTTTCCACAGCAGGCAATATGTCTTTGGAGCCGGGTTGCGTAGTGCTTTCCGGTCATGGCACAAATGCGGCTGCTCTGGCAGGCCTGCGCCTGGGCGACCATGTAGCGCTTACGCAGAGCCTGGGAAGCAGCATTGCGGATGCGGCAACGACTGTTGTCAGCGGCGGTCCGCTGCTGGTAGAAAACGGCAGGGTGAATGTGCGTACTGCGGAGGAGCAGATGGCTCCCGATATTGCGCGTGGCAGAGCACCGCGCACTGCGGTAGGCCTGAAACCGGACGGCACGCTTTTAATGCTTGTTATTGACGGCAGAAGCAGTGCTTCCGCAGGCATGACGCTCGCGGAGCTGGCGCAGTATTTTGTGAAGCTGGGTGCGGTGAGCGCTGTCAATTATGATGGCGGCGGCAGCAGCGAAATGGTCATCAACGGCAAAATCGTCAACAAGCCTTCGGACGGACGCGAGCGTTTGGTGAGCATCGGTCTGGGATTGTTCATCAAATAAGCTGGTTATATAGGCAAAATAAAAAACAAGGGGCGGTCACGCGTTAGCTGTGACAGCTCCTTGTTTTGTTGTTGCGGGTTATAGCTTAATCTTCGGTAATGATAACGCCGGTGCCTATGCCGCCGTTATCGCTGCAGACAAGCTCCTTCAGGCTTTGGATATCCGCATTGCGCAGGCGGATGCAGCCTTCGGAGGCCATGGTGCCGATAGAGGCGGGGTCATGCGTACCATGAATGCCGATGCCGATCCAGCCGGTGTCCAGCGAAAGGAACCAGGGACCGTAGGCACCTTCGATTACGCCCTGGCCGTCACCGAAATCGTGCGTCCAGTAATGCGCCGGGCAAACCTCTTCGATGCGGAAGGGAACCTGCGCTGAAGGAACGCCGACTGCCGCACCTGTGTAGTAGGACGGAATTGCTGCTGCACTGCCCCAGGAGGTGGGGGTGCGGTTGTCACCTGTGTACTGCTTGTCACCGGGGTTTTTGGCAACAGCGATAGGATAGCTGCAGACTGCTTCCTCCACACCCTGCTGATAGACGTCAAGGCGGTAGCTTTGCTTATGGATGCAGATGAGATATCTGGCGTTGCCGAACAGGGCGGACGCAGGCGCCGCAGCTGCTAAGCCGCAGCTTAGCAGCAGGCAGACGCTGAATATTAAGCCTAAAAGTTTTTTGAGCATTGCTGATACTTCCTTAATGCTTATTTAGCAGGCTACTCGTACAAAATCTGCGCTTACATAGCCAACATCACCTTGAGCGTTAATAGCCTTCCACCATTGGCGGCCTTCGGCTTCGAATGCGCCTTCTAACGGTGCTATTTCTTCGCCGGACATCAGCGAATCAATTACATTGCTACTTGTGGAGGGGGCGGTGCGGAAGTTTACATAGTCACCGGTTAAAACCAGTTTTACGCCGGGAGCCCAATAGCTGTCCATGTTTTCAAATTTGCTGTAGAGGTTGGATATTCTTTGATTGGAGTATTGCAAACTTTCGGCAGACATGCTGTCCCCGTATTGAGCATAGCTTTTGCTGGCAGGGAGCGATTGTGCATTTTCGGTGCGGAGCTCATCGTAGGTACTGATAAAGGCATTGATATATTTTTTGTTGTCATAAATAGTAGTCAGCCAGTAATCACCGTCACCGGAATCGGCTTCGCCCTTGGCGCTGAAGCTTACTGTGGCGCCGTTACTGTTTTGCTGCACATCATACATCTGCAAGGCAGCGAAGGCAATCGCTTTGGCCTCCATATCGCTGATGTAGATGCCCTTGCGGCTGAAGCAGGGAGCAACATATTCCTCGGCATATTTTTCGGTCATGGTATGCTTCACATCAAAGCGGGTATTTTTCAGCAGAAAGGCTTCTGTTCTGCCGCAGCGGGAGTCAATATCAGTAGGGAGCCTGCTTGCGGAGGTATTATAGACTGCCGCTTCCATAACAGATGTGCCGGTAAAGAGCATTGCTGCTGCCAGTGCTCCGATAGCAAAATTTTTGATTTTCATAACAACATCTCCTTTCCAGATGTGGAAATTATAATCTTTGATGCTTATATTATAGCTGAAAAAACGCTTTTGCACCCTACCCCAAAGGGTGATTTCGGGTAGGATAGGCAAAAAAAGCGTAAAAAATTATGTGCCGGTAATTTTTTAACTGCAGATGATTTTCATAATGTTTTATTTAAGAGCTGTTTACAGTCTGTTCACTTGTCAAAATATTGCTGAGGCTGTATAATTTATGTTAGAGAAATATATCTGAAATGAGGTGAGTCACATGGGTAAAAAGTTGATAGTGATTTTGACTATTGCCGCTTTAGGCATCTTTACACTTGCTGCCGTTGGCTGTGCTGCTGTGACTGACCAGCGCGCCGCTGTCAGCGGTATTGTAGTTGCCGATGGACTGGCACAGGAGGGCACTCAGGTTAAGCAGGGTGACATTCTGGTAAAGGTAAAATCTATAGCTGGCGGCAGTATTGCTGCTGCACGTGCTACAACTGCAGGTAAGGTTAGCCAGGTACTGGTTAAACCGGGTGATAAGATTGAGGCACAGCAGGTTGTAGCTAAGGTGAGTGAATAACGGTAAAGAAAACCGGCGAGCTTCTTAGCCGCCGGTTTTTGTAGTATTATAGAGCAAAATACCGGAAGCGGACCGGTAAATATTTTATTTTTAGGAGCGAGTATGAGAGTATTTTTATTAGCATTATTGTTTTGCTGCCAGCTGCTGACGGCAGCTGCCGCCAATGTTCCTCTGATGCCGGTGCGTGACCTGCGCGCAGGTATGCAGGGCATAGGCAAAACCGTTATCAGCGGCGATACTATTGAAACCTTCAATGTAGAAATTTTAGGTGTCAACGGCAGTGAAGCTATGGGATATAATATTTTTGTGCGCCTTTACGGCGATCTGATTGAAAAGACAGGCGGTGTTGCTCAGGGTATGAGCGGCAGTCCTGTTTATGTAGACGGCAGACTTGTCGGTGCTGTGGCCTTCGGCAAGACCTTCAACGACCCGCATTACTGCTTCCTGACACCAATCGGCAAAATGCTGCCGCTGCTGGACGAACCGAAAGAGCTGCCGGCAGACTGGATTCCTAAGGGAACGGCGCTGATGGCAGGCGGTTTTACGGAATACGGCATGGAATATCTGCAGGAGAAGCTGCAGCCCTTCGGCCTGACTGCCGTAAACAGCGGCGGCACAGGAGCTTCCAGCGATAAGCCGCTGGAGCCGGGCAGCAGTGTCGGTGTTGCTCTGATGCAGGGTGATATGACTTTGGGCGCCCTCGGTACCGTTACCTGGACCGATGACAGCGGTAAGATTCTGGCCTTCGGCCATCCCTTTATGCAGCGCGGCAGCAGCAATTTCTTTATGAATAAGGTGTGGGTGCTGGGTGTAGTTCCTAACCTGCAAAGCAGCTATAAGGTAGGCAATCTGGGTGAAGCTATCGGCAGCATTACGCAGGACCGTTCCAGCGGTATCGGCGGTGTAGTAGGCAAGCAGCCTGCTTCTATTCCGATGTTTGTTACGGTTAACGACAGCAGCCGCGGACAGGCCAACAGCATGCGTATGCGCTTAATTGATGATCCGCAGCTGGTGCCTTCGATGGTCGATGCAGCAGTAGTCAATACTGTGAGCAAGACTGTGGACCGTAATGGCGGTGGCACAGCCAAACTGCATTTTACAATCACCGGCGTGGACAGCAAGAAGGAAATGCTGACGATTGACCGCGAAAATATGTATTATTCCAATGACGCGCTGCTGAAGAACCTGGATGCGGAGCTGACGGAGGCTGTAACGATTCTGATGCAGAACAAGTTTGAGCCTGTGCAGATTTACGGCATTAACGTAGAGGCAGAGGTCAGCAATGCGGTGCAGGTGGCGGAAATTCTTAACGTGCGCACCAAGAACGCCAAAGTTAAGCCCGGTGATAAGGTAGCTGTTGATGTTACTATGAAGCCTTACCGTGGCGAAGAATTTACCAAGACGGTTTATTTCAAGGTGCCTAAGGATCATCCGGGCGGCAAGCTGGCACTGAACGTGCGCGGCGGCAGCAGCATGGCCTGGGCTATCGAATTGCTGCGCAAGCAGCAGTCCGAGGGTGTTCCCGCTGCCAAGAAAAAGGAAACACGCCACAAGCTCAGCGATTATATCAAGAGCGTGAATACGGCCGACAAGAATAATGAGCTGATTATTGATGTGGCGATGGGACAAATGCAGCCGCCGAATCCGGAGGCTGCTGCTAACGATGCAGGCCTTGCGGGTATGCTGCAGGGCTCTCCGTTCAAGCAGAAGTATCCCTTTGATTTCATTATTGATGGCGAGAGCGAAATCGTGCTTACCGTTGACAAGTAATTTTGTCGAGTGATATTTCCGTTCACTTAACAAAATTTTTCATATTACTGTATCGGTATGGCTGTTTTGTGTCATACATTCGCCATAATTTGGCGGTATAATGATTATGTAGAAAAAGCTGAAGATAAGGATGTAAAGATGCTGAAATCTATCTGTGAAGCAATGGGCAACAGAATATTGGCCTTTTGTGCGGCCAGCGGCAGGCTGACGCTGCTGCTTTTGGCTACGCTGCGTCGTCTGAAGGACGCCAATGGCAAGGAGGTTGTGCGTCAGATGGCACTTTTGGGAGCAGATTCGCTGCCGATTGTGATGATGACGATTCTCTGTACCGGTATGGTTTTTTCCGTACAGACAGCCAAGGAGTTCGTGCGTCTGGGGGCGTCCTCTACCGTAGGCGGCATTGTGGCTATCGCCATGGCGCGTGAGCTGGTGCCAGTGCTGACAGGCGTTGTTGTTGCCGGCCGTATCGGTGCGGCGATTGCAGCGGAGCTTGGTACGATGAAGGTTACCGAGCAGATTGACGCGCTGCGTGTTATGGCTGCCAATCCTGTGAGCTATCTGGTGGTGCCGCGCTTTATTGCGCTGGTGCTGATGATGCCTTTATTGGTGCTTTTTGCTAACCTTATCGGTAACATCGGCGGCTGGGTGGTGGCGCATTATTACGCCGGCATCGGCAGCTTTACTTATGAAAATTCTATCAGGACATTGGCAGAGTTCTATGACGTGTTTGGCGGCATGGTCAAAAGCTGTGTCTTTGGTGCGATAATTGCTATCGTAGGCTGCTATAAGGGCCTGAACGCGCCGAATGGCGCGGAAGGCGTTGGCCTGGCGACTACAGCCTCGGTAGTGCTTTCGATTATTCTGGTGTTTATCACCAACTATTTTCTTTCGATTATTTTGTATGTGTAAGGAGCCGGAAAAATGTCAAATGCAGCAATGATTCAGCTCCGACAACTTAAAATGGCCTTCGGCAGCAAGGTGATTCTTGATAATCTTGATTTGGATGTACGTCAGGGTGAAACGCTGGCGGTTATCGGTCCTTCCGGTACCGGTAAGAGTACCATCATTAAGCTGCTGACAGGACTGCTGCCACCTACTTCCGGCAGTATTGTTATCGACGGTCAGGAGGTAAGCGCCTTCACCGAGGATGAATGGGATGGCCTACGCCAGCATATGGGCGTAGTTTTTCAGTATTCCGCCTTATTCGATTTTTTGAGCGTAGGCGAGAATGTAGCCTTTGGCCTGCGGCGGCACTTTAAGCTGTCGGAGGAGGAAATACAGGAGCGCGTCAGCCAATTATTGGAGATGGTGGGTATGCCGGGTACGCAGAAGATGATGCCGGCAGAGCTTTCCGGCGGTATGAAAAAGCGCGTTGGCCTTGCGCGGGCGCTGGCCATGCAGCCGCAGATGGTTTTTTATGACGAGCCGACCTCCGGTCTGGACCCGGTGATGACGATGACCATCAGCAGGCTGATACGCAAAACGCAGCAGACGCTGGGAGTAACTTCGGTTTTGGTAACACACGATATGGAATCGGCCTATTACGCCGCAGACCGTATCGCTATGCTATATAATGGACGCATTGTGCAGATAGGCATGGTTGCGGAGATAAAAAACAGCACTAATCCTATCGTTAAAGCATTTATTAACGGTATGGAATTGAAAGAGGAGGAGAAGGATGAGCAGCAGTGAGGTTAAGGTAGGTGCCTTTGCATTAGGCGGCGCTGTGGTGCTGGCCGGCATTATTACCTTTATGGGTGCTTTCAGCTTTGGCAAAAAAGGCTATGAGCTGCGCATTAACTATCCTCAGGTAAGCGGACTGATGCCTGGGCATGTTGTGCGCTATGCGGGTGTGCAGGTAGGCACGGTCAAAAAAATCAATGTGGCACCGGATAAGGTAGAGGTTATCACAGAAATCAACGATGATATCAAAATACCGCAGGGAGCAACCTTTACGATTTCTTCCGATGGTATTATGGGCGAAAAATTTGTCAGCGTTATTCCTCCGGCCAAGCAGGGGCAGGGCTATGTAGCCGAAGGCAGCACGATTAACGGTGTTCCCGGCGGCGGTATGGAAGAATTTTTTGCTTCCTCCGGTGATCTGGTAAAGCGTATGGAAAATATCGCCAACGCCTTTGAAAATGTTTTTGGCGACAAGGAAGTACAGCAGTCCATGAAATCCGGCTTTAAGAATATGAATGATATCGCCGAGAACATGAATACCTTCACGAAGGTAATGGCTGATGTGGCAGTAGCCAACCAGCAGGATATTACTTCGATGATTCATCAGATTAATGAGCTGAGCCATCGCATGAACGGCACGGCGGCCCATATCGAAAGCATTATGGCTGGTGTGGACAATAACGGCAAGACGGGCCAGAATGTGGCTGCGATTGCCCAAAATATGGCAGACACCAGCCAGCGTATGGAAAATATTGTCGAGGTGCTGGAAACTGTAGCGAAGGACCCGGTGACACAAAAGTCGCTGAAGGAAACGCTGGTGAACGTCAAGGAAACGAGCGAGCGTGCCAACAGAATTTTGGGAACCCTCACCGAGGCGAAGGTTTCGACTGACGCCGGCTTTGCTGCCAAGGGCGGCGACTGGCGCGGCAGCTTAGGCGTAACGCTGCATCCTGCGGATGATACCTTCCTTTATATGGGCGGTTATGACATCGGCAATGCCAATAAATTTGATTTTCTCGTAGGCCGTCAGTATGGCAACGCTGCCTTCAGTATGGGTGCTATGCAGGGTGACTTCGGGGTCGGCGCCAGCTACGATTTAGGCAGGGATTTCAGATTGTATTCCCAATTATACGATTTTGATGATCTCAAGGTGCGTCTGGGCGGCGAATTCCGTTTGCATGATAATCTGTCGCTTTACGGCGAAACCATGGATGTGCGCGGTAATAAAGCTAATACTTATATGGGTGTGCGTACGTATTTCTAAAAAATATTTGACAAACAGCCCTAAATAAATATATAATTTTACTACTGACTGATTAGTCAGTTTTAGAAAATGGAGGTTTTTCGGATGAATAGAAATAAATTAACAAAACGTTTCTTGCTTTTATCTGCAGCGCTGACCATGGCACTGGGCCAAAGTGCTTTTGCCGGCGAAACCGTTGCTTTAAACCTGGATGACGCTATGCTGCGTGCGTTTCAGACTAACCCGACTGTAAGCATTGCCCAATACGAGCTTGACAGCGCCCGTGCCAGCTACAATGCTGCGCGCCAGAGCCGTGGCATCAGCATTAGCGCTAACCATACTACTCAGCGCGGCGGCTATGATGATGCTCAGCAAGCTGCTCCCGGTCTTTGGACCAAGGGAATCGGCAACAATCATGCCAACAGCCTAAGTGCTTCTTTGCCGATTTTTACCGGCGGTAAATTAAGCGGTACTATTAAACAGGCCAAGGCTAACTATCAATACAATGAGGTTGGCGTACAGCGTACCTATAACGAAATGCGTTCTACCGTTACCGACGGTTATTTTAATATGCTGCAGGCAGATAATATCCAGAAACTCAGTGCGGAATCCGTTACCCGTCTGGAGGACCATCTGAAAAATGTTCAGGCACAGTATGACGTTGGCGTGGTAGCCAAGGTTGACGTGCTGCGCTCTCAGGTTGAGCTGGCCAACGCTAAGCAGACCCTGATTCAGGCTGAAAATGCCTATCAGGTTTCCGAAGCGAACATGAACAAAATCGTCGGCCTGCCGATGGATACGAACTTGAAGCTTGATAACCTGCTTGTTTATAATGCTTATGATAAAAACATGGATGACTGCCTGGCTTATGCTGCCAAGCACCGTCCTGAGCTGATGCAGGCTAAATATGGCGTGGATGCTGCCAAGGGTGCTTTGATGGTTGCCCGCAGCGGTCATATGCCGCAGGTTGCTGCCAGCGCTACTCAGCAATGGAGTGACAGCAGCTGGCCCGGTGATGACAACGGCAAATGGGGTGTCGGCGTAAATGTCAGTATGAATGTTTTCGATACCGGCGTAACTCTGTCCAAGATTCACGGCGCCGAGGCTGATTTGAAAAAGGCTGAGGAAACATACCGCAATACCGTGGACTCTGTAAATCTGGATGTCCGCAGCAATTATCTGGGACTGCGCGAAGCAGAAAAACGTATCAGTACCACTAAGCTGGCTGTAGAGCAGGCTGATGAGGATTACCGTATCGCTCAGCTGCGTTATATGTCCGGTGTTGGCACCAACACTGATGTACTCGATGCTCAGGTTGCGCTGACTCAGGCCAAGACCAACTATACGCAGGCTCTGTATGATTACAATACTTCCAAGACAGCATTGGAAACCTCTATCGGCGTGCCGATGGAAAATCCTGTAACTGCTGTAAAGGTGCAGGCTGCCAAAACTGCCGAAGCAGCAAAAGCAACTGAAGAAGCTGCCAAATAATTAAGGCTTAATTTAATATTTGATGATACAAGTAAGCTGGTGAGGCATAAGCTTCACCGGCTTTTTTATATATTTTTTGCCGAGATTTCAGCGGATAAAAGAAATTTCTTCTCAATAAGAGGATGTTTTTTGCTGATGTCGAATAAATAAAAGTCGGAGTATATAAAAAACAGTCTTGTCATATTTTTGTCATAGAAATTTGTTAAACTATTGAATGGTGAAGTGTCATGAAAAAATATCTACAATTTATCGGAGCGTTAATCATTCTGCTTGCGGCAGGCTATATCTTTTTAGTCCATACGGTAATGCCTAAGTACATTAAGCAGGCGATACCGCAAATGCAGCAGCTGGCAACGGAATATATCAACGGCAGTGTTTCTATCGGCGGCCTGAAATGGGAAGGCGGCCTGACGGCCGAGCTGACGGACGTTGTCGTAAAGGATGCTAAGGGCGAGAAGGTGGCGGAGCTGCCGCGTACTGTTATTACGCTGCGCCCCTGGCTGGCAATGCAGAAGGCCGAGCGTGCGCTGAGCAGGATTGATGTGATGCGCCCGAAAATATATCTCACAATGAATGACAAAAATAAATGGAATATGCAGAATTTGCTGAAGCCGTCGGATTCTGAGGAAACGCCTTTTTACGGTACGCTGGCGGTAGACAAGGGCGAGCTGGTGGTAACTATGCCGCAGGGCAAGTGGCAGTTTGGCGTGGAAGGCAATATCAACGGCGGTGCCAATCCTGATTTTGCCGTGGATTTGTCTGTGACAAGCGGTGCCGATAAGCTGAAGCTGGCCGGCACGATGACTACCAAGGGCGAGGGCCGCATGAAGCTGACCGGCGATAAGCTGGCGCTGGCACCCTATGCTGCTTTGGCTAAGCAATACGGTAATGTCGATGAGCTGCAGGGCGGCTTAGGCAAGCTCGCTCTGATTTATGTGAATAAGAACGGCAAGCAGCGCTTTAGCGGTGAAGTGAAGATGGCAGCACTCAGCGGTAAGCTGAGCCTGGCAGGCGAGCAGCACAGTCTGCAGCTTGACGGCCTGGTACGCGCGGATGAAAATCTGGTGAGCGTCAGCAGTCTTGACGCTCTGGTTGACGGGCAGAAGCTGCACCTGGAGGGTGAAGCGGATTTGCGCAACACCGATTCTCCTTCAGGCTTTGGCGTGCTGAGCAGTGATGCCTTGGCCTATAAAGGCTATAAGGCAGAAAAGCTGCGTGTGCCGTTTGATGTATCTAAGGACGTGGTGCAGATGCATGATGTGAGCGCGCAATACGGCGGCGGTACGATTACCGCTAATGGTACGTATGACCTTAAGGAGCAGGTGCTGACGGCAGACGCACAGCTGCAGCAGGTTACGCAGAGCCTGCCCGGCAAACAGCAGGAGCAGGTGCATATTAACGGCAAGCTGGCTGTTCTGGCCAAGCTGGTGCAGGATAAGCTTACGCTGCATGCCGCTGCCGATACCATGGATATCAGCTGGCGCAGCCTGAAGCTTAACCGCTTGGCTTTTGACGGAAGCTATGACAGCAAGGGTCTTAATATTGACGACCTCAGCTTTTTTGCCAACGGCGGCGGTACCTTGGCTGCCAAGGGCCATGTTGCCAAGGATGGCGCTTTGGATGTTCACGGACGTATGGCCGATTTCCCGATTGATTCCGTGCTGGCTGCGGCAGGTCAGGACGGACGCGGACTGTGTTCCACCGGATTTGATGTAGGCGGTACGCTGGATGCTCCTGAGTTTTCCGGTATGGTACAGCTGACGCAGGCTGAATTTATGTCGCAGAAGCTTAATGAAGCGCATGGCATTATCAGCATGAAGGATAATATCTTGGGCTTTAAGGATTTTACCGCACATATGGATCAGGGACAGCATATTCTTAACGGTACGATTAATCTGCAGGGAGCAGAGCCTGTGGCGGACCTTACGCTGAAAACGAAGAATGTGCGCATTGAGCCGCTGATGGTGCTTGTGGGCAAGCCTGATATAGTTACCGGTAATCTTGATAATACTATGCAGATAAAGGGCAGCCTCAGCCATCCTTATATTCATGGCGAGGTGCATGCTGCCGACGGCAGTGCCGCCAAGCAGCTGTTTAATAATATCAGCGGTCATTATGCTTATGAGGACGGCCTGCTGAGATTGCAGGATTTTGTAGTAGATGCTTTCTATGGACGTCTCACATTGGATGGCACGATGACTGCCGACCGCAGGCTGAACTTTGTTATGGATGCTCAAAATGTAGATTTGGAGCATTTGCCAATCAGCGACGACACAGTTGATTTGGGCGGCAAGCTTAATGCTAAGGGACATCTGAGCGGTACGCTCACAGCTCCCTTCTTTGACGGCGAAGTCAGCAGTGAAAAGATAACTGTTAATGGCGAAGCTTTGACGGAGCTGGAAGGAACGCTTGCCAGCAACGGACGTGATAAGAATAAGCTGAATGCTTTCTTTAAGCAGCCTTATCGTGACGACCCTGTCAATTACGGCTTATACAGTGCAGATCTTAATCTTAACCTTGTACAGCATTATATTGAGGGCAAGGTGGAAAATATTTGGGGTGATATCGGCGGCCTGCTGCGCATGGCGCGTCTGGATTATGATATCAACGGCCTGATGCAGGGACAGCTGCTGTTCAGCTACAAAGGCCACGGTGAAGGCGTCAAGATTACAGCTGCAGCCGATAATGTAAAAATTCATGATCTTAATTATGCCCACATGCGTTTTGACGGACGCGTGGATAAGGGCGGCGTGCTGCATTTTGACAATGTCAGACTGCAGGAGCAGGACGGCGTAAGCGATAGAGGAATTATCGCTGTCGGCGGTTCGATTGATATTAAGCAGAAGCTGCTGGATGTAGAGGTTGCCGCAGTAAAGGCTAACCCGGCGATTGTAACCGCAGTCATGAAGGACCCGCCGGAAATTAAAGGCGAAACGGATATGCTGGTACAGGTGCATGGCAGCTTTGACAATCCTCAGGGAACAGCTTCGCTGGAAATTGCCAACGGCTCTGTTGCCGGCGTAAGTGTGGACGAGCTTACCGCAATGCTGGCGCTGGCCGATGATAATATTAAGCTGCAGCAGCTGATTGCCACTAAGGATGCTTACGGCGTAAGCGCAGCGGGTGATATTCCGCTGGATTTGTTCCGCGATAAAAAGCAACGCCGTAATCCTGATGCACAGATGAATATCGTGATGGATTTAGATAAGGCGCGCCTGGGAATTTTGCCGGCGCTTACTAAAATGGTTGAATGGGGCGTAGGCGATACACAAGGCAAAATCCGTCTGGCCGGTACGTTGGAGGAGCCGCTGCTTTTCGGTTCTGTTAAAATAGCCGGCGGCAGTGTTAAGGCTAAGTATATCAACACAGTCTTTGATGATATTAATCTGGATGTGCTGTTTAACGGCAATACTGTACAGCTGAAGAATCTTTCTGCTAAATTAGGCAAGGGCACGCTCAGTGCCGAAGGCAGCTATGCACTGCATACCGATGCTGATACAGCCTACAGTCTGCATATCAAGGCTGATAAGGCGCAGCTGGCATCTAAGATTTTCTCCGGTACGATTACCAGTGACGTCACTCTGCAGCCGGAAAAATACCCCGATATGAAAAACCGCAAGGGTAATGCTGCGCCGCCTATGGCGTTCCGCCCGCGGCTTGCCGGCAGTCTGCGTCTGGATGATGTTCTTATTAATATGCCGACAGTGCCCGAGCTGGGTGAGGGCGACAGTAATATAGGCCTGGATATGAAGCTTATATTGGGTCCGAAGGTACATCTGTACAACAGCTATCTGTATGATATCTGGCTGAAGGGCGGTATTGATATCAAGGGCAGCACAGTCTTCCCGATGATTGACGGCACGATTAAGGCTGATAAGGGTACAGTCAAATATCTGAGGACAGACTTCAAGCTGAATAAGGCAGGTTTGGTATGGGTTGATCCCGGCAGCTTCCTGCCGAACGTAAATCTGGACAGCACAGCGCGCTTCAGCCGTTATAATATCTTTATGAAGATTAACGGCCCCGTAAGCGAAATGGATTTGCAGCTGACAAGTAATCCGCCGCTGACACAAAATACGATTGTGCGTATGCTGACGCTGCAGCGCGAAAGTGCAGGCAGTAACGAGGTTACCGGTGATGATATGGCAAATCTGATGACTGTCGGCCTGCAGATGACAGTGCTGGGTGACGTGGAGATGTTTGTCAAACAGACATTGGGACTTGACCAGTTCCGTATCTACACCGGCAAAACACGCTCCGGTATCGGCTTTGAAAGCGCTTACGACCGGAATAAAGAGTTGACGGCAGATGAGAAAAACCAGTATAATGTTTTAGTAAGCAAATATCTTAATGATAATTTTATGCTTGGTTATACAACAAGCTTTGATGCTGTTGACAGAAGCATTTTCGGACAGTACGATATCAGTAAGCACATGAATGTTACTTATTCACGCAGCTACGATATGTCGAAGGATCCGAAGGACTGGTATGGCTTGGAATATAAGATTTCGTTCTAAGCAAAGAATAATTTACGAGAGAAGGTGAACAGATGCTGCAAGGATATCTGGAAGAGCTGCGCAAGACTTCGCTGCTGGAGCAGGAAGAAGAGCTGGAGCTTTGGCGGCGTGATGCTGCCGGTGACGAAGCAGCACATCAGCGCCTGATGACAGCTTACCAGCCGTTGGTTTTCAAAATTGCGTCGAGCTTCAGGCTGCCTGAGGCCGATACAATGGAGCTGATTCAGGAAGGCATGGTGGGACTGCTGGAAGCGGCGGAAAGCTATGATTATAAGCGGCAGGTAGCCTTCAGCCTGTTTGCCTCATACCGTATCAGAGGAAGCATGGTAGATTATCTGCGGCACAGCACGGATAAGGGCATGCTGTATCTGGACAGTGAACTGTCCAAGGGCTTTACCTTAAGTGATGCTCTGCCATCGGAGCTGGCATCTCCCAGCGAGGTGACGGAACAGCATCTGCTCTGCGAAAAGGTGGCGCAGGCGATGGACCGCCTGCCGCTGAAGGAGCAGCAGGTGCTGCAGGGAATGTATCTGGAGGACAGGCCGGCGCAGGCAGTTGCCGATGCTATTGATGTAAGCCTCGGTTATGTTTACCGCCTGCAGAAGCAGGGGGTGCGCCGTATCCGCGGTATGCTTTCCCGCTTTATACATGAATTTAATAAGGAATAGTATTTAGGCTGATAAATAACGAAAAAAAGCGAAAATGCAAGTTAGCTTTACTAAATCTGTTGTAATCATCTGAAATGACTTGTGAAAACTCAAGGCAGCAGACGATTATATAAGACATAGTTATTAAAAACAATTATGCACAGAAAGGGGTAAAAGCATGACGCAGTCAAGCCGTACATTGTTTCAACGCATCCGCTGCATAAAGAGCAGTCTGGATAAGGCGGAGCAAAGCTTTATGGATAATAAGGATATACGGGGCGAGCTTGATTTGATGCTGGCGGAGGCTGAGCTGAAAAATCTGCGTCGGAAGAAGGACCGTCCCTGGAGCTGGAACCGGCAGGTTCTGGCAGGCTGTGCAGCTGTTTTGCTGGTAGTTGCCGGTTTCGGCGGCTGGTGCTTTGCCAGAAACCATTACCGCGCGAAGGCGCAGGCCGCGTTGCCGCCTGTGGCAGCACCTGTGGTCAAGCCGGAGCAGAAAATGCCGGTGCAGGCTGCGGTGCCTAAGACTGCAGCTATACAGAAGCAGCAAGCTAAGGATACACCGGTACAGGAGAAACAAGGCGCTCCCGACCGTGTTACTATATCTAAAGCCGATATGCACAAATTAGTGCAGTTAGCGCGAGTTGAGTTGAGTAACTCTAAATGAAATATGAGGAGGAATATCAATTGAAGAAACAAAAATTATGGCGGCCTCTGACAGTAGGCCTGACAGCAATGATGCTGGCCGCACCTGTCTATGCCGAAGAAATTCAGACACCTGCTATGGGTGCTGATACCTCTGTAACGCAGACTGCACCGTCATCCCATCAGGAGGAAAACAAGCTGGCTCCTTATATCGGTAAGACCATTACCAAGCAGATTATTGAGGGTAATGTTACTGTGCCTGAGGCTGAATTTGCCGCTGCTTTGAAAACTAAACCCGGCATGCAGTTTACCGAAGCAGGCCTGAGCGAGGATTTGAGCGCTATTTATGATTTGGGCTGGTTCTATGACCTGCGTCCGGAATTCAAGACGGTACCTGAAGGCGTACAGGTAATTTACCATGTTATGGAAAACCCTGTATACCAAAAAACAGATGTTGAGGGCAACACTGTATTGAACAAGCAAAGAGTTGCAAGCTTTTTTGACCTGGAGCAGGGCAAAATTGCCAACCTGAAGGATATTAATAAATGCGTACAGAAGATGGAAGAGGAATACCGTTCCAACGGCTACATCCTGGCGCGTGTTACCGACGTGCATATGGAAAAGGATGGTACTCTGAAGGTTGCTGTCAACGAAGGTATTGTTGAAGGCTTCAAGGTTAAGGGCAACGTAAAAACCAAGGATTATGTTGTTACCCGTGAAATGAAGCTGAAAAAAGGCGAGCCCTTCAATGCCAAGGCTGCCCGCCGCAGCATGCAGCGCGTATATAACCTGGGCTATTTTGAAGACGTTAATATTAAGCTGAACCCGGGCCGTGAGCCTAACGGTGTTGAAGTAGAAATTTCCGTAGTTGAAATGAACACCGGTACCTTCGGTATCGGCGCAGGCTACAGCAATGCCGACGGCTTTGTAGGCATGGTTTCCATCGGCGATAAGAACTTCCGTGGTATTGGTGACAAGATTAACCTGCGCTGGGAGTTCGGCGGCGAGGATAACAAGAACTATGACTTCAGCTATACCCGCCCCTGGCTGGATGATAAAGAAACCAGTGCTACCATTAACCTTTACGATATCACCAACGAATATGCCGATTACAATATCGACGGTGACGAAATTGCCCGCTACGACAAAAAACGTCGCGGTCAGGAAATTACCTTCAGCCGCAGAACCCATAATGAATTTATCAGCAACTACATTACGATTAAAAACCGTGATGATATTTATAAGGGCGAAGCTGACGGCTACGAAGGCGATGAGAATCAATACTACGAGGATAAATTCAATCAAAGTAGTAAATATGAATCCTGGATGCCTAAGACTGCTGCAGAGCGCCGTAAGGAAAACTTTGGTGTTACCCGCAGTATTACCTTCGGCCGCGTATATGATTCCCGCGATAACATCTATGATCCGCATGAAGGCAAGCGTATCGGCTACAGCGTAGAATGGGCCGGCGGCATGGGCGGTGACTTTGACTTCACCAAATGGACCGCTGACTGGCGCTACTACTTCCGTGCAGGCGGCGAAAGCGTTTGGGCACTGAACCTGGGCGCAGGCTATGCCAGCGGCGATATGCCGTTGTCTCAACGCTTCACCATGGGCGGCAGTGACACCCTGCGTGGCTATGAGGATGACCAGTTCCGCGGCAACAGCATGCTGAAGGCAACTCTGGAATACCGCTTCCCGATTGTCAAGAAAGTTCAGGGCGTACTCTTTACCGATAACGGTTATGCATGGGATAAACGCCATGAGGATGAATTTGATATGGGACTGCTCAAGAACAGCTACGGCGTAGGTCTGCGTATCAACTCTCCGCTGGGACCGGTTAAGCTGGACTATGGCTACGGCGAGGATGGTGGCAAGTTCCACTTCAGCTTTGGTGGACAGTTCTGATTTTGCGGAGAATATTTAGGCTATGAAGCTGAATAAGATTCTGTTCTGTGCTGCAATGACAAGCATCTTGCCATTGCAGCATGCTTTTTCTGCACCGGTTAACAGTGTAGAAGTACAAGTTATAGATACTAACGGCGGCACCAGCCAGCTGCTGCTGCAAAAGATGAGCGGCAGCATGCAGGTGGTGGCGGACCAGCTGTTTATTGATAAGGATACGGCGATGATTGCCGCTGCAGGGGAGGACTATGCCCGCCTGCTGACGGAAATCGGCGACAGGGTATTCACCGGCTACGAGCTTACCGATGTTAAGCTGGATGTAGGCGAAACTACACAGGTGAAGCTGTACGCACGTCCTTGGAATAAGGTTATCGAAAAGCCGCTTATCGATTTGCAGTTTTCTGGAGTAGAGCCACAGACGGCGGCGCTGCTCGAGCAGCGTATTCCTGCGCTGCATGCTCAGCTGGAGCAGGCCATCAGCGGCGCTTCGGTGGATGCCGGTGACTGGGCCGGCGGCGTACTGCGCAAGCTGGTACGCAGCGAGGTGCAGGCACAGCTGCCGGAATTTAAGCCGGCGGTGGATGTGCTGCAGGAGGACGGACGCACGGTAGTGCAGGTTGTTATCTATCCCGTAGGCCAGCTGGTGCGTAATATCCGCTATGAATTGCGCAGCGAGGCTATTCCTAATGTGCTTTTGATGAAGCTGAAGTATAAATATGCCGGCGAATGCGATAAGCTGCGCGGTTTGCCTGTTGCTTATGTGCAAAGGCATCGCCAGGAGCTGGAGCAGCAGCTTTTAGAGAAGCTCATGACTGAGCCGGAGGTTAAAAATTATCAGCTGCGCCCGGAGGTTAAAATTACGCCCGGTGCTGATTTGGGCGTAAATATTATGATTGAATCGGATGATTATAAAATCTGGTTTGAGGGCTATGGCGACATCGGCCGCAATAAGGAAAACCTTTCCGGCAAGGCCCATCTTGGTAAAATGATTTCGCCGCGCGATGAGATTTTCGGCGAGGCGGAGGTTGTCCTGGATGACGTACAATGGCGCTTCGGCACCGGTTATACGCATTATTGGGGCAAGAGCGGCTGGAGCTACGTACGGCGGATACCGATAGGCGACAATAATTATCGCCTGGAGTACAGCCTTAGTCCTAAATGGCGTTTGCGGGCCGAGCATTTTTCCGGTGATAACCGTAATGAATTTGCGGTGCGCTACCGCATTCATGAATTTCTCAGCGCGGAATATGTTTACGGCGGTAAAGAATTTTACCTGCGTCTTATAGGAAATCTCTAGCAATTCTTGAAAGAATTAGCGCAGGCTGATATAATAAGATATATTATTGCAACAGACAGTACAAAAACGGATGACAGTAGCTTAATGCTGTTTTCTGCTGTTGTAGCTTCTGAATTTTTGTATGAGGAAAAGAAGGTAGGGATTTAGATTATGATGCAGAAATTGCGTAACCCTAAAAATGTAAAGCTGATCTCCTTGTTTATTGCAGCGATTTTCGTACTGGGCTGCTTTGCGCTTTCCGTAACGCAGAGCGGTGTAGGCAAGAGTGCTTTTGCCGCTTCCAGCGAATCCGCTATCGGTGTAGTCAACTATCAGATGCTGGTAGCACAAAGCCCGGATTTGAGCAAAGTTAACGAAGCTATGAACAAAGAAATCGAATCTGCCCAAAAGGACTTCAATGAAAAAAGCAAGTCCATGAATGAGGCAGAAAAGAGAAAGTATTATACTCAGACTCAGGAACGTCTGGCCAACAAACAAAAAGAGCTGATGGACCCTGTACTGAAGAAAATTGAAGCCAACATCAAAAAGATTGCTGACAAAAAAGGTTTGGCAGTTGTAGTAGATAAGAACACTGTTGTTTTCGGCGGTGTAGATATTACCGACGAGGTTGCCAAGGCTATGCAGGCAGGCAAATAACAGCTTCTGCAGCGTTGCTGCTCTGAAGTTGGCAGATTGCCTTACGCGGTATTTACGGATGGACAGCAATGTTATTGGAGGCAGGCATGAAGAAGAACAAGCTGGTAAAAATAAGTGCTATTATTGCAGCTGCTCTGCTGATTTCGGCATGCAGTACCAATGTCCGGGGACCGCAGGAAAAAATTGCTGTTATCAACTGGGAGCAGGCGGTAAGCGCCCATCCTCAGTATGCTAAGCTGGAGCAGGGTGAAAAGATTCTGCAGGATCTGCTTAATAAGCGTAAAGGTCAGGAAGAGCTGGCCAAGGCGCAGCTAAGCAGCCTGAATAAGCTGCGCAGTCTGCGGCAGCTCAGCCAGCAAAGCTTTATGGAGGCAGATTTCAATACCCGTATGGTAGAACAGAGGGAGATTGAAAATGCCAAGCTGCAGAAGTTTGTGGCACAGGCTGAGGCAGAAGCAGATGCTCAGCTGGCCGAACGCAAAAAGAATATCGAAGAAGCCTATAAGCTGAAAATATTTAATCTGCGGGCTATCCTGGAGGCTGTTAAAATGAAGCCTGATGAACGTCAGGCCGTTGAAAAACAGCTGCAGGAGCTGCAGAAGGAGCGCGGTGCGCAGATTGCCGAGCTGCAGGCGGAAAAACACCGTCTGGTTGATGCCAAGGTACTGCCGTACAAGGCAGAGGCCGAGCAGCGGATGCGCGATATGGCGCATCAGCAGCATGCTCAGGCTATGCAGCAGCTTAAATCACCGGAGGAACGCGACAAGGAAATGCTTGACGCAGCACCGAAGGCTTTAAATAATGCACTGAGTATTATAGACAGAGAAATTGATAAGCAGCAGGAAAAGAACGATAGCCTGAAGAAGCAAATCAATCAGGATATCGAAAGCCAGGCTGTGAAGCTGGCGCATGAGCGCGGCTATACTATTGTTTTCAATAAGTTTAGAGTTAATATGAAGGCAGAGGATATTACCGCTGCTATAATAAAGGCCCTGAAAAAGGCATGATGTTGTTAAGTGCCCGGGCCTGATATGAGCTATAATTAAGTGAGGTTAAAAATTATGAAAAAAATTATTGCCGGTCTGATGATTGCAGCATCTATGTTTACTTTCGGCTGCAGCGGACGTAATTCCGATTTTGGTACTGTTGATATGAGCAAGATTGAAGCTGAAGCTCCTATCGTAAAAACCACTCAGGAAGATGTAACTAAAAAAATGACCGATCTGAAAACCCAGATGGATAAGGACATGGCAGGTAAAACCGGCGATGATGCCAAAAAGGTTGCCGAAGATTACGGCGCTAAAGCCAAGCTGATTCAAAGCGAGGCTCAAAATAAGCTGAAGGCAAGTCTGGATACTGCTCTGAAGCAAGTTGCAGACGAGAAAAAGCTGGGCGCTATTTTAGACAAGCGTGCCGTTCCTCAGGGCGGTACCGATGTTACCGGTGACGTAATTGCAAAAATGAAATAAGCAGCACCCTGAAGCGGGCGGATAGTCCGTCCGCTTTTTGCGTAAGCGGCTTTATGGTGGAGGTATGAAATGGAGAAGAGTGTACAAGAATTAGCAGAATTTTTAAAAGGCACGGTAGAGCATGATAACCCCGAATTGCGCATTACCGGCGTTAACGGACTGGTTGAGGCAGGACCGAAGGATATTTCCTTTGCAGTGCCGCCTCATGTAGAGCACTGCCATCTCAGCAAGGCAGGTGTAATGGTTCTCAGTACCGAAGACCCGGAGCTGGACGGCCGTCCGGTTATCAGAGTTGCTAACCCGCGTGCGGCTTTTGCTGCACTGTTGGAGCTGTTCCGCCCGCAGGAAGAGGTTGAGCGTGTTATCAGTCCTTATGCTTATGTATCCAAGAAGGCAAAAATCGGCAGCAATGTTGCTATTCAGCCCTTTGCTGTTGTTGAGGATGATGCCGAAATCGGCGACGGCTGCGTAATCTATCCGCATGCTTATGTCGGCAAGCGCGTAAAAATGGGCAAGGATTGTACCCTTTATCCTAATACTACTATCCGTGAGGACTGTGTACTGGGCGACAGAGTTATTCTGCAGTCCGGTTCCGTAATCGGCGGCGACGGCTTTGGCTATATTACCCAAAACGGCAAGCACAGCAAGGTGCTGCAGACCGGTAATGTAGTGCTGCAGGATGATGTGGAGATTGGCAACAACACCTGTATCGACCGTGCTACCGTTGACAGCACTATTGTTGGCAAGGGCACCAAGATTGATAACCTGGTACATCTCGGCCACAACGATATCTTAGGTGAAAACTGCCTGGTTGTTGCTCATGTAGGTATTTCCGGCAGCGTAACCGTAGGCAACAATGTTACCTTTGCCGGTCAGGTTGGTACTGTCGGTCATATTACCATCGGCAGCAACTGCGTCTTTGGCGGCAAAACCGGCATTACCAATAATGTTCCCGACAATTCCGTTATGGGCGGCTTCCCTGCTATGCCTATGAAGGAATGGCTGCGTCAGGAAGCAAATCTGCGCAAGGTGGGCGATATGCTCAAGCGCGTCAAAGCTCTGGAAAAGGAATTGGCAGAGCTGAAAAAATAATAGGGTGGTGAAAGCTTGTTAGGTTATTATATAGTCAAGCTTTTTAGTAATTTTATGTGCATTTCCCCCATGTGGCTGCGCAAGCTGGTGGCAAAATTCCTGGGCAGCGTAGCAGTGGCGGTTGTACCGCGCTGGCGTATACAGATGGCAGAGGCCAATATCCGCGAATGCCTGGGGGTTGATGAAGCAAGAGCTGCGGAAATCGCTGCAGACAGTCTGCACCGCTTCGGCCGCATGGTCGTTGAGGTTATGCGCTTCCCGCTGCTGAATAAGGATAATATTGACAAGAAGGTAAAGGTAGAGGGCCTAGAATATCTGGAGGCTGCTTATGCTCAGGGCAAGGGCGTCATCATGGCTACAGGTCACTACGGCAACTGGGAGCTTTTGGGCGCTACCGTAGCGTTGCACGGTTACCCGATGCTTTCTATTACCCGTAAGCAGAACAACGGTCATATGGATAAGCTTATCAATGAATTCCGCCAGATGGTGGGGCAGAAGGTTACCTATAACCGTGGCGAGCATGGCCTGCTGGCTATCAGCCGTATGCTGCGCGAAAAAAATCTTCTGGGCATCCTTTATGACCAGGATACAAACGATGATGGCGTACGCATTGACCTGTTCGGCAAGGAGTCTGTTATCCCTATGGGACCGGCGGCACTTTCGCGTATCTACGGTTCACCGATTTTACCGATATTTCTGCACAACAATACAGATGGCACTTGTACTGCTAAAATTTATCCTCCCCTGTACACCCCGAAAACAAAAAACAAGGAGCAGGATTTTTATGCTGTAACCCGTGAGCTGGTGACAATACTGGAGCATGAGATTATTGCGCATCCGGAAATGTGGTTCTGGGTGCATGACCGTTGGAAAGACGGACGCCAACGTTTTGGCAGAAAAAAATAAATTCGATCAAGGAGGAGCAAAATGACCGAGCAAAAAAAGGAATACCAGCATACAATTGCTAAAGAGGTATCCTATTCCGGCATTGGTCTGCATTCTGGCAAGGATGTGCTGATGACACTGAAGCCTGCTGAGGCTGACACAGGTATTGTCTTCGTCCGTACCGATTTACCGGGCAGACCGGAAATAAAGGCTTTGCCGGAAAATGTAAGCTCCACGGTAAAGGCAACAACACTTAGTGCAAACGGTGCTGAGGTTTTTACAGTTGAGCATCTTATGGGTGCGCTGTCTATGATGGCGATTGACAATATCCGTATTGAAATGTCTTCCCCGGAACCGCCAGTAACCGACGGTAGTGCTAAGGTTTTCTGCGAGCTGATTGAAAAAGCAGAACCGGTGCAGCAGGAGGCAGAGCGTCATATATATGCTGTTGATAAAGCATTTTCCGTTTATGACAATGACCGTTATATCGTTATTTTACCTTATGACGGCTACAGAATTTCTTTTACATCCATTAACAGTCATCCGATGCTGGGAACCCAGTATTTCGATATTCTGCTCGATAAGGAGAGCTTTAAAAAGGATATTATGGCTGCCAGAACAGTGGCTTTTACTTCCGAGCTGGAAATGCTGCGTAAGATGGGACTGGGCCTTGGCGGTTCGTTAGAGAATGTAGTTGTTTTTGATGATGAAAAAATTCTTTCTGTGCCGCGTTTTGACGATGAACTGATCAGACACAAGATTCTTGATGCCATTGGCGATTTGTATCTGCTGGGACCGATTAAAGCGCATGTTATTGCCGTAAAAACAGGACATGCCTTTAATTCGCAAATCGCTAAACAAATTCAGGCTTACAGAACAAAGGGGGAGTAATAAATGACAGTATTAGATATTAACGAAATTAAAAAGATTCTGCCGCATCGTTATCCGATGCTTTTGGTTGACCGCATTCTGGAAGTTGAGCCTATGAAGCGCGCAGTAGGTATTAAAAATATTACCGCTAATGAAATGCAGTTCTTAGGTCATTTCCCTAACGAACCGATTATGCCAGGCGTTCTGCTGATTGAGGCTATGGCTCAGGTTGGCGGCGTTGCTATGCTGTATCCGGAAGAAAACCGCGGCAAGATTGCTGTTTTCGCTAAAATAGACAATGTACGCTTCCGCAAGCAGGTTGTGCCCGGTGACCAGGTCGTAACCACCGCTGAGGTAACTAAAATTATGCGCGGCAGCATGGGTATCATTCATTGCGAGGGTAAGGTTGACGGCAAGGTTGCCTGCGAATGCGATTGCACCTTTGCTATTATGGACCCGAAAGAAAATTAATCAGCAAAATACAAAAAAGCTGTAATTGGTAGAATAAGCGAGCAATACAGCTAAAATTAATGCTAAATTCATTTAACTGTGATTTTTGTAGTGTTAAAAATCGTGGATACCTGTGATTATAGTATTATATTTATATTTAATTGCTTGATTAATATCTTATTTGGGGAGTGAAAATAATGAGTTCGGTTATTATGCCAACTAGTGGTATCCATGAAACTGCAATCATTCATCCGTCTGCTAAAATTGGCAAGGACGTAAGCGTAGGTCCTTATGCTGTTATCGACGAAGATACGGAGATTGGCGACGGCTGCGTGATTGGTGCGCATGTGACTATCCATCCATATACTAAAATCGGCAAGAATTGCCACTTTTTCCCGGGCTGCTCTATTGGCGCAGTACCGCAGGATTTAAAATTTGTAGGTGAAAAAAGCTATACCATTATCGGTGACGGCGGCAGCTTCCGTGAATGCTGCACTGTTCACCGTGCATGCGGTGAAGGCAACGAAACCCGTATCGGCAATAACATCCTGATGATGGCCTATACTCACGTTGCACATAACTGCATCGTGGGCAATAATGTTATTATGTCTAACGTTGCAACACTTGCAGGTCACGTTATCGTTGAGGACCGTGCTGTTATCGGCGGTTTGTCTGCGGTACACCAGTTCTGCAAGATTGGCCGTAACGTAATGATCGGTGGTATGGCACGTGTAACCCAGGATGTTCCTCCGTTCATGATCTGCGCCGGTGATCCTGCTTTTGTTTCCGGTCTGAACAGCGTAGGTCTTTCCCGCGCAGGTATGCCGGTAGAGGAACGCAGTGAGCTGAAAAAGGCTTTCCGTATTCTTTATCGCAGCGGTCTGCCGCTGCAGGAAGCAATCAGCACTATGGAGCAGGAGCTGACAAGCTCCGAGCCCATGGAACATCTGCTGCGTTTCCTGCGTAATGTAGAACGCGGCATCATCCGTACACGCAGAGGCTAAGGCTATGGAGGTGCTGGGCGTACTTTCAGGTGTCGGACATCTGCCGGTAGAGGTAGCGCGCTCAGCGAAAGAGCTGGGTTACCATGTTGTCGCTGTAGGTGTTGTTCCCGGTATTGACGAGGAGCTGCCCGGCAGTGTTGATGTTTATTACGATATCAACATCGGCAAAATCGGCAAGATTATTTCTACGCTGAAAAAAAATAAGGTTACCAAGGTCACCATGATCGGCAAGGTAACAAAGGAAGTTTTGTACAAAGCAGGCAGGATTGTTCCTGATCTGCGGGCGATAAAAATTTTGGCTACTATTCCGGACCGCAAGGATGATACTATCATGAATGCGATTGTCAAGGAGCTGGAGGACGAAGGCATTGAGGTTATGGATCAGACCTTGCTGATTAAACCGTTGCTGCCGCCGCCCGGTGTCCTGACCAAGCGTAAGCCTACGGAGGCAGAGCTTGCGGATATGGAATTCGGCTTTGAGATGGCCAAAGCCATCGGCGGACTGGATATCGGTCAGACTGTTGTTGTAAAAAATCGTGCCGTTATGGCGGTAGAAGCGATTGAAGGCACTGATGCCTGCATTCTGCGCGGCGGTTTTTTAGGCAAGGGCGGCGTTATCGTAGCCAAGGCTGCCAAGCCGAAGCAGGACCAACGCTTTGATATTCCCGGTTTTGGCACAACGACGATTGAATCAATGATTCACGCCGGTGCTACAGGAGCTGTTATTGAAGCAGGTAATACTATTATTCCGGAGCGTGAAAAGGTGATTGCGTTGGCGGATGAGCATAATATTACCATTCTTGTAAAATAAATATCGGAAAAATTTCGTATTTCTTAGCGGCTGATAGCTTATGTCAGCCGCTTTTTGTGTTATAATATATACTGAATATATATAGGTAAATGCAAGGAGACATCATGGCGAAAATATTAATATCTGCCGGAGAAGCCTCTGGCGATATCCATGCAGCTGCTGTGACTGCTGCTATAAAAAAACTTGATAGCAAGGCCGAGGTTTTTGGTATGGGCGGCGATGCTCTGCGCCAAGCCGGCGGCGAGGTGCTGTGGGATATTAAGGATCACGGCGTAATGGGCTTTGTGGAGGTTATCCGCAAACTGCCTGATTTATTCCGTCTGCGCAGTGATTTTGCGCGCATTATGGACGAACGCAAGCCGGATTGTCTGGTAGTTGTCGATTACCCCGGTTTTAACATGAAGCTGGCAAAGCTGGCTCACGATAAAGGAATTCCCGTTGTATCATATATTGCTCCGTCGGCATGGGCCTGGAACAAGGGCCGTGCCAAAAAGGTTGCGAAAATAGTGGATAAGGTTGCCTGCATCTTTCCTTTTGAATACGATGTGTATAAGGAAGCAGGTGCTCCCGTAGAGTTTGTAGGTCATCCGCTGCTGGATATTGTGCATCCTGCGATGACTAAGGCCGAGGCTGAAGCCTGGGCCGGCAAGCAGCCCGGCAAAAAGCTGATATTGCTGATGCCCGGCAGCCGTCTGATGGAAATTGAAAAAATGCTGCCGACGCTGCTGGCAGGTGCAAAGCTTTTAAAGCAGCAGTTGCCGGATGTGCAGTTTGTTATGCCGCGCGCTAACACAATTCCGCTTGCTATGCTACAGGAAAAAATTGCGGCGTATGGCATTGAGGTAAAAATTACCGAAGGCCATAACTATGATTTGTTCAGTGTAGCGGACCTGGCGCTGGCTACCAGCGGTACGGTAACGCTGGAGGCTGCTTTGTGCGGACTGCCGAGTGTTATTGTTTACCGTACTTCCGCACTGAATGCTTTTATCGCGCGTTTGGTAATCAACATCCCCAATATCGGTCTGCCGAATATTGTTGCGGGCAAAACGATTATGCCGGAGCTGCTGCAGGAGGACTTCACCCCGGAAAAATTAGCAAAAACTGCAGTCGAGCTTTTGCAGCCAGAGCGTCAGGCACAGCTGCAAAGCGATTTGGCATATATGAAGCACAGACTGGGTGAGCCAGGTGCGGTAAACCGTGTTGCTCAATTAATCTTAAAAATAACTGAGGAGAGAAAATGAATTTATACCTTCGAGCACTGAAATATGTTAAAGCCTACTGGATGCGTGCGCTGGCAGCGCTTATCTGCACCGGCATTGCCTCCGGCTGTACTGCTTATCTGCCCTGGGTTATCAAGGACATGGTAGACCAGGTTCTGCGTGATAAGGATACATCTATGCTGAACTATATTGTAATCAGCATTGTGGTTGTTTTTATTATCCGCGGTGTTTCCTATTACGGACAAAGCTACCTGATGAACTATGTCGGTCAGCGTGTGATTATTGATATCCGCAGGGATGTTTTTGAAAAGCTGCAGCGCTTGAGCATGAGCTTTTACGATAAGCATAAAACCGGTACCATTATGAGCTACGTTACCAACGACGTTAATGCATTGCAGTCCGCAATGGTAGAAAACGTTGTAGAAATGTTTACCGAAAGCGTTATTCTTATCGTATCTATCGCTATGATGCTGTATCTGGACTGGAAGCTGTTCCTCGTAACCTTTGCAACCTTCCCGGTTGTACTGTTCTTCATTGACAGCTTCGGTAAGCGCATCCGTAAATCCGGCAGCCGTATTCAGGAGGCTGCTGCTGACATTACCTCTGTACTGCAGGAGGTTGCTTCCTCTCCGCGTGTTATCAAATCCTTTGTGCGCGAAGGCTATGAGGTAGAGCGATTCGACAAGGAAAACATGAACAACTTCCGCGCCAACATGAAGTATGCGCAGCTTTCTTCAACGCTCACCCCGACGATTGAATTTGTTGCGGCTGTCGGCGTTTCCATTATTCTCTGGTACGGCGGCAACAGTGTTATCAATGGCAGCATTACCGCAGGCTCTCTGGTAGCCTTCCTGACCTATGCTGTTAATATTTCTAACCCAATTAAACGTTTAAGCCGTGTTATCGGCAATATTCAGAAGGCATTGGCTGCAGCGCAGCGTGTTTTCGACGTATTGGATTTGCCTGAGGTTATTAAAAATGCACCTGATGCCAAGGCTCTGCCGAAGGTAAAAGGCGATGTACGCTTCAATGATGTAAGCTTTGCTTATAACGAAAACGAAGAAGTGCTCAGCCATGTTTCCTTCGAGGTTAAACCCGGCGAAATGATTGCCTTTGTCGGTCCTTCCGGTGCTGGTAAGTCTACCGTAGCTAGCCTGTTGCCGCGTTTCTACGATGCGACTAACGGCAGTATTACGATTGATGGGCAGGATATCCGCAAGGTTACGCTGGATTCCCTGCGTGAGCAGGTTGGTATTGTACCGCAGGAAACAGTGCTGTTCAACGGTTCTGTTTATGATAACATTCTTTACGGACGTCTTGATGCGACACGTGAAGAGGTAGAGGCTGCAGCGAAGGCTGCGAATGCCCATGACTTTATTATGCAATTGCCTAACGGCTATGAAACAATGCTGGGGGACCGCGGTATGAATATTTCCGGTGGTCAGCGTCAGCGCATTTCTATTGCCCGGGCAATATTGAAGAACCCGCAGATTCTGATTCTCGACGAGGCAACCTCTGCACTCGATACGGAAAGCGAACGCGTGGTACAGGAGGCTCTGGACCGCCTGATGGTAGGCAGAACGTCCTTTGTTATTGCGCATCGTCTTTCGACGATTAAAAATGCTGATAAGATTATGGTTTTGGAAAAGGGCCAGCTTATCGAGCAGGGTAACCATGATGAGCTGATGGCTATGGACGGGCTGTACGCGCATCTGTATAAGATTCAGTATCGCAGCAAGGAAGCCAAGTAAGGCGAAAAGAGGTTAGTAAATGTATATACTCTACAATATTCTTATTTTAATAGTGCTGGTAATTTTTATTGTCCCCTATTACACTTACCGCCTGTTTACTGAAAAAGGCTTCGCCTTGCGCTTTAAGCAGAGCCTCGGTTGTGTAGATGAAGAGGATATCGCCAAGGTTGCCGGCAAGGACTGCGTATGGATTCATGGTGCGTCCGTAGGCGAAATTGTTGCCACCAGTCCGCTTGTCAAACAAATCCGCAAGGAAATGCCCGAGCGCCCGGTATTGGTATCTGCCTTTACCGTAGGCGGTTATAACATGGCCAAGCAGATTATTCCCGAAGCAGATGCTATTATCTACTTCCCGCTGGATTTGCCGTTTGTCGCAGAATCTCTGGTCAAGCGTATTCATCCCGGTGTCTTTATGCCGGTAGAAACAGAGCTGTGGCCTAATTTCCTGCGCGCTATCCGTGAACGCCATATACCTGTAATGATGGTAAATGGCCGTATCTCCGAAAAATCCGTAAAAAATTACAAATATCTTTATGGTATCTGGGATGATATGCTCAATACCGTAACCCGCTTTTGTATGCAGTCCAGCATTGATGCCGATTATATTGCGCATCTCGGTGCCGACCGCAGCAAAATCTTTGTTACCGGCAATACCAAATTTGACCAGACCTATGCGGAGGTTACGCCGGAGGATTTGGCGAAATACCGTTTTGAGCTGGGCTTGAAAGAGGATTATCCTATTATCGTTGCCGGCTCTACGCATCCCGGCGAAGAAGAGGTGCTCTTTGAATCCTTTAAGTGCATTCGTGAAAAATATCCGCATGCGCGTCTGATTATCGCACCGCGTAAAACTGCCAGAGCGGAGGAAATTGCCAAGCTGGCAAGCCATTACGGCTATGAAACAGGCTTCCGTTCCAAGATGCTGGAGGAAAGCGGTGAACGCAAGGAATATCCGCTGCTGATTATCGATACCATCGGTGAGCTGGGACGTATTTATGCCGTAGGCGATGTTGTTTTCGTCGGCGGTTCCTTCAGCAATACCGGCGGTCACAACGTACTGGAGCCTGCTGCCCATGCCAAACCGATTCTCGTCGGCCCGAGCATGCAGAACTTTAAGGATTCCTATGCACTGTTGAGCAAAGTTAAGGCCTGCAAGATGGTTAACAATAATGATGAGCTGACGAAGGAAATGCTGGATATTCTGGGCAATGACGAGCGTCGTGCGCAGATGGGTGCAGCTTCTTTGCAGGTTATCAAAGAGAACCGCGGCGCGGATGTGCGCAGCATCCATTATCTCAAGGAGCTGCTTGATTTAACTGCTGTGCCTGCCCGTGAATACAAAAGCTATCCGATTAATACGCGTAACCTGACGGATGAAGGCGGCGGACGCCTGCGTCACGGTGATGCGATTATCCAATATGTTATGCAGGTTGCCTATGGTCCGGAAACTCCGTTCTTCGGCTGGCTGTTGCTGGCAGTTCTGCGTGGCATGTCTTATTTATACGAATTCGGCGTTTGCTGCAAGCTGTCTATGTATAATTGCGGCCTGCTGCACAGAAAAAAGCTGAACTGCTGCGTTATCTCTATCGGTAATATTACCGTCGGCGGCACCGGTAAAACTCCTACCGCCCAGAAGATGGCGGCAATTATCAAGTCTATGGGCTATCGCGTTGTTATCCTGAACCGCGGCTACCGTTCGCATTGGGGCAAGGAGCTGGGCGTAGTTTCCGACGGCAATAAGATTTTCATGACTGCCTATGAAGCAGGTGACGAAGCTTACCTGATGGCCAAGACTTTGCCGGGTATTCCGGTAATCATCGGCAAAAACCGTGCCGTTACCGGCCGTTATGCCGTTGAAAAGCTGAATGCCGAGGTTATCATTATGGACGATGGCTATCAGCACTGGCAGCTGGAGCGCGACCTGGATGTCGTCTTGGTAGATACGCTGAATATGTTCGGCAATGGTTGTGTGCTGCCGCGCGGTACTCTGCGTGAGCCGCTCGAAAACCTGAGTCGCGGCGATTTGTTTCTGCTGACCAAAACCGACCAGAGCAGCAAGCTGAGCCGCATTCAGCTGCGTCATACTATTGCCAAATATAATGACAAGGCACCGGTAGTAGAAAGTATTCACCATCCGAAAAACTTTGTGGAAATTGCCGACTGGTACAAGGGTATTTCCGAAAATATCAAGGATCTGGAAGAGCTGCGCGGCAAGGATGTTATGGTTTTTTCCGCAATCGGCAACCCGTCATCCTTCGAACAGACTCTCTCCAGTATCGGTTTGAATATCATGGAGGCTGTACGCTATCCCGACCATCACGATTACGGTATGCTGGAAATGCAGTACATCAACGAGCGTGCCAGCAGCCTAAAGGCTGTAGCAATGGTTACTACAGCGAAGGATGCTGTTAAGATACCGACTGAATTTATTTATTCTGCCCGCGAAATTCCTTTGTATATCCTGAATATGGATATCTGCATTACCGAGGGCATGGATAAGTTCAAAGAATATATTGATCATGCCATTAAAAAGGAGCTTGATAAAAAATGAAAGTTTTATGCGTAATTCCCGCACGTTATGCTTCTACCCGTCTTCCGGGCAAACCGCTTTCCCTGATTGCAGGTAAGCCGATGATTCAGCACGTTTATGAGCGTGCCTGCCAGGCTAAGCTGCCGGATGAGGTAGTTGTAGCTACCGATAATGAGCTTGTCAAAAAGGCTGTAGACGGCTTTGGCGGCAAGGCAATGATGACCTCTCCCGACCATCCGAGCGGCACCGACCGTCTGGCTGAAGTAGCGCTGAACTATCCCGATGTTGACGTTATCGTTAACGTACAGGGTGATGAGCCGATGATTCCGCCTGAGGTTATTGACCGTCTGGCTGAATGCTTTACCGGTGACAGCGAGCTGCAGATGGCAACATTGAAGGTTGCTATGAACGAGGAAGATTACAACAATCCTGCTGCCGTAAAGGTTGTGACCGACCTTAACGGCTATGCACTGTATTTCTCCCGCAGCCTGATGCCGTATCCGCGCAATAAGCCGGAGGGCTACAAGGTTTACAAGCATGTAGGCATTTATGCTTACCGCCGCAGCTTCCTGCTGAAATATGCAGCACTGCAGCCGACACCGCTGGAAAGAGCGGAAAGCCTGGAGCAGCTGCGTGCACTGGAAAATGGTTATAAGATTAAAGTTCTGGAAAGCGATTTCCAAGGCATCGGTGTTGATACCCCCGAGGATTTGGCAGCAGTCAATGAGCTGTTTGCTAAAATGAATAAATAAGCTGGAGGATACTTATGCAAATCGTTAAAGTTGGTAATTATGAAGTAGGTCAGGGCCATCCCCTGATGCTGATGGCAGGTCCATGCGTGCTCGAAGGCTATGAGCGCAGCCTGATGATTGGTCAGCGTACAAAAGCAATCTGCGACAAGCTTGGCATTCCCTATGTATTTAAGGCTTCCTTTGATAAGGCTAACCGTTCCTCTTATGCTTCTTTCCGCGGACCCGGCATTGAAGAGGGCTTAAAGCTTTTGGCTCAGATTAAAAAGGATCTGGGCGTTCCTGTAGTAACCGATATCCACGAGCCCTGGCAGGCTGAAAAGGCTGCCGAGGTTGTAGATATTCTGCAAATCCCGGCTTTCCTGTGCCGTCAGACCGATTTGGTTTATGCAGCTGCCAAAACCGGCAAGACTGTTAATGTAAAAAAAGGTCAGTTCCTGGCACCTTGGGACATGAAAAATGTTATCAAAAAGGTTGAGGAAGCAGGCAATCATAACATTATGCTGACCGAGCGTGGTGCAAGCTTCGGTTACAACACATTGGTAACAGATATGCGCGGTCTGGCTATTATGCGTGAGCTTGGTTATCCCGTAGTTATGGATGCTACTCACAGCGTACAGATTCCCGGCGGCCAAGGCACTTCCAGCGGCGGCCAGAGCCAATATGTTCCGCATATGGCACGTGCTGCTGCGGCTGTCGGCATTGATGCACTGTTCTTAGAGGTGCATGATAATCCGGCAGAAGCACTGAGCGACGGCCCGAATATGGTTAAGCTGGATAATCTGGAAAAATTATTGACCGACGTGTTGGCAATCGACAAGATTGTACGTGGCTAAAGGTAGGGTGAGAATATGGAAGCAATGCTAAAGCATGCACAGGATGTTCTGCGCATGGAGGCAGAAGCGATTTTAGAGCTGGTGCCGCGTGTAGATGAAAATTTTGCTGCGGCAGTAAAATTGATTTTAGACTGTCAGGGCCGTACCGTTATTACCGGTATGGGTAAATCCGGTCTTATCGGCCGTAAAATGGCTGCAACCTTTGCCAGCACCGGCACACCATCCTTTTATCTGCATCCTGCAGAGGGTATTCACGGTGACCTGGGCATGGTTACGGAAAGCGATGTTGTTATTGCTCTCTCCAACAGTGGTGAAACTGGTGAGGTTTTGAATATCCTGCCGTCCTTGCGCCGCATCGGGGCAAAGATTATCGCTATGGTTGGCAAGCCTGATTCAACACTTGGCAAGAATGCCGACGTTGTACTGAATGTTGGTGTAAGCAAGGAGGCCTGCCCGCTTGGTCTGGCTCCGACAAGCAGCACGACCGCAGCGCTGGCGTATGGCGATGCGCTGGCTTTGGCGCTGCTCAAAAAGCATAACTTTACCGCAAGCCAGTTTGCTATCTTCCATCCGGGCGGCAGCTTGGGACGCAAGCTGCTTCTGACCGTAGGCAGCATTATGCATAAGGGCGAGGAGAACCCGACTGTACTGGCAGATACCAAGGTACAGGACGCTTTGTTTGTTATTACCGATAAAGGTCTGGGTGCCGTATCCGTTGTTGATGCGGACGGCGTTATGCAGGGCGTGCTTACCGACGGTGATATCCGCCGCGGTCTGAGCAAGGGTGTTGATTTCCTGCAGCGTCCGGTTTGCGAGCTGATGACGAAGTCTCCGAAAACTATTACCGAAGACAAGCTGGCAGCACAGGCTCTGCATCTTATGGAAAGCAACAAGCCGAAACCGATTACAGTATTGCCTGTTATTGACAAAGACAATAAGGTTATCGGCCTGCTGCATATGACCGACCTTGTAAGGCAAGGAGTGGTATAATGATCAGCTGGTTCGACGATGCACAGGATGAGGATGACGAATTTATAGAAGCAGCTAAAGCAATCAGACTGCTGGCTTTGGATGTTGACGGCGTACTGACCGACGGAACTATCTATATTGCGGCAGACGGAGAATGCTTTAAGGGCTTTAACGCAAAGGATGGCATGGGCATCAGCTGTGCTTTGCGCAATGGTCTTGATGTAGCAATTATTACCGGACGCAAAAGCGAGATTATCCACCGCAGAGCTGAGGAGCTGGGCATAACAACCATTATCGAAGGCGCTAAGGATAAGCGTGAAGCGCTGCGTTCCTTGAGAAGGCTGCGCGGACTGTCGGTAGAAGAGGTTGCTTATGTAGGTGATGACCTCAATGATTTGCCGGCCTTTGCCGAGAGTGGTCTGACATTTGCTCCCGATGATGCTGCAGAAGATGTGTATGATGCAGCTGATATCGGTTTGGATAATACTGGCGGCAGAGGTGCTGTCCGCGAGGCAATAGAGTATATTTTAGCTGCTCAGGACAAATGGGAAAAAATTGTTGCTTCATATGAGCAAGCTGGACAAGGAGATAGACAATAATGTGGCTTTATTATTTATTGAAAACAATGAGTACCGTAATTTCCTGGCTGCCCTATAAGGCAGTTGTGGTTATCGGTAAGGGTATGGGCCACCTCTATCATAAAATTGCCAAAAAGCAGCGTGTGCGTGCAGAGGAAACTATCCGCGAGCGCTTAGGCTATAGTCAGGAGCAGGCCGAGGTTACAATCAAATCGCTGTTTGTGAAGCTTGGCATAACCTTTATGGAAATTATGTATATGCCGGCGTTGAACAAGGACAATATCCGCGGTCTGGTAACCTTTGACCGTCCGGAGGTTCTGTGGGATGCGCTTAAGGAGAAGCATGGCGTTGTTATGCTGGCCTGCCATATGGATAACTGGGAATGGCTGGGCGCTGCACTGGCGCTGAACGGCTTCCCGCTGAGTGCGGTAGAAAAACCGCAGCCTAACCGTGTTTACAGCGATTTTATGAATGAGCTGCGCAAGGGCGTAGGCCAGGAAATTTTTTCGCGTGGTACAAGTGAAATCCTCGGCTGTGCGCGTGCTATGAAGAAGGGCCGTATGCTGGGCCTGATAGCTGACCAGGACGGCGGTTATGACGGTATCTTTGTTCCTTTTTTGGGCAAGATGGCATCAACGCCTAACGGACCGGCATATTTTTCCCGTAAATTCAAAGCACCTATTGTGCCGATTTTTATAGTACGTAAGCCTGACGGCTATGGCCATAAAGCGATTGTACGCGACCCTATCCATTATGAATTCACCGGCGACCAAAAGCTGGATGATTATAATGTTACCCTGAAAATGACTCAGGAAGTTGAAAAAATAATCAAGGAATATCCTGATAACTGGTTGTGGTTCCAGCATCGCTGGAATACACCATACACCCCACCGGAGGAGGAAAAGCAGCCAGATGAAAAATAAGAAAGTAATTCTGTCCGTATTGGCAGGCATTGTAATTGCCGGTGCAATTATTGCCTGGCTGATGCTGAGCGGCGATAAACCTATAACTGTAAAACCGGGTGATGGTGTTACAGCGCAGATTAATGCTTCCTTAAAAAACAGTATGGTTAAAAGGGAAAAGGATGGCAAAAAGCTGTGGGAGTTTACAGTAGAAGAGGTTGTTAACGATAAGGCTAAAAACACAGCCTATCTGAAGGGCATCAAAGGCAAAGTTTATCGTGCGGACGGCAGCTTTATCGATATTTCTGCCGATAAAGGCAGTGCCGGCATGAAGAGCAATGACTTTTTCCTGGAGGGTAATATTAGGGCTGTACTGAATACCGGCGGCGAGCTTTATGCCGATAAAATAAGCTGGAATCAGGAAAAAGAGCTTATTACGGCAACAGGACATTTTAAAATGCATAAGGATGCCTATACCGCAACTGCGGATAGTGCTGTAACTACCAGTGCTTTTAAGCATATTAAGCTTAAGGGTAATGCTAAAGTGGAGAAAGGCGGCGAATAAGATGGCTTACAAAAATAGATTACTGCTGACAATGGCTGCAGCCGTGCTGGCAGCAGGCATAACAGCAACTGCTTTTGCGGCTCCCGGCAATTTCAGCGTTCAGGCTGATGAGCTGGAGTATGACCTGGGCAGCGGCGAAGCTGTAGCAAAAGGAAATGTTGTACTGATGCAGGATGGCGGCAGAGCTACTGCCGATTATGCCAAATTCAACAGCAAAAGCAAGAGCGGTGTTTTAACCGGTAATGTTATTGCCGACCGTGATGATGCACATATTGTGTGCAATGAGTTTATAGTGCATAATGAAAATGATTTGTCTGCTGTAGGCGGTGCCATGATTACCAAGGGCGGCAAAAGCCTGAGCTCTGACAGAGTTGATTACTACAAGGCACGTGAATTTGCTGAAACTATCGGCGGCTGGGCGCGTCTTACCGACAGCGACGGAAGTGTGTTGAATGCGGCAAGAATTAATTACAATATGGCACAGGGTGTTGCCAATGCTTATGGCGGTGTTGATATCCGCAGTGATGCACGCAGCCTGACGGCTTCTGCTGACAGCGCTGTCTACAAAACTGATAACAGCGGTTACGTAGAGCTTATCGGCAATGCCAAAGCAACCCAGAATGGCAACAGCGTTGCCGGCGATAAACTGCGTCTTACCAATACTAACGTGGCTATTGCCGACGGTAATGTAGATATTATCTATATTCCGGAAAAGCAGCCTGCGCTGCCCGGTAAAGAAAAACAGGGCGCAGATGATAAAGCTTTAGCCTAAGAAGCGGAGGGCAAAGTTTTGGTTATAACAACAGATAATCTGGTAAAAATTTATAATACCCGTCACGTTGTTGACGGAGTAAGCATCAGCGTAGAGCAGGGCAGCGTAGTAGGACTTCTCGGTCCTAACGGTGCCGGCAAGACGACAACCTTCTATATGATTGTCGGCATCGAAAAGCCTGATGCAGGTACCGTGATGCTCGACGGCAAGGATATTTCCGCAATGCCTATGTATCAAAGAGCGCGTGCAGGTATCGGCTATCTGCCGCAGGAGGCTTCTATTTTCAGCAAAATGACGGTAGAAGATAATATCATGGCGATTCTGGAAACAACTGATCTGAATGCATCCGAGCGAGAAGCGAAGATGAACGCTCTGCTGGATGAGTTCCGTCTGAATCATGTGCGCAAGAGCGAGGGCAAGGCGCTTTCCGGCGGTGAACGCCGCCGCGTAGAGATTGCCCGTGCGCTGGCTACCGACCCGGCCTTCATTCTGCTGGACGAACCGTTTGCCGGCATTGACCCCATTGCCGTAGCGGATATCCAGGGCATGATTGCACATTTGGCACAGCGTGGCATCGGTGTGCTGATTACAGACCATAACGTCCGTGAAACACTGAGCATCGTTGATAAGGCCTATATTTTGGCTGAAGGTCATATTTTGCTGCATGGTGACAGCGAAACAATTGCCAATGACCCCGTTGCCCGTAAATATTACCTTGGCGATAACTTTAGCATGTAACAGGAGGAAGAAAAGTGCGCTTACGATTATTAGACCGTTATGTACTGAAGGAGCTGTTATACCCCTTCGTTTTCGGCATCGCTGCTTTCTCCAGTATTTTTATTGCCAGCACGATGCTGTTTAAAATTACCCAATACATGACTAAATACGGTGCTCCGCTGGAGACTGTAGCCCGTTTGTTTATGTATAATCTGCCGGAGGTTATCAACTATACCTTCCCGATGTCTATGCTGCTGGCAGCGCTGATGGCTTTTGGCAAGCTTTCCGGTTCCAGTGAGATTACGGCAATGAAGGCCGGCGGTGTCAGCTACTACCGTATTGTTGCGCCGGTGTTGGTTGTTGGCTTCTTTGTCAGCATGTTTTCCATGGTGTGGGCAGAAAAGGTAGTGCCTACCTCCAAAGCGAAGGCGTCGATAATCCTGAATGAGGAAATCCGCCACAATACGCGCCCCACGACTCAGAATCATATTATCATCAAAACTATCAGCGGTGATACCCAACGTGTTACCTATGCTAATAAGTTTGATGAAAAGCTTGGCAAGATGACCGATATCACTATCGAAGAGTTTAATAAAGGCAAGATTGCCCGTATACAGACAGCTAAGGAAGGCTATTGGGAAAACGGCAGCTGGCGTATCGTAGACGGCAATGTTTTTGCGCTGGACGATAAGGACGGCGTACAAAGCAGTGCTAAATTCAAGGAGCAGATTATTCCCTTGAATTTCTCGCCGAAGCAGATTTCCTGGGAGCAAAAGGAGCCTGAGGAAATGACTATCCGCGAATTACGCGAATATATCAGCATGCTGGAAGAACAGCATACCTCGGCAGCACGTCAGTGGTGCGAAATCTTTATGAGAATCAATATTCCGCTGGCAAGCTTCTTCTTTGCAATGATCGGTGCTTGTCTGGGCACTCAGAAGCAGCGTACCAGCTCTTCTATCGGTCTGGGCATCAGTATCATCGTAATATTTATTTATTATGCAATAATGACCTTCACCACCGGTTTGGGCAAGGGTGGTGCAATGCCGCCGCTGCTGGCCTGCGCATTGCCTAACATTCTTTGCTTGGGTGTCGGCGTTTATCTGATGAAAAAGAAAAATGCCTAAAAGACTTGGATGAGTAAGTCATGGAGGTGAGTACTTGGTAGGTATAAGATTAATTATCATTATGGCCATTGTAGGTGGCCTGATTGCCTATCTGGCCGATAAAATGGGCAGTAAAATAGGCAAAAAAAGAATGTCGGTATTTGGCTTGCGTCCAAAGCATACGTCCATATTACTTACGGTACTCGGCGGTACTATTATTGCTGTTCTGACTATCAGTGTTATGGCAATAGCATCACAGAGTGCGCGCACAGCTTTGTTCGGCATGGAAAAAATTCAGCAGGAGCTTAAGCTTTTAAACCAAGAAAAGGCAGATACAACTGCTGCACTTGAACAGGCTAAAGGCAAGGTTAACGAGCAGAACAAAAAAATCAGTGAGCTTGATGCTAAAATCCAGGAAGCAGTTGCCGAAAATGATGCAATGGAAATCAAGCTGGCCCAGGTTAATGACATGTACAGCCAGGCACAGAATGAGGTAAATTCACTTACACATTCCAAGCTGCAGCTGACGAATGAAATTGACGAGCTGGAAAAAACTACCGAGGCTCTGCGTAAGGGTATCATCAATATGCGTGAAGGCCAGGTATATTACCGCGCCGGTGAGGTTGTCTTTGCCGGTATTATGCGTGGCGGTCTGAAGCATGAAGAAAATATGATTCAGATGAACTGGCTGCTGCAAAATGCTAATGAAGCAGCATTGCAGCGCTTGGGTGTCATTCACGATGAGCAAAAGCCTCTGCAGGCTATCTGGATTGGCAAAAATGTTGTCGATAATGCTGTAGCAAGGCTGGATAAAAGCAAGGGTAATATGCTGTTCCGTATCCGTACCGTTGCCAATATCATAGTTGGCGAGCTGGCAGTATGCGATATTGAAATGGTAGATAATCAGTTCATTTATCCTGACGGAACCTTGATTTTCAGTGAGCAGTATAATCTTGGTAATAACGGTCCGAGCTATGAAAGCGTGCTTATGGAATTCTTGACGCAGATTAACCATAATGCGGTAAAGGCCGGTGTGCTGCCTGATCCGATGACGGGTAAGGTTGGCAGTATGGATGCTGCTACTATGATTGAAGCAGCTAATTCAATGCGTCGCACCAGAGGCAGCTTTATTCTGCGTGCTTATGCTAAAGGCGATATTACGACAGCCGGACCTGTAAGGGTAAGGCTGGAGGTGGTTCCGGTCAATGAGTAATTATCTTGGCGTAGATCCAGGGCGCAGCAAAACAGGATTGGCATTAGTTGCCGCTGATGGCAAAATCTTGAGCCTGCATATCGCTATGACGGATAATCTTGCTGCAGAGCTGCGACAGTTTGTCGGTTCAGCTAAGCTGCAGGGAATTATTATGGGCAACGGCACAAATAATAAGGCTATAGGCGCAGTTTTGCGTGAGCTTTATCCGGATTTGGTACCGGAGCTTGTCGGTGAAGCATACAGTACGGAGGAGGCTCGTAGCCTTTATTGGCAGGAGAATCCTCCCAAGGGCTGGCGCAGGCTGGTGCCGTTAGGACTTTTGGTGCCGCCGGAGCCGCTTGATGCATATGCTGCTGTTGTGCAGGTACGCAGATGGTTGAAGAAAAATGAGGAAATGGATTAATGAATAAGCTTGGCGATTTAAGCTGTAAGGAATTTTTGACGGAGCTTGCAAGCGCTGCGCCTGCCCCCGGTGGCGGCGGCGGCGCTGCAATGGCCGGAGCTTTGGCGGCGGCGCTTGCTTCTATGGTTGCTAATCTGACGATTGGCAAGGAAAAGTTCGCCGAACGCGAGCCGGAGGTCAAAGAGCTGCTGAAGCAGGCGGAAGCAGAGCGTGTACGTCTTTTGCAGCTGGCAGACGATGATGCTGCTGTATTCAACAGCTTTATGAGCTGTTATAAGCTGCCCAAGACTACCGACGAAGAAAAGGCAGCACGTACAGCGGCAATACGTGCCGCTGCAAAGCAGGCAGCGACTGTACCGCTGAATATTGCCCGCAGCTCCTTTGCTGTACTGAAGCTGGCAGACAGGTTGGTAGTATCAGGAAACCCAGGCGTGATTACGGATGGTGCCTGCAGCGGTTTGCTGGCGCGTGCGGCGCTGCGCTGTGCGGAGTACAACGTGCGCATTAACCTGGGACTGACCAAGGATGAGGTGTGGAACGCGCAGGCTGCAGCAGACCTGAAGCAGCTTTTGGCAGATGCCGAAGCGTTGGAAACACGTTTGCTTGCAGTAACGGATAAAGCGTTGCAATAAGGCTTTATTGCTTGGTGCTTTGTAAGTACTTGACGTAAGCGTGTTTTTAAAGTATAATAAAATTCTAATGGAAAGGTGGCCGAGTGGTTGAAGGCTCTAGTCTTGAAAACTAGCGAAGGTGCAAGCCTTCCGTGGGTTCGAATCCCACCCTTTCCGCCATTAAAAAATTATAATAGGGTCTTGCAATTTAGATAAGAATCTGTTATAATAAACAAGTAGTCTAATGGAGTGGTACTCAAGCTGGCTGAAGAGGACGGTTTGCTAAATCGTTAGACGGTTTACCCCGTGCGTGGGTTCGAATCCCACCCACTCCGCCAACTATGGCAATCGGCTCTCGGAGAAATCTGAGAGCTTTTTTGTTTTTATGTGGACAACAATATTCCTCGTAAGATATGGGCTACAGATCCTTGATGAGTTTTTGAAACTAAACTGGATGAATTTATGCAATTTGATTAGGAAAAAGGTGCAACTAGTTCTTGCAATTTATGATAAAATAAAAACGAAAAATCCGTTGATAATTTCCAGAGGCGGATATATAATTAAATCATTAGAAAAATAAAAACGTAAAATTTGTTTTTAACTGGAGGTTTCGAATTGGATTCTTGTTGGAAATGTAAAAAAAACAGATAAGAAATGAGTTGAATTCTAACAAGCTTTCATTAAGAATTGCTGAAAAAGCGCTTGGTTATGGGTTTTCTGGGCTTGATAGAAAATAGAAATTCAATCAAGATATGACCAGGATTCTATCAAGTTGTTATTGGATAGCGAAATGTTACAGTGGTTTACCACGCACAGGGTTTGCCACCCCAACCCACTCCGCCAACTATGGCAATCGGCTCTCAGAGAAATCTGAGAGCTTTTTTGCTGCCTGAATTTAATTCTTGAAATTGTTTCTCATTTCTCTATATGCGGTCTATATGTTTTGCCTTGCTTACCCATTTTGGAAGCACAGCGATTGCAGCAGTAGCGTTTGTCTGCACGGCGTCCGCTGATGAGAAAATAATTGCTGCATTCAGGGTTGGCGCAGCGGTGGTATTCGCCCGGATTGAGCAGCAGCTGATACAAATCAAGATAAATTGCCTGCATAAGATAGCTGCATTGCCAAAGGCTGGTAAATTTTTCTTGCGCCAGGTCCATTTGCGGTCTAGCGGTATAGATATTATCGTTGATGATATCGAGCAGGACACGTCTGGCAAAAGTGTGGTCAAGGCTTATGCTTGGAATATCTTCAGCGAGAATCATGGCAGTAAGCTGTTTCTTCGTCAGCAGGTCCTTGTCATAATCAGCAAGTGTGTGCAGCATATGCTTGTCTACGACTGCGAGAAAGTCTTGCAGCTGGCAGGCGTAGTCTGCATCTGTTTTGCGGATATTTTTGAGCAGCTGCGTGTGCGAAATACGCTTGTGCGTAGCAAAGTATTCTGCTGCCTTGAGCGTAGGTGTTTTGATGCGCGGCAGCAGGTAGTGAATGCCACGTGCGCTGTAATGCAGCAGGTAGGCAAGCGCATAGATAACGCCTGCCTGTGTCCCTTCGTGTCGGAAGAGATAGCTTTGGACAATAAGCAGGCTGCGGACGATTTTGACGCAGCGGGCAAAAAGGCGCAGGCTCATAATGTCCATTTCGTCTACTTCGAACAGTGTGTAATTCAAGGTAACCTCGGCATCATTGGCAGCGTAGTCTTTTTCTGCAAGGATATCTCCCATAAAAAGGGTAGTGTCGATAAAACTGAAATCGTTGATGATTACAGAGTGATTTTCGTCGTCAAGGTGTGCACGTTTCTCAAGGCAGCGCTGCGAAGAATAGGGCAGGCCGTAGGCATTGCAGAAGGCAAGCACCTGCTTTTTATCGTTTTCGTCAATATTGGCGAAGGCTATAGCCAGGGAAGAAGCTGCCGCACCTTCCTCACTTTGTGAAGCGATGGTTTGCGTATGAAAGGGGCCTTGGGCGCAGATAAAGTCGTCCTGACCGTTAAAAAAGCGGCGAATCTGATAATTGCCGCAGATATTATTAGTGAAGAATTTGGGAATCACTGGCGCCGGAAAGGCGCGTTGCATTGTCGTCATAGGTATAACCTCGCAAAAATCTAAAATCTTATGTTGCTAGCAGATGCTGATGTTTTGTCGGCATCTGCTTTTTCGTCATTATAATATCACAAAAAAGAAATTTTATCATGGTATTATTGTTTCTGACTTCATCTTATACTAAAAGCAGGCGGTGGTCAAGTAAGCTTGCGGATTCTATGTCAAATATATTCCATATATATAAAATCTAAAGCACCGCAAGAGCCATCTTTTTAGTGCATAATAGAAGGGAAGAGATAAGAAGTGATGCTTTTTGTTTGAAGAAAAATATAAAACTATTGGCTTGAATATTATGTATTATCGCAGGGCATTGAGTCTGACGCAGAGCGAGCTGGCGGAGAAAGCCCAAATGTCAAGGGCGCGCGTCTCGGATATAGAATGCGGTAAGGGACCGTTTAATATGGAGTCGATATTTTTGCTGGCGCAGGCTTTGGGGGTTGACCCGGTGCGGCTTCTGCAGGAGAGAAAGTAAGAAGCAGCGGCAATAAAAAATATTAGAGGGAGGCAGATATTATGTCAAAGTATTGTATTAAGTGTGGAGCCGAAATTGACGACCAGGGAAGGTTTTGTCCGGTATGCGGGACAGATCAGTTACCGAAGATTGAGCCGACAAATGTAATTTGCCCTAAGTGCGGTACAACTTATCCTATTGGTGTCAAATTTTGCACAAAATGTGGTTTTCAGTTGGGAAAAGCTCATAGCAATGATAATCCCAAGGATTTTAAAGAAATCTTCAGCAGACTTTTTGGCAATAATCCCGAGCGTAAACCTGCTTTGAATAAAGAGATTTTTAAAGAGCAATTTTTGAGCTTTGAGGGACGCATTAATAGATTGGATTATTTCCTCAAGAGCATGAGTAGCTGTTTGGTGTTTTTTATTATCGCCTGCATCATCGACGAGTTTGTAGATGATTACTATATGGAAGCAATTGATTATCTGGCTTGCTTCATAGGCTTAATAGCTTTTACTCTATTGGTTTGGATAAATAGTGCTATATCGGTTCGTCGCTTGCACGATTTGGACAAAGATGGCTTATTAGTATTATTAACCTTTGTGCCACTTCTCAATGGCTTTTTTGAGTTGTATTTATTGTTTGCGCCTGGTACGGTAGGTGATAATCGCTATGGAGCAGATCCTTTGCAATAGTACTTTTTTATAAAACATTTAATTGGAAAAGTTATATAGGGAGGTCATAGTGTGAAAAAGCTGTTTTTTTATGCAATGCTTATCTTAACAGTGGTGCTTACCGGTTGTGGTAAGTCAGAAGAGCAAAAAATACATTCCATGTATCTTAACAACAGTACGAAGGTTGCTGAGATGGAAACAGAGCAGGCTCAGGCCATGCTGGAAAATCGCAATATTGATAAACAAAAAATGCTCAAACAGATTAAGAGTTTAATTGAAGAAAATGAAAAGAATATCGCCAAGCTGAGTGATGAAAAATATGATGAAGCGAAGGCCAATGAGAGCTTTATGGATTTCAACAAGAAAATGATGGACAGCAAGGATAATGGTCCTTCTAAAAAAGATGGGGAGAAAGCCATCAAACGCTACCAAATAGCTAATTACGCTAAAAGCGTGAAGGATTATCTGCAGGCTTATAATGTTTATCTTAAAAGAGTCTGCTCTAATATGGAAAAATATTCTGGCAATAATGGACCAATGGAAATGGAAGCCTTTGAAAAGGTAGAATTCCAAAATGCTGTTTTGCAGCACGATTTAAACTGGTATGGCATGGCTAATGATGGCGAATTTCATAAGGGAGCCGCTTATTTAGATTGCAGTGACGCTTCGTATCGAGTTCAACAAATTGGCGATACCAAGCTAGGCTTTGCGGTGCTTGAACGACGCAAGATTGATGATTGGGTTTATAGTGTAACGATAGCTTTTACTAATATGAGCAAAAATGAAACAATAGACCTTGATAAGCTTTCTGTTAACCTGAGAATTGGCAATGACTTGCTAACGCCTAAAAAGTTTAATGTTATTACTTTTGGCGATCGTAATGATTTAAAAGGCTTCAAATTGAATTCTAAGCAAGTTTTGACAGTAGAGTGCCAATATTTCTTAGAGAGTAAATACAAGGACTTTAATTTACACTGGACTCAGTTGGAATTAGATAATGGTAAAGGTAAGCTGCTCATCAATACAGGTGCCTATAAATATAATGTGGAAGGCATTTTAAACATGCAGCAGGAAGAGAACAATAGTAAAGCAACTACATACAGCAATAGCAATGCAAATAGTAATGTGAATAGCAGTGGACCGCGTTATAATTTATATCATCCGCAAGCGTTTTTGAATGGCGATAAATATATACCGGAGGTATTCCAACGACAGGGAGCACATCGTTATGTTGATTGTCGCAGTGCAAAAATTATCTCGCGCAATAATGGCCAAACTATTGTGGAATATGACATGATTGTAATAAGTAGCACTGGGCAGCAAAGTCGACAGCAATGTATTGTAGGTCTGCTTACTGGTAAAGGCTATGTTGTTCAAGGTCGGGCTGATGATGGTTCGTGGCATCCTATGGATAGGACAACTGCTTCGCTGGCCGGCTATAACGCTGGTTTAGTATTGATTGATTATTTACAGTTATAAGGTAAAAGGCAGGGCTGCGTTTTGCAGTCCTGCTAAAAATTTATTTAACATGTTGAACTTTAAATGTATTCATGTTCATGTGGCAAATGGGTGATTTGAAGTGAGTTTGGAAGAAAAACGCACCATAACTTCTTATCAAAATCATGGTGGAAATATAAATTACGTAAGCACCTTGCAAAACTCAATAGGTAAAGCGCAAGAAATTAAACTATATGTAAAATTGTGAAAAAATTGTGCAAAGATATGAATTTGAGAATGTGCGATAATATAGTGGGAAAGGGAGCTAATGCTAATTATTCGCACAGAGATATAAGAAAATAGACACCAAGATGCTTTACTTGCAGGCAATTGAAGAGTTTGATACAGGAATAGGTTGCCAGGAAGCTGATGATTACGATGAGTGAACTAATAGCAGCGGCAATAAATACTTCTTTATAAATTTTGGAGGCGGCATATGAGTGATAAGATAAAGCGTAGTCAGGTAGATGACATCAACAGACGCAACAATGCGGCTGACAGCTATAAAAACAGATCCTTTGGCAATAAAAAAAGTATAACTGACGAATATACGGGTAAGAGAATTTTTTATAATGCTAATAAGCATATTAATGAAAAGCAATCAAACGTTGACCACATTGTTCCGTTAGATGAGCAAATCAGGCGTTATGGTTCTGATTTGACGCCGGAGCAGATAAGAACAATGGCTAATGCTGATGCAAACCTTGCTAATACCAATGCTTCGCTGAACAAGTCGAAGGGTGCGTTAAATAACCATGAGTATATAGCAAAAAAATATACTGAAGCAGGCGCTGCGCAGATTAACGATGTATCAGAAACCTTATTTGGCAAGAAAATCTTCAAGACAAATAAAAAAGCTGTTGACTGTCCTGATGCTGTGACGAGCGTTAATATGCTTAAAGAAGAAGTGAAGGCAGAGGCGCATATTCGGACACAGGCGACTAAATATAAAATAGCAAATACGGTCGATGAAATAAAAAACAGCAAAATTATCAGTTCTAAGCTGGATGCAGTTGCGCCATCGGTAAAGAAGGCTGCTTCTGCCGGCAGGGAAGCAGCCTTTGTAACTGTAGCTGTTTCCGGCTTGACTAATCTTGTGGGCTTGGTGAAAGGTGAACAGGACATTAAGCAGGCTGTAAAAAATGTCGGGAAGGATACTGTAAGGAGCTTTGGCAGTGCTGCCGGTATTTCGGTAGTGCAGGATGGTGTTGTCGCAGTAGCGAAAAAAGCCGGGGCGAAGGATTTTGCCAAACTTGCAGGTAAAAATTTGCCGATTATGCAGCTGACGATGGCTGTAGAAATAGGTGGCATTGTGGCGAACTATTTAGATGGCAATATCAGCGGCGAAGAATGCTCTGCGCAGATTGTTTGCGGCACTGCAGGTGTATTGGCAGCGAATATGGCGTTTGCCTTGGGCGGACCGGTGGCGGCGGTGGTTACTTCCCTGGTTGTGGGGGAAATAACCAGGGCGGTTACTAAATACCAGATGGAACGCAGGCTGGATAAAAAACGTCAGGCGGAATTTAAGCATATTATTAATACTGCACTGCAAAGTCTGGCGCAGCAAAAGCAGAGGATTGATGAATACAATAAAGCAAAAGCTGCATATATGACAGCGGCCTTTAACGGTGGCTTTGAGCTTGTTATGCAGGGAGTTTACGCAGTAGATGATAAAGCAATCACCCAGGGCCTGAATGATATTTTGGCGGTGTTTAACCAAAAATGTGCTTTTCAGTCACTGGAGGAGTTTAATAGTTTTTTTGACGATAAAGATGCGGTGCTGACATTATGAAGGGGGCAGATGATATGATCGGACTGGTACTTGGGGCAGTTTTGGGCAGCGGCCTTTATGGCGCAGAAAAATCAATGCAGATAGATAGCAGGACGAGAAAGCGTTATGCTAAAGCTTTTGCGATGGAGCAAGAAGCTCACAGGCTGGTGGAAGTAAAGAAGCAGGCAGCAGATAATGCTATGAAGAAGCTTTCCAACCGTAAGCGTTCGATATTGATTACTTCAATGCAGAATTTTGTTGCTGTGTATGGCAAGCTCATGAAAATTGACTTTCGTGATGACAAGATGCTGGCAGTTTTAAACCAGCAAAGCTTTAGCCCTAAAGAGATACAGATTATCAATGCGGTGGCGCAGACAGCTGTAAGACCAATGACTGATAAAGAAATTGCTGTCAGTATCTTAAAGGGCTTCGGCGTATTTGGCTTAGGCAATGCGTTTATCAATGATTCTGAAAGAGAGCTGCAAATGGCTGGCGCGCAGCTGCGCAGTTCGCGTGTTGTCTACAGTCAGGCTGAAAATTTAGCTGCTGTCTTAGACGGTGTGATAGCTTCCTGCAATAATGTGTCTGATTTATTGCCAAGGTTAAACAGGTTGTTTATGCAAGCTATCAGCTATTCAGATGAACTGATTGCTGCTAAGGGCAGGGACAAAGCTGCTTATACAGAAAATGACCGCAAGACCTTTTGCAGCTGTATAAATCTGGCGGTTACACTGAAAAAAATAATTGATGCTCCTGTACTTACGGACGAAGGAAAGGTTACGCAAGAAACAACGGAAGCGTTGGCAATTGGCAGTCAGTGTATGCAGGATATAAAAAATTTGTAGATTTGGAGGAATCAAGATGAAAAAATTTGTAGTTAGTGAAAAATGCATTGCTTGTGGCAACTGCTTATTAGAAACAAAACTTTTGCAGGAAGATGCAGAAGGCAAGGCTGTGCCTGTAAATGGTGGCTATTTTAGTGATGATTTTTTAGCGAAGGCTGAAGAAATTGTTGCCGGTTGCCCTGTACAAGCTTTGAGCATAGCGGAAGGCGAAGGCGCAGACTTAAGCAAGCTGCCGGAAAAGCTGCAAAACGCTTTAGCAAAGATTACTGTTCCGAATGTTACCAGAAAAGATGTTGAGATGCACGCACAGGATTACCGTATGACCTGCTCCTATCCGCAGGGAGAATATCGTTATGATTATTCCAGCGAAAGCAGAGCTATGAGTGCTGCAGAAAGTGAATTTGACCGTATCTGCTATTCACAGTATAAGAAATTCATTCTTGAGGTTTTTGTGCAATACAAGGAAGACAAGCTGAGAAAGTTTTATACCTTTGATGAAAGCGGCTTCTGGGGTCAGATTAACAAGCAATATGCAGATGTGCTGCAGGAATTTGCCGGAGCGGCAGCTGCAGGCGGAATTAAGCTACCGGCAGACTTTAAAGAATTTGAGGTTTTACCGGGCGGCAGTAAGAATTCTACGCTTGTTGATTTAATCAATGCAAGGCTTAAAGAGTTTGAAGACCGCGGCTGCAGTGATGTAATGAGAGAGTTTAATGGCTGCAATTATACTTCCCGTAGTGATTATAGGGATTATATGGATACAGATGATACAGAAGTATATGCAGGCACTAGCTTCTTCGGTAATGATAAATATGAAGAGAAATATTGCTATAAAGATGTAAATAAGGCTTGTGAAGAATATATGGGAGATTTGAAGGACGCCATTAATTATGTGGATTACGATTCCCAGGTTATCGATACCATTGATGCGGCCTTAAATGATTACAAAGAGTGTGTGCAAAAGGAAATAGACAAAAAGGTTGCCCTGCTGAGCAAGGCAGTTGCAAATTCAAAAACAGCACTGCTGAATAGCGGCGTTGGAGATTCCAAAGTAGCACTGCTGAAATAAAAATTGATAGGATTAAATAAGCATTACTTTGTTGTTGGGTTAGAAGACCTTAACCCACTCTGCCAACTATGGCAATCGGCTCTCGGAGAAATCCGGGAGCTTTTTTTATTCAAATATCACAAAGAAGAAATTTTATATTGGTATTATTGTTTCTCATTTCAATTTATACTAAAAGCAGGCGGTAAGTAAGGAAGTTTACAGCATTCATGTCAAATATATTCCACATATATAAAATTTAAAGCACCGCACGAGCTACCTTTTTAGTGCATAATATAAGGTGAGAGATAAGGAGTGGTACTTTTTGTTTGAAGAAAAATATAAAACTATTGGCTTAAATATAATGTATTATCGCAGGGCATTGAGTCTGACGCAGAGCGAGCTGGCGGAGAAGGCCAAAATGTCAAGAGCGCGCGTTTCAGACATTGAATGCGGTAAGGGACCGTTTAATATGGAGTCTATATTTTTGCTGGCGCAGGCTTTGGGGGTTGATCCTGTGAGGCTTATGCAGGAAAAAGAATGAGACGCAGCATAAATAAATAATGATGTAAGTACATTACCAAGCTTCCAAAAAACAAAATATGAAAATCAAACTATATGTAAAGTTATGAAACAATTGTGCAAAGATATGAAATTAATAATGTGCGATAATATAGTGGTAAGAGGAGTGATGGCTAAATGTTTGCATTAAGATATAAGAAAATAGGTGCTAAAATCGTTTTTTACAGAAAACTGAAGAGCATGACACAGGAAAAGCTTGCAGAAGAGGTTGGCATTACGCCGCAGTATTTATCGCGGATTGAAAATGGCGGCTATACAAAAAGCGTATCACTTTCAACCCTAATGAAGATTGCCGAGAAGCTGGGTATTACTATGAGCGAGCTGATGGATGGGGTTGAAGAAAGCATTTAATGATAATAAATGTGTCAATTGAGGCCGCAAGTAATAGATAAAAAGGCTTAAGAGGATTTTTTCAAAGTTCCGGCTTCACCGGTTGTTTTATAGTTGCATTGATAATCAGCAGATTTAGCCTTATGCAGCTAAATACAAATTAAGGGGATGGTTTCTGTGAATTGGAAGGTTTATTTAAAAGTCAATCGTTGGCTATGAGTTTTGCTGAAGAATGTGCCTGCGTGGAGTGGGCGTTTAAAGGTAACGAATGTTGGCGGTTGGCTTTTTTATTTAACTTGATAAAAGGATGTGTATTATGGATAATTTGATTTTAAAAACCGTAAATTTTTTGTTTGTACCAGAAGCTGCACTAGCTGTGGTTTTTCTGATAGTATTTATCATTTTATGCATTTATGGCTATTTAAAAGTAAAAAAATGCAAATTATTTATTACGGAATTAGAGCAGAATATGGAAGCTGAATTTGATAAATGTAAGGATAAATATAATCCTCATACTTTTATTAGCGGAAAATTAGCTGCCATTTCCGGGATAGAAAATGAGGTTATGCAGATACCGAATATTTTTGTAAGTATTGGTATCTTAGCAACCTTCTTAGGCTTGGGTGTAGCCATTCAAAGTGCAGCAGCTTTACTGAAAAGTAACACGGTGGAACTTGCAAAACTTAATGATGTGTTAGGCATTATTGCTTTTAAATTTCAGACTTCCGTTTGGGGCATAATGTTCTCTCTTTTGTTTCAAAAAATAATCGTTAATACCTACTTTGAGTTTAAAGAAAATATTGTTAGTGCTATGCACGAAAAGTTATATGAGAAAGTCAAGGCTGGTATACATAAAACTCTTGATGAACAGAACGGATTGCTGGAACAACAAATTGAGCTACAAAAAGAAACTCAGCAACTAAATCAAAATAATATGGATAGCTTGCAAAATTTAACAAAAGAGCATATGGATAGTTTTGCCGCTATGATGCAAGCTAATATGACTGGTTTTGCTAATATTATGCAGCAAAGTTTTGATAAGTTTAATCGGACTATGCAGGATAATTTCAGTAATTATAACAGGTCGATGAATGACAGTATGCAAAAATTTTTGAACTTAACAGAAGATTATAGAGCTATTTCTGAACAGTTTACCCAGAATGTAAATAATTTTGCTAACGAAACAAATGCTCAAAACAAGTTAAGAAGTCAGCAGCTTGTAGAATTCAAGGATAATTTGGAAACACAAAAAAATTATCTTGATAGCCAGATGGAAAGATTTATCCAAAATTTGCAGGATACGCAGGAAAAGGCTAATGAGAGTAATAGAGATGCTGTATTGAGCTTTAACGAAAGCGTAAAAACTATGGAGCAACGTTTTATTTATAATGAGAACGAGTATGCTAAGCAGACACAGGATAGACTTGGAGAAGCTTTAGATAAGCATTTGCGTATGATTTCTGATGAAACCATAGGTCAGTGTAGAGCAGTCAGCAAAACTGTAGATACCTTAGACAACACAATTAATAAGGCTGTTAATACGCTAGATGCAACCTTGAATGTAACAGACGAAAAAATGAGGTCCCTGAAAAATGTTGTTATTGACTTCAAGAAAACGCAAAAGCAACTAATTGAAGATTCAGCGTCGATAAGTGAAAATAATACTAAGTTTGTAGCGTCAATTAATGAAACGCAATTGAAGAATGAGAAATTGTTGCAGGATACGTTGGAAGAAGTAAAGCAGTTGCTGCAAACCCAGCAAGCCGGTAATAAAGATTTATTCCTGGGTATAGTCGAAAAGCAGAATGAAGATGCTGCTGCTAACATTAACACTATTATCAGACAACTGAATAATAATAAGCAAAGTTATGATAATAAAATAGTTTCACTATTAAATTTGCTCTCAGGCAAGCAACAAGAATTCAATGATAACCTGGCAAGTGTGGATATTAATGTTAGCAAGTGCTCAGAAAACCTGCTTGAACTTAGTAATTATATAAAGAATGCTTCAGCGGAAACCAGTGAGCTTAGAGAACAATTTGTCAGCAGAATTATCAAGGCAATTAACAATGCCCAAAAGACAAAAGCTCTAAACAATATTAACAATCTGCTTGTGAAGCAAAATGAACTCTTAGAAGGCTGTGCTGAGAATCTGGGAGTAAAGCGGGAGGTGCCTTCCGGTAATTTAGATAAGAAAAACAATGGAGGAATTGTAGGAATTATTCCTGGAAATTTATGGAGCGGTATTAAATAATGAAACAGCAAAGTAATCCTTGGATTTCAATTTCTGATTTATTGTCAAGTGTTGTACTGATTTTGTTATTGCTATTTATTATGGCTTCCATTGTGCCTAAATTTAGCATGGACTCACAACGCTTGGAAATGATGAACCAGATTAATCTTGCATTAAAAGAATACGAAAAAGAAGGTCTTGTAAAAGTGCATCGTGAATCCGGTGTTCTGGAATTCACTTCGGTAACTTTTGATCAGGGTAGTGCTCAGCTAAATAGCAATACAGAGCATCTGGTTGAGGAAATGTCTAAAAAATTGCAGGTTTATCTGAAAGAAAAACCTAATCTGGAGATTTTAATAGAGGGGCATACTGATCCTAGTGCTGTACATAATGTCGTTAATATTGGCGGCTATTATGATAGTAATATACAGCTTTCTGCATTGCGAGCTATTAATGTACGCAATACATTGCTCAGGCATGTGGGTGCTGAATATTCCGGTCGTATTGGTGTTGCCGGTTATGGTGAGACTAGATTGAAGAATAAGGATAATCCCATGGCTTCAGAAAATAGACGCGTAGAAATACGTTTGCTTTGGAGCAATACAGATAATAAGTAGTTATGGAGGTTTGGCAATGACTATTAGTGGCATCATTTACCCAAAATGTTTAAAAAATGAAAAAGATATCAAAATTACTAAAGTAGGCTTAGAAGCAGAGGCAGCGGAGCTTGAAGATGCTGAAGCAGTTGAGGTAGATGTCCTTAAAGGTGCTGAAGCAACAGAGGTAAATGACCTTAAAGATACTGCAGCAGTTAGTAATGCTGCAATTGATGAGAAGCAGTATATAGCTATTGGGAGGTGATGGATTGTGAATTTAGTGGATGTAGAAGATGCTGTTCTGTATCCAAGCATCAGAGATACTGAGAGCGAAAAGGATGTAGAAATAATATATACAGACATAGTAGCTAATGGTACGCAGGAAAGTACCTATTTTCCTTATAGCTTTCGCTTACATCGTGTTGTAATTGATCTTTTAGGTAATCAATATATGCGAAGTATAGAAGAATATAGTGAAGACGAAGGTTATATTATAGGCGAACAATTATGTGAGCAAAAGAATTTGAAGCGCTTAGCAAAAGAATATCTTCCAGTAAAAAAATTCCTGGACTTTTTAAAAGAGAAAAAGTTTTGGAGTGAGAATTTGAGGATTTTTGCTATTTACTTATATGAAAGTGAGGAAAGCGCAGAAAATAAACAAGATTTTTTACTTCTGACGGATAAATGTATATATATTCGTTATGATAATGGTATGCAGTGGGAACGTTATGGCTACTATGAAAAGCAATTTTACAGCGATGTATTAGCAGCTAATCAGCCGTGTGATGTATTTAAACAATTTTTACGCGATATCAGAAGGCTGAATACTTCGATGATTTCTGCTATTACCAGTCAGCATCCTGTATGCTTGGAAAATTTTCTTTATCGTAGCAGGTATCTTGAGTTTTTAACGAAGTATGCCGTAGCTGATAATAGCATTTCGCTGTTTGCTTACAATAAGCTGGAATATATGGCGCGAGTTTTTGGAATTGCAAGCCGTGATTTTTTACAGTGGCTTAGTTCAGCTACAAAAGTAAAGGAAATAACTGATACCAAACTCAAAAAGCTTATTAATGATTTCCGCAAAGATATCAGCAGTAATGTGCAGGCTAATGTCTTGCTTGCGTATATGGATGCTTTAGAGCTGGTTTTGGATAAAGATGAAAAGTTTAAAAAGGTTTTTGCTCAGAAAACCTATTGTGGTAAGGAATTTTATGAGCAGTACATTGAGTATCTGAAACTGAAAGCAGAGCTTGTAGAGAAGCAAGAACAGGTTTGGCTTCAAGCGTCTGAAGATGGCAATGATTATAAATTGGCAGATTTCACTAAACAACTTCAATATAATCACAATATTGAAGAACAGATTTTAAGAATAGGAGCTGAGATTAATGATGTCGAGTACTGAAAATGACGTTAGAAGAATTATGAAGGTGCAATTGCGCTTTAAAGCAAAATCGGGCGAAGAGAATGTTTATGAGCAGGAAGGATTGCAGAGCAAGCCGTTAGAGAAGATAATGATACCGTTTTCTTTAAATGCCTTTAATGAGCCAGAAGAATTTCAATTTGTGGTTTGGGAAAGCCAGGTTAGCCAGGAAACAATTAGTGATTACGATTATTTTAAGTATATAGTGAGCAATGATGTAGATGACGATACTAAAGCAAAAGAATATGAAATGCAGAAACGCAACAGTATTTTTGCTGCTTTGCCGGAAGAGTATTTTGAGCTCCAAGAGAATGATTTTCCCAAAATGAACTATTGTGATATTACTGAACAGGAAATGTTTGGCTATGATAGTATTCCTGCAAATACGTTGCTGTCGGAAAATGTTGGTTTATGGGCTGACAGTGGACTGCGTAAGCTGGAAATTAATATTAACGGGTTGGATGAACAGCTTCACGGAGCAGGAGCACAGAGAAAGGTTGGCAGCGACGAAAAGATTAAGGCTGCCTTCTATTGGGATAAAATTGAAGGCGAAGATATTCCCAAACACTTTGAAGAAAAAATCCGCTATAACGAAGCAACACATGCTTACTATGTTTTCTTGAATACTAATAAATATGGTGCTTTGATGCAAAACCAGAATACTGTTTACTGCAAGTTCAAAGGACGTTTTACGCTACATGTTAGCCGTAGAGACTATAAATATGTATATTCCTATCCTGTAGAAATTTGCTTTTATAAGACAGGCCTGAATGAAAAAGGTAAAAATAAACTTATTGATAATAATCCGGTATCTATAGACTTTGGTACGAGTTCTACCTGTGCTGCGGTTAAGGCAGATGGCCGAGCAAAATTATTTACTTTGTCTGGCAATGGTAAGCTGGAAAGAGATGCAGACAATAAGGCTGTTGATAATAAATACGAGAATCCGACCAATGTATTAATTTATAATTGGGATGAATTATATAAGCAGTGGTCGCAAGATAATCATAACATGCCATATTTTGTGACCAAAAGCGATAGCGTTGATGTGGATTGTGCAGATTATGATTCCGGTTACACTGTACAGGATGTTTTCCAGGAAGTGGACGAAGAGGATGGACGCAGAAAGATGCGTGCTATTTTAACGCAGCTGAAGATGATTCCGTATCTTTTGCAAAGAGACGTTGAAAAAAAGGTTTATCCCTACAAGGGAGAGACTGTTATAAAAATTACAGATAGTATCGACGAAGAGTCTGACAGCAAGTTTAATCCGATAGCTTTTTATGGTTATTTATTAGGCCGTGCTATCAATAATCCTAGTGGCCATAGAATATATACAAAGTATAATATTACCTGTCCTGTTAAATTTGATAACGAGGTAAAAGAAAAGATTCGCACATCGTTAGAATATGGTCTTATGCGCGCTTTGCCAAAAAATATTCGCAAGGGCGTTAATCAAAAGGGCAAAAGCATTGTTAGCGTAAAAATGGAAAATTCTGAACCGGTGGCTTGTATCGGTGCCTTTGTTGGTAAGCAGTTGAAGCTTGCTGCTAATACTGCTGAGAAGTTTGCAGTCTACGATCTTGGCGGCGGCACAATGGATTTTGTGTATGGCGTATTCCGTGAAGCCGGGGAAGAAGACAATGTAGAGCAAGATGCTGTTATTGAAATTTTAGGCTTGGGTGGCGATAGCTCTATTGGTGGTGAAAAGCTTATTCATAAGCTTGCTTATAAAATCTATAAAGATAACAGAGAAAAAATTGAAGAGAATAAAATTCCTTTTGCATTGCCTGATGGAGAGCTAAAGCCCGATGGATTTGATGGCCTGATTAGAGAAAATTATGGTGCTGATGATATTGCTGATGCTAACGTCAATATCTTAAAAGAAAAAATTGCCGGTAGATTATTTAAGTATAGCGATGATATTGACAACAATATGCAGAATGTGCTTGGCGAAATTGCTCCGGATGCATCTAGCGCTATTGTAACTTTAAAAAATGTAGATAACGAAGAGGTTTCTGATTTAGAGCTTGAAGTAACAGGCATAGATGACTTTTTGGAGGACAAAATAAAAGAAACTGTAGGCAATTTTGCCCAGGAGATGGATGCAGCATTTACTAAAGAGTTCGGTAAAGACTATCGTAGGGAAGATGTGCATATTTTCCTGGCTGGCAATGCATCGAAACAAAGATACGTTTTGGAAACTATGCAGCAGGAAGAATTCTTTAATGGTGCTGATATCCAGAGAATCGGTAAAGGTACTGATGAAGAAGAAAATGATGATGGTTTGAGTGCAGAGTATAAGATTAACGAAAAGACTGCTGTTGCCTTTGGTCAGTTGGATTTAAGCAAGTATTATGTTGATGACAGCCGAATCAGAATTAACGCTGACTTACCGCCATTTCAGTTCCATGTTGGCTATAGGGATTCCAAAAATGATGAATTTGTCTGCGTTATTGCCAAAAATGCTACTTCGCAGGATTGGGTGATGGCTAATCCTATTGATACGGACAATGAATGTACGCAATTAGAGTATACAGGCAGCTCCGTTGAGCAGAGAGATAGCTTTAAACCTTTGCAGCATGACATCGATGATTACGATGAGGATGATGGCAAGAGCAGATTGTATTTGAGAATTAATTCTGAAGATACGCTTGAATACAGATTGGGTACGAAAAAAGAAGGTCCACAGAATGACGAGGCTGTTGATGAAAGCAAGCTTATTAAGCTTAAATGAATTGGAAATTAAAGTTTTATACTATGCTTACATCAGAAATGGAGGTAATTTTGGTATGGATGATAGTAAAGTAAAGCAAAAAGAGGAGTTTAATAAAAAATTGCTGGATAAAGAGGATGTAGAACAGCTTATTAAAGATGCAGTAAATACGGCATTAGAAGAAAACTTTAGCATGTATTTTGCAAAGGCTGCTAAGCTTTCTCTTGCGGAAGATTTGCTTTATTTGAGAAATGCTGTTGATCAACTTGTAGCTCCGCTTAAAGCTAATGTTGATGATTTGAAAAAAACATTGGGAGAAAATCATCTCCGTGATGTTACTGAATTACGTATTAAACAAAAGCAATTAGATGACAAAGAGGCTGAACTTTTTATTGCCAAGGAAGAGGCTACTAATTTACAGAATCAGTTAGCTATGCAGGAGACTGAAATGGGTAGAAAAAAAGAAAAAATTAAAAAGCTTGAGTTGCAAGTTGATGAACTTAAGCAAAAGTTAGCAGATAAAAAAGCCGAAGCAGAGAAGTTATCAGAGCAGTTGAGCATAAGCGAAGAAAAAGCTGAAGGACTGAAACAAGAACTGTCGGACAGCAAAGCAGAAGCAGCGAAATTGTCGACTGACTTGAGAACAAGTGAAGCAAAAGGCAGAGACCTGGAGGCAAAACTGTTTGATAGTAAAGCCGAAGCAGAGAAGTTGTCAGCGCAGTTGAGCACAAGCGAAGAAAAAGCTGAAGGACTGGAGAAGAAATTGTCCGATAGCGAAGAAAAAGCAGAGAAGCTGTCAACTGACTTGAGTGCAAGCGAAGAAAAAGCCGAAGGACTGGAGCAAGAACTGTCCGATAGTAAAGCCGAAGCAGAGAAGTTGTCAAATGAACTGAGCATAAGCGAAGCAAAAGCTCAAGTACTGGAACAGGAACTGGCAAAAGTCGATGCTCTGTTACAACCTTATCATGAAATTTATAAGGCTTTTGTGGCTTGCCATGTATTTAAGAACTTACTTTCGCAGCGTGGTATAAACGATGAAGAAAAGTCTTCAATGCTGAAATTGGCAGAGGTTTTAGGCGAAAGCTATACTATTGCCGGAGATATGTATGAGCAAATCAAGAGTGCCAAGAAAGAAAATAAAGAACCTTTGACGCATGAAGAGGGAATTGTTTATAGCCTTTTAAATAAATATTATCGTGAACATAATAATATCGAAGTAGATATTTTCACGTTGCCTGGCGAGCAGAATTTTGAACAAGACTTTGTAAAAACTGATTTTAATAAGAATGAACAAGAGGATTTAACAGATCCGTCAGGTGCTAAAAACAGAAAGTTTGCTGCTAAAGTTTATGTTCCGCGTTTCAACAGAGACAACGGCAATATGATGAAGAAAGCTATAGTTGAAGCCTCTAATATATAATGCTTTATTTAAATCATGAAGAGGAAAAGACAAAAGTTTTAGGTCCTGGTGTCAGGTATGTAGTCTGGGTACAGGGGTGTAAACGCCGCTGCCCAGGCTGCATTAACCCCTTAGGACAGCCTTTGTCTGAAAATGGTTATTGGAAAAGTGTAGCTGCTTTAGAACAGGATATCCTTCACGTTGAAGGTCTTACGGGCATAACGATTAGTGGCGGAGAACCTTTTTTGCAAGCTGAAGCTTTAGCAAAGCTGGTTAAACTAATCAAAGAAAATAGTAAGCTTGATATTATGATTTATAGTGGTTACACATTAAAGCAGCTGCGTGAGATGCAAAACGCAGATGTTGATTATATATTAGGTCATATTGATTTACTGGTCGATGGAGAATATGTGGAAGAATTGAATCATAATACCATATATCGTGGTTCAGATAATCAGGTTATACATTTCTTGTCTTCTAAATATATTTCCTTTAGAGAAAAAATCAATAATACACATAATCGTTCTGTAGAATTCGTTTATAAAAATGACGATTTGTTTTTGGTAGGAATTCCGGAAAAAGGATTCGATGAAAAGTTTTGGCAAAACTTGCAAAAGTTTTACCTAAATAAATCAAGGGAGGATATAAAATGAGTGGTAAAAAGGGCTCTGAAGTAGCTAGTGTTTTAAAAATGGGCGAAACTGCGCGTAAAGATACTGATAAAAAGTATGACATTAAAATCAATGATTTAGAAAAAAAGACGCAGAGCACTTATGAAAAAGCACAAAACCTGGAGCATACTATTTTAGAGAAAAAGATTCAGGGTACCAAAGAAGCTCAACAGATGTTTGCTTCGCAATTAAAACAGGAAGAAGAACGGTTGGCAGATATAAAAAAACAAGCTATAGTAAATTTTAAAGCAAAAGATATTAAAGGACGCTTGGCAGAAGTAAAGAGTAAGTTAGCGTTAGCGGATAATAAAGCTGCTGATATAAGAGCACGTATTGCGTATAAGCATGACTATTGTGATAATGAATATAGAGAGGCTACTGCTGTAAAGAATACTTATTCAGCATGTAGAGCCGATTATGAAAATATTTATAATACTGCTGTACAAAATCTTAATGGGGCTACAGCAGAGTTAAACAGATTAAATAAGTTGAATAGTGAAGCACAACAGATAGCTGAGCAAATCGGAAAAATGAATATTATTGCTAAAGAGAAACAAGAAAGTGACAGCTTTAGACAAAAAATTAGCGATACAGTAGCTGGTATTGATAAAAAAATCGCTGAGAAGTTTTTGGCGGCTGAATATAGTGATATAGAAAAAGGTGCCCAAAGATTTTATGCAATGACTGATAAAGAGGTCTTGAACAGCTTTAGTCAATATTACGAAAAAGTAACAGCATTTGTTGGCAGCTTGAATGCAAAATATGCTCAGTGGAAACAGGAGAAAGCTGATGCTGAAGGTTTAAAGCAGCAGGTGTTAGAGATGACAGCGGAGCAGTTTGAAGATCCATATGAATGTGCGTTAGGCAATGAGGATAGTGAGCAGCTTCCATTGTTCCAGTTTTTGAAAAAGTACGTAGAGACAGACTTTGAAACAAAATATAATGCCGGTATGAACAAAATCGAAAAACTTCTTGCTGAAGAAAAGTTTGTTGAAGCCAAACAAGTATTAAGTGAAGCTCAAAATACTGTTATTGAGGCAAACAGCTTTGCAGCTAACCTTTCAGAACGTATAAAGGCGAAAAGTGGCTTGGCTTTAGAGTTGTATAATATTATGAGCGATATGGGGTATGACGTTGGCGACGAAATTATTGATGGTAACCCTGATAAGGGATTTCGCATAACCTGTCAGGCCGGTGATGAAATTATTGATTTCAATACTGTTAACATCGATGAGGATGGCCGTGTAATAGTAGATATTGACCATACAGAAGCTGTTGGTGGAACGTGCAAGAATGCGTGGCCGAAAATTGTAAAAAAATTGAGAGAAGCAGGCATTCCTATGACCGATGTAACTAAAAATGGCAACAGTATTTTGTATTCCCAAAATGTACAGGGGACTAAAACTAATAAGCAGCAGCGGGCAAAGCTGAATTAATGGAGGGATGAAACAAATGTCCAGTGAACCGAAATTAGAGACTTTCATTAGTAGAATCAAGAAAGCTGATTTACAATTAGAAGAATTATATAATAACCCGGATAATTTAAAAGAGCTTTTATGGTTTTTTGATGAAGCGAGGGGAAACGAGGTAGCACAAAAAATTCATAAAGAAGAAGCAGCTGTACACGCTACAATTGTGAAGAATTTAGCAAGCCTGTATCCGCTTTCCAAGTATGTTTTGCATGCGTTCTATCAACAAGATGCCAAAGAAACTGATGCTGATTTTATTGACGTACTTAAAGAAAGTGGCGATATAGTTGCTTCTATTAAGTCTGTTATCGGCCATATAGAAGTAGAGAAGCCTAATATAACCACTACCTTTCAGGATTATCAAAAAAGAGTAGAGAGCTTGCATAAGGAAATAGCAGAGAAGCAGGCTTCATTGAAGGATTTGGCTGCTCAGAAGGCAGAAGTAACCAGATTACAAAGTGAGTTAGATAAAATAAGCAGGGACATAAGTGATTTAAAGAATATAGAAATCGATAAGCTGAAAAAGGATAAAACTGCTAAAGATAACGAATTAAAGCGTCTTAAAAGTGAAAAAGAAAAGCTTAGCGGTGATATTGATAAAATCGAGAAGCAGTTACAGGCTGAAAAAGAAAATATTAGTGATGAAAAAATAATTGCCAAATTAAGAGAGTTATCCAAGATGTTACCGGCGGGAGTTGAGTACTAATGGAGAATGACGTAAAGATACAGCATAGAGTTATTGATAAAATTGAAGAGAAACGCCAGAAAGGACAAATAGTACATTTCCTTACAGGTAGTGGTATTCAGGATAATTATTTCTATAATTATTTGGAAGGTGTGCTTAATCTTGCGGATAGTTTAAAGACATATTATTTGCGCAAGGAAAACGAAAAAAATAGTGAAAAATATGATTTCCTGATACATTGCTCTTATGCTGCAGAAGCTGTTTCTTATTATAAGAAAAACCTGGATGGAGAAATTGATCAAATAGATTTTAAAGATTTAAAAGCTCCCAAACGCAGAGGTGGTTTTGCGAATGCAAAGGTCAATAGAACTGATAATAAGTTACAGGAAGAAGCTCAGAAAGAAGCTGAAGATGCGACAAAAGGTCATGATGTAGCGCTAGTTACGGGTAGAATTGGCGAACTTCTAAAAGAGGGGAAAAAAATAGTACTGCTTTTAGAGGGCTTGGAATGGATCAGCAAAATGTACGATGCACAGCAGGATTTGCGCTGGATTGGCATACTGACGAAATGGGCTAAGGAAAAAAATTTACTTGTTGTAGCTACAATCAAAGATTTTGAAAGTATAAAAAAATATGGCTTTGAACAAGAAGAGACTTTTATTGGGAATCCGAGTGAGTTGGAGATTCGGTATACGTATTTGAGATACCTGTTGCGCAAAACGAATAATAACTACAGTTTAGATTTAAAAGTACTGCAGGATGTTACACAGGCGCTTAGTGCTGGTAAAAAATCATTGGTTGACTGTATGCGTATCTTGAGTGCTGTGCTGGCTAAAAATAAGGTTTCTTTAGTATTTGAGGATTTTAAAGATAGTATAAATAAAAATATTCCTGAAGAAGTTAAATTGGCGGATGTACGCTTAAATTCCAAAACGAAAGAAAGTATAAAAGCTTCTGTTGATAAATTCATGGATTCCCCCAAAGAAGCCAGAAAAGGCTTCATTTTAACAGGACCGCCTGGAACAGGTAAAACAATGATTGTTAAGGCGCTTGCAAATGAAGAAAAATGTTATTTTATGGCGCCTACTTTAGGTGATCTTAAGGGAGAATATGTTGGACAAAGCAGTGGCAAAATAAAGCGTATTTTTGCAGAAGCCAGAGCTAATCAGCCAACTATCTTATTTATCGATGAAGCCGATACAGTATTTCCCAGCAGAAATATGGGAAGCCAGGGAGACAGCTTTGGACTTGATATGGTTAATCAGTTCTTGCAGGAAATAGATGGTGCAACGACTGGTGAGCAGAAAATCTTTACCATTGCTGCTACTAACAGAGTAGATGTAGTAGATAGCGCTATAAGGAGTCGTTTATCGGAAGTTATTACCATAGGCTTACCTGATAAGGAAATGAGAAGATTAATTTTCGAGGATAATTTAGGATTCTCCATTAAGGGTAAGTGCTATGAAGAGTATATGCTGGATAAATCCGAAAAAATGGCTGGACGCGATATTACTAATTTTGTAAAAAAATTAAAGGAAAAAGCTAAGTTAGTAAGTATCGAGTTAGGAAAAGATGATGCTATCGATAATGAATTGATAGCAGAGTGCTTTGGCAAAAAAGAACGAGAGGCCTTTGAGGAGATTCAAAGAACAGGCTTGATTGAATGCAAGACTCCGGGTGAAATAAGAAATCGCTTTTCAGATGTTATTGGCTATGACGATATAAAAACTAAAATCAGGCGTAAAGCTGAATATATTTCCTACAATGAAGACGAAAAGCTCAGATTTGAGAATTTTGGTCTGGAAATCAGTAAGGGTACTTTGTTATACGGTCCTCCTGGTAATGCTAAAAGTATGTTGGCAGAAGCGGTTGCAGGAGAATTTGGTTTTTACTTTTTTAAGGTAGTCAGCAAAAATTTTGTTAGCTTGTATGCTAATGACACAATTAAAAAGTTAGCAGATATTTTCTCCCGTACTATCCAATTCTCTAAGATCATGTCTGAGGCAAAAGGCATAGTTCTGTTTTTTGATGAATTTGATTCCTTAGCAGGTTCTTTGCTTAGCCAGGATATTAGAGGTTCGCTGCTGGATTTTCTCAGTGATCAGGGAGGCTTGCGTAACAAGGACTCTAAAATTCTTTTTATGTCAGCTACCAATTATTACGAGACCATTGATGAAGCAGTTAAGCGTAAGGGGAGAATTGACGAGCATATCTTTATGGATAATCCTACTGAGGAAAACGGTAAGTCTATGCTCACTAACTTATTTAAAAAAGATAAGCATATCAAACAACCTGTAGCCAATAAAGTTTTGACAGGCCTTTATGCAAAATTGTTGGAAATTAGCCGTAGGCAAATAAAAGAAGCAATAAAAATATATGAGAATACAGGTGATGCTGGATTAAAAAAGGTGTGGGAGCAAAAATTGGCAAATACCAGACCATCTGGTTCTGATTTGCGAAATGCGTATCAGGAGCTGAAAAATATTGCTTTTTATATGGATGGTAAAATCGAAAACAATCAATTGATTATTGATGAAGATGTATTACGTGCTTATTCTCCTGAAACAAGAAATAGTTAAGCTTAGGGTAAAAATGGCTTCTAACCATAAAGTAAGCGTCAAATAAGATTACGGCTTACCAATAGTACAATTTATTATTATACAATCTGCGTAGACATAAAGCCTGCGCAGATTTTTTCTAGCCAACAATTTTTTACGATTACTTATTTCTTCCTAAGCAATAGATAAAATTACTACTTTTTCTGTAAGCTTTGTCTTTAACCAGGTTTACAAAACCATATTGACAAGCATCCTTAAAAGTGTTATAAATTTATATTTGTTAGATGTTTTATGTACATGAGAGGATGAATATTTATGAGAAAAAATACTGTAATTTCCCTGACGGCTACGCTGTTGGCTGCGAATATATCTTTTGCGGTACCGGCATTTGCCGATGATTTACAGACATACAATCTTGATACCATGGTTGTTACAGCGCAGCGTGAAAGCAAGCGTGATGTTGATACACCTGCTTCCGTTACTACGGTTTCCCAAAAGCAGCTTGTCGAAACCGGTGCTTCTAACCTTTTTGATGCCCTGCGCCTGCAAAGTGGTGTGACTACCTACTCCTATGGCGGCAGCCAGTCACTTGGCGGTATGAACGCAAAAATCCTGATGCGCGGTGCGAATAAAGGCACTGTGGTAATGATTGACGGTGTTCCTGCCAACATCAATGAAACCTATTATCTGGATTCCATTCCTGTAGAATCTATTGCACGCGTAGAAATTGTTAAGGGCGCTGCTTCTACTCTTTACGGTTCCGAGGCTTCTACCGGTGTTATCAATATCATCACGAAAAAGAAAATGCCCAACACCTTATCTCTGACTAAGGGTGAATACGGCAGGGAGAAGGCAGCACTGACATTGAATGCCGACAAGCTGAATTTTGCAGTAACGCTGGAGCAGAGTGACCCGATGAAGGGATACAGCAGTAATTATAAGCAGATTAATGATTTAAACAAAAAGTCCTTTACCGCAAGCTATAAGTTTGATGATAATTGGAGTTTTTCACATCAGCACAATGACAGCAAGTATTCCTATGATCAATATGACAAAACCTGGAGCAAGCTTACCGAGGATGCGAATTACCACTATATTGATGATTTTTCACGCTTACAATATAAGGATGACAGCGTGAGTGCCAATTTGTTTTATAACCGCAGCAACCGCAGAAATCAGACTTACAATGTTACGGGCTCTAAATGGACCAAGTCCGATCATTTACGCTTTGATACCATAGGCCTTGATCTGCAAAAGCAGATTACCGGTAAATTCGGTGATGTTATTGTTGGTACGACGGTTTCCCGTGATTCCTATAAAAATGATATTACCGTAGCAAAAAACATTAAACCCGGTACGAAGATTAACGAATTCAGAACAAATTATGCTGTGTTTGCACAGCTGTCCAAAGATCTTGGCGCAGGCTATACTGCTACCGTAGGTGCCCGTGAAACTGTTGTAGAGGCCAATAAGCGTTACAATGCTTTTACTCCGCAGTTTGCTTTGCTGAAGAAGCTGGATAACAACAGCAGCTTATATGCAAATGCGGCAAAATCTTTTAAGATGCCTACATTTACCCAGATTTACGGCGGCGGCGGTGCCAACTTTGCGGCTAATCCTTTACTGGAGCCTGAAGAAGGCTGGACCTATGAGTTCGGTTACAAAAAGACATCTAATACAAGCATGTTCAAAGCTGCTTTGTATTATATGGATTTGGATACTATTGAGTACGAAGGCAAGGGAACCAGCTCCAATCCGTATGTGACACGTAATATGTCCTTTAAAAACAAAGGTCTGGAAATGACCTATGAGAAGGATTTCGGCAGCAAATACAGCTATTCTCTGGGCGCTAATTTCTGCAATCCTATGGGCAAAAATAAAAAAGGCGTATGGGAGCGTAAATTTGCACGCGAGCAATACAATGCCGGCATTAAATACCATGATGCTAAGTTCAATGCTGCGCTGACAGGCATGTTTACTACGGACAGAGCCAGCGGCTGGGGCGATTTGCTGCCGGTAAACTTTATTGCCGGCTATAAGTTCGATAAGAGCAGCAGTGTAGAGCTTGGCGTGGAAAATATCTTCGATAGGGATGATATCGTAAGCAATCCGGGCTCCGCTACCAAGTATTACTGCCTGCCGCGCATGGTGCATGTGACCTATACTTATACATTCTAAACATAAATAGGTTGCTATGTTTCTAGGGCGTTTTGTTTGCAAAGCTTTTTAGCTGACTATATTAAATATCCATAAATTGAGCTTATTCAGATGCCAGTCGATAGGTTATAATGATTACATTATTAAAGTGAAGGAGTGTGTCTTATGACCTTGATGAATAAAGCATTGACAATTGCCGGCAGCGATACAAGCGGCGGCGCCGGTATGGAAGCGGATATTAAAACTATGGAGGAGCTGGGCGTTTACGGTATGCCTGCTTTGACCTGCATTGTTACTATGCATCCTACTACTTGGGAGCACAGCGTATTTCCGTTGCCGTTGGATTTGGTAGAAAAGCAGCTGGTGACAGCGATTGAAGGCGTTGGCATCAATGCGATGAAAACCGGTATGCTGGGAAGTGCTGAGCTGGTAGAATTGGTTGCAGCTACGATTGATAAGTACAATTTGCAGAACGTTGTTATTGATCCGGTTATGGTCTGCAAGGGCTGTGACCTGATTCTGGTGCCGGATGCGGCAGAATCTATCAAAAAGCTGCTGATGCCGCGCTGCGATATTATTACCCCAAATACCGTGGAAGCTGCTTATCTTGCAGATATGCCGGAGGTTACTACCGTAGAGCAGATTAAGGAAGCAGCAGAGAAGATTGTTGCTGCCGGTGCGAAGAGCGTTGTTATCAAGGGCGGTGAGCGTCTGAGCGACAATTCCGCAATTGATATTTTTTACGATGGCAAGGAATTCACAGAAATGGCTGTGCCGAAAATTTATCCTTCCTACAACCATGGCGCAGGCTGCACCTTCTCGGCAGCAATTACTGCAGGCCTGGCAAACGGCCTTAGCATGAAGGAAGCGGTACTGCAGGCAAAGAAATTTGTCACTGCTGCGCTCAAGCATGGCTTTGCTATCAATAACATTGTCGGCTGCACCAATCATACCGCGTACAGAAAATATAGCGAATAAAAGAAATAAAACCGTCATTTCCTCAGCTTGGGGAAATGACGGTTTTTTTGTATGCAAAAATGCTTATTACAGAGTAGTGGAATCCATAGTGCAGTCTTCCAGCAGCTTTTTGGCATCAACATATTGCGCAATGCCTGCAGCTACCTTCTTAGATTCTTTCATTGCCAGTACGACAGTAGCAGGACCATGTACCACATCGCCGCTGCTGAAGACACCAGCGCGGGTAGTCATGCCGTAGGGACGGTCACGGGTGATAACAAAGCCCTGCTTATCAACCTGAATGCCTTTGGTACTGGAAACAATGCGTGCTGCCGGTTTTTGGCCTACTGCGAGAATTACGCAATCGCAGGGGATAAGCTCCTGGCCACCTTCCGCGATAAACTCACCATTTTCGGTTTTGGTGATGTTTTGCAGCAATAAGCCGGCTAATTCGGTTTCGTCCGCTGCCGTAGCCTGACGGCGGATATTCTTTAAGGCGCGCATCTGCTTCTTGTTGAAGTAGGCGATAGGCTGCTTCAGGAAGCGGAACTGTACGCCTTCTGCAACAGCTGCTTCGTATTCGGATGGAAAAGCAGAAATTTCAGCTTCAGTTTTGTGGTAGACGATGGTAACATTTTTTGCGCCGCGGCGGATAGAGGTGCGGGCCGCATCCATAGCAACGTTGCCTGCGCCGACAACGATAACGTTATCACCGGTGTGCAGCAGTGTTTCGCTGGCATCCAGCTTGCCTCCGTCAGCCAGTACAACCATACGCAGGAAGTAGGTTGCTGTCAAAATACCGGACAGTTCCTTGCCGGGGATGTCCAACGTGCGCGGCAGAGAGGTACCTGTGCCCATGAAAATTGCATCATAGCCTTGGGCAAAAAGGTCATCTACGGTAAAATCTACGCCGGCAAGCTGCTTGGTGCGGATTTCCACACCGATATGTTGCAGCTCGCTGATTTCGCGGCGGACAACATCCTTTTGCAGACGGAATTCCGGAATGCCGAAAAGCAGTACGCCGCCGGGCTCGCTTTGTGCTTCGAAAATAGTAACATCGAAATCCATTTTGGCCAAATCACCGGCAACGGTAAGACCTGCCGGGCCGGAGCCGATTACGGCAACCTTACCGCGCAGTTTGCTTGAAGGCTGCGTGGGCTTCAAATCATTGTTGTGGGCAAAGTCGGCAATGAACATTTCCAGACTGCCGATTTCAATCCCGCATTTCTTTTTTGTCAGCACGCAATGTGCTTCGCACTGACGCTCATGCGGGCAGACACGTCCGCAGATAGCGGGCAGATTGCTGCGTTCGGAAATAATTTCGTAAGCCATACCGATATTACCTTCGCTTAAGGCACGGATAAAGCCGGGAATATTGTTTTCAATCGGACAGCCGGTGCGGCATGTAGGGCGCGCACAGTTCAGGCAGCGGCGTGCTTCCTGAATGGCTTCTGCTGTGGTCATTGTTCTGCTCATTTTTCTACCTCTTTTTAGTCAGAATGCTTACCTTGAGTGTCATAAATAAGATTTTCCAATTCCTTGAGGCGGCCATTTATTTCTTCCATGTGCTTGGCAAGCAGCTCTTCATAATCTGCTACCGGATCAGGCAGCTTATCATGGTTCAGGTCAATCATGCTTTCGGCATCATTGTTGGAGGCAATACGTACACCATTGCGTGTTACAACACGTCCGGGTACACCAACAACGACGGAATTGGGCGGAACCTCTTTAAGAACTACACTGCCGCTGCCAATTTTGGAATTGTCGCCTACCTTGAAGGAACCGAGCACCTTCGCACCGCTGGAAACAACAACATTGTTGCCGATGGTGGGATGGCGCTTACCCTTTTCTTTGCCGGTACCGCCGAGAGTAACTCCCTGATAGAGCGTGACGTTGCTGCCAAGCTCAGCGGTTTCGCCGATAACAAGTCCCATACCATGGTCAATAAAAAGACCGGGGCCCAGTTTAGCACCGGGATGGATGTCTATACCGGTAAGAAAGCGGGAAAATGTATTAAGCAGGCGTGGGAATACTACCCAGCCTTTCAGATAAAAGTGATGCGCTATACGATGGAGCCAGATGGCATGCAGCCCGGGATAACACAGTGCGGCCTCCAGTCTTGTTTTTGCGGCCGGATCGCGCAGCATAATGGCATCAATATCTTTTTTCATCTGAGCAAACATGTCAAGACTCCTTTCCTTATATTATATCAACATGTGCTGTAGTTGTCAGCAGTCAACTGTTTTAAGTCGGATTCTTTCTGCCGACAAATACCATTTTTATATTTTAGCACAGATATCGGTAAAAGGTAAACAGAAAAACTGTAAAACTTAGCAAAAAAGTAGGGAGTAAACATTTTAGAGCATGTATTTAGTGGACAATATTCTGAAAACTAGCTGATATTGCATCAAATTGCACATTATGAGGCAACGATTTTTTTAGCGGATATTCTTATTTGACTTTACCTATAAGTATGATATAATTAAGTCAAATACTTAAATTTTTTTATTAATGTACGTGTCAAATAGACAGGTACGTTGGAGGCGCACTGAAATGACAAAAGAAATTTTAAAAGAAAAGGCATGTGCGGCAATTGACGCATATGCGGACAAGATAAAGGCAATTTGTGCCAGCATCAACGATGAACCGGAATTAGGCTTCAAGGAAGTCAAAACCGCTGCCAAGGTTGCGGAATTTATGCGTGACCTGGGCTTGGAGCCGCAGACAGGCTTGGCAATCAATGGTGTTAAGGGACGTGCGAAAGGCGGCAAGCCCGGACCGACAGCAGCCGTTTTAGGCGAGCTTGATGCAGTAGGCTGCCCTACAAGTCCGAAGGCGGACCCGGCCACAGGCGCTGCGCATGCCTGTGGCCATAATCTGCAGATTTCCACCATGCTTGCTGCTGCCTGCGGCATCGTAAAATCCGGCGTTCTGCCGGAGCTGGCCGGTGATGTGGTGTTCTTCGGCGTTCCTGCTGAGGAATATATTGAAATTGCGTACCGTAAAAAATTAGTGGAGTCTGGCAAGCTGCACTTTATGAGCGGCAAGGGCGAGCTGATTTATGAAGGCGCTTTTGATGATATTGATATGGCCATGCAGATGCATGCTGATAAAAATATGCCGAAGCCTACGGTTTCTATCGGCGAAAGCAGCAACGGCTTTGTAGGTAAAACCGTTCGCTATATCGGCAAAACCGCCCATGCAGCCGACGCTCCGCATGAAGGTGTCAACGCGCTGAATGCTGCTTGTCTGGGACTTATGGGTATCAACGCTTTGCGCGAAACCTTCCGCGAGCAGGACGTAGTGCGTGTGCACCCGATTATTACTAAGGGCGGGGACTTTGTAAATTCTGTGCCTGATGATGTACGCCTGGAGCTGTATGTGCGTGCGAAAACCATGGATGCTATTGATTCCACACATACGCGCGTTGACGCAGCACTCAAGGCCGGCGGCGATGCTGTCGGCGCACAGACCGTTATCGAAACACTGCCGGGCATGTTCCCGCTGAGCTGCAACAAGCGCATGAATGAACTGTTTGCAGCAAATGCGAAAATTGCTTATCCGGATGTAGAGATAAAGGATGCCGGTCATTTCAGCGCATCTACCGATATGGGTGACGTATCACACCTGATGCCTGTTATCCATCCGTTTATCGGCGGTACGGACGGCCTGCTGCATACACCTGACTTCCATATGGTAGATTTTAATGCTGCTGTACTGCTTCCTGCCAAAGCCTTTGCGATGATGCTGATAGATTTGCTGTATGATGATGCGAAAGAGGCTAAGGCTATCTTGGCGGATTTTAAGCCGATTCTTACCAAGGAAGAGTATATTGCAAAATTGGAGAGCTATTTTAATAAGTAAACATAGAAATAATTTGTGGGAGGGAATGTAATGAAGAACATTAAATTACATGCCATAATTCTGGCGCTGATTATAGTTTCCGAGCTGATCGGCACTCATACCCTGAAGTTCGGTATCGGTCGTATCGTATTGTTGCCGATGCTATACGCTCTGCTTTTGGGTATTTTGACAACACCTAAGTTTTTGAACCTGTCCGGCAGAAAGGAAATGCTGGATGCCAGCAGTCTGGTCGGCGTAACGCTGATGCTTTTGATGGCACGCTATGGTACGCTGGTAGGTCCTACCCTGCCGAAGATTCTGGCTGCTTCTCCGGCGCTGATTCTGCAGGAGTTCGGTAACCTCGGTACTGTGCTTTTAGGCGTACCTGTTGCTGTTTACCTGGGCCTGAAGCGTGAAACCATCGGTGCTGCGCATTCTATCGCACGTGAGCCGAACGTAGCGCTTATCGGCGAAAAGTTTGGCCTGGACAGCAGTGAGGGCCGCGGAGTTATGGGCGTTTATATTGCCGGTACTGTTTTCGGTACTATTTTCTTCGGCCTGATGGCCAGCGTTGCTGCTTCTGTACTGCCGATTCATCCGTATGCACTGGCTATGGCCTCCGGCGTAGGCTCTGCCAGCATGATGACGGCTGCAGTTGGCTCTTTGGCTGCTATGTATCCTAATATGGCTGACCAGCTGGCAGCCTTTGGCGCAGCAAGTAATATGCTTTCCGGTCTTGACGGTCTGTATATGTCCGTATGGCTGGGCCTGCCGATGACCGAATGGCTGTACAAGAAATGTTACAAAATGAAATATGGCGTACTGCCAGAAGCTGATAAGAAAGGAGAGGAAGCATAATGAAAATTAAAGATACAATTATCATTTTGGCTATTGTAACCTTCATGAGCTTGTTCTCCAACGTATTGGGAACCAAGGCTGATATTATCCAGTCTATTCCCGGCCTGCTGATTTTGGCGGTTATTGCTTTTGTCGGCATGCTGTTGTCAAAATATATTCCCGGAGGTATTCCGGCTGCGGCATGGGTTGTAACTCTGGGCTGTATTCTGACTATCCCCGGCGTTCCAGGCAGTGATATTATCAACGGCTATGTAAAAAATGTCGGCTTTGTGGCTTTATGTACCCCGATTCTGGCTTATGCCGGTGTATCCATAGGCAAGGACCTTGACGACTTTGCCAAGACCGGCTGGCGCATTGTTATTCTGGCAATAGTTGTCTTTGTAGGCACCTATATTGCCAGCGCGATTATCGCTCAATGCATTTTGAAGGCTTTGGGACAAATTTAAAAGAATTGCTTTTGAACCGGCATCAGCTCGATGCCGGTTTTTTAAAAGCTTCAAACTTATTGTATACATGCTTTTTTGTTGAAATAATCTGCAAGTTAGAGTAAAATATGACTATAAACCATGAGGAGGTATCACTATGTCTGAAATCTTAGCGGAAGCAACTTTTCCGAGTGTAATCCATAATAATGAAGTTTGCGAAGAAATCGTTAAATGGGGTAATAAAAATGGTTTTCCCCTGCAAAAAGCAAAATTATATAATAAAATGGATGGTTATGTAGGCTTTTCTCCGGATAATTATTTCATTAAGGCAACCCGTCTGCCGCCTGTTCCCGGCGGTTGGAAAGTTGTTGTAGAAAAATACGAGGCTGAAAGCCGCATTATTCCTTTGAATGTTAAACCCGGCACCAATGAGGTTAACCGTTTCATCCTGAAAATGATGGATGAATATGTTAAGGAAGGCCTGAAAATGGAGCTGAGTGACGAGGTTTATGAATCCTATGGCACTTATCTGCGCGATTTAAAGGTTACCGGTCACACTGTATTGATCAACACCTTTGAAGACTTTATCGAAAACATGCGTTAAGCTATGGCCGGTGTTTTGGAAAAACAGCTGGCGCGGGCGCTGGATATGCGCCTTGCGGTTTTTACATCCAAGGCAGCAAGCGGCAGCCTGCTGCAGGATGAAATGTCTTTGCGCGCCGCTGCCTATATGGCCAGCGAAATCATTATGCCTTGCTGTTGCATGATGTGCAACAAGGCTAAGCTGGAAGCATTGCTGTCGCAGACGAAGCTTTGCGCGGAAAACAAAGAGCTGACGCAGCGTCTGGCGGCGCTTGTCTATGATGATCTGGCACGTTGTAATGGGTTAGGATAGGACCAAGAAAAAAGTTTAAAAAAATCTCAACTTTTTTCAAAAAAGGTGTTGACAAAAGTCGCCTGATGCCTTATACTTATATTCGTTGCTGATGCACATGACGCGGAAATAGCTCAGTGGTAGAGCACCTCCTTGCCAAGGAGGGGGTCGCGAGTTCGAATCTCGTTTTCCGCTCCACTTAAAAATTTGCCCGACAGATTGATTCTGTCGGGTTTTTTGGTATTGTCAAGAAGCGAGCATTGTGATATGATATTATGAGCGATTTGTGTCAGCACATTTTCGCTAAGGAAGGCTGACAGTTTAATCCGATTATATTATTTTTTACCCACATAAATTTAAGGGAGGATTTTATTAATGAACGTTACTGTTGAAAGAGTAGAAAATGAGGCAACTTTAAAAATTACCGCTCCGGCTGCTGAGGTAAACGCAGGCTATAAAAAGGCTGTACAAAAAATTGCTGACCAGGCAAATATCCCTGGCTTCCGTAAAGGCAAAGCTCCGCGTGCTATCATTGAAATGCACTATGGCAAAGAAGCTGTAAAACAAGAAGCTTTTGAAATTGTTGCTAACAAAGCATACAGCGAAGCTCTGGACCAGGAAAAACTGATTCCTGTATCCGATCCTAAAGTTGAAGAATCTACCTTCGAAGAAGGCAAAGATATGGAACTGACCATTAAAGTAACCCTGAAACCGGAACCGGAACTGGGCGAATACAAAGGTCTGCATGTAGAGAAAAAAGAAGTTGAAGTAACCGACGAGCAGGTTGACGCTCAAATTAAAGACATGATGGGCCGCGACGCTAAAATGGTAGTTGCTGAAGAAGGCGCTGTAATTGAAAAAGGTGACTTCGCTATCATCGACTTTGCAGGTACTGTTGACGGCGAACCGTTCAGCGGCGGCGAAGGCAAAGGCTATCCTCTGGAAGTTGGTTCCAACTCCTTCATCCCCGGCTTCGAAGATCAGCTGGTTGGCCTGTCTAAAGGCGATTCCACTGACGTAGAAGTAACCTTTCCGGAAGATTACTTTGTTAAAGACCTGGCTGGCAAAGAAGCTATCTTCAAAGTAAACATCCAAGACGTAAAACGCAAAGAGCTGCCGGAACTGAACGACGAATATGTTGCTTCCAAGACCGACTTCAAAACTGTAGAAGAGCTGCGTGCTAACTACAAAGAGCGTATGCAAAAAGCTGCTGAAGCTAACGCTAAAGCTGAATACGAGCATGAACTGATTGACCTGGCTGTAGCTAACGCTAAATTCAGCGTTCCGGAAATCATGATTGAAGACAAAATCAGCCAAATGGTTGAAGAAATGAAAATGAGCCTGGAAAGCCGTAAAATGAGCCTGGATATGTATATGCAATACACCGGTCTGGACATGGCTAAAATCCGTGAAAACCAACGCCCGGTTGCTGAAGAAAACGTTAAGACCGATCTGGTTCTGGACGCTATCGCTAAAGCTGAAGACATTCAGGTTGACATGGCTGACGTTGATGCAGAAATCGCTGCTATTTCCGCACAACACGGCGCTTCTCCTGAAGAAGTTAAGAAAATCATCAAAGGCAACGGCACCATGGGCCTGCTGCTGGCTAACATCCTGCGCCGCAAAGCTGCTCACGTTGTTATCGACAGCGCAAAATAATTTTAGGTTATACTTACAGTAAAGGAGTGTGACAAAATGAATTATGTGCCTATCGTTGTTGAACAATCTAGTCGTGGAGAACGTTCCTATGATATTTATTCACGTCTTTTGAAGGATAGGATTGTTTTCGTTACCGGTCCGATTGATGACAATATGGCAAATGTTGTCATTGCTCAGTTATTGTTCCTTGAGTCCGAGGATCCGGACAAAGACATCCATCTGTATATTAACAGCCCCGGCGGCAGCGTAAGCGCCGGCATGGCTATTTATGATACGATGCAGTATATTAAGCCTGACGTTTCTACTATCTGCATGGGCATGGCTGCCAGCATGGCATCTGTGCTCCTGGCAGCAGGCGCGCCGGGCAAGCGTTTTGCATTGCCGTATTCCCGTGTCATGATTCATCAGCCCTTGGGCGGTGCACAGGGCCAGGCAACGGAGATTGAAATCCATGCCCGTGAAATCCTGCGTATCCGTGAAGAAATGAACCAGGTACTGGCAAAGCATACCGGTCAGACAGTGGAAAAAATTGCTGCCGATACCGAGCGCGATCATTATCTGACAAGTAAAGAAGCTAAGGAATATGGCCTGATTGATGAGGTTGTTTCCCGTAGTAAATCTGCAGAGTAAGATATACTATAAGGAGATTTAAAATATGAATTTTGATGAAGGACATGATGGAAAACCATGCTGTTCCTTTTGCGGCAAGCGTGAAGGTCAGGTAAAAAGACTGATTTCCGGTCGTGGTGTATTTATCTGCGATGAGTGTGTCGACTTCTGCAAATCCATGCTTGACGAGGAAAAAGAAAGCGATGCTGCCGAGCAGTTGGCTAATGCAGCTGATCTGCCGAAGCCTCAGGAAATCAAGGCAATCTTAGATGAGTATGTTATTGGTCAGGATGAGGCTAAAAAAACCTTGTCCGTAGCAGTATATAATCATTACAAGAGAATCAACTACGAAATTCAGAATCCGGAGTCCAAGCGTGATCTGGAGCTGCAGAAATCCAATATTCTGATGCTCGGTCCTACTGGCAGCGGCAAAACACTGCTCGCCCAGACTCTGGCTAAGATTCTGCAGGTTCCCTTTGCTATTGCTGATGCTACTACCTTAACGGAAGCAGGCTATGTAGGCGAGGATGTTGAAAACATTCTGCTTAAGCTTATCAGCAATGCCGATTATGACATTGAAGCTGCTCAACGCGGCATTATCTATATCGACGAGATTGATAAAATTGCCCGTAAATCCGAAAACGTTTCCATTACCCGTGATGTTTCCGGTGAAGGTGTTCAGCAGGCTCTGCTGAAAATCCTTGAAGGTACTGTTGCCAGCGTTCCGCCTAAGGGAGGACGTAAGCATCCGCATCAGGAGTTTATCAATATTGATACAACCAATATCCTGTTTATCTGCGGTGGTGCCTTTGCTGGACTGGAGCATATCATCAATGCCCGCGTAGGTAAGAAAAACCTGGGCTTTGGTGCTGATATCCGCCGTAAGGAAGAGGTTGATAACGAGGCTGTATTTGCCAAGGTATTGCCTGAGGATATCATGAAGTTCGGTATTATTCCGGAATTTGCAGGACGTATGCCGGTAGTAGTAACACTCAATCCGCTGGATGAGGCTGCACTGGTACAAATACTGACTGAGCCGCGTAATGCTTTGGTTAAACAATACCAGCGTTTCCTGGAAATGGATGGCGTGGATTTGGAGTTTGAGCCGGGTGCTCTGACTGCTATTGCTGAGGAAGCATTGAAACGTAATGCCGGAGCGCGTGGCCTGAGATCTATTATTGAATCCACCATGCGTAACGTAATGTATGATGTTCCTTCCCGTGATGATGTAACAAAGTGCATTGTTACTGAAGCTACTATACGCCAGCATTGCGAGCCGCAAATGCTTACAAAATAACAAAATATCTAAGGGGGAAGGATTAATATACCTTCTCCCTTATTTTATCGCTGTGGCAAGTATGCTTGTGAGCGTACTGCCGATAAATTTCTCTCTTGTTTTGGGAGCTTAAGGAGGGATTATATGGCTAATTTGATAATTACAAAGCCCCTTCTTGCTTTGAGGGGCGTCTTGATTTTTCCGGGCATGATTGCCAATCTGGATGTCGGCCGAGAAAAATCTATAGCTGCTATTGACGCAGCCGAAGGTACGGACAAGCAAATTATTTTGGTTGGGCAAAAACAGGCTGAGCAGGAAAATGTTGTTGCCGATGATTTATATGAATGGGGCGTTCTGGCTAATATCAAGCAAAGGCTGCAGCTGCCTAACGGTGCTGTGCGCTTGCTGGTAGAAGGCCTGGAGCGCGTACATGTGCTGAATACGGTAGAGGTTCATGAGAATGAGCAGGATTTCTTTGTCGGTGAGGTAGAAGTAGTTCCTGCTGACGATGTGGTCGATGCTGAAGCGGAAGGTCTGCGTCGTCTGCTGCTGGATGCCTTTGAGCAATGGGTACTGCTTACGAAAAAGGTTAATCCCGATACGGTGCAGTCTCTTAAATCTCGTACTGACTTAAGCAAGGTGCCTGATATTATTGTCGGTTATCTGCCGCTGTCTTTGACCGAAAAGGAAGAGCTGCTGGAAATGGCGCCGCTGAAGCTGCGTCTGCGTAAATTATACGAGATTCTGGTGCGTGAGCAGGTAATTGCCGATGTAGCCAAAAATATTTCCGAACAGGTACACCAGCAGGTGGAGCAGAATCAGAAGGAATATTATCTGCGTGAACAGATTAAGGCTATCAGCAAGGAGCTTGGCGAAAACGAAGACGTACAGGCAGAAATCGCTGAGTATAAGGAGCAGATGTCCAAGCTGAAGATGCCGCAAAATGTGGCGGAAAAAATCAACAAGGAGCTGGGACGTCTGGCGAAAATGCCGCCGATGACGCCGGAGGGAGCGGTAATCCGCACCTATATTGATTCTTTGCTGGCATTGCCTTGGGGCAAATTCACTAAGGATAATTTTGACCTGGATAAGGCGCAGGCTGTTCTCGATAATGACCACTACGGCCTGAAGAAGGTTAAGGAGCGTATTCTGGAGTATCTGGCAGTGCGTGCGCTGTCCAAAAGCACACGCGGACCTATTCTGTGTCTGGTAGGACCTCCTGGCGTAGGCAAAACAAGCTTGGCGAGCAGCATTGCCAAGGCTATTAAGCGTAAATTTACCCGTGTTTCTTTGGGTGGTGTGCGTGATGAAGCTGAAATCCGCGGTCATCGTCGTACCTATATCGGTTCTATGCCGGGCCGTATTATTCACGGTATGCAGACTTGCGGCTGCATGAACCCGGTATTCCTGTTGGACGAGATTGATAAAATGGCTTCTGATTTTCGCGGAGATCCGGCTTCTGCTCTCTTAGAGGTGCTTGATCCGGAGCAGAACAACAGCTTCAGTGACCACTTTATTGAATTCCCGTTTGATTTGTCACATGTATTCTGGATTGTAACGGCAAATGCCGTAGATACTATTCCGCCGGCTCTTTTGGACCGTCTGGAGATTATCCAACTGAGCAGTTATACTGACGAAGAAAAGGTTAAGATAGCTCAGCTGCACCTGCTGCCGAAGGAGTTGAAGCTAAACGGCCTGGAAAAATATAAGGTCAGCGTCAGCGAAAAGGCTATCCGCCGTGTAATTCATGACTATACCAGGGAAGCAGGCGTGCGTAACCTGGAGCGTAAGCTGGCAGGCATTTGCCGTAAGGTTGCGTTCAAAATCGTCAAGGGCAAGAGTAAGGGCGCTCAGGTAACAGAAAAAAATCTGGAAAAATATTTGGGACCGGTTATTTACCTTGATGATGATATCAGCCTGAAATCCAGTGTCGGTGTTGCCAATGGTCTGGCGTGGACCAGCGTTGGCGGCGAGCTGCTGAAGGTAGAGGTGCTGGCGTTTAAGGGCAAGGGCAACCTCACGCTTACCGGTCAGCTGGGCGATGTAATGAAGGAGTCGGCTCAGGCCGGTTATACCTATATCCGCAGCCGTGCGGAAGCGCTGGGGATTGCAGCCAACTTTGGTGAAACGATGGATATCCATATCCACCTGCCGGAGGGTGCTGTGCCGAAGGACGGACCTTCTGCCGGCGTAACGATGGTTACTGCCATGGTATCGGCGCTGACAGGTAAAAAGGTTAAAGGCAAGCTGGCTATGACCGGCGAAATTTCCCTGTCCGGCAAGGTATGGCCTGTCGGCGGCATCAAAGAAAAAATGCTTGCCGCTTATCGCTATGGCGTGAAGACGGTACTGCTGCCGAAGCGCAATATGCAGGATTTGGACGAGCTGCCGGAAAATATTCGTAAGGAAATGCAGTTTATACCTGTTGAGCATCTTGATGATGTTTTGAAGCTGGCATTGGAGGATAAAAATGAGTAAAGATAATTGGGATATTATCCGTGCTAAATATGTGGCCTCTGCAGTACGTGCAGACCAATATCCGCAGCCTGCTCTTATTGAGGCTGCCTTTATCGGCCGCAGTAATGTCGGCAAATCGTCGCTTATCAATTCACTCTGCCGCCGCAACGGCCTGGCACGCGTAAGCTCTACTCCCGGTAAAACTCAGACCATCAATTTTTACGAGCTGGAGGCTAAGCGCGTAGTTGAGGGTGAGGATGAAAGAGCCTCCTTTTATCTGGTAGATTTACCCGGTTATGGCTTTGCTAAAACAAACCATAATAATAAGGACCAATGGTCCGGCTTTATCAGCAAATATTTATCCGGCAGCGAAAACCTCGGTGTAGTCTGCCAGCTGATTGATATCCGCCATAAGCCTATGGACAGCGATATGGAATGCTTTAACTGGCTGCGCAGCTGCGGCCTGAAGGTACAGGTTGTACTGACAAAATCCGATAAGCTTTCTAAAAATGCGGCCATGTCTCAAAAGGCACTCTTTAAGCGCGAAATGGGCCTGAAGGAGCATGAGATTATCACTTATTCCTCCTCACAGCATACAATGCGCGGCGAGCTGATTGAACGCATTATGAATGCTTTATCCGCTAACGGTGTAGAGCAGGAGTAAAAGCTATGTTTTTAAACCGCTTATTGCTTTTTATCATGGCGCTTTGCCTGGGCAGCCTGTTGGTACGCATGCATCTGCCAATACCGTTTTTACTGGGCGGCTTGCTGACTGCTCTGCTTTGCAAAACACTGACGCATCGCAGCGATGTGAGCTGGCCTAAGCAATGGCGCGAATATGCATTGATGGTTGCGGGCTACGGTATCGGTTCTACCTTTACCTCGGATACCTGGAATAACTTTCTGGCTGAGCTTGTCGGTGTAGCGGAGGCAACGATAGTTATTTTAGCCGCCAGTATTGCCTTGGCCTTTGTTACGGCAAAGCTGGCGCGGGAAAACCTCAAAAGCTGCATTATGGGTATGCTTCCCGGAGGCATGACGCTGACGATGCTGCTTTGTGAGGACGACAAGGAGGTCAACCCCAACGTTGTCATGGTGATGCAAGTGCTGCGTCTGCTGGGCGTAGTTATTACTGTGCCGTTTCTTGTAATCTGGCTTTTGCATGCGCAGGTGACAGGCAGCAGCGTAGCATTGCCCAACCATGGCGGAGTACATTGGCTTGTTGTAGTGCCCTTGTCTATATTGGGCAGCTTTATAGCAACTAAAATACATATGCCGACGCCGAAACTGCTTGGACCGATTTTGGCGACGGCTGCATTTTCCGTCTTTGACGGCGGTGTGCAGCCTGTGCCTTTTTGGCTCATGGCGGCGGCGCAGGCCAGCATCGGTCTGTTTATGGGTATGCAGCTTGATGCGGACCGCATCGTAAAAACAGAAAAAATGGTGCCCTATATTCTTATCGGTACGGCGATACTCATTGTTGTGAGCATCGGTATGGCTAATGTGCTTTCTGCACGCTATGGGTTTTCGCTGGTAACGGCGTTCCTGGCGATGGCGCCGGGAGGCATAGCCGAAATGTCTTTAGCCGGTATGAGTATGGGTGAGAATGTTTCGATTATCCTGACCTATCAGCTGGTGCGAGTGCTGGTGATAAATATCTTTATCCCGCCGCTGCTGGCATGGTGGTTTAAGGCTAAGCAGGCATAATTTTAGAGGATTGCAGAAAAATTTTTCATGATTTAAGAAAAATTTTTCTTGCAGTCCTCTTTGCTTTTGTATGTAAAATCCTTGTAAAATAGCATGGTGCAAGGCTTTTAAGCATTATAAACATTCATCGGGACACAAAAAGTCCATAGTGGACAAAAACGTCATAAGGTGTTATACTTAATGCATGTTAAGGCAAGACCTTAAAATAAAGCAGAAGGGATGATATAAAAATGACTTTTGAAAAATTTGTTGAAACTCTGTGCAACTTTAAATGGTATATGATTCACTGATTTTGGGAGGTGAGAATAATGCTGGAAAAATTTGTCAAAGCTTTATATGAAATGAATTTCTACTATATCCATTAACAGGTGGTATAAAAATGAAGATTGCTAAATCGTAAGAACGCTTGCAGCTGAGCTGTAGGCGTTTTTTATTGCCTTAAAGCCGGTTGCTGCTGATATAATAGATTGTTTATTGTATTATATGTAAATTAAACACAAAGAACAGTTAATCAGAAATGGACACAAATATACATAAGACTGTTACATACATGGAATACAAATACAAAAATAAAAATCCATGAAAAAGGTTGACAAGGTAAATAGTAACTGCTATAATTAAGACAACAAGTTGATATTGATATTACAGGTGCGAAAGCTCAATAGAGAAGCCGGTGAAATTCCGGCACGGTCCCGCCGCTGTGACGTGGAGCGTGTTTTGTTTATACCACTGGAGGGGTCCTCTGGGAAGGTGAAACACGTGAAGAAGCGAAGCCAGAAGAACTGCCTGTAAGATGCATCGTCGTTTGACCTGCGAGAGACGGGGAGAGATGTCGTAGAGCTGTAGTATAGGCTTGTGCGCCTAGTAGCTTTTGATATTTCGCCGTTTTTCAAAAGTCCCGCCCATAATGGGTGAAGGATTCTTTTTGAGAAACGGTTTTCTGTTTCTTATGCCATTGAAGGTCACGTGATGGCTGTGACCTTTTGGAGAGTGGCCGGGCCATCGATGCTATCTGTCATACTTGTCCGCGATACTGGACATATCGTGTTTTTCAAATCCCATTCTCAAATTTTTCTTTTAGCTGAGAACATTTCCTTTCTCCTCTCAAGTACGACAGCGTAGGGGTGCGCTGTCGTGCTGACAATCCAGCCATCACAGATGTGGTGGCTTTATTTTTTGCTGTTTAAAGGGAGGTTATTGATATGAAAGAATTATATTTGGCAGGCAAAATTGCTGAACTGCTGGCAGCCTTTGAAGGTATGAAAGGCGTTGAAGAAGTTGTTGCCGGTCGTGCTAAAGCCAGCGGTGAGCTGGAAGTAAAGTGCGTACGTGTGCAATATAACCCCAAAAAGACAGATATCTGCGAGCTTTTGAAAAAATACTTTAATGAAGGGGTAAATCCCTATATTATTGCTGAAGATCCTTTGGAACAGGCTGCTGTTATTTACAAGGCTGCCGAAGATGTTCCGCAGATTGAATACTATGCCCGTTTTATGCAGAACCGTGGCGCAGAGCCGGGTGCTGCTTTAGGCAACATGATTCTTAATGATACTATGCCTGAAGAAAACGAGCTGCGCAGAGTCCAGATTAATTACGGACGTCTGCAGGAGTTCCTGGCAGATTAAACTGCCTGTTATTTTGTTATATACGGCCTGGACAACCGTGACCGTGTATATAAATGCTGTTTGCTTCTTAAAATCTATCCAAGCAAGGATGCGGCACATGTCCCCTGATGACCGGGTGAGAGCGGTCGGATAGCAGCTGCATCAGCAGACGAGATTGGCTGGAGGTGATATGCGTTTCAGCTTGGTGCTGTGAGCTTTTTCACAGTAATGATTAAATTATTAAAGGAGGATTATTTGAATGGCTGATGAACAACAAAAAACTGCAGCAGTCGTTGATGGCGAAAGACCGTTGACAGACAAAGAACTGGAAGCCATGTTGCGTAAGTCAGAGAAAGTAACCGAATTCCCGGAGGTAACTTTTGATGAATTTACCGAACCCACCTGGGATGAATGGGTGGAGGCATGTAATGTACTGTTGAAGGGCAAACCCTTTGACAAGATCATGTATACCAAAAACTACGAGGGCATTACCTTTGACCCGATTTATACTCGTAAAGGCACTGATGCAATTCTGCCGACCAACGATTATCCCGGTATGGGCGATTTCCTGCGCGGCGCAACTGTTAACGGTTATGTACACGAGCCCTGGGGCATTGCACAAGCTTGCGATGAAACCCTGCCGGCTGAAAACAACGAGCTGCTGAAGGAAGAAATTTCCAAGGGCTCCACTGTTTACAATATCAAACTGGATACTGCAACCAAAAACGGCGTAGACGTTAAAGATGCAGAAAAACCCGGCGATATTGGCGTGAACGTTACTACTGTTGAAGATATGAGCGTTCTGCTGGATGGTCTGAAACTTGACAAATATCCTATTATGATGTACACCGGTGCCGGCGCTAAAAACCTGCTGGCTCTGACTGTTGCTGCTCTGAAGGGCGCTGGTCATGATGTAAAAACCCTGCGTGGTGTTATCGGCGGCGACCCGATTGGCGAGCTGGTAAAAACCGGTAAAACCGAAACCTCTCTGGATGCTTTGTATGATGAAATGGCTGAAACCATTAAATTTGCTAAAGCTAATACTCCGGAGCTGCGCACTGTTTTCATCAACAGTGATGCTTACACCGATGGCGGTGCGGAAGCAGTACAAGAGGTTGCTTACACCTTCGCTACTGCTGTTGAATATGTACGTCAAATGCAAAAACGCGGTGTTGAACTGCATGACATTGCTAACTCCCTGTACTTCTGCTTCAACCAAGGTGCTAACTTCTTCATGGAAATCGCAAAACTGCGTTCCCTGCGTATGATTTGGGCAGCTATTATGGAAGCATTCGGTGCTGAAGAAGCAGACCGTGCTATTAAAGTTCATGGCCGTTGCGCTCGCTTCACCAAAACCGTTGTTGACCCGTATGTAAACATGCTGCGTAACTGCACCCAAACCTTCTCCAGCGTTGTAGGTGGCGTTTGCACTTATGACAACCCGCCGTTTGACGAGCTGATTCGTAAAGGCGACGTATTCTCCCGTCGTATCGCTCGTAACCTGCATGTAATGCTGCAAGAAGAATTTGGTATGCTGAGCCCGATTGATGCTGCCGGCGGTTCCTGGGGCGTTGAAACCCTGACCAAGCAGATCACCGAAAAAATCTGGGCTGAGTTCCAAAAGGTTGAGGAAATGGGCGGCATCATTAAAGCTCTGGAAGCCGGCTATCCGCAAGCACAAGTTGCTGACGTTCTGGCTAAGCGCTTCAAAGCTCTGGAAATGCGCAGCGACCGTGCTGTTGGCGTAAACATGTACCCGAACATGACCGAAGAACCGCTGGAGCGCCGCGAAGAGGACACTCCGAAACTGAAGAAAGAACGCGAAGCTGCTGTTGCTGCTTACGTTGCTGACATCGACACCAACTACCTGGCCGGCAAGCTGGCTGCTGTTGAAACTGTTGAAGGCGCAATCGAAGCATTCAGCAACGGTGCTACTATCGGCCAGGTTGCTGCTGCATCCTGCAAGGCTGAAGCTCCGGAAACCGTTGAAGCAATCGCTGCTCATCACTGGACCGAGCGCTATGAAGCACTGCGTTTCGAAACTGAAGACTATGTTAAGAAAACCGGCAAAAATGTTGAAGTATTCCTGTGCAACATGGGACCGATTCCTCAACATAAAGCTCGTGCCGACTTCTCCACCTCTTTCCTGCAGGTTGGTGAATTCAATGTTCATCTGAACGATGGTTTCCAAGACGGCGAAGATGGCGATCAATACGAAAAATGCCTCAAAGCTTTCAAAGAAGGCGACTACGATGTTGCAGTTATCTGCTCCACCGATGCTACCTATCCGGAAATCGTTCCGAAACTGGCTCCGATGATTAAAGCAGCTATGAAACCGTCCGCTACTCTGTTCCTGGCCGGCGCTGCTCCGAAAGACATGGAACAAGTTTACAAAGATGCTGGCGTTGACGATTTCATCAGCGTAAAAGCTAACTGCTTCCAAACTCTGAAGATGCTGCAAAAGAAGAAAGGGATGATTGAATAATGAGCATTAATCCGGATTTCACTAAAGTAGCCCTTCCTGATCATCCTTCTTGTTCTTATGACGAATGGAAGAAAAATCTGGAAGAAAAAATGGGCGAAAATTATGATGCCCTTTATGATACTACCTTGGAACGTATTCCTAAAGCTCCGCTGTACACCAAGGATATCTATGATAAATGTAACCATTTGGACTTCATGAGCGGTATTCCTCCGTTCCTGCGTGGTCCTTACTCCACAATGTATGTATTCCGTCCGTGGACTGTACGTCAATATGCAGGTTTCTCCACTGCGGAAGAATCCAACGCATTCTATCGTCGTAACCTGGCTGCAGGCCAAAAAGGTCTGTCCATCGCGTTCGACTTGCCGACTCACCGCGGCTATGACGCTGATAACCCGCGTGTAGTTGGTGACGTTGGTAAAGCAGGCGTATCTGTTTGCTCCATGCTCGATATGAACATCCTGTTCTCCGGTATTCCTCTGGATCAGATGTCCGTATCCATGACCATGAACGGCGCAGTACTGCCTGTACTGGCATTCTTCATCGTATCCGGTGAAGAACAAGGCGTTGATAAATCTATCATGGCCGGTACCATTCAGAACGATATTCTGAAAGAGTTCATGGTACGTAACACCTACATTTATCCGCCTGCTATGTCCATGCGTATCATCGGTGATATTTTCGAATATACCACCAAATATATGCCTAAATTCAACAGTATTTCCATTTCCGGTTACCATATTCAAGAGTGCGGCGCAACCTGCGACCTTGAATTAGGCTACACTTTGGCCGATGGTATGGAATATATCCGTACCGGTGAAGCTGCAGGCCTGCCTGTAGACGCATTCGCAAAACGTCTGTCCTTCTTCTGGGATATGGGCAAAAACTACTTCATGGAAGTTGCTAAAATGCGTGCTGCTCGTGTTCTGTGGGCTAAGATTCTTAAGAGCTTCGGCGCTAAGAACCCGAAATCCATGGCACTGCGTACTCACAGCCAGACTTCCGGCTGGTCTCTGACCGAACAGGATCCGTTCAACAACATCTCCCGTACTTGTATGGAAGCTATGTCTGCTGCTCTGGGCCATACCCAATCCCTGCATACAAACGCACTGGACGAAGCTATCGCACTGCCGACCGACTTCTCCGCTCGTCTTGCTCGTAACACCCAGCTGTACATCCAGGATGAAACCAAAGTCTGCAAGATTATCGATCCGTGGGGCGGTTCCTACTATGTTGAATACCTCACCAACGAAATCATTCGCCGTGCTTGGGCTCATATCCAGGAAGTTGAAGCACTCGGTGGTATGGCAAAAGCTATTGCAACCGGCCTGCCGAAGATGCGTATCGAAGAGTGCGCAGCTCGTCGTCAAGCTAACATCGATAGCGGTAAAGAAACCATCGTTGGCCTGAACAAATATCGTCTGGCTAAGGAAGATCCTCTGAACGTACTGTCCATCGATAACACCGCTGTACGTAACGCTCAGATTAAACGTCTGGAAAAACTGAGAGCAGAACGCGACAACGACGCTGTTGCACGCGATCTGGAAGCTATTACCCGCGCAGCAGAAACCCGTGACAACGGCAACCTGCTGGAAATGGCTGTACAAGCTGCTCGCGACCGTGCTTCCCTCGGTGAAATTTCTGACGCAGTTGAAAAAGTATCCGGTCGTTTCAATGCTGTAATCCACACTGTATCCGGTGTATACTCCAGTGAATTCAGCGGCAACGATGACATGGAAAAAGCTACCAAACTGGCTGATGAGTTTGAAAAACTTGAAGGCCGTCGTCCTCGTATCTTCCTGGCTAAAATGGGCCAAGACGGTCATGACCGCGGACAAAAAGTTCTGGCAACCTCCTTCGCTGATATGGGCTGGACCGTCGACGTTGGTCCTCTGTTCCAGACTCCGGAAGAATCTGCACAAGACGCTGTAGATAACGACGTTGATATGGTTGGCTTCTCTTCTCTGGCTGCAGGTCATAAAACCTTGCTGCCGGCAATCGTTGAAGAACTGAAGAAACGTGGCCGTGAAGATATCATGGTATGTATCGGCGGCGTAATTCCTGCACAGGATTACGACTACCTGTATGAACATGGTGCAGCAGGCATCTTTGGACCTGGTACCAACATTCCTAAGTGCTGCATCCAATTACTGCAAATGTTGGTTGACCGTGCAAAAGCTGAACACGCTGAAGACTGAGGTGATATAAATGCCTGAAACTGGTGAAAAAGATATTAGGCCGAGTTGGGTACCCCTGAAAAAAGATCCTAACTTTGCCTGCTCTGTAATGGGCGGGATTGACAGTGCCGTAAACGCTGTCAGCGAGGAGAAGTATAACCCTGTGGATAATATTAGGAAATTCCCCTTGAGGAAAAAGCCTAGTCCGGAAGAGTTAATAAAAGGAGTCAGTGAAGGCGATCGTAAAACCTTATCTCAAGCTATTACTCTTATAGAAAGCAATGCACCGAGGGATTTTGATAAAGCACAGCGTGTCCTGCAGGCTCTCCTGCCGCGTACAGGCAAAGCTTTGCGCATCGGCATTTCCGGTGTACCGGGTGCCGGCAAAAGTACCTTTATCGAGTCCTTTGGTCAGATGCTGTGCCATCAGGGCTACAAGGTCGCAGTTCTTGCTGTCGACCCTACCAGCTCTATTACCGGTGGCTCTATTTTGGGTGATAAAACGCGTATGCAGATGTTGTCGCGTGAACCTAATTGCTTTATCCGTCCGTCCCCCGCAAAGGGTACCTTGGGCGGCGTTGCCCGTAAAAGCCGTGAAACCATGCTGCTTTGCGAGGCTGCAGGCTGTGACGTTATCTTAGTAGAAACCGTAGGTGTAGGCCAGTCCGAAATCACTGTCCGTTCGATGGTTGACTTCTTTATGCTGGTAGTACTGACCGGTGCCGGTGATGATCTGCAAGGCATCAAGAAAGGCATCATGGAGGTTGCCGACGCTATCGTTGTCAACAAAGCCGATGGTGACAATCTGCCGAAAGCTATTGTTACCCAGGGTGAGTATGAGCGTATGATTGAATTCATCCGCCCTGCTACCGAAGGCTGGAAAACTCACGCCTACAGATGCTCTGCTTTGACCAAGGAAGGCCTGCTTGAGCTTTGGGCAGTAATGCGCAAGTTCGAAAAGGTTACCAAGGAATGCGGTTCCTTCGACAAACGTCGTAAATCGCAGACTATTTCTTGGGTTAATAGCATGATTGACGAGCATTTACATAACCTGTTCTTTGAAGACCCGATGATTAAAGGACGCTTACCGGCAGTAATGGAAGCAGCTGTTAATGGCGTGGTATCCCCAAGCCAGGCTGTTACCGAGCTGATTAACGCCTTTGATATCGATCGTGCTTCAATGAGGCATCGCAATCAAAACAAATAAAGTCCGGCAAGAAAGCACCCAGTGGTGATTTTTGACCGGCAAAAACAAAAGGCTGTCATTGATGAAGCTTCATCAGTGACAGCCTTTTTGTTATATAATGCCTTGCGGATGCTGCAAAAGGACATTACTGCAAGGGAAAATATGATGTTAACCGGATCAAAGGCTGCGGAGATTTGCCCCGAAAAGAGTAAGAGATTCTATTTCTTTTGTTCTCAATAAATAAGTGCATCTTTAGTAATATGAGTTCTTATAATAATTTTTTAGGGAACTTTTTCGCTAAAGTCTTGACATTCTTAATCGGACTTAGTATAATTAAAAGCAACAAATCAATATTTCGTATAAAGCACTAATTGGTGAAAATCCACACGGTCCCGCCGCTGTAACAGGCTTGCCTGGAGTCAGCAAAGTACTTTGTACAAGCATATGCTTGACCTGCGAGCGACAGGAGAAGATGTTAACAGACAAGATACTGTTTATGTGAGAGTGGCAGCTATCTTAATTGTGCGCATTAACCGTCTTTGCTTGCAAAGACGGTTTTTTTCAACTATCAAATGTGGGTCGAAATATTGATTTCCCAAACATTAGAACAAACTAAGCAAATCGGACAATTTGCTGTTCTGTTACGTAAAGATTTTTCAAATTCTCCTTCTCCTCCAATTTTATCGTGTGTAGCTTGTTACAGGGGTGTGGCAATGCAACAATAAAAAAACCGCCGGGTAAGGCGGCTTTTTTATTGCTTTCGCAAGGAAAGATAAGCTTAGTATAAAACAAAAACCGCCGTGAGGCGGTTTTTGTTTTATAACGAGGAGTTTTTCAGGACTTCATCCAGGTTGCATACCTGCTGTGAATTACGTGTCTTGGAATAGAATTTGAGGAAATGCTGGGCAACGACGGAAAGCGGTCTGTCCTTAACCTTTACTACGGTCTTGTAAACGTCTGCCTTGATATCGGATATAGGACGAGTGATAAATTCTTCACCAAGGTCTTCTCCGGGCTCTACAGGCACGATAGAAACGGCTGCCTTGGCGCGTGTCCATTCCAAAGTAGTGCTGCGGGTGGTGCTGGTACAGGTGATACGCGGAACGATGGAGGCTTGAGCACAGGCCTTGAGGAAGATTTCGGAGCAGCCTGAGCTGATGCTCAGAGGTACATCCTCTAATTCCTTAAGGGTGACAACCTTTTTGCTGTCATCCAGAAAAACAGAGTTTTTATGGAAAACGGCTGTCAGCTCTTCATCGCGACGGAAGAGAACCTCAAAGTTATCTTGATGCTCTACCGGAACGCTTAAAATGCCCAGCTCGGTAATACCGTTAAGCATTTGCTGTGTCTGTTCGTTTATGCTTGCTTCAAACAGCTCACATTTAATATTAGGATAAAGAGTACAGAAATCCTTGAGGGAGGATTTGATGAATAAAGCACTGCGGGAGTTAGCGATGCTGAAACGCAGCGTACCTACAACACCGCCCATGATGTTTTCGATTTCGCTTTTGGCAAGATCCTCCAAAGCGCACATATATTTTGCTTTTTGGTAGAGGACGCGTCCTGCCTCGGTCAGGAGAATCTGACGGCTGCCGCGGGTGGTAATTATCAGCTTGGTGCCGAAATAGTTTTCCAGAGCACGCAGCTGCTTGCTGAGGGCCGGCTGAGCAATATGCACGTAATCAGCCGCACCGGTAAAGCTACCGGCTTCAATAATTGCCAAAAAGTTTCTGTAATTGTCTAATTCCATGTTTTGCAGACCTCCAACTAATACTAAACTTATGTAAAATAGAAACAATAATAGATTCTAAATATGGGTATAATACAATTAGTTTATCATATTGCTAGTATATTTTCAAGAAATTCAACGATTAAGGCTATTATAGAACAGAAGAATGCCAAAAAGCAATAATAAAATGTCATATCTATAATTCCTATTAGCTATTTTTCTTATTAAGCAATATCTGTTATACTAAATGCGTATAAAGCAGGGGCCTTATACAGAGCAAATTGACTTATTCAAAGCAAAGGAGAGAACAATCATGGCTGAAACAAAAATGGCAGTCGAAAAAGAAATCGGTTTATTCGCACATCTGTGCCGTCAACGCAACGGTGCAGCAAAAGTATTCCCGCATTGTGGTGAAAAAGGCTTTGCCTTCAGCAGAAGAGTACAGGGCTTCAAACTGAGCGAAGCATCCCTGAAAGCATTAAAAAGAGGTTAAGAAGAAAGATGAGCTTTGTACTGAACTATCTCAAAGAGTTGGACAGAGAATACTATAGTAAATGGTTTAAGAATATTTTGCTTTAAGCTTTAAACAGCAGTATTATATATGCCAGTCCGCGAGCGATGACGTTATAGCCTACCTCCTTGTACGTCGTTGGCAGACTGGCTTTTTGTTTGCCTAAAATATTCCTGACGGATATATGAATAATGCTACATAGGTATTTTTATTCCGGCGATAATTATAGTATAATGTAAAACTGCCTGCTGTAAAAAACAAGTGGAATTTAGTTCCAAAATGTATTTAATTACTTTCTGAAATATACTTAATTCATATAACTTCTATTCCAACTAGGTATTTTTATTATTTTGGAATATGTTGTATAATCTCTAACAGTGAAAGGCACTCTCCAAAAAGAACAAGAAAGGAGCTGATAAGTTTTGGACATTGCACTTATCATGAATGATGAAAAAGAAGATTCTAAGATTCGGGAGTACCTGAAACAGGTAGACAAGAAGTTTTACTATCGAGCCATCGAGAACAGGAAAAAGGAAGGTAAAGTCTTCCCGCATCGAGGCGAAGATGGCAAGCTCTTTGTAAACACTTTTCAATATGTAAACCTATTTAAGAAGAAATAAGTGGAGGGAAATTTTTATGACACCAGCAATTAAATGCTTGATTTTGTTAGCAGTAGTTGCACTGTTATTCGTTACCGAAATGATTCCGCTGGCAATGACCGCGGTTCTGGCTGCTATAGCCTGCAGTGCATTGGGCCTGGTTCCTGAGAACCAAATCTTCCTTGGCCTGGCAGATTCTACTGTAGTTCTTTTTGGCGGTATGTTCGTCGTTGGCGCTGCTATGTTTTACACCGGCCTCGCTCAAAAGGTTGGCGGCGCTGTAGTAAAGCTGTTTGGTACCAATGAAAACAGCCTGATGTTTGGTCTTATGGTTATTGCAGCTGTTATGTCTGCGTTCTTGTCTAACACCGGTACCACCGCTTGCCTGATTCCTGTAGTTATGGGTATCTGCGCACAAGCAAAGCTTTCCGCTTCCCGTCAGCTGATGCCGTTGGCTTTCGCTGCCGGCCTTGGCGGTACCTGCACCCTGATTGGTACCCCGCCGAACATTCTGGCAAACGTTGCTCTGAAAGCAGCTGGTATGCCGGAGCTGCAATTTGGCTTCTTTGAATATGCCTACATCGGCATTCCTATTACTGTTGCCGGCATCGTTTACATGATGTTCCTTGGCAAATATATCCTGCCGGAAGCTAAAACCGATGAGGTTGCAGATGTAGAGCAGGAGATTGATGCTACTAACACTACTCCTAAAAAACAAATGATCTGCGGTATCATCATGGTTGGCGTTATTGGTTCTATGGCAACCAGCATCGTTCCTTTGGAACTGGCTGCTGTTGTCGGAGCGGTACTGTGCGTACTGACAGGCTGCATCACTGAAAAACAAGCCTATAACTCCATCGACTGGATTACTATCTTCCTGTTTGCAGGCATGATTCCTGTTGCAACAGCTATGAACACCAGCGGCGCTGGCAAGCTGATTGCTGAATTCACCGTAAGCCTGATGGGCGGTAACCCGTCTCCGTACCTGGTAACTGCAGTACTCTTCGGTCTGGCAGTTGTCCTGACTCAGTTTATGAGCAACACCGCTTCTAAAGCTCTGCTGTGCCCGGTTGGCATCGCACTGTCCGCACAAATGGGTGCATCTCCGAAAGCTGTACTGATGGCAATCCTGATTGCTTCCAGCTGTGCATTCGCTTCTCCGGTAGGTACTCCTCCGAACACCCTGGTACTTGGCCCTGGCAAGTACAAATTCATGGATTATGTTAAATGCGGCGGCGGTCTGGTAGCAGTCAGCATGATTGTTGCAATCATCGTTATTCCTATCGTATGGCCGTTCTTCCCGACTGCAGCATAATTAACTAAAGACTCAGGTCTTACCACCTTTCTTAAAATGTCTGCAACGCTCCCAAATGGGAGCGGTCAGCAGACGCAAATTGGATAGAGAACAATTTATTATAGACGGGGCGGAAGCTGCCCTGACGCACAAAGCTTCAAAGATGCTTACACTTACAAATTCCTTCTTTCTGTATATATTTGCTTAGGGGACATTGGCAGTATATATAGGATATAAATGAAAAGACTACCCTTCGTCATGTTGGACAGAGCATGGCGGAGGGTAGTTTTAATTATAGTGCTGCAGTAAAAATATCACCCCTATAAATAATAGTAGAAAGTTGATTTACTATTATATATAGGGGTGCATATTATCTTCTGTAAAACAGCTTTGCTGATATCTTTGTGCTTGCTTTCGAACCTTCTTTACACAAATACATATTGCACCAGCAGCATATAGCCTATAGTGCCTGCTGCTATCGTCAGCAGCAGATTACGCAGGGTTGCCTGCAATATGACTGTCAGCGCTACGGCAATGGCTTCAGGAATACCATGACTACCAGTCATAATTTGCGTATTCTTGAGGGAGTAGACCACAAGCATGCCCATAACGGCCGCAGGCAGCATTTTGCCTAAAAATGCTACCAGAGGCGGCGTTTTTTTATTGGCTGGGAACAGGATGAAGGGCAGAAAGCGCGTTAACATCGTGCCTGCGACAACGGCGGCAATAGTTATGATTTGTTCTGTGAAAGTCATAATTTAATGCCTCCTTTGTAATATGCTGTGATAAATACCAGCAGCAGAAGCAGCATAGCCGGTGGAATAAAGCTTTGCGGACCGATTAGCACCAGGCAAACCAACGGAATGACAATGCCTAAAACAGCAGGAGTGTGATTTTCTGTCGATTGCCACTGGCTGACGAAAATTGCCGTAAAAAGAGCGACGAGGGCGAAGTCCAGGCCTTTGGTATTGATTTGCAGACTGTTGCCCAAGAGACCGCCGATGGTTGCGCCCGCTACCCAGTAGATTTGGTTCAGCAGATTTACGCAGATCATAAAGCAGCCCTTGTCGATGCCTTCGGGGATAACGGTATTGCAGTTGATGGCGAAGGATTCATCACACATACCGAAAATCAGATAAAACTTTTTCAGACCGGTATTCTTATATTTTTCCAGCATGCTAAGGCCGTAGAACAGATGACGTGAATTAATCATCAGTGCCATAAAAAAGCAGTATAAAGGATTGAAGGGACTAAGCAGCATTGTGACCAGAACGAATTCCATGCTGCCGGCAAAGACGAGAGCACTGGTAAAAAACGGATACCAGGGAGAAAAGCCCTTGCTGCAGATATAAAAGCCGTAGGAGATGCCTAAAAAAAGAAACGCTGCGCAAATTGGCAGCGTTAGTGGAAAAGCAGCTTTGAGTGCTTTGCTATATTTGTTGTTCATAATGAAAACCTGCACAATTCTTTAATTCATAGAAACTATGTAGGCTTTATTGTACAGTATCCTGCGGTAATTGTCAACGCTTGGGAGCCGGACCGCTGCTGGAGCGGGCAACAAGACGGCATTTGTATTCTACATGTGTAATAGGCTCAAATTTACCGTGGTGCTCGTAGCTGGCTATTTCCTCCTGCAACAGCTTGAAGGCACTTTTGCCGCACTCTGTCAGCGAGTTGTCGATAGTTGTAAGGTTGACGCCGCGCAGATGCGAGGGGAAGATGTTATCGAAGCCGCAAAGGCTGATATCATCGGGAATCTTCAGGCCTCTGTCGATAATGGCATTATATGCACCGTAGGCAACCATATCGTTAATAGCTACCATGGCTGTTGTTTCCGGCGCTGTATCAAGACAGCGTTTGGCAAGCTCATAGCCTGTGCTATATTCTACTTCAACGTGCGAAAGCTCGTAGTCAGAAGTAATCTCTTGGGTGAAGAGGGAAAGCTTGGCACCTGCTGCCTTGCAGGCATCCTCCAAACCCTGATAGCGGCGCACACGTGAGGTGTGTTGGTCATTGAGCGTTGTAGAAAGATAGGCAACATGTTTATGTCCCCAATCCGTAAGATGCTTGCCGATGAGCTGGCCTGCAGTAAAGTTGTTCATGTCAACAGTAGCCAGCTCCAGATCACTGCGTCTGTCACCGATGGCAACAACCGGCAGATATTTGCTGAGCTTGTACGCCAGCTGCGGCTGTTGGGGAATCATGGCAAAGATGACACCGGCAACGTTGAATTTGCGAGCCTGTTCCATGATAAATTTTTCCGTATCCGTATCCCAATAGGTGGTGCGGACGGAGGTGACAAAGCCTTGCTTACGGGCAGCGATTTCAATACCCTGGATAATAGTAGTATAGAAAGGATTGAATAATGAAGGACAGATAATAATGATTAGTGTATCTGAGGGCCTGACGAGGGCGTAGGCTTTTTCCTTGCTGCTTTTATAGCCGAGCTCAGTGGCGATAGCGTAGACCTGCTCAACAGTTTCCGCGTTGAAGCGGTCAATACTGCGCCTGTTGAGAATCATCGATACGCTGGCAGGCGAAAGACCTGCCTTGGCAGCAATATCCTTCAGGGTAACCTTCTTAGGCATAAACACAATCCTTTCTGATTTAATTATGCATCAGGTGGCTGATATAAATTATCTGCCTAAAACCTTTGCGGCAATGTCAGGATAATTGGTAATCAGAACGTCAACACCGGCATCAACCAGTTCCTGCATCATTTCAGCATCGTTAGGAGTCCATGCCTGCAGAGCGATGTTGTGTGCGTGCAGATCAGCAGCAACGCCTTCTTTAGCACAGAAATAGGTGCGGGCGTTAACACTTGCAGCGCCTTGGGAAGCAGCGTATTCACCGATGTTCATCAGCCAGGTGTCGGTTAAAAGACCGCATTTTGCTTCCGGCATCAGTTTTTTGATTCTGGCAACAGTGTAATGGTTGAAGGAAGAATACCAGATCTGGTCTTCCAGACCGAATTCCTTGACCATAGCAATGAGCTTTTCTTCAATGCCTTCATATTCAAAATAGCTGGTTTTGAGCTCGATATTGGTAATCAGCTTGGTGGTTTTCAGCCAGGTGAAATATTCGCGTAATGTAGGAATGGTTTGGCGGGGGAAGAAGCCTTTGACATTAACGCCTACAGAAAGCATTTTCAGCTCTTCCAGGGTATGGTCCTTCAGCCAGCCGCTGCCGTTAGTGGTGCGGTCAAGCATTTCGTCATGCATGATAACGATTTCACCGTCTTTGGTGAGCTGGATATCCAGTTCAATGCCGTCAGCAACAGTTTCTTCTGCTACCTTTTGGAAAGCAAGCATAGTATTTTCAGGATAATAGCCGCTGAAGCCGCGGTGCGCAAAAATTTGAACCATTTCTATTCCTCCTTGAAATTTTCAATAATGTTCAACACTATCTTAGCATAAGATAAGCAAAAAAACAAGTGGGACACAATAGGGCCAATAGGGATAAAAAACGGCCAAAAGCTAGACTGCAAGTACATTTGCTAAATGTGCGTAAAATTATTGACAATTCTGTGTCACTCTGTTAATATGGTATCAGATTCAAAACGGGAATCTCTATTACATTAAATTTCAACAAAATTCAACAAGGGATTTAGGAGGATGAACATGAAAAAGATCGTAGCTCTTCTGTTAATGTCTGTTATGATGTTGGCGCTGACCGGTTGCGGCGGTTCTGACAAAAAGGATGAAAAGGCAGCAGGTTCTGACAAAAAGGTTGTTTTGAAGCTGAGCCATGTATTTTCTCCCGATGAGCAGCTGTACAAATCCATGGAATTGGTTGCTGAACGTATTAACAAGAAAACCAATGGCCGTGTAGAAATTCAATGCTTTGGTCAAAACCAGCTGGCTTGCTACAAGGATGGTCTGGAGCAGGTTGCTAACGGTGCTAACTTTATTTCTGTAGAAGACCCGTCTTATTTGGGCGACTATGTACCTGATTTCAAACCTTTGGTTGGCCCGATGCTGTATCAATCCTATGACGAATATGAGAAGATGATTGAAACTCCGTTGGTTAAGGACATGGAAAAGAAAGCTGAAGAAAAAGGTATTAAGGTTCTGGCTCTGGACTACATCTTCGGCTTCCGTAATGTTATGACCAACAAGGTTATCACCAAACCGGAAGATATGAAAGGTCTGAAACTGCGTACTCCCGGCAGCAAGCTGTTCATTGATACCATCAATGCTATGGGCGCTACCGCTACCAGCCTGCCGTTCTCCGAAACTCTGTCCGGCGTTTCCCAAGGCGTTGTAGATGGTCTGGAAGGCTCCGAATTCACCAACATCGGTACCAAATGCTATGAGCACGTTAAAAACGTAGCTACCACCAAGCATTTCCTGGGTACCTGCGGCGTATACATTTCCACCAAAGTATTCAACAGCCTGTCTCCGGAAGATCAGAAAATCGTTGCTGAAGAATTTGCTTACGGCGGTAAAGAAATGACCAAGATTTCCACCGAATCCTATAACAAGGTTTATAAGGAACTGGAAAGCAAGGGCGTAAAATTTAACGATGTTGACCATGCTGCTTTCGAAAAAGCTACTGAGCCTGTATTCAAACAGATGGAAGAAAAAGAAGGCGCAACTCCTGGTATCTATGAAAAGCTGAAAGCTGAGCTGGCAAAAATCCGCGCTGCAAAATAAGCTGTAGATTTTTTCAACATTACTAAACAGTTATAATGAAACACTAAGGAGCTACCACGCTGCATGCATGCGGCGTGACAGCTCCTTCCTTTGCATAAGTATTACTATAAAAAATGGAGGTAAAATTTTGGGTAAAAACCTGAGCTTCGTGCTAAATAATCTGGAAGATTTAGTTGCTGCATTTTTCATCAGCATTACTACTATCCTTGTTGTCATCAATATTGTTCTGCGTTATGTTTTTAACTCCGGCCTTGTTTGGTCTGAAGAGGTTGCTACCGGTTGCTTTGTCTGGTCGGTATTTATCGGCGCTGTTGCCGTATTTAAACATCGCGGTCACGTTGGCGTTGATATAATTGTTAAGAGAATGCCCCAAGGTATGCAGAAGGCTATCGGCCTGATTACCGACGTTATTCTTGTCGCGCTCAACGGCTATATGTCTTATCTTTCTATTATCTATATTTCCAAATCCTATACGAAAATGACCCCGGTACTGGGTATTTCTTCCGTTTATATCAGTTCTTCCGTACTGATTGCGTTTGTACTCATGACCATGTATTCTATTAAATTTGTCTGGCAGGATGTTACCGGTTCCGGAAAGGAGGAAAAATAATGGCTTATTTGCCCGTCATCATTGTTTTTGTGCTTTATTTTTCCAGTATTCCAATCGCTTATGCCCTGTTCGGTGCAACGATTTCCTACTTTACCTTTTTGGATGCGACTTCTCCTGCGCATCTGGTATTCCAACGTATTATTACCAGCACGCAGTCCTTCCCGCTGCTGGCAATTCCCTTCTTTATTATGGCAGGCTCCATCATGAACTATGCCGGTATCAGCGATAAGCTGATGAAATTTACCGACGTGCTCATGGGTCATATGACCGGCGGTCTGGCTCAGGTTAACGTACTGCTCAGCCTGCTGATGGGCGGTGTTTCCGGCAGTGCTAACGCTGACGCTGCTATGCAGAGTAAAATGCTTGTTCCGGAAATGGAAAAGCGTGGTTACGGCAGAGCCTTCAGTGCTGCGGTAACAGCTGCGTCCTCCGCAAGTACGCCTGTAATTCCTCCCGGAATTAACCTTATTATTTATGCGCTGATTGCCAGCGTATCCGTAACTAAAATGTTTATGGCAGGCTATGTGCCAGGCATTCTTATGGCAGTATCCATGATGATTGTTGTTGCCATTGTTTCCAAAAAGCGTGGATACAAGCCTTCGCGTGAAAAGGCTGCTACCTTCGGCGAAATCATGACTCAGCTTAAGGAATCTATCTGGGCGCTGCTGTTCCCGTTCGGTATTATTGCCGGCCTGCGCATGGGTATGTTCACTCCGTCCGAGGCAGGCGCTGTAGCAGTAGTATATTGCATCTTGGTAGGTGTCTTCATTTATAAGGAGCTGAAATGGGAATATGCCTGGCCTATTATGAAGGAAACTATTTACGGTACCAGCTCCGTTGTACTGATTATCGTTGCAGCTTCTTTCTTTGGCTATTATCTGAACTGGGAGCGTATTCCGCAGCATATCACCTCCGCAATGCTTGACTTTACCCGTAATCCGTACATGATGCTGATGCTGGTAAATATCCTGCTGCTGATTTTGGGCATGTTCCTGGAGGGTGGCGCTGCACTGATTATTCTGGCTCCGCTGCTTGTTCCTGTTGTAACCAAACTGGGTGTAGACCCTGTACACTTCGGTATTATCTGTATTGTTAACATTATGATCGGCGGTCTGACGCCACCGTTCGGTTCGATGATGTTTACGGTTTGTGCGATAACGGAAACGCCGCTCGGCGAGTTCTTCAAGGAAGTTTGGCCGTTTATCGTAGCGCTGCTTGTTGCACTTCTTATCGTTACATATGTTCCGGGTTTGGTAATGTTCCTGCCTAATCTGTAAGACGTGCGATAAGGCACCGTATACTTCATCAGGGTTCCTAGACGTACTGGAAGTACGCCGTCGTTACCCTTCTTCGTCTCCGTCACCTTCTCCCACGTCTTTGGCGAAGGTTTACGGGCGTGCGATAAGGCACCATAATCATCAGGATTCCCAATCACATATAATTAAATATGCTTTTTCAGGAGCTGCTACGAAAGTGGCGGCTCCTTATGTTTTGTGTTATACTTAAAAATATCAAGGAAAGGTCGTGAAAGCATGAAGAATAAATATATCATGGCGCTGGATTTGGGAACTACCAGCTGCCGTTGTATTTTGTTTGACAAGCATGGAGAAATCTGCAGCGTAGCACAAAAGGAGTTTACGCAGTATTATCCGCAGGCAGGCTGGGTAGAGCACGATGCCGAGGAAATCTGGGCTACTCAGGTAGGCCTGATGTACGAGGCAATGAGCAAGCTGGATGTTACTCCGGCTGATATTGCCGGAATCGGTATTACGAACCAGCGCGAAACTACCGTAGTTTGGGACAAGAACACCGGTCGTCCTATCTGCAAGGCGATTGTCTGGCAGTGCCGTCGTACCGCAGAATACTGTGATCTGCTGAAAATTCGTGGCTATGCTAATATGTTCCGCGAAAAGACAGGCCTGGTTCTGGATGCTTATTTCTCCGGTACCAAGCTGCACTGGATTCTGGAAAACGTACATCATGCACGCGAGCGTGCGGAAGCAGGCCAGCTGCTGTTCGGTACTATTGACAGCTGGATTATCTGGAAGCTGACCGGCGGTAAGGTTCATGTTACGGATTATTCCAATGCTTCGCGTACATTGATGTTTAATATTCATACTCTGCAGTGGGATGACGAAATCCTGACTGTTTTGGGCATTCCGCGCCAAATGCTGCCGGAGGTTAAGCCCTCCAGTTGCATATACGGCTCCACCGATGCCAAGCTTTTTGAGGCTTCTATTCCTATCGCCGGCGCTGCAGGTGACCAGCAATGTGCGCTGTTCGGACAGACCTGCTTTGCACCCGGTGAAGCAAAAAATACCTATGGCACGGGCGGCTTTATGCTGATGAATACCGGCGAAAAGCCTGTTGACAGCAAAAACGGCCTTGTTACAACTATCGCCTGGGGTGTGGACGGCAAGGTGGAATATGCGCTTGAAGGCTCTATTTTCGTTGCCGGCGCTGCTATCCAATGGCTGCGTGATGAGCTGGGCCTTATTCGCAATGCTGCCGAATCCGAGGCTATGGCGAAATCTGTGCCCGATTCCAACGGCTGCTACATGGTTCCTGCTTTTGTAGGCTTGGGTGCGCCGCATTGGAACCAATATGCGCGCGGTGCGATTGTCGGCCTGACGCGCGGTGTTAACCGTAATCATATTGTGCGTGCAACGCTCGAAGCTATTGCTTATCAGGTGTATGACGTACTGAAGGCTATGGAAGAGGACAGCGGTATTAAGCTGAGCTCGCTGCAGGTTGACGGCGGTGCGTGCGCCAACAGCTTCCTGATGCAGACGCAGGCGGACATCATCAATGTTAAGGTGGAACGCCCGAGCTGCATTGAAACAACGGCTATGGGCGCTGCTTATCTTGCAGGTCTGGCGGTTGGCTATTGGGATGACAAGGAAATGATTAAGGGCAATCACGTTATTGAGCAGACGTTTACGCCTGCTATGGATGAAGAAACGCGTAATCATCTGCTGCGCGGCTGGCACAGGGCTGTGCGTGCGTCCTGCATTAAGCTGCATCCGGAGGATTAAACTAAATATAAAAATACAGCAAAAAAGCCTCGCAGTTTGGACTTACTGCAAGGCTTTTCCGCTTTTTGATGAGTTGAGTGTTTGTTCGCCGGCTTTAGGAGTGCCGGCTGATAAGGAGTATTATAAAAAGAGTATTGTAAGGGGTGTGATATATAAAAGCTTTAAGCTTTTAGCTGAGTTAGGGGTGTATCAGGACTGTTTTTCGATATCGCCGAAGTAGAATTTGATGAGTCTTTTGTATTCGCCGCTCTTTTTATAGTCGCTCAAAGCAACGTTAAACTTTTTAATCAGCTCTTCATTTCCTTTTTCAGCATAGACAACAAGATTATCCTGGCGTTCGGAATGGCCTACAACCTGCAGGCAATTGTCGTCATCGGTATGAGTCATATAGTAAGCAGTGGTTAGGTTACCGCAGATAGCGTAGTCTGCTTCGCCGGTTTCTACTGCATGTAAAGCGCTGGCATTTTCCGGATATTCAACAATGATGCTGCCGGGGAAGGATTTTGCAACACGCTCAGAGGAAGCTCCTTTTTTTATGGCAATCTTACGGCCGTTCATGCTGTCGATGTCTGCTTTAAGGTTGCTGCCTTTTTTGGCAACGATGGAGAAAGCAGCTTTAGCATAGGAATCACTTGCAGCATAGTCAATGGAACGAGCCCTGGTTTTGCTGAAGTTGTTCATGGCGATATCATATTTTTTTTGATTCAGGCCAGGCAGAAGCTCGTCGAACGGGGTGTTTACAAATTCAACTTTGTCATAGCCCATTTTTTTTGCTACATCGTTGATTAAATCAATATCAAAGCCGGTAAATTTGTTTTGTTCCTTAAGATAAAGCTCAAAGGGCGGAGAAGCAGGTGATGTTGCTACACGCAGTATCTTGTCGGCGGCAGGTGCTTGCGCTGCCTGTTTGTCGCTGCCGCAGCCGGCTGATAAAAGCAGGCACAGCATGCTGACAAGAATAAATAACATCTTTTTCATTAGCAGATACCTCCATACATTTATTGGGAAACATTACCATACATATGAGCAATCATTCATTAATTGCCTAAATTATATACCCCCTTAAGATAGCTTGTCAAGAGGGTATGTCAAGAAAAATTTAAAAAAGTTTTTTGCAGGCTGCAAGCTAAGTGTTATTTAATTATTCTGATTGTGCGGACGCAAGTCCGGAGGCAGCATAGTGCAGGCTTCATGGCTGTCCTCGCTCAAAGGGTTGACATGCACCATGCAATGCTTTACCAGCGGAAAGTTTGCTTCAACAGCGGTGTGCACCATTTCTGCGATGTGATGTGCCTGCAGCAGGGTAAGGTTATCCTTGACGCTGATTTCAATATCAACGTAGATACGGCTGCCGAAAAGACGGCTGTGCAGACTGTCGAGATGCTCTACGCCGGGAACGCGGGAAACAAGGTCTTCCATTGCGATGGTAGTTTCTTCATCGCAGCTGCGGTCAACCATCTTATCCATAGAATCCTTGAATACTTCGTAGGCAGCATATAAAATCATCACGCAGATTACCAGGCTGGCAATCGGGTCTAAAATAGGATAGCCCATGCGTGCTCCCAAAATACCGATGAAAGCGCCGACGGAGCTCATAGCGTCACTGCGGTGATGCCATGCTTCTGCCATCAGTGCGCCGGAATTGATTTTTTGTGCAGCGTTGCGGGTGTACCAGAACATTGCTTCCTTAGCAACAATGGAAATAATGGCTGCCCACAAAGCAAGCTGGCCGGGGACCTCCAGCTCAGCAGGGTCACCTACGATTTTTTCGTAACCGCTGTAGCCGATGAGCAGGGCGATAATCGTCAGGATTATTGCCAAAAGAATAGCTGCAATGCATTCAATACGCTCGTGGCCGTAAGGATGGTCATCGTCCGAAGCCTTGTTGGAAAATTTTACGCCCGCCATAACAATGAGGGTACCGAAAACATCGGACGCAGAGTGGATACCGTCGGAAACCATGGCAGCGGATTGGGCGACAAAGCCGGCAATCAGCTTGCCCAATGATAAAAGCAGATTACCGATAATACTGTTGATGGAAACAATCATAGCGATTCTTTCGGCATCGTTTTCAAATTTCATAATAAAACCTCCTAAAGTGGTCTTTGCATTTGTGCAGGCCTTATACATACAAAAAACGCCTGCGAGATAGTAGTTAACTGTCCCGCAGACGTTGCGTCAAGGTCTGCTGCCCAAAGGGCCCGGCTGCAAAAACCCGGAAGAAGGTTTACCGCCTGATCAGTTTGTACTGTAGCTAAAATTGCAGTGCAAAGAGATTATCTGAATTATAAGCGGTTAGCAAAGGCTTTGTCAAGCGGTTTTTGTAAATTTTCTTACAGTTTTCAGAAGAAATTTTCCTGCATAGAGATTAAGTGCTAACTTAAGCTTGAGGTTAACAAAGGTTTACTTTATTGGATAATGGCTAGCAGCAAGAAAATCATATAAATACATGAATAAATGTTGACATATTATTCAAAAGAGATATAATATGGTTATCGGTATAAATCGTATAGATTATCAATAAGAATATCGTAGTGGAGGTAATGTTATGAAGAAATTTTTTATGCTGATGATCTGCGTTGTTATGGCCTTTGCATTGGCCGGCTGTGGCGGCAGCAATGAGAAAAACGCGGCTCAGGTGCCGGAAGGTAAGGTGCTGAAGGTGGCAACAGATGCCAACTTTCCGCCTTTCGAATTTTATCAGGAGCAAAGCAAGGTACATACCGGTTTTGATATTGCACTGGTAAAGGCTGTGGCTAAGCAGATGGGCTATGAGAAGGTTGAGTTTATTAATGTTGATTTTAAAAATATCTTAACAGGCCTGCAGGATAAAAAATATGATATGGCTGTTGCTGCTTTAAGTATTACACCGGAGCGTGAGCGTTTAGTTGATTTCAGTGAAGCTTATGCAGAGGACGGCTATAAGGTTATTGTAAGCAAAAATTCCAAGCTGGGGGATGATTTTGCAGCCTTGACAGGCAAGACCGTTGTTGCTGAGGAAGGCAGTTATGCTGAAGAGCTGTTGAAATCTAAGGCTAAGGATGTTAAGGTTGTGCCTGTGCGCGACACGGAAGCAGGTATTAAGCTTGTCGCTGAGGGCAAGGCCGATGCACTCGTTGCTTCCAAAATAGTTGCCAGCTTCTTTATCACTCATAATTATGGTGCTAAAGTTAAGTTTGCCGGTGAGACCGTATTGGATAAAGACAAATATGGTATGGCAGTTGCCAACGGCAACCAGGAGCTTGTGAAGAAGGTTAACGAAGCGCTGAAAGAAGTTAAGCGCAGCGGTGAATACAAAAATATTTACAGCTCTTACTTTGGTAATTAAAAGTTAAGCTGCCCGTATTGCTCATATAGCTATTAAATTGTTGATCTTAGAGCGCAACAGATGCTGACGTCTGTTGCGCATTTTTATGCAGTTAAGCTGTTACTTATAAAAAAATCCGGTCTGTATTAACAGACCGGAAAAATTAATTTTTATTCTTCGTCATCAAATTCCTTGATGGTGCCGTAGGCTACAAGAATGGTGCCCTTGGGAGATGCCAGTGCCGGGCAGACGTAAAGGATTACACCTGTCTGCTCTGCGTAATATGTTGTCAGCGTATTACCGAAAACGTCGGTGATGCGTCCCAAAACCTGGCCTTCCTCAACAAAATCGCCGCTGTGGATGTGGTGCAGCCAGCAGCCTGTTTCCAATGCTTCCAGATAAATAAGGTTTTCTACATCACGCGGAGAGTGATGGCGCGGCTTTACAGGCAGGGAGAACATTTTCAGCTTACGCAGGATATTGCGGATATCGTCCTTATAGGCTTCGATATCCTCGTGCAGGCAGAGGCCGGCGCCGCCGCGTTCGATAAGGATAGAAGGAAGTCCGGTGCTGGCGGCGTAGTTATAGGCACCGCCGGTTGCCAACGAGCGTACCATATATTCCATATCGAGTACGCGTGCCACGGAACGGGATTTCTTTTCTACTTCGGCAGTGGGCTGGCCGGGATAGTAAACGTAGGGATGCAGGCTTTCGTGGATATCACCGCTGTGCATGTCTACATAAAAATCGGCAATAGAGAAGAAGTTATTGCTGATTAAATATGCAGTTTTATCGGCAAGCGTTCCTGTGGGATCGCCCGGGAAAACACGGTTAAGGTTTTTGCCGTCTTCGGGCACAATCATTTCGCGACGTGCCCAAAAGCCTTGGATATTTACCGGGTGCATCATAATCAGGCAACCGGTAACGTGCTCGGGCTCAATATCGCGGCCCAGCTCCATTGCTGCTGCGATACCGGGATATTCGCCGCCGTGGATGCCTGCGGTAATAAGCAGTGTAGGGCCATCGTTTTCGCCGTTGATAATAGTCAGGGGAATTTTTACATTGGTGTCCGGGACAGGCAGATACGTGCGCAGTTTAGTGCCGCGTTCGATAGTCAGTCCACATACCTTTAGTGTTTCAGACATGTGCTCACTCCTTTGATATATTTCTCATACTTTTTATAATATTTTTTCTATTAGCGTCAGCTAACTGAAGCCTAAAAAATTAAGCAATAGCGTATAAATTTTTCTTTTGCGAAGAATGGCAAAATTTCCGCAGAAATATTTTTGGCAATTGCTACTTTTTTACTTGCAATAAATTATAACATATGATAAGCTATTCATACAAGATGTTTTCTAAAAATAAAATTTAGTGCGAATAAACAAGGGGGGACAGATAGAGTGAACCTTCTGACTGATAGGGAATACTTGGGACTGACAGTACCGTTTATGCTGTCGACAATGACGCAGCCTTTAATGGGTGCGGTGAATACGGCAGTTATGGGACAGCTTCCGGACCCTAAATATATTGCTGCAGTTTCTCTAGGCGCTATTTTGTTCAACAATTTATATTGGTTATTTGGTTTTTTACGTGTGAGTACTACCGGTTATGCGGCACAGGCCTTTGGCGCTGCCGATAAAAGACTTGGTATGCTCGCCTTTTTTAAGCCCTTGGTTCTGGCAATGCTGATAAGTGCCTGCTGCATTTTGTTTCAAAAGCCGATTTTGGAACTGTATCTGGCTATGATTGGCGCTGCACCGGATGTAAATGAGCTGTGCCGTGATTATTATTACATTCTTATCTGGGGTGCCCCGCTTGTTTTGGGCAACTATGTGGCCTTGGGCTGGCTCATGGGCCAGACGCGGGTGCGGGCGAGCGTGTTCATGCAGGTTTCCATGAACGTGCTGAATATGGCGCTGAGCATCTGGTTTGTTTTCTGGCTGCATATGGATATTACGGGAGTGGCTCTTGCTACCTTGCTCAGCCAGCTTTACGGCGGTATCCTGAGCGTAGTACTGATGTACTATTACGGTGATTTTGATTACAAGGCGTTGCCTTGGAGCGAGCTGCTGGATTGGCGTGAGTTTATCGGCATGCTGCAGGTGAATGTCAACCTGATGATTCGCACAGCCTGCCTTCTGACTGTAAATAACATTATTGCGGCAGTCGGAGCTTCCTTCGGTACTGTGGTGCTGGCAGCCAACGCTGTACTGCTGCAGCTCAAGGATATTATGAGCTACCTGATTGACGGTATGGCGAACGGCGCGGCGATTTTCAGCGGCCGTGCGATAGGTGCAAAGAACGGCAAGCTGTTTGCTGCTACCATAAAAATGACCTTCAAATGGCTGGTAGTGCTGGCTGCTATCCTGATGCTTGGCTATCACTTGAGCAATGAATTCTTTATCCGCCTGTTTACCAATATCGAAGAGGTTGTAGCGATGGCTATGACCTACAATGTGTTTGTTTTATTCTATCCTGTTTGCGCCGGTATCGGCATGGTGCTTTACGGGGTTTTCTGCGGAGCTACCAGAACCGCACCGGTACGCAACATGATGCTGATGGCGCTGTTGGTATTTTACCTTTTGCAGTGGCAGCTGGTGCCGCTTTGGGGTAACAGCGGACTGTGGCTGGCCTTGCTGGGCTTTATGCTGTCTCAGTCAATAATACTTTTATTCTATTTGTCTTCTTTGAGAAGAGAGTTTGCATAAGCAACCCTTTTGTAACAAATTTGTTGCAAATAATGAGAATTCGTGCTATTATAAATTTATAAGTGTTAGATTATTCTTTTTTTGCCGATATAAGGAACTTTTACAAATCTATACTCTTCTGAGGTGCCTGCCTATGCAGGTAATAATCGGAATACGGTGCAAATCCGTAGCGGTCAAGCCACTGTGATGCCGCAAGGCTAAGTCAGGTTGATTTCCTCAGTTGATATATTCCTGCTAGCGACGGAAATATATATGTTTACAATAGTGCACATTGTAAGTATGTACCTTTTCTGCGCTCTTTTGCAGGAAAGGTAATTTTTTTGATGGAGATGATGTGCTTTGACGAAAAAGCAGCTTCTGTCCCGTTTGGGACAGATCATCCTCGTCCTCTTGGGCATCAGTTTTATTACCTTTGCTTTGGTAATGCTGGCCCCTGGCGATGTAGCTCGCCAGATGATTGCAGGTAACGAGGATATTATTGTAAGTCAGGCCGAAATTGATGCACTGCGTGCAGAATTAGGTCTTGACAAGCCCTTCTTCTTCCAGTATCTGGATTGGTTGGGCCGTGCGCTGCATGGCAACCTCGGTTTCTCCTTTATGGCTAAAAAGCCTGTTGTTGAGGAGCTGTTCGAGCGTTTGCCCGGTACTATCCTATTGTCTCTGGCTTCCATTGCAATGATGCTGGTGGTATCTATTCCTGCCGGCATTTATTCCGCAGTTAAGCGCGGTGGCTGGTTTGACTATGTAGTACGCAGCTTTACTTTCCTTGGCGTATCAATGCCGGGCTTTTGGGTTGGCTTGATGCTGCTGTGGATTTTTGGTCTGCAACTTGACCTGCTGCCTATTGTCGGCGGTACGATTGGTGTTGACACGATTATCCTGCCTGCGGCAACGTTGGCCTTTGCAATGTCTTCCAAGTACACACGTCAGGTGCGTGCTGCTATTCTGGAAGAGCTGCATCAGGACTATGTTGTCGGTGCACGCGCGCGTGGTATGAGTGAAAGCCATATTCTGTGGAAAGAGGTTCTTCCGAATGCTCTGCTGCCGCTGATTACGCTTTTAGGTCTGTCTTTAGGTAACCTTCTGGGTGGTGCTGCGGTTATCGAGATTGTTTTCCAATGGCCCGGCCTTGGCCGTCTGGCAATTGAAGCAATTACCTACCGTGATTTCCAGCTGGTACAAGGTGTTGTTGTGTGGATTGCGTTGATGTATATGGTTATCAACCTCATTGTTGATATCTCTTATAACTATCTTGATCCGCGTCTGAGAAAGGTAAGGTAAGAGCAGATGGAAACAATTATTAATGGTTTTAAAACCAACCGTGCTTTTGCCGTAACCTCAGTTCTGGTATTGGTGCTGATTGCTATTGCTTTTGCTGCACCTGTTCTTGCTCCGTATGACCCGACTCATGCAACGATGCAGGATGCTTTTATGGCACCTGGCGGAAGCCATTTGTTCGGCACAGATAAGCTGGGCCGTGACTGCTTCAGCCGTGTGCTTTATGGTGCGCGTGCTTCCCTGAGCGGTGTATTGTTCCTGGTAGCCAGCGTATTTATCGTTGGTACTTCTATGGGTGTTATTTCCGGTTATTTCGGCGGTAAGGTTGATATGGTTATCATGCGTATTTCTGATATGATGATTTCCTTCCCTGGCATGATTCTGGCTATCGCTGTTGCTGGTATTATGGGTGGCAGCCTTGTCAACGCCGTAATCGCGCTGACGATTGTAAGCTGGACAAAATATGCGCGTTTATCCCGCAGCCTTGTACTGCAGATTAAACGTCGTGACTATGTAGAAGCAGCAATCGTTAACGGCGGTACCTCGCCGCATATTTTGTGGGTACATATTCTGCCGAATATCCTGCCGATTATGGTTATTACCGCAGCAGCAGATATCGGTGCTCTGATGATGGAGCTTGCAGGTCTGTCCTTCCTGGGCTTCGGCAGCCAGCCGCCTGCTCCTGAATGGGGCCTGATGCTGAATGAAGGACGTCAGCAGCTGCAGACTGCACCGTGGCTGATGGTCTTCCCCGGTTTGGCAATCTTTGTTACCGTTATGATTTTCAACCTTTGGGGCGATAATCTGCGTGATGTGCTTGACCCGCGTAATGACGTACAGGATTAATTATTTTTGCCTTAGTTTTTGATATCCGGCAGAAGTCTGCCGGGTTAAAATGAGTATATGAAATGGAGAGATGACTAATGAAAAAAATGTTTAAAGCTACCGCAGCAGCGGCTATGATCGGTTTACTGGCATTTGCAGCAGCAGGCTGTGGCGGCGACAAAAAAGCTGAGCACAAGGAAGTTGTAAAATTTGGTGTTACCAACTTCGCTGACTCCCTGGAAACCACCGATAACTACTTTGGCTGGATTGTAATGCGTTACGGCCTGGGCGAATGCCTGGTTAAATTCGATAAAAAAATGAATGCTGTTCCTTGGCTGGCTGATAAATGGACCGTTTCTGATGATAAGCTGACCTGGACCTTCCACATCAACGATAAGGCTTGCTTCTCCAACGGCACCAAACTGACTGGTGAGCTGGCAGCAGCTTCTATCCAACGTACCTTTGAAAAAGCAGCTCGTGCAAAATCCATGTTCGAATATGAATCCATCAAGGGTGAAGGCCAGAACGTAATCATCAAAACCAAAAAACCGGTACCGACTCTGCCCGGTATGCTTGGTGACCCTCTGTTCATTATCGTTGATACTCAAACCATTAAAGACCGTGATACCGCAAAACAAGGCGCTATCTGCACCGGTCCTTATACAGTAAAATCCTACAGCAAAGCTAAAGCTGAAATGGTTAGAAACGAAAAATACTGGGATGGCGCAGTTCCGTTCAAAGAGGTTGATATCCTGACCATCGACGATCCTAACACCCGTGCTATGGCTCTGCAAAAAGGTGAAATCGACTTCGCTATTAACATTGCAGCAGGCGACCTGCAGCTGTTCAAAGACAAAAATAAATACAACATCTCCAATATCGCTTCCCTGCGTGACGTACTTGCTCGTTTGAATGTACGTGCTGACAGACCGTTGGGCGATATCAAAGTCCGCGAAGCTCTGCTGCGTTCTCTGGACCGTGTAACCTACAACAAGGTTCTGCTGAAAGACACCTTCGTTCCCGGTGGTCCGTATCTGCCTCCTTCTGTTGACTACGGTTATGATGAACTGTACAAATACGATAAAAACCAATACAATGTTGAAAGCGCTAAAAAGCTGCTTGCTGAAGCTGGCTGGAAAGATACCAACGGCGACGGCTTTGTTGATAAAGACGGCAAAAACCTGGAACTGAACTTCGTATTCTACAGCGGCCGTGCTGAGCTGCCTCTGTATGCAGAAGCTACCCAGGCTGATGCTAAGAAAGTCGGCATTAAAGTTAACCTGAAGAACGTTGACTACAACGTACTGGATGGTATCGGCCGTAAAGGTGATTATGACCTGCTGATTTCCAACGTACTGACTCTGCAGGCCGGCGATCCTGAAGTATTCATGAACATGTACCTCAAGACCGGTCAAGAACAGAACGGTTCTGGCTACAGCAATCCGAAATTTGATGCTCTGTCCGATAAACTGGGCGTAGAATTTGACCCGGCTAAACGTCGTGAGCTGGTTATCGAAATGCAAAAGGTTATCCTCGACGATGCAGCTTCCCTGGTATTTGGTCATCCGCAAACCAACATGGTTTCCAACAAGTCTATTGCTAACGCAGAAATACTGCCTTGCGATTACTACTGGCTGACCAAAGATATCAAATCTGCTAACTAATAATTTACAAAGAAGGTAACGCTTAATGCTACTTGAAGTAAAAGATTTAGACATCAGCTACGGTGACAAGCTCACCGTAACCGGTGCCAGCTTAGAATTGGATAAAGGCGAGATTATGTCCATCGTCGGCGAGTCCGGCAGTGGCAAAACTACCGTTATCCGCGCTATTATGGGTTGCCTGCCTGGTGCCGGCCGCGTTAGCCGCGGCAGCATCATCTTTGATGGCAAGGATGTATTACAAAATACTCCCGATGAATGGCGCAAAATGTATGGCAGTGAGATGTCCATGATTTTCCAGGACAGTGGCAACATGATTAATCCTATCCGCCGCATCGGCCAACAGTTCATTGACTACGTTCAGGCGCATCAGCCGGATAAGTCCAAGGACCAGGCTTATAAGATGTGCTGTGATATGCTGACTAACGTGCGTCTGCCGAACCCGGAAAATATCATGAACAGCTATCCGTTTGAGCTGTCCGGTGGTATGCGTCAGCGTGTAGGTATTGCTATGGCCATGATTTTCAGCCCGAAAATCCTCTTGGCTGACGAACCTACAAGTGCTTTAGACGTAACTACTCAGGCACAGATTATCCGTCAGATTGTTGATATTCGTGACGAATACGGCGTTGCCGTTATTATGGTTACGCATAACCTGGGCGTTGCTTCCTACGTATCCAACAAGCTGATGGTTATGAAGGGCGGTCATGTTGTGGAATATGGCAAGCGTGAGGACGTTATCCGCAATCCGCAGGATGATTATACAAAACAGCTGCTTAAGGCAGTTCCGGTCATAGGAGGTAAGACATATTATGAGCAATAATGAAAAACCGGCCTATGAACGTACTAAACTGGTACTGGAGATTAACCACCTTACTAAAAAATTCGCAGTTGACGGCGGCAAGTTTCTGACTGCCTGCAATGACATCAACCTGCGTGCATACGAAGGCCGTACCCTGGGCATCATCGGTGAATCCGGCTGCGGCAAGAGTACACTGGTGCGTACTCTGCTGCGTATTCACCCTGCTACCAGCGGTGAAGCAATTTTCGAAGGCCATGATTTGATGCAGTCCAAGGGTGAACAGCTGCGTCAGGACAGAAAGAACATTCAGATGGTGTTCCAGGATCCTACTGCTGCCTTCAACCCGAAAATGCTTGTTAAGGATATCCTCACCGAGCCTTTGAAAAACTTCGGCCTGATTAAAAACAGCGAGGTAGATGCCAAAGCAGCAGAGCTGCTGGAAATGGTTGAGCTGCCTGCTGAATTCAAGGACCGCTATCCGCACAGCATGTCCGGCGGTCAGCGTCAGCGTCTGGGCATTGCCCGCGCTCTGGCACTGGAGCCGAAGATTATCGTGTGCGACGAAGCGACCAGTGCGCTGGACGTTTCCGTACAGGAAAAAATCTGCGAGTTGCTGTGCCGTATTCAAAAAGAAAAAAATATTACTTACCTGTTCATTGCTCATGACCTTGGTCTGGTAGACCTGATGTGCCATCAGGTTGCGGTAATGTACTTGGGTAATGTAGTAGAATGGATGGAGCACGGCCGTATTGCAGAACACTGCAAGCATCCGTACACCAAGGCACTTATGGGTGCTGTATTTAAGGTAGACTTCAAACCGGGCGAAAAGATTGAGCCGTTGGAAGGCGAAATCCCGAGTCCGCTGGACCTGCCGCCTGGATGCCCGTTTGCTAGCCGCTGCGAGCACTGCACCGAGCACTGCGTGCAGGTTAAGCCTGAGCTGAAAGAGGTTGAGCACGGCCATTGGGTTGCCTGCCATCTGTTTGACTAATATAGTCTTGAAGCGATATGCGTAAGCATAGAGCCTCTTTGAAAGTAATTTTCTCCATCAATTTTTATAGTGGGTACGGCGAATGCTGTACCCATTTTTTTCTTAGGAATTTTTATCACTAATTTCATGGGTGAGTATTGACTCATACGTTATTTGTGTTATAATATAGGTATCAAAGAATTTACTGAAAGGTGTTATCACCTTTCCTATTATTTTTTACATTACATATGAATAGGTACTCATATGAAGAGCGAGATAACCTGAAAAGAAAGGTGGCAGATATAATGAAGAAAGATTTAGAAGATATCCGTAACGGTGCCGACGATGTAAGAGCTTTTCGTCACATCGACGGCCATATCAATAGCGTAGAGGATTACAGCAAGCATCCGGAAGGCTGCACCTGTGGTCACTGCGGCAAGGATCATGATCACAAAACTATGGGACATGTGCCTAAGCATACTCATGGCGATGCTTGTGGTTGCGGACACGACCACGATCATGACCATGAAGAGCATTCCCATGAACATGGCGATGACTGCTGCTGTGGCAATGATCATAAGCATGAAGATGAAGAACACGTTCACGCACACGCGCACGGCGACGAATGCGGCTGCGGTCACGACCACGGCCACGAGCCCGAACACGCTCACGCGCACGGCGACGCATGCGGTTGCGGACATGACCATGAGCACGAGCATGCTCACGAACATTCCCATACACACGGCGACGAATGTGGCTGCGGACATGACCACGGCCACGAGCACGAGCACGCACACGCGCACGGCGACGCATGCGGTTGCGGACACGACCACGGCCACGAACATGAACACGCACACGCGCACGGCGACGCATGCGGTTGCGGACACGACCACGGCCACGAGCCCGAACACGCTCACGCGCACGGCGACGAGTGTGGCTGCGGACATGACCACGAGCACGAACACGCTCACGCGCACGGCGACGAGTGTGGCTGCGGACACGACCATGGCCACGAACATGCTCATGTACACGGACATCACGTTCCCGGTCATCCTGCTGACTGTAATTGCGAAATCTGCCATCCGCATGAGGAGTACTGCGATGTATGCGGCGAAAGCCTGGCTAATTGCACCTGCCGTATGCCGGATGCCGATAAAATTAAGCGTGTATATATTCTGCAAAACCTTGGCTGTGCTAACTGCGCTGCCAAAATGGAATATAAAATTAAAGAGCTGCCGGGTGTAACCTATGCCAACGTAAGCTTTGCTACCAAGCAGCTGCGCCTCAGCGCTGCAGACCATGAGGCTTTGCTGCCGGAAATTCAGAAAATCTGCACATCTATCGAATCCGACGTAGTGGTAGTACCGCGTGACCGCCGTCCGCAATTAGGCGGCAAGAGCAGAGTATACTTGGTGCAAAATCTGGACTGCGCTAACTGCGGTGCCAAGATTGAACGCGCGCTGAACGCTATGCCTGAGATTGATGAAGCTACCCTGACCTTTACTACGAAAAAGCTGCGCGTAAGCGCTAAGGATTACAACGGTCTGCTGGAGAAAATGCAGGCTGTAACCGATAAGGTAGAAGAGGGTGTTGTACTGCTGGAGGCTGAAAGCAAGCCTGCCCTGGCTCCCGAGCTGGAGGAACGCAAAAAATCCGGCGGTATCTTCTCCGAGCTGAGCGAAAAACAGACAATTATCGAAATCGTACTTGGCGGTGCAGTATTCATCATTACCGAATGGCTGGGACTGGTACCGGAAGCATATCATATGTACTTCCTGATTTTTGCTTACATTCTGCTGGGCGGACGCATTGTGCTGACTGCCTTGAAGAATATTACAAAGGGCAATGTATTTGACGAAAACTTCCTCATGACTGTTGCAACATTAGGTGCGTTTGCAATTCAGGCTTGGGAAGAGGCTGTTGGCGTTATGTTCTTCTATCGTGTGGGCGAATACTTTGAGCAGCGTGCGGTAGAAAAGAGCCGTGGCCAGATTATGGACGCTGTTGACATGCGTCCTGAGGTTGTCAACCTGCTGGTAGGCGAAGATGTGAAGGTTATTCCTGCCGCTGACGCACATGTAGGCGATATCCTGCTGGTGCGCGTAGGCGACCGTATTCCTCTGGACGGTGTTGTTATCGACGGCGAAAGTCTGGTAGATACATCCCCGGTAACCGGCGAGCCTGTGCCTGTGAAGCGCAAATATGGCGATGAGGTTGTTTCCGGCTGTGTGAATACCTCCGGTATGCTGAAAATCCGTGTAGAAAAGGTTCTGGAGGAGTCTATGGTTACCCGTATTCTGGACAGCGTAGAGAACGCTGCTGCCAGCAAGCCGACTATCGACCGCTTCATTACCCGCTTCGCACGTATCTATACTCCGTTTGTTGTTGCTGCCGCAGTACTGACTGCTGTGGTTCCGTCCCTGATTACCGGCGACTGGAATAAATGGATTTATACTGCGCTGACCTTCCTCGTTATCAGCTGCCCCTGCGCGCTGGTGCTGAGCGTGCCGCTGGCCTTCTTCTCCGGCATCGGCGCCGGCTCCAAGTACGGCATTCTCTTTAAGGGCGGCGTTGCTATGGAGGCTTTGAAAAATATTGCTGCCGTAGTTATGGATAAAACCGGTACTGTTACTAAGGGTAACTTCGTACTGCAGAAGGTTAATGCTGCCGAAGGCATGGATGCCGACGAGCTGCTGCGCCTGTGTGCAAGTGCAGAGCTTGTTTCTACCCACCCGATTGCTGTAAGCATCGTAGAAGCTGCCAAGGCTGAAAAGCTTGAGCTGGTACGCCCCGATAAATTTGAAGAAATTGCCGGCGAAGGCCTGGTTGCGTACTTTGGCGCACGCAAGGTTCTGTGCGGCAATACCAAGCTGCTGCAGCGCTTTAATGTTGAATACGGCGGCTACACTCCTACCGAAAGCGGCAGTGAGGTGCTTGTTGCTGACAATGGCTTATATATGGGCCAGCTGCTGATTAACGATACCTTGAAGGAAGATGCCAAGGAAGCAATTGCTTCTTTGAAGGCACAAGGCCTGGTAACTGCTATGCTCACCGGCGATGCGCAGAAGGAAGCGCAGGCTGTGGCTAAGGAAGCAGGCATTGATGAGGTGCGTGCTCAGCTGCTGCCGCAGGATAAGCTCAGCGAGCTGAATATGCTGCGCAACAAGTACGGTCCGGTTATGTTCGTTGGTGACGGCATTAACGATGCGCCTGTATTAGCCGGTGCGGATGCCGGCGCTGCTATGGGCAGTGGCGCAGATGCAGCGATTGAGGCTGCCGATGTTGTCTTCATGAATTCCGAAGTGAAGGCTATTCCGCAGGCTATTGCTATTGCGCGTGCAACCGGTGCGATTGCCTGGCAGAACGTAATTTTCGCTCTGACTGTTAAGGTTATCATTATGATTGCAGGCCTTATGGGCTACGCTTCTATGTGGGCGGCAGTCTTTGCGGATACCGGTGTATCTTTGCTTTGCGTGCTGAATTCTATCCGTATTCTCTACAAAAAGATATAATAAAAAACTATAGCTAATATGTTGATTTGGTTTACGTCGGCTGACTATAAAGTCAGCCGATGTTTTTTGTAAACATAACAGCATAAGCTAACTAATTTTGTAAATTAGCCTAGGATTTCACAAAAAATGCTTGACAAAAATTTATAGCTGACGTAAACTTTCAATAGTAGTTAGGAATACCTAACTACTAAAAAAATCGTGTCAAGTTAGTATCTGATAACAATTTTTTTTGGAGGAAATTATGATGCCTTTATTAATGGCCCGTCGCGGCGAGACTAACAAAATCAGCGCTGTTCGCGGCAAGGATGAAATCAAACGCTTTCTGGCTAACCTGGGCTTTGTAGAAGGCTCAGCTGTAACTGTTATTTCTGAAATTGACGGCAATCTTATCGTCAATGTGAAGGATGCCCGCATTGCCCTGAGCAAGCAGATGGCAGCCAAAATATTTATCTGATGCAAGTGGAGGATGTTATGAAAACATTAAAAGAAGTTCCTGTTGGTGAAACAGTTACCGTTGCTAAGCTCGTTGGCGAGGGTGCGGTAAAAAGACGTATTATGGATATGGGCGTGACTAAGGGTGTGAGTGTATTCGTACGTAAGGTTGCACCGCTGGGTGACCCGGTGGAGGTAACTGTACGTGGCTATGAGCTGACTTTGCGTAACGGCGAGGCTGAACACATCGTTGTAGAATAATTTGGAGGGAAAAGATGAAACAGATCAAGATTGCCCTGATTGGTAACCCTAACTGCGGCAAAACAACAATGTTTAATGATTTGACCGGTTCCAACCAATATGTTGGTAACTGGCCCGGCGTAACTGTAGAGAAAAAAGAAGGCGGCCTTAAAGGTCACGATGATGTAATTATTACCGACCTGCCCGGTATTTATTCCTTGTCCCCGTACACTTTGGAGGAGGTTGTTTCCCGTAACTATCTGCTGCAAAATGATGTTGACGGCGTACTGAATCTGGTTGACGGTTCTAACATCGAGCGTAACCTGTATCTGACTACTCAGGTTATGGAAATGGGTTATCCCGTAACTATTGCTTTGAACATGATTGATATTGTCCGCAAGAACGGCGATAAGATTGATACCGCTAAGCTGGCTGCCGAGCTTGGCTGCGAGATTGTGGAAACCTCCGCACTGCAGGGTGAAGGCACCGGTGAGGCTGCCGAAAAAGCAATTAAAGCTGTCGGCGGTGCTGCACCGAAATATATGCGCTTCTGCAGCGAGGTTGAGGATGCTCTGACTGCGATTGCCCGCGAAGCAGGCAACAAGGTTCACGGTATGAGCGAGCGTTGGCTGCTGGTAAAACTGTTTGAGCGTGATAAGAAAATTGCTGATGCTTTGGGCCTGAGCGAAGGCGAGCAGGCTAAGATTGAAGAAATCGTTGCAGCCTGCGAGGAAGCACTTGATGATGATGCCGAAAGCATTATTACCAACGAGCGTTATAACTACATTGGCGAGCTGATGAGCAATGCAGTTGTCAAAGGCCATACCGGTCTGACTATTTCCGATAAAATCGACAGCATTGTAACGAACCGTTTCCTGGCTCTGCCGATTTTCGCGATTATCATGTTCCTGGTTTACTACATTGCTGTAGAAACCGTAGGTACTGTTGTAACCGATTTCACCAATGATACACTGTTCGGCGAATGGATTCAGCCTTGGGTGCAGGAGCACATGGAGGCTGCCGAATGTGAGGATTGGCTGGTATCTCTTGTTGTTGACGGTATTATCGGCGGCATTGGTGCACCGATTGGCTTTGCTCCGCAAATGGCGATTGTATTCCTGCTGCTGAGCTTTTTGGAGGACTGCGGTTATATGGCGCGTGTAGCCTTTATTATGGACCGTTTCTTCCGTCAGTTCGGTATGAGCGGCAAGAGCTTCATTCCTCTGCTGATTTCTGCAGGCTGCGGTGTACCGGGTATTATGGCTTCCCGTACTATTGAAAACGAAACCGACCGTCGTCTGACTATCATGACGACTACCTTTATCCCATGTGGTGCTAAGCTGCCTGTTATTGCTTTGCTTTCCGGCGCTATTATGGGTGGTGACTGGTACATGGCTCCGATTATGTACTTCGTTGGCTTCTTCGCTGTTATTACTGCCTGCATCATTCTGAAAAAGACTGAGCTGTTTGCCGGTGATCCTGCTCCGTTCGTTATGGAGCTGCCGCCGTACCATCTGCCTGCTGCTAAGAACGTATTGCTGCATACCTGGGAGCGTGTTGCAGGCTTCCTGAAAAAAGCCGGTACTATTATCTTCCTGTGCTGCGTTGTTATGTGGTTCCTGGCAAGCTTTGGTATTGATGAAGGCTCTATTGCTATGGTTGATACTGAAAAGAGCTTTGTTGCTTACATTGGTAATGGTCTTGCTCCTATCTTCGCTCCTCTGGGCTTTGACAGCTGGCAGGCTGTGGCTGCTGCTTTCTCCGGCTTTGTGGCTAAGGAATCTATCGTCAGCACGATGGCTATTCTTTCCGGTCTGGCTGATGCAGCTGAGGATGAGCCTGATTTGTGGACTGCTGTTATGGCGTTCTTCCCGAGTGCTGTTGCAGCGTTCTCCTTCCTGGTGTTCAACCTGCTGGATTCTCCCTGCCTGGCAGCGATTTCCACTATGAGCCAGGAGATGAACAGCAAAAAGTGGACCTGGGCAACTATCCTCTTCCAAAACCTGTATGCTTATAGCATGTGCCTGATGGTTTACCAGTTCGGCAGAGTGTTTGTCGGTGGTGAAGCATTTAGCTTCGGTACCGGCGTGGCTGTCGTTTTCCTGATTGCGTTCCTGTATCTGCTCTTCCGTCCCGCTAAAAAGTACAATAAAGAGACTGTTATGAGCGTTGATGCAAAATAAAAGAGGTGTTTCGTATGGCAACCTGGATTATTGGTCTGATTATTGTTGGTTGTGTGTATTTGGCATCCAAGCAGGTCATCAAGGCACATAAAACCGGTGGCTGCATTGGTTGTGATGCCGGCGGCGGTAAGGGTTGCTGCCCGCATTGCAAGCATACGACAACTGTAAATCTTCGGAAGAAATAATTTTAGTATGATGAGTATTGAAGGGCCGCGCGTTCGCGCGGCTCTTTTTGTGCTTGTGTGAGCTTTAGCTCAGCCTTCTTGCCTCTCCTAGGGGAGAGGTGGCATCGCGAAGCGATGACGGAGAGGGGTTGAGTGCATCGCAATCGATATATCGCAACCCTTCCGTCTGC